>Ga0335398_10000349_pt1 | contig 80048 bp, 91 predicted proteins | sample BON03_FD_205742 | JGI IMG/M metagenome (GOLD analysis project Ga0335398, IMG submission 205742) | Freshwater microbial communities from Lake Bonney liftoff mats and glacier meltwater in Antarctica - BON-03 (spades assembly) (version 2) | ecosystem: Environmental > Aquatic > Freshwater > Ice >... | reverse complement strand
CTTTTTTTTTAGCGAGCCCTTCCCTCCTCTGCGCCTTTGCGTTAAACTCCGTGTTCCTCCGTCCTTCCAGATTATCTCAACGCAAAGCCGCCAAGCCGCAGAGCATTCAACCCAATATGATCGATCTTTGCGTCCTTCCCGCCTTCGCGTCTCTGCGTTAAATTCCGTATTCCTCGCCATTTCCCAACCATCTCAACGCCAAGCCGCAAAGCCGCAGAGTATTCAATCCACACTCAATCGGTCTTCGCGTCCTTCCCGCCTTTGCGTTAAATTCCGTGTTTCTCCGTCCTTCCAGAATATCTCAACGCAGAGTCGCAAAGCCGCAGAGCATTCAACCCAATATGATCGATCCTAGCGTCCTTACCGCCTTCGCGCCTCTGCGTTAAATTCCGTGTTTCTCCATCCTTCCCGCCTCTGCGCCTTTGCGTTAATTTGTTCCAGTCAGAATCTTTCAACGCCAAGCCGCCAAGCCGCAGAGCATTCAAACCACATGATCGACCTTAGCCACCTTCCCGCCTCTGCGTTAAATTCCCTCCTTCTTTCCCCACCCGCGGGACGAGCAACCTTGTTTTCATGTCAATGGTAGTAGCCAACACTTACGGGAGCACCGCCCACCTCTCGCCCTTGCTTCGAAAGACCAAGCGGCTGGGCTTGTCCACTCCCGACACCCTGTTGCGCCTCGCGGTGCGGCGGGGATGCGCGCATTATGCGCCAGCGGACGAGACGGAGACGCGGGTGGTCGAGCCCGGCTTGGATCGGTTGTCGGATACCGAACTGGCCATCGCTTTGATTTCGGGGGCCCAGGAATACGATCCCCAGCGCATGCGCTGTGCCGCCCAGCTGCTCAGCGGCCCCCGCGTGGACGCGGTCAATCTGGCCCGATTGGCGCGGATGGAGCGCTGTGTGCCTGTGCTCGCGTATATTGCCAAACTAGCCCGGCAATGGGACGAAGGCCGCGAAGGGTTTTGGGCATCCGTTCTGGCGGGACTGCCGCCCCAGCCTGGGTTCCGCTCGGAAGCCTGGCCGCATCCCAGCCGTTTTATGTTGCAGGCGGGATATCAGCGTGGTGGTGGCGTCCCACGACCCGTCTGGCTGCGATCCCGCCCAGAAAAGACTCCATGACCAGCAACCCGCTTCGCATCTTGCAGACCTTGGACCGCCATTTGCGGCGGCCGTTCACCCTGCATGTTTATGGACGTTCAGCCCTGGCCTTGGGGTGGGCGAAGGCTCCGATGGCCTTTCACGCCACGATGGATGTGGACGCGATTCTCCCGGCGCGCGATCTGCTGGCCATCGAATCCAACGATGATTTTTGGCAGGCCCAGGAGTTGACCAATGCTGAGTTGGGGGAAAGTGGGCTGTATTTTACGCATTTGTTTGAAGACCGGCAGGTAATCTTGAGCCCCGACTGGTTGTCGGGGGTTGTAAAGCTCCCCGGGGATGGATTGGAACGCTTGCGGCTTTACCGTCCATCGACCGAGGATCTGATCCTGACAAAAATGATGCGGGTGGATCCCCAGGATCGGGAGGATGTTGATTTTTTACTTGGGCGTGAAGACTTCGACCGTGCTCGACTGCAACGGGCTCTGGATACTGCGGTTGTGCCGCCCGTGCCTGAAATACATGATGCGTTTGATCATAATCTAAAATGGTTGCATTCCCGCCTTTGAGCCTCCGCGCCTCCGCGTTAATTTGTCCTCCTATCTCTCCAGAATATCTCAACGCAAAGCCGCAAAGCCGCAGAGCATTCAACCCAATATGATCGATCTTTGCGTCCTTCCCGCCTTTGCGTCTCTGCGTTAAATTCCGTATTCCTCGCCATTTCCCAACCATCTCAACGCCAAGCCGCCAAGCCGCAGAGCATCCAACGCAATATGATCGATCTTGGCGTCCTTCCCGCCTTCGCGTCTTTGCGTTAAATCCCCTCCTTCTTTCCCAATCATTTCAACGCAAAGTCGCCAAGCCGCAGAGCACCCAACCCACATTGAATCAGTCCTTAGCGTCCTTAGCGCCTCTGCGTCTTTGCGTTAAACTCCGTGTTTCTCCATCCTTCCCGCCTTCACGCCTTTGCGTTAAACAAATCCTGCCTCACCCCGCTCCTTCTTCCTTCTGCCTGCTTCAAAGTACCAGTGCTTTAATCCAGACCACGTCTTTTCGGTTGGCATCCCGCCTCTGCGTCTTTGCGTTAAACTCTGCTGGGCTGCGTTGCCTCTCCGCTACTCTGCCCTTCGCACCTTCAAACCATCAGAAATTCTGGTTTGAAACTGCCCCGCTTGACTTCCCTCCACACCAAAACAGACTACTACCATGCTCGCACAGTTTCTTGATGCGGCGATGGAAATCGCCCGATACGAAATCATGGAAGACGATGGCCGCTACTGGGGTGAGATTCCCGGATTCCAAGGCGTGTGGGCCCGCCATGAAACCTTGGCTGGCTGCCAGCGCGAACTGTGTGAAGGTTTGAGTGATTGGGTTGCCCTGCGGCTTCGGTTGGGTTTGGAAATACCCGAGCTCGCTCAGATTAATCTGAATCATATCGGGGCGGCTGAGCATGCCTAAGCTGGCGCCGGTTTCCCGGCGTCAGTTCACTCACCGATTGCACCAGCTTGGCTTTGCCGGACCTTTTGGTGGTGGAAAGCATCCTCAAATGACGCGGGGTAATCTCACGCTGATCATTCCCAATGCCCATGAAGGCGACATCAGCTCCGGATTTTTGAGCCGACTGCTCCGGCAAGCAGGGGTATCTCGGGAAGAATGGCTCGGTTAATTCGAGCATGGTTTTGCCCCTGCCGCCACAGCGACCTCCGCGCCTCTGCGTTAAAAACTCCTATCTCCGAGATAGCTCTCTGACCGAACTCCAATTACTTAGAATTTAACGCAGAGACGCTAAGTTTTAGACCAGAGACCAGAGACCAGAGACCTTCGACCTTCAGACTTTAGACTTTAAGACCTTCGACCTTCAGACTTCAGACTTCAGACCTTCGACCTTTAGACTTTAAGACCTTCGACCTTCAGACTTCAGACTTTAGACCTTCGACCTTCGACCTTCGACCTTCGACCTTCGACCTTCGACCTTCGACCTTCGACCTTCGACCTTCGACCTTCGACCTTCGACCTTCGACCTTCGACCTTCGACCTTCAGACTTCAGACTTTCGACTTTCGACTTTCGACTTTCGACCTTCGACCTTCGACCTTCGACCTTCGACCTTCGACCTTCGACCTTTAGACTTTAAGACCTTCAGACTTCAGACTTTAAGACCTTCGACCTTTTATCCGGCTTGGATCCGTGCAATCTGTGGTTAAAAAACAGCCCTGCCTCTCAGATCCCATGCGAGCGGCGACGGGACATGACGAGAAACTCGCTTTGGCGGATTCCATCATTTATACGATCGCGCAAAAGAATTCTGCAACGCTTTGGACGCAGGATGCGCATTTTAGTCAAAAACCAGCGGTGCGCTACTTGGCAAAGCCAGTCATCTGAGGTGCTGGCGTCGTCAAGCAACGCCCATTGTTGTTACATCGGAACAGGCGTGGGCGAATGAGACGCCGGGCGGCGAAGCCGCTGGTTAATGGTTGGTGGGGGGCGGGGACGCTTCCGGTTAATAGATATTGGTGAGTTGTTGATGGAGCGAGGGTTCGCCGCCGGTGAAGCGGTGAGTCGGTGTTGGACCGAGAGGCAGGTTTTTTTGGCCGCAAAAAGGCGCAGAAGTCGCAAAAACAGGAGGGATCGGGGGCCGTCAGCCACTGGTTTTTATACCACGGATCACAGACACGAACCGGATAAAGGCGGCGGAGTGGGGATTGGTATCCTGTATTCATCCGTGTAATCCGTGGTTAAAACTCCGGGATCAGGTTTGTGCAGGGTAACCCCTCAGCCTGTTATCTTTTTAACCACACGGAGCGCGATAGCGCGTAGATGGTGCGATCGTAGATCGTGCCCCGAAGGGGTGATGATGTGGGTGCCCCTTGGGCAGCTGAAGAACAAATTACACAGATACGATCCGGATAAATGCAGGTGCGAACCGGAGAGAGGCAGCGGAGTGGGGATTGGTATCTTGTATTTATCTGTGAAATTTGCTCCTCTGTCGCCCAAAGGGCACCTGCCATCGTCGCCCCTGCGGGGCACACCGTTCCGTTGCGCCATCTACGCGCTCCCGCGCTTCGTGTGGTTAAAAAGTTCCGGGTTCGTTGGAGTGAGCCGTCAGCCTGTAGTCTTTTTTACCACGGATTACACAGATACGATCCGGATAAATGCAGGTACGAACCAGATAAAGGCAGGGGAGCGGGGATTGGTATCTTGTATTTATCTGTGAAATCCGTGGTTAAAAAGTTCCGGGTTCGTTGGAGTGAGCCGTCAGCCTGTAGTCTTTTTTACCACGGATTACTGATACGAACCGGATAGAGGCAGGGGATTGGAATCCTGTATTCATCCGTCAAATCTCAAGTTCCAGTTCTCCAAAAGCCTGCCCTCTGCTTTGGATTGCCCCGCCCACCAAATCTAAAAAACTGCCCGGTCGAGCCTGAGACTTTTCAGCAGAATCATACATTGAGGATTGATCCCATTTTTGCCCATCCTTTTGACCGCTCTTAAAACGTCCCACGAGCGGCGTTGACAGGACTCCGACCGCCGACGCAATCTTCACCTATGAATCAGGCTCTTGAACGTTATCCTGGCCTTAGTCGTGCTTCGACGGCCGAGAAGTTAGCGGTGGCCGATGAGCTTTGGGCGTCGATTCGAAGTTCCGGCCCGATCGAGATGTCACCGAGTCACGAAATCGAACTGGAACGGCGTCGCCAAGCCGTGCTGGACAATCCGGCGTTGGCGTTGGATTCGGCAACGGCCCGAGCTCAGTTTAAGAGGCGATGAAACCGCTCAAGGTGGCGTGGTGGGTAGTCGGCCAAGATCTGCAAGCCATCTACGATTATCATCACAGCCACTCGCCGAATAAGGCCGACCGCGTTCTGGCCGAATACGACCGCATTATCGCGCTCCTGGAGATCAATCCGCTGCTGATTCATCCCCGCCTCAATAATTGGCGTGTTTACCCGTTCGATAGTGGCACGTATTTACTTTATTATATTGAAGCGGAGGCGTTTTGGTTGGTGACGGGCATATTTCATGCCGGACGTTCGCCGACTTGGATACAGGAGCATTTAGCAGAAAGAAAGACTGTGTAGCTCGAACTTGGCGACGCTCCGTCCACCGCCTCTGTCACCCCTCCGGGGCAAATCTCCTCGAGATTCACCATCTACGCCCTTTCGGGCTTCGTCAAAACCAGCGGAGTGGCCCCCTTCCGCAATCGGTCTCATTCTTATTCTCATCCTCCTTTCCGCCTTTGTTCCTTTGACTGCCCAATTGGGCCCCCGTCTCCGTCACCCCTCCGGGGCAAATGCTCTGCAACTGCCCATTCTGGGCACCCGTTTGCAAACTCCCCTGCAGGGCGCGTCCTAAAGGCCGCACCATCTCCACGCTCCCGCGTTCCGTCTCCTCGAGATTCACCATCTACGCCCTTTCGGGTTTCGTCAGTTTTCAACTTTTCTCCGACACCGCTGGGCCCTCACGTGGCGTGATGGGGATCGGCATTTCTGGATGAGTGGTAGCGAATGCTGGGAGGGAGCTCAGCGTTCCCAGGGGAAGGATCCAGAGGCTCGCAGGTAGGGACGGATCGGCTGGGCCGTCCGCAGCGTAACGGGGCTGGAAATGTAGGGGCGTTGCTCGACGACGCCCGGCTTGGGGACGCGTGCTTGAAAATTAACAATTCACGACATGCCGCCCGTTTGAAGACTCGATTCGATAAATTAACCATGATCGACATGACCCATTGCTGATTGATGCCGCCCCAAAGGTGATGTTGATTTCAGGGGCTTGCCCTCATGGAATTACCCATTGCGGTCGAAAGTGGACGACGCTAACGTATGGGCATGAATTACCGGGAGCGCATCACCTTCAATCCTAACCAGTGTGGCGGTCGACCTTGCATCCGCGGGATGCGAATCCGGGTTAAAGACGTGCTCGACCTAGTGGCGGCTGGGGTTCCCGAACCGGAAATTCTAGCCGATTACCCCGACCTTGAGGTCGATGACATCAAGGCAAGCTTGGAATATGCCGCTGCCCAGCTCGACCACCCTGTGCTCGTCGCCAGTCGGTGAACTATTTGATTGATGCTCAGTTGCCTCCCGCGCTTGCACACTGGTTTCGCGAAATTGGTTGTGAGTCCCAGACGGTCCGCGAGATCGGTCTGCGCGAAGCCGACGACGGCGCGATCTGGCGGTACGCCGCGGAGAACAGGTGCGTGATCGTGAGCAAGGACGAGGACTTTGCCCTGCGTGTGCAGGCAAGCGAGTTCGGGCCGGGCGTTGTCTGGCTACGCGTGGGGAACACCTCAAACGCAGCTCTACGTTCATGGCTAATTCCGCGCATGCCGTAAATCGTCGCACTGATTGATCAGGGCACGCGGCTCGTGGAAATTCGCTGACGTCCAGTGCTGTTTAAGTAGTGAATTTTAAGCCGCCGCAGGTCTCGACGGCTTCAGGGCCAATGTGTAGGGGAGTTAGCTGCATTTGTGGACGCGTCGTTTCTGGATACGTGGTAATGAAGGTCGAGTGGGAGCTCAGCGTTCCAAGAGAGTAAGAATCCAGTTGAGACGAAGGGCGGGACGGACCGCTGAGCCGTCCGCAGCATGATGGGTCTGAAAAATGTAGGGGCGATGCTTGACTGCGCCCGGATTGGGGATGCGCTCCATGAAATTCACAATTCACGACATGACCCCGTTTTAGTAGGCCATAAAATTCACAATTCACGACATGACCCCCTATTAGTAGGAAGGTGCCGGAGGCGACGCGTTTCATTTCCCACTTACCGTGAGCAGTGCGTCCCGCGTTAAACCTTCAGGCTGAAGGTCGACTGGGCCATGAAACACACACAACACGACATGACCCTTTTCAGATAGTGCGCCCGGATTGGGGATGCGCGCCATGAAATTCACTATTCACGACACGACCCCCTTTTAGTACTCGACCCCCTTTTAGTACTTCCACGGAGGATTTGATCTTAACCAAAATGATGCGAGTGGATCCTCAGGATCGGGAAGATATCGATTTTTTACTCGAACGTGAAGCCTCGACCGTGATCGACTGCAACGGGCTCTGGATACTGCGGTTGTGCCGCCCGTGCCTGAAATACGGGAAGCCTTTGATCATAATCTAAAATGGTTGCATTCCCGCCTTTGAGCCTCCGCGCCTCCGCGTTAATTTGTCCTCCGACCTCTCCAGAATATCTCAACGCAAAGCCGCAAAGCCGCAGAGCATTCAACCCAATATGATCGATCTTTGCGTCCTTCCCGCCTTCGCGCCTCTGCGTTAAACTCCTTCTCATTCCTCCCAATCATCTCAACGCAAAGCCGCCAAGCCGCAAAGCATTCAAACCACATGATCGTCCTGGCGTCCTTCCCGCCTCTGCGTCTTTGCGTTAAACTCCTTCTCATTCCTCCCAACCATCTCAACGCCAAGCCGCCAAGCCGCAGAGCATTCAAACGACATGATCGATCTTGGCGTCCTTACCGCCTCCGCGTCTCTGCGTTAAATTCCGTGTTTCTCCGTCCTTCCAGAATATCTCAACGCCAAGTCGCCAAGCCGCAGAGCATTCAAACGACATGATCGATCTTGGCGACCTTACCGCCTTCGCGCCTCTGCGTTAAATTCCGTGTTTCTCCGTCCTTCCAGAATATCTCAACGCCAAGCCGCCAAGCCGCAGAGCATTCAAACGACATGATCGATCTTGGCGACCTTACCGCCTTCGCGTCTTTGCGTTAAATTCCGTATTCCTCGCCATTTCCCAATCATCTCAACGCAAAGCCGCAAAGCCGCAGAGCATCCAACGCAATATGATCGATCTTGGCGTCCTTACCGCCTTCGCGTCTTTGCGTTAAATTCCGTATTCCTCGCCATTTCCCAATCATCTCAACGCAAAGCCGCAAAGCCGCAGAGCATCCAACGCAATATGATCGATCTTGGCGTCCTTACCGCCTTCGCGTCTTTGCGTTAAATTCCGTGTTTCTCCATCCTTCCCGCCTCTGCGCCTTTGCGTTAAACTCCTTCTCATTCCTCCCAATCATTTCAACGCCAAGTCGCTAAGCCGCAGAGCACCCAACCCACATTGCATCAGTCCTTAGCGTCCTCTGCGCCTTCGCGTCTTTGCGTTAAATTCCGTGTTTCTCCATCCTTCCCGCCTCTGCGCCTTTGCGTTAATTTGTTCCAGTCAGAATCTTTCAACGCCAAGTCGCTAAGCCGCAGAGCATTAAAACGACATGATCGGATCCTAGCGTCCTTACCGTCTTCGCGTCTTTGCGTTAAATTCCGTGTTTTTCCGTCCTTCCCGTCTTCGCGCCTCTGCGTTAATTTGTCCTCCTACCTCTCCAGATTATCTCAACGAAAAGCCGCCAAGTCGGCCGCAGGAAAGCGAAGCCACATCGGGCGCGGGTGAGGAAATAACGATGGACTCCAAACTACAAAGCCCCCGTATTCGAACCCTCGTGAGGGCGTTATCCACTGGGCGAATCACCGCAAGAATAAAGTATTGACCCCTGCTTTTCCGACCGCTTCTTGGTTTGACCTCTTTTCGGCCCCGTGTTTTCCGAAGTTGCGTGCCAAGGAGCCGCGCTTAACTTGAACCCATGAGCATTTCTGTCGATACGATCGCTTCCGAAGCCATGCACCTTCCTGAAGACCAGCGACTCGTGTTGGCTCATCGCATTCTGGCGAGTGTGGAGCCGCTCGGCGATCCCGAGGTTGACACGGCTTGGGCGATCGAGATCCGTGAGAGGATCCGTTGCTACGACGCCGGGCAGTCCGAGGGAATTCCTGTTTCAGAGGTGTTTGCCGATTTGGATCGGAAGTTGACGCAATGATTCATCGGTTCCTGCCCAAGGCGCGGGATGAATTTCAAGAAGCGGCCTTGTATTACGAAACGAAGGAGCTCGGATTGGGCATGAGATTCCGAAACGAAGTGGCGCGCGCGATTGAGCAAATTGTGGCGGATCCGCTCCTCTGGCGTGAGCGGCCAGGGCAATATCGGAGGGTAAATTGCTCCGTCTTTCCTTACTACGTGGCTTATTTCATCCGTGACGAAATGATTGTTATTGCCGCGATTGCCCACGGTCATCGCCGCCCCGGATATTGGAGCGGTCGCAGGTGATATTCGCTTCCGCCTTCAGGCCTGTCCTCCATCCGGCCCTCCATCCTGCCCACCGTAGGCCTGGCGGAGGCGGGAGGCACAGCGGCGGAGGGTCTCAATCCTCAGGTTTTGCTCCTTCCCCCGCCCTGAAGGGCACCCGTGTCGTCGGCCCCTTGGGCCATCGCTGCTGCGATGCCATCTTCGCGCTGCCGCGCTTCGTCAAGTTTCAGCTCTCAGGTTTTCTCCTTCTCATCCGTCAGCCCTCAAGTTTCAAGTCTCTCAGTCCTTCGAGCCATGCTCGACCTCAGTCCAGTCCAAATCAGCCGCAGTTGTTTCTTCTTCAAAGAAGCGACGGGGCGCAGCTCACTTCGCAACAAAGCAGCTGGTCAAGAGTCAAGACCTGACGTCTTCTGCTCGCTCCCATCCTTCCCGCCTCTGCGTCTTTGCGTTAAACTCCTTCTCATTCCTCCCAATCATCTCAACGCCAAGCCGCAGAGCCGCAGAGCATCCAATCCACATACACCTCGATCCTAGCGTCTTTACCGCCTTCGCGCCTCTGCGTTAAATTCCGTGTTTCTCCGTCCTTCGCGCCTCTGCGCCTTTGCGTTAATTTGTTCCAGTCAGAATCTTTCAACGCCAAGCCGCAGAGCATTCAAACGACATGATCGATCTTGGCGACCTTACCGCCTTCGCGCCTCTGCGTTAAATTCCGTATTCCTCGCCATTTCCCAATCATCTCAACGCCAAGCCGCCAAGCCGCAGAGCATTCAACCCAATATGATCGATCCGACCTTCTTCGCGTCTCTGCGCCTTCGCGTTAAATTCCGTGCTTCTCCGACTTTTCTCAATCCTTCAACGCAGAGCCGCCAAGCCGCAGAGAATATAAAATGCATTCGATCAGATCTTAGCGTCCTCACCGTCTCCGCGCCTTCGCGTTAATACCCTCCTTCTTCAGGTTTCAAGTCTCAGCCTTCAGGTTTGAAGGCCCCAAATAACAAACATCAAGGTTTACCCTTTCCAGTCTCTCCAATAAATATAAACCATAAATCATGAAAACGGTCGATTTAGAGAAAGATGCGTTAGGCTTGCCGCCGCGTGAGCGGGCGACGATGGCTTCGCGGCTTTTGGAGAGTTTGGCGAGTGAAACCGAGCGCCAGCACTCCGCCGCCTGGAGCGAGGAGGCGGAGGCCCGCATCGCCGCCTATGATGCCGGCAAGATCAGTGCGAAAACGGCTGAACAGGTGCTGGCGTATCGAGGCAAGCAAGCCCAGTGAAAGTTCGATTTCTCAGCATTGCGGAACAAGAGTATCAAGATGCCTATGATTATTATGAAGGCGTCGTCGAAGGTCTTGGAATCCAGTTTAAGGAAGAGCTGGTAATCGCCCTAAAGCGCATCGAAGAATTTCCGGAGGCATGGCAACGAGTCTCATCAAAATCGCGCCGCTGCCGTCTCGACCGTTTTCCCTACGGTTTAGTGTATTGTATCAAGTTAGACTCGAGGAATTGTTGGTCGTCGCAGTCATGCAACTGAGCAAAGAACCTCGGTATTGGGTGGAGCGCTTGTGAGCTGGACGGGCAAAAAAGTAGCAAGTAACGGCCTGACCCCCTAGATCGCCGGCCGCAGGTCTCGACGGCTTCAGGGCCAATGTGTAGGGGAGTTAGCTGCATTTGTGGACGCGTCGTTTCTGGATACGTGGTAATGAAGGTCGAGTGGGAGCTCAGCGTTCCAAGAGAGTAAGAATCCAGTTGAGACGAAGGGCGGGACGGACCGCTGAGCCGTCCGCAGCATGATGGGTCTGAAAAATGTAGGGGCGATGCTTGACTGCGCCCGGATTGGGGATGCGCTCCATGAAATTCACAATTCACGACATGACCGCGTTTTAGTAGGCCATAAAATTCACAATTCACGACACGACCCCCTTTTAGTAACCCCTCGGCGGTGCGCTCCATGAAATTCACAATTCACGACATGACCCCATTTCGGTAGGACGGTAGGGCGGTGACGGAGTTTGGCGGTGGATGGATGCGAATGTAGGGGCGATGCTTGACTGCGCCCGGATTGGGGATGCGCTCCATGAAATTCACAATTCACGACATGACCCCCTTTTTAGTATCCCCGGATTGGGGATGCGCTCCATGAAATTCACAATTCACGACACGACCCCCTTTTAGTATCCCACGCGTCACTCAATCTCCCAGTGCTCCGCCACCCCTCTTAGTACCCGAGGTTATACTGCCGTGTAGTTTACTTTATGATACGAGTCGACCACGTCCAAGTTGCACGCTTACGTTTATTACGAGATACGAGCGGATCTGATCTATGTATGGGCCGTCTTAGATTGTCGGAGCGATCCGAAGAAAATGAGCCAAAAAATTAAACGCCGGCTGAAAAATTCCGAAGGAAGTGTCTAGGTGGAGAAACGGTAACACGAAGGCGGAGAGCGGCGAGACGAGTCCACCCGTTCGGCCGCTGGCCTCAAGCGCGGCTACGGGGCGGAAGGGGCGGTGAAGCTGGAGAGTTTAATGCCCGGCAAGGAGGCTCAGAAAGGTTCTCAACTGTTTTTTAACGGCTCGAGGCGTCTATAGACGGAGCCAAATAAATTGGGGTGTCATTGGATTATTTTGTGACTTTTTATGACAAACTTCCGAATGATTAGGGGAGTGAACGGTGCGGTGGCGATGCCGGCTGGTTGATGTGGGGCATTTAATTTGCCGGTAGGGTAGAGCCGAGCAGGAGCTCAGCGTTCCCAGGGTGGCTGCTCTTAGCGTCCTTGGCGACTTCGCGTCTTTGCGTTAAAACGCCCATGCCGCAAAATAGTTTCGTTTTCAGTTCAAAATGAATTGAAATTGGAAATGGAATGATGTTCACAGGTCTTTGTGTCTGTCCCAAGTTCCATTAATCCAGTTCTGACTTCCTTTGAAGAACAGGGGATTAGTTTCTTTGTGGAGGCTGCGGGGTTAATGGGCATCCCTAAATCGGTGGCGATGATTTATGGGGTGCTGTTTGGAAGTTCGGAGCCGCTGAGTTTCAGCGACATTGAATCTAAATTGGACATCAGCAAGGGGTCGGTCAGTCAGGGGCTTCGTGTGCTACGAACCATGGGAGCAGTCGAGTCCGCTGCTGGGGATGCGGGAGCCAGCGGATCACCTCATTTGGTTCGTTACCAACCGGTGGTGGAAATGCGGGTATTACTCAAACAACTCCTGGCCGAAAAAGTTCAGCCCCATATTGAGGCCAGTGGTAATGCGATCAAGAACATGGCGGAGGCGCTACCAGATGATAAAGAAGGTGCTGAAATCTTGAGGACTCGACTGAAACACCTCCGCGCTTGGCACAAACGAGCAGGGGACCTCATCCCCTTTATTCAAACCTTTTTACGTTAGCTCATTCTAATCGGGCCAAGGACAAGATGTCGTTCCCGATTAACCCCTATTCTCACCTTCATGGTGCTGAATTCATTCAGTTCAAAATTTGAAAATTGCACCCTCTGGGACGCGACGGGGCAAAGCTCGGTCGCAGACCGAACTGAGATCCGTCGGGGCGACGGAGCGCGAGAGCGGGTACGAAGCGCAAAGCGCGGAGATGGTCGGTGCGCAGCACTGGCCCGTAACGGAGTGGAGGGTGGACTGCGGCGGCTACCGTTGGCGGTGGCGCAGTTCACAAATGGCGATGCGTCTCGCATCGGCCCGCAGGGCTGGTTGGAGCAGGGGGCCAAAGTGCCAACCACAAGCTCATTTGAATTACGGTGATATCTTTTGTGAAATCGCTATCTCGAATGCCCCTCAGCGATAAAATGACAGCACTCAAACTGAACTTACTCAATGCTGTCCGGCAGCGACTAAATCCGATCACAGACAATAAATTATATGAGCAAAAAAGCTCTTATCTTCTTCAAAGAAGCGACGGGGCGCAGCTCACTTCGCAACAAAGCAACTGGTCAAGAGTCAAGACCTGACGTCTTCTGCTCGTTCTGCCCAAGACGCGACGGGGCAAAGCTCGGTCGTATCCGTATTGCGTCCCGCAGTAAATTCTCGTGAGAGCGTTATGCACTGGGCGAATCACCGCAAGAATAAAGTATTGACCCCTTTTCCGACCACCCAAGTTTAGTGCATGACGGGGAGACCGAAGGAGAGTTCAGCGTAAGACCAAAGCAAATACGGTCGGTCGATGGTAATATTTCCGATGGGCTGATCGTGCAGATAGTTTAAGTTATTAATTATAAGTGCAATGCAACTCAAGGTATCGAAAAAAATTCACAGGCCGTGCAGCGGTTCTTGCTCATTTTTATGACGATTTTACTGGGGACTCATAGATTTTCCGAAGGCCCGTTGAAGCAGCTTGGTGTCGAGCAGTTCATCAAAAACATTTATTAGATTAACGAGTGAATATATTATGAAAATCGCAATTGTTGGATTAGGTTACGTCGGTCTGCCGCTTTCAGTGCAATTTGCCAGAAGCGGAGTGCAGGTGGTGGGATTGGATATCGACCAATCGAAGACGGACGCTATCAATCAAGGTGAAAGTTACATCAAGCATATCAGCGCATCGGATATTATGACGGAGGTGACTGGAGGTAGGCTTACTGCTACGACAGATTTTTCAAAGATCAGCAATGTGGATGCTGTGATTATCTGTGTTCCGACTCCTTTAAACAAGAATCGCGAACCAGATATTTCCTTTGTTCTTAATTCTGGAAGAGAGATTGCTCCTTACCTAAGAAAGGGAATATTGGTAGCATTGGAGTCAAGTACCTACCCCGGTACAACCGATGAGGATTTGCTGAAGGTGCTGGAAGACGGATCCAGATTAAAGGGAGGGATTGATTTCCATTTGGTTTTCTCGCCAGAGAGAGAGGATCCTGGAAACCCTGATAGCAAAGTAGCTACAATACCGAAAGTCATCGGAGGGTTGACCCCGTCATGTTTAGTCAGAGCACAAGAAATCTATGGTAAGGCCATAGACACTTTGGTTCCGGTATCCTCCTGCCGAGCTGCGGAGGCCACCAAATTGCTCGAAAATATTTTCCGAGCGGTGAACATAGCGTTGGTTAATGAGCTTAAGGTTGTCTACGCGTCAATGGGTATCAATATCTGGGAAGTGATTGCGGCCGCTAAAACGAAGCCGTTTGGGTTTATGCCATTCTACCCTGGCCCGGGCCTAGGGGGACACTGCATACCGATCGATCCTTTCTATCTAACTTGGAAGGCTCGAGAGTTTGGCCAGGCCACTCGATTTATCGAGCTAGCGGGCGAGATCAACAGATCAATGCCAAATTTCGTCGTTGACCGTGTCGCGGAGGCGCTAAACGACAAAGGCAAGGCGGTCAAGGGTTCCCGAATTCTTATCCTCGGACTCGCTTACAAGTCCAACGTTGACGATGATCGGGAGTCGCCCAGCTACGTGCTGATGGAGAAATTAGAAGCTCGCGGTGCGGAAGTACATTATCATGACCCACACATACCGGTAATTCGGTCCAATCGTGAGCACGCTCACTTTGCTGGACGAAAGTCTCACCCCATCACAGACGAATTCTCACTTATTCTTTTGGCAACAGCGCACGATGGATACCGGGAATTCGATTTCAGTAATTTTGAAGCAGCATTAGTTGATACCCGCGACTGCATAAAGAAAAAACCAAAATACTATTACGTCGCGTAAGTAAACAGGCGTTTTTTAACTCAATGAACAAACCTACTAGTATGCCTCAAGTCGAGGCCCAGCACTACGGATTTACAAATTATATGTCCAGCGCGCGATGGAGTTCGTTCTGGAAACAAGCCTATGAGGTGCTTAAACTTTTACCTGAATCAGTTTTAGAAATTGGGCCAGGGGCGGGAGTGGCTAAAAAAATTTTAGTCCAAGAAATTTTATCGGTAAAAACCATGGACATAGCAGCAGACCTTAAGCCCGATATTATTGGAAGCATTACTAATATTCCTCTGGCTGATGATTCAGTAGATGTCGTGTTGTGTGCAGAAGTAATGGAGCATTTACCTTTCGACGAATTTGAGAGTGCTTTGCATGAAATTAATCGTGTGTGTCGAATTGGTGCGGTTATCTCTCTTCCTCATTGGGGGCGATTTCTAAAAGTAGGATTTACAGTGCCAAAATTTGGATTTGTGAAATTCGGTATTCCAGCACAGCTGGGTTCCGAACAGCACTCTTTTGATGGAGAACATTACTGGGAAATTGGAAAAGCAGGATACCACCCCAGAAAAATACGATATTGTTTGGAAAAATATTTCATTGTTGAGCAGGATGAACGACTTTGGGAAAATCCTTATCATCATTTTTACCGATTGAGAAAGCGGCAGTTGAATTAGGTTTTGGTCGTTGAGAATAGCTGATGAATAAGAACAATTTGCGACGTCAGGCGGTGAGTGGAAGTATCGTTACGTTTACTTCGCAGTCGATAAGCATGGTGCTACAAGTCGGGACGACTGTAGTATTGAGCCGGATGCTTACAGCGAACGATTTTGGTGTAGTGGCAATGGTTTTGACGATTACATCGTTTGCAGGACTCCTCCAAGACATGGGGCTATCAGCTGCAACTATTCAGACTAAAAAAATAATGCGATCAAAAATGAGCACTCTATTTTGGTTAAACCTGATGATCGGAACAGTCCTTACTATTGTGGTAGCCTTGTCCGCTCCTTTGGTCGCAAATTTCTACGATAGACCTGAATTGAGGGCAATTACGGTGTTGCTCTCCACTAACTTTTTCATCATAAGCGTTGGTGCACAGCACAAGGCAATCCTTCAACGTGAAATGCGCTTCACGCGCCGTGCTATAGCAATTATAGCAGGTTCGCTTGTGGCGTTTGGCTCAGCAATATTTCTTGCTCTGAAGGGAGAGGGCTATTGGGCGTTGGCTTGGAGCACAATCTTCGGTTCGATGACCACCACGTTATTATTATTTATACTTTCAGGCTTTCGACCGGCGTTTCATATCAATCTGGCAGAAATTCATCGCCTGATCCGTTTTGGTGCGCATGTTACGGTTTTTGATTTCATTAATTACTTTCAAAGAAATGCAGACAATCTTCTGATCGGCCTCCAGTGGGGTGCCGAATCATTGGGTATTTACAGTCGAGCCTATTCTATAGTAATGTTTCCAATTTCAAATTTGCGCGGTCCTCTCATTGCGGTGGCCTTTCCAGCGATGAGTCGCTTACATAAGGATTCTGAGCTGTTTCGCCGTTATTTTTGTCGAATTGCATCGATACTGGCTTTTGTTTCCATACCACTTATGACTTATTCCGTAGTAACAGCTGAGCCAATAGTGCGAGTGGTATTGGGTGACGACTGGTTGGCAGTCGTTCCTATATTCGCGTTACTTGCTGTTACTGGTATTATACAGCCAGTGGTTACGCTTTGGGGGTTAGTATGTCTGAGTTCCGGCAAGAGTGGGGATTATTTAAAAATAGGTATTATTAATACTCTTGCCGCTTGCTGTGGGTTTCTCGTGGGCCTGCCTTGGGGGGGCACGGGTGTTGCATTGGGGTATGCTATAGCAAACTATATTATTTCAATTCCGCTCTTGCTGATGGCCTTTCGGGGGACGTCAATTCGGTTGATAGATTTTGTAGAATCAGTGCGGTTTCCATTTGCCGCTTCGTTGTGTGGTGCTGCATTTGCATATGCAACATTGCAGTGGGTGGATGGGCACCAAGTTTTAGCTCGAATACTATTAAGTAGTCTATCATTTTTGACTGGATGGAAAATCTGTCTGGTTTTAACAAAATCTGGCCGCAGACACTCGCGTGAAATGTTTGATTTACTTAATTCTATATGGAAAATATTTATACAAAAAATAGCGGCGATAATTTAAAGGGAGAGAAATTCTACTAATAAAAATGAGCATGAAAATCATCAGTCATCGAGGTTATTGGAAAAGACTGAGTGAAAAAAATACCCTGAAGGCATTCGAGCGTTCTTTTGCTCATGGATTTGGCACTGAAACCGACCTTCGAGACCTGGCCGGCGAACTTGTGATTTCCCACGATCCGGCGGAGATCGGTGCTATTCCTGCCTCGAAGTTTTTTGCACTGGCTGCAAGTTGTAGTCCTTGCGTGCCCCTAGCCCTGAACATTAAGTCCGATGGACTGCAAGGTATTGTTAAGCAGGCTTTGGTGAAAGCTGGTATCACCGATTATTTCTTATTCGACATGTCAGTGCCGGATGCTCTTAAATCCTCTCAAGCTGATCTTAGAATATATACGCGACACAGTGAGTGTGAATCTCATCCAGTGCTCTACGCTGAATCAGTGGGCGTATGGATGGATGCAATGTTTGACCATAGCTGGATCAACCCCGATGCTATAAGACAGCATTTGAGAGCCGGTAAAAAGGTATGCGTTGTTTCACCAGAATTGCATCAACGTATTCATTTGGAATTTTGGACACTATTGCGATCTTCACGATTACATGTCGAACCACATCTAACTATTTGTACCGATTTTCCTAAGGATGCAGAGTGTTTTTTTTATGAGTAAAATTAAAGCAGTAATATTTGATATGGATGGTGTCTTGATAGACGCGAAAGATTGGCATTACGAAGCGTTGAACCGCGCTCTAAATCACTTTGGATATAAGATCAGTCGCTACGATCACCTTGTCACCTTCGATGGGCTACCGACAAGAAAGAAGCTCGAAATGCTTTCTCGCGAGCAGGGATTGCCTCCGATGTTGCACAAGTTTTTGAACGAACTTAAACAGCTTTATACGATCGAAATTGTTCACACGCAGTGTAAGCCAGTTTTTCAGCATGAATACGCTTTGTCGAATCTACGAGCGGCAGGTTATAAGTTGGCAGTTGCATCGAATTCTGTACGCAATAGTGTCGAATTGATGATGGAAAAGAGTAAGCTCCGAAGATACCTTGACGTTCTATTTAGTAATGAAGATGTAAAGAACGGTAAACCCGATCCCGAAATATATATTAAAGTAATGGCCTCTCTGGGGGTTCATCCCGAGGAATCGCTGGTGGTCGAAGATAATGAACACGGGATCGCGGCGGCTAAAATGGCAGGTGCGAACCTGATGATAGTCGAATCTGTCATGGATGTCACACTCGATAGCGTGTTGCGCCATATCCAAAATATTGAGGTTAATTCATGTTAAATGTAGTCGTATTAATGTCAGGATCGAGCCAGACCTTCAAGGATGCGGGTTTCATTTATCCAAAGAATCTTGTGGACTTGAGTGGGAAACCTCTGTTTCAGCGAGTGCTAGAGAAGCTTTCTGTATTAAAGACACTCGATGCGCGGTTCATTTGTGTCCTGCGACATGACGAGAATTCCAAGTATCATACCGGTGCAGCGATCCGCCTGATCGAGCCAGAAGCGTATTTGGTTGAATTGCATGGTGATACCTCAGGTGCAGTTTGCAGCGCTCTAATGGCTGGGGAGTTTATAAATACTGACCAGCCTTTAGTTATAGTTAATGGCGATCAACTGCTCGAAACAGATATAGTTGCAGCCGTGCAGGAGTTTCAGTCCAAGAAACTCGATGGTGGAATCCTCGTTTTCAAAGATATTCATCCGCGATGGTCATTTGTGAAATGTGGCGTTGACGGACTGGTTGTTGAAGCGGCAGAAAAGCGTCCGATTAGCAATTTGGCTACAGCAGGCTTCTATTATTTTCGATATGGTCGAGATTTCTTTTTGGCAGGTACCGAAATGCTCAAAAAGGATACGAAAATAAACGGGCTTTTCTACATTTGCCCGGCGTTTAATGAGTTGATTTTACGCCAGCGACGGATCGGAGTGCGTGAAATTCCCCGTAGCGCTTATCGATCGTTGGCCAGCCCTGAAGACTTTCATGCTTATAAGGCGCAAGCAGGCGAGCACTGAGGTAAGTTTTAGGAGGTTCCTAGTGCACCCAGAATATACTTTATGAATACTACCAAGCTTAATGTAATGACCAAAGGGTGGTTTATTGGTAACTTTAAGCCAACTCTTCACTCCACTGAAGGTTTTGAAGTAGCGGTGAAAGAGTATTCCTCTGGTTCGCGCGAAAAATGGCACTACCATAAAATTGCAACTGAATTTACGGTTATTGTAAGTGGTGAAGTAGAAATGAACGGAAAATTATTTCGTAAAGGAGATATCATCGAGATATCTCCCGGTGAAGGAACTGACTTCTTGGCGTTGACTTCAACTGTAACAGTCGTTGTGAAGATCCCAGGTGCGCCTGATGATAAATATTTAAATAATGTAAACCATGATTAATATTGTTGTACCTATGGCCGGACGTGGATCTCGCTTCTCCGTTGCAGGCTACACAGACCCCAAGCCGCTCATCCAATTTGGCGGCCGAACGATGATTCAGTGGATTATTGAGAATATTCGTCCGAGCAGACCACACCGCTTCATTTTTATCTGTCTTGCGGAGCATCTAGAGAGGTATTCCGCATTGCGAAACCAACTTGAATCTTTGTGTCCCGACTGTGTTATTGTTCCGATCGATGCGGTCACGGAAGGAGCAGCGTGTACTGTTTTAATCGCGCGAGATTATATCAATGGCGATGAACCACTCATGATTGCTAACAGTGACCAATTTGTCGAATTGGTAATCGACGACTATCTCAATTATCTTGATTCGAGTGATGCGGCCGGACTGATCATGACGTTTTGGTCGAACCACCCCAAGTGGTCGTATTGTCGACTGCGCACAGATAAAACAGTTTCCGAAGTTGTTGAAAAACGTGTCATCAGCAATGATGCCACTGTGGGAATCTATAACTTTGCATGCGGTGCCGATTTTGTTTCTTCCGCCGACGAAATGATCTCGCGTGATTTACGGGTGAATGGAGAATTTTACGTTGCCCCAGTTTATAATTTACTTATCGCCAAACAATCAAAAATCGTCACCATGGCAACAGGGCGAGAGGGCGCGGGAATGCACGGTTTGGGAACGCCGGAGGACCTAGAACAGTTTCTTAGGAGCACTATTTATGCACAGAGAACGTCGCAGTGAGTGACTTTCCAAGGATTTTAGATAGGTTATTTCTACAGTTTAAGGGGGGCATTAACTGATTTTCGAATATAATAGTGTTGAAAATGATAGACGTAGATATGACTACAATCGGCATCGATGCGAATTCTTCACTGCATAGATGAACTTATCACAGCCGGGAGTTGCCGGGGCTTGATTGCACTGGCAAAGGTAATGGAAAAGCGAGGGCATTCAATTCGAGTATTGGTTGCACGAAGCATCGATGCCAATGAACGTTATCTAGTCGATGATCTGACTGATTATGGCATTCAGGTGGATAGCCTCCAGTGGGATGGGAAAGCATTCGGAATTAGGTCGTTCGCTGCAGCCGTCTGGCGAGGTAGACGTGCGATTAAGGCGATAAATCCCGAGATATTGCACTTGCATTGCTATATGATCGAGCAGGTTGTGAACTTGGGATTTCCCTTGGGTCATTTGGCGCTTGTGACTCTTCGAACGAGCCGACCGCAATTTGGTAGCAATCGTATTCAGCACCGCGTAAGAGATGGACTGCAAAGAATGTTTTATAAGCGGAAAAGGCTCTGGCTGGCCGCACTGTCCGGTGCTCTTGCAAATGAGACTGTCAAGGGGCTTCGTTTGGGCAATAAATATCCTGTAGTTATTCCGCTTGGTTTGCCTGAATTCTGGTTCTCTCCAGTGCTAAAGATGGCGGAAAGGTCTCTGGATTTGGTTCATATTGGGCGAGCTGATGCCAACAAAAACCACATTCTTACCATCAATGCGTTAGGAATTCTCGCTAGACGTGGCTTGAAGCTCGACGCGGTGTTGGGAGGTAAAGGATCAGAGTTGAATCGAATGAGAAAGGCGGTGTCGGATTTGAATATCGATAGTCATGTCCATTGCGTCGGGAACGTTGAGGATCCTGAGAGTCTATTCAGACAGGCAAGGATTGCAGTAATGCCGAGCCGCTACGAGGGTTTGGGACGTTCCTGCATTGAAGCTCTGGCAAGTGGATGTGCTTTTATAGGATCGGACATACCGGCTTTTCGAGAGGTGCTCGGTGCTGGCTGGCCGGGGCCTCTTTTAAGTCCCGAAATTCCGAAACTTTGGGCAGATGCACTTGAACATCTTTTCATGGCTCCGGATCGGATTGAAAATTTGGGTGTCGTCGGTCGTGCACGAGTCTCAGGTACGTTTACGCTTGAACGTGAGGTTGACGATTATATCTCTTTATATCGTCGTATGCTTGAATCCTCTCCAATATCACAGGCACCGTTAGCTGTAGGTGTTTGATCGAAATGAAATAGTAATATATAATATGAAACGATTAGATCCAATGTTTAGTATTGCAATTCCGGTTCGAAACGGAGCCCATTATCTTCGGGCGGCATTGGATAGTGCGTTGCAGCAATCATATGATGATTTTGAAATCTGTATTTCTGAAAATGCTTCTTCGGACGAGACACTTTCTATTTTGAATGAGTATGTTCAGAAAGACAAACGAGTCCGATTTAGTAGAACGGAGAAACTGATCCCCATGGGAGACAATTGGAACCGAGTTTGCAGAATGGCCCATGGACGATGGATTAAGATGCTGGCGCATGATGACTTGCTCCGCGGGGACTGCCTGGAAAAGATCGTCATGGAATTGGGGGCGTTAACCGAGAGTGAGCGGAAACAGGTTGGTCTTATCGGAACCGGTGAGGACAAGCTTTTCGGAAACGTAGAGCGAAGGGGGCTTAGCCTTAAGAATGGAGATTCTGTATTGCTCTTAAGAAAGAGGTATATCGTTGCGCTTATTAGGGGTGAAAGCAAAATACCATTGCCGGGTATTGTGACTGCTACATTGAGTAACCGCGTGTTTCAAGAAGGGCATGCGTATGATAATCGCTTTGGCCATCTTGATATTTTCTTATATATGAAATTGTGCTGCCATTATGACTACCTTTACATTCCTGCTAATTTGTGTGTGAATCGTGTACAAAATGACTCAGTAACGGCAACGCAGCTTAAGGGTAGCAAGTCGGTTTATGAGTGGCGGATATTTGGCCGTGAGTTTCTGGCTACAGAGGGACGTATACTAAATTTGGGCTGGTGGGGGGAATTGCGACTTCAGCTCAAGACAGTTGGTGACGCGGCAGCAAAGGTGGCGACCTATGGCCTGATTTGTGCTGATATTAAACCAGCGTGGGGAGCGATTACGGCTGTTCCTCTTTGGCAGATGCCGCTTTTACCCGTTCTTATCTTCCGCTCTTGGGTGCGGGCGAGGCGTTTGGTGAAAACGTTGCAACTTCCTGGAAAAATAATATTTCCATAGGCTGAAAATAAAATAAACACATGAAATCCTTTGAATCTGATAGTACGGAATCATACATTGATTGCTGTAGTAACCTAGATGGTTCTGCGTCCCCGTCGAGAACGTGATACTATAGGATACCTTTCTTTTGCGGACCGACAACATTGCTTTTGCTTAATATTCGAACTAGCTGGCTGAAGCACCTCCGGATCGTGTCGATTGCAGGTGGTAGAGTTTCGATAGAACAGGATCGGAGAAGACGGCGAGACATCCTTAGCGCATTAACAGATCTGCCCATGCGAATCGCCCTTTTGTCGTCGCTGTTCGTATCGTGTTCTTGACGCACAGAATATAGTCAGGTCAGAAGTTCTAGTTTGTTTGAAACCTTCGACCCAATTTCTCCGTGAATCCCAATACGATGTCCTCTTTGTTATTGATACCAGTGCAAGTTCCCGAAAGGGAGCGTTACCTCGTGGTTTTTGCCGGCTCCCGAGACCATTATCAGGTTGCCTTGGCGCTACAGGAAACGGGTCGTCTGCATAGGCTGATCAATGAGCTCTATTTGCCGGCGATGCCAGTATGGATGCAAAGGCTCGCCGCCCTAATTGCCGGGAGGGAGCGTAGCAGTAGCCGGGTGCATGCCGAGCTACCTGCTTACCGGGTGCAGATTTCGTGGCTTGCGCTGATGGCCAGCCTCCTGAACCGGGCGCTCCCCTCCACTCGATTTGTGCGTTGGAAGGATGCGGCACTCGGTCGGGCTTGCGGTCGGATGGCTACAGGGCACCACCTACCGGTTGTAGCCTACAGTTACTATGCTTCCTATGTTTTTGAGCAGATGCCGGCGAACCTGCAGAAGATTATCTTCCAGGTTCATCCGCATCCGGCGGCAGTTAGAAGGATTCTGCTGGAGGAGCTCCAACATTGTCCTGCTTCTGAAGGATCTTTGTCCCTTGAAAATGAACTCAATTTCCCTGCAGTCACGTTAGAACGCCTGTCTAGAGAGGCACTCTGTGCCAACCATGTGATCACGCCGAGTTCGTTTGCGAAACAGACGTTAGTTGAAGCCGGGGTTAACTCGGATCGTATTGTTGTGGTCCCCTACGGGATTGATTCGGGATCGTTTTACCCGAAAAGCTTTGATAACCAGAATACAAGCTATTCACTGCGGCTAATATTTGTCGGCTCAATTGTGCAAAGAAAAGGATTGAGCTATCTGCTCGAGGCCGTCCGGCAGTTGCGTGGAAAACAGGTGGAATTGGTTTTGGTTGGGCGGGGCGCGCGCGACGATGTGCTGCTCGACACCTTTTCCGATGTCCCTTTCCGTTTGGTTTGGAATGCGTCGCGTGAGGAATTGGTGCAGGAATTGCAGGAGGCTGACGTTTTTATCTTTCCGTCGTTGGTAGAGTCATTCGCTCATGTGATCCTTGAAGCAATGTCAGTTGGATTACCGGTCATCACCACAACAAATACGGCAGGCCCGGATTTGCTGGAGGAAGGGCGGACCGGATTTGTCGGGCCAATACGCGATGTGGATTTCTTGGTCCGAAAGATCCGCTGGTTTTTGGCTAATCCCTCCGAAGTTTCAGCGATGGGACGGGCGTGTCAGAAGGAAGCCGCAAAGAGGACGTGGTCCCGGTTTCGTAGCGAAATAAGAGAGGCGCTGGATAATTTCAGACTCAAATAGGATTTTGAACTATCGAGAATTAAAAGATCTTAACCTTGCAGGTCCGAGCGGAATTATTTAATGAATTTTTGATATACAGAGTCGCACGGTCTCGGTGATTGTGACGAATTATCTTTGTCGAAAACGTCGGAAATCGATTAGATCAGCATACTCAAAATGTCAGATACTCGTATCATAGCTCAGTTTAGAGCACTTAAAGCTATATCAAGCTTACAGACAACGATGGTCAGATTTGATCTTTCGGAAGGTATCGTGTGCATGATTCCACGTGTCGCTCAGCAGCTGGAGTTCCTCTTCTATTCAGTCCATGCATTGCGAGTGATTTCGGACTTCTTGATTAGTGCGGTAGCGCAAACCTTTAAGTCTGTTGGAAAATATCCCCTTGGTGATCGATGAGTAGTCTGGAAACGAAGCGTGTGTCGGCTATCGATGCGGTGAAAGGGCTCGCTATTTTTGGCGTTCTGTTTGCCCACGCTGGCGACAGCACAGCGTTCGGAGGAGTCCTGGCGCCACTGCAGGTTACCTTTGGCTGGTGCGTCACGGTTTTTTTCGGACTGGCTGGTGTGCTCGAGGCAATGTCATCGAAGAATGAAAAATTCGTCGACTACGCCAACCACCGGGCGGTGCGCCTTGGAGTTCCGTTCATAGTGCTCCACTTGCTGTTTAACATCATTTCCGCTGTGCTTATGAAGCAGGGAATTATTCAAGATGGCGTATTGGTAGACCAAAGTTGGATTAGTTTACTTTTGGTTCTTCATGCTCCGCAGCTTTATTTCCTTCCTTGGCTTTGGATGGTGGGGGTTATACTATGGCGACCACTGCGCGCGACTCCCACTGTCGTTGCGGTGGTCCTAGCGGTGGGAGTCGTGGTCATTAAACTGTCCTTCCCTCCTCGAACTTACGGATATGGCGCGCATTTGGAAAATATCCCTGTTTATCTGGCGGCCTTTGCCATTGGCTTCACTAGTGTCCGGTCTCGGATTTTGTGGCCGGTTATTATCTGTATCGTTGGTGGAGTGATTGAGATTAGTCGGAACGGCGCCTATCATTCGTTGCACCCAGTTGTTGCGCCACTATTACTTGCGGCCATTGGTAGGCGTGCTTGGAAGCCGCTAAAATTGCTGTCATTCGTCGGAACGTGGTCCTTTGCCATTTACCTATGGCATGTGCCGCTGGTCATGCCGGCGGTGCGGAGAATGTTGGTTTTTCCGATGCACGATGGGGTGAGACTGGTGATTGTCCTTACCCTCACTATTGCGCTTTGCATCGGTTGGGGTCTCCTCCTCACTCGAAACCGGCTCTTGAGGTTTTTTGCACGCTGACAAATACATGCCTGAATCAGTCCGTAAATTATCTTTGGTCGTGTGGATGAACCAGCCATCACATTATCAGACAGCCTTTTTTCGTGAACTAGCGGCGCGGCGCGGAGTCACTCTGCACGTCGTCTATGCGGTTGGCGTTCCGCAGAATCGAAAGGCACTCGGTTGGCGAGAGCCGGAGCCCGAGGTATTCTCGCAACGGGTGCTTTCGGGGTGGCGCGAGGGGGTGACAACTGCATGGAACAATCGCCAAGCGGTGCATTTGGTTAACGGTGTGTGGAGTGTGCGTATTTTTGTTCTTTGTTCAGGTTTATTACTTCTTATTGGAGGGAGGGTGTTTTTCCACTCAGAGCGTCCAAATCCAGGAAAAACGCGTAGACAGATCTTGCATTGGCTTAAAGCTATTTGGGTGAGGCTGCTGTTTTTACGTTCCAAAGGAATTTTTGTTATCGGTCGGCAGGCGGGACACCACTATCGCCAGTTGGGTGTGCCGGAGGAAAAAATATTTCCGTTCATGTATTTTAACCATGGTGGTCGGGCACCTACTGAAAAACTGAAAGACCGACCGTTTACGGTGATCTATGTAGGGCAGTTTGTCCCTCGGAAGCGGGTGGAGGATCTAATCGAGGCATTTGCGCTATTCTGCCCCGACTCTCCGAGAGCCAGATTGAGACTTGTGGGGGCAGGAGTGTTGAAGAAAAATTATAAACTCTTGGTTCATTCTGCAGAGTTAAAGGGCCTAGTAGAGATCGTTGGCCCCTTGGAACCGGCAAAAGTGATCAAGGAAATACAAGCCGCGGATGTGCTCGTGTTGCCCTCCGCATTCGATGGATGGGGGCTAACAGTCAACGAGGCTTTGCAGTCGGGAGTTCCCGCGATTTGCAGCGATGCCTGTGGTGCGGCTGAGTTGTTGGAAGAAAATTCCCATTGGGGGCTCGTCTATTCGGCAGGAAGTATCGATGGACTGGCGGATGCACTGCACAGTGTTGCACAGCGTCCAGAATATTATCGTCCGGATGTGGCGGAAATCGAAGCCCAAATTGGTGTAGCTGCCCAGTCTACTCGATTTCTTCAGGTTGTGATGACCCAGCGAATCGAGATTGAGGAGGATGTGGCCAATGTCGTTTGATTTCACCCTAGCTGACTCGGCCTCTCTTTTACCGCTGGTCGGATTTGCATCTTCACGCTGCTGACTGCTTCTTGCTGGCCTCTCGGTGTGATCCCAACCCGCTTAGTTCGATAGAAGCGGCATTGTGCGGCCTTCCGCTTGCCCTGAGCAGGTTTGTGGGGAACTTGGGTGAACTGGGAGATACTGAGTTGATCGACTGGGTTATGCAGGAAATCACACCGGAAGAAATTGCACGTGTGCTGCGTGTGGTTGCCCAGGTGCCCAGCGCAGGTTTAGTTGGCTTGGGGCAATCGAGTTTTATCCGTTCTCGTGCACAGTTCGTGGCACGCAACGTTGCTGAGAGCTTCGTGGCGCAATTGCAGAAACTCTCCGCGAGTGCTAATAAATATAGTTGAAGTCACCATAGTTGGGCCTCATCGACCTATGAGACTAGGCGAAGGCGAGGACTTTTTACTAAAGTGGTCGTAATGTTGGCTCACACTCGCATCTTTCAATTGTATTGATAGACTATTCTTTGGCCAAAATTTACTCTACCCGGTTATCGCTACGGCAAAACTTTATTGCGAAATTTAGAATTATAGAAATTTGGAATGGATTTACTTACTCCTCAAGAATGGATTGTGTTTCTTAGCGTTAATGCTATTGCTTTTGGTGTTTTAGCGTTCAATGCAAAGAAAGGTGCTTTAGAAATTTGGCAGCCTTCCTCTCTTTATTCCTTGCTCTATTTGTATTACGTTACGTTGGGCCCCTTTTATTTGCTTCTTCAAGGGAATACCGCATTTATTGGAATTGAATTGCGTCCATATTTTTTGCTTGGCTGGATTGCGGGTGGGGTGTCTTTAATCGCATTCCTTTCAGGTTATTTGATTAGTTCACTAGGACGCGCTAATAGCTGCGAGACGTCAATTTCGCTTCTTTCATTACGTCAATGCAGGGCAATTATAGTGATTACGTTCTTCATGGTGCTGCTCTCTGTTGCCTATGTTAAAAGCGGATTTGCTTCTAATGTTTTAGTGGGCTATATTGCAAATCTATTAAATTTTTCGATCCCGGGTATTCTTTTGTCGATGCTGGTTTGGTTAAAATGGGGCAGGACTTATGATATAGTTTTTTTCCTTTTATATTTTTCTATCTTGGTTCCGTATTATCTCTCCACAGGTTTTCGATTTCGCATCGTATGGCTTTTCTTAGGTTTGCTATCAGCGTACTATATCTACCGGCTCGTGCGCCCAAATTTCGTCTTTTTGACTGTTGTCGCCGTTCTTTTTCTTGGCTTTATGGGTTTCATAGGCATGAATCGCGATGCTTGGCGGGATGGAGATCTGACGGTCTCTGGGGGAATCCAGAGCTCTTTGGATCGAGGTGCTGCGGAAGCCGGGACATTCTTGGCTAGTTGCAGTGTGTTGGAGGCTATTCCGAGTCGCGTGAGTCACACTTATTTTGATCCGCTTTGGGTCACCATTACATTTCCTATTCCGCGATCATTATGGCTTAATAAACCTGCCTCAAAAACCCTCGAGGCTATGGCATGGTCTTTTGGTTCCCTTGACGCCTCGAAGGCGGGACAGGCTGTGCCGTTCTACATGGAATGGTATATTGCCTTCGGATGGATTGGGTTAATCACAAGCTCGGTGTTGGCAGGCTGGGCGTGTGGGCGATTGTGGATGTGGTTTGTGCGGCGCAATAATGATATTATGGCAATTTTGATCTATACGACGACATTGGGCTACTCATACTTTTTCTTTAGCCGCGGATATTTGCCTGTCGCCACCTTTAGTTTCGTCTTTGGGATATTCCCGTTCTTTATCCTTCATCGGTATCTGCTTCGGAAGCAAAATCAGTTAGGTGGCAAAAGGCGAATGCGTGCAGCCAGGATGGGGCAGAACAAATTGGCGTCGATGCCCTATCGCTCGTCTCCTCGGGGGATTAATCAATGAAGATTCTACACGTCGTTTACGAATGCACACCAGGGCGGTTCCGGGGTGGTGTCCAAAAAGTGGTTTGGGAGTTGGCGAATGCTCAAAGTATGCTCACGGATAACGTCGAGATATGGACCATTGGGCCCAAAGAAGAGGAGGTCAAATTTGGTGCGCTGACTCTGCGCAGTTTTCTGGGTAGGGCACGTTTTTCATCTAAAGATTTACGTAATACTTTGAATCGTCGGTGGCGTGAGTTTGACGTTATTCATGCGCACAATACATTTCTGCCGCTGAATCGTTATGTAGCAGCCTTGGGAAAGCGTGGGGCGAAGGTGTTTTACAATCCCCATGGTGCCTTGGATGATGTTCTTTTGCGCGGATCATCCATCAAGGCGTGGAAAAAACGTATCTATAATTTTCTGTTCGAACGTCCCAACCTTAATCGATCTACCGGGGTGGTATGTTTAAACGAATGGGAGGGGCGACAGTTGCAGCGTTTTGGCGTCCAGGTGCCAATTTATTGTATTGGAAACGGGATATCATCAAAAAATGAACACGTTACAGAGGCCGATATCCAAAGCTTTCGAAAGAAGCATAATGTCGGTTTGGATGTGCCGATTGTATTGTTTGTCGGAAGATTAGTGGAAAAGAAATGCGTGGATTATATCATCAAGGCAATGCGAGAGGTAAAGAAGGACGTGCCTTCAGCCATTTTGATCATCGCTGGAGACCGAAGAGCCAATCTAGGGTATGTTGCGTTTTTGGATGCCTTGATCTCGAAGTTAGATTTAATAGATTCTGTCAGGTGGGCTGGTTTTTTGAATGAAGATGAAAAACCTGCGGTTATGGCGACGACACAAGTATTTGTTCATGCATCGCGTTCCGAAGGTATGGCCATGTCGATTTTGGAGGCTATGCAATATGGTTTGCCTACCGTGGTAACGAAGGGGTGCTACATGGATAAGGCGGCTGCAGAGGGTGCATTATGTGAGGTTGATCAAGACCCAAGTAAAATAGGTGCGGCGATTGTTAACTTAATCCAAGACAGAAGTTTGGCTAAATGTATGAGTAGAAATGCGGTTGGCTATATTAGCCAGCATCATGATTGGAAGGAAATTGCATCTCGATATCTTGCGATGTATAGGGGCGCGGGTGATGTTTTTGAATAGAAAAGATAAGAGCGGGGTGCTACATTGTCTCACCCGTTGGTGCGAGGATTGGACTAAACCTAATTATAAATCATGATGAAGAAATCGAGTATAGCGCTCATAGTCGGGACACGACCCGAAGTGATTAAAATGGCACCGATTTATATTGCGCTCAAACAAAGTCAGATATTGCAGCCTGTAATGATATCGACTGGGCAACACCGGCAGATGCTGGACCAAACATTTTCCGTATTCAGACTCAAACCAGATGTAGATATGAATTTGATGCAACCAGGACAGACTTTGCCGGATCTGACGGGGCGGGTCATCAATAGCATGACTACTGTGCTTAATGATTTTAAACCTGCCGCGGTTTTGGTTCAGGGAGATACGACTACCGTCCTCGGAGCAGCGCTGGCCGCGTTTTATCAGAAGATTCCGATTGGTCATGTGGAGGCGGGACTGCGCACGGGTAACATGCTTTCTCCATTTCCTGAGGAGATGAATCGCCGGCTGACTTCGCCTTTAGCGCGTTGGAATTTTTGCCCGACAGATTTGTCCAAAACGAATTTGCTTAAAGAAGGGATCTCGCCGGACTGCTGTTACGTCACGGGGAATTCTGTGATCGACTCCCTTCTTTGGGTGCGGGATCGAATCCGCAATCAAGGTATCAAACCTGAGGATGTGGCTGCACGAGTGGGAATTCCGGAAGCGTTTGCGAATCGCTTTTTGCAGCCGCAGTCGTCTTCGCTTTCAGCTCAAGGCTCGCAGCTCAAAGCTTCCGCACCACGGTGGGTTTTGGTTACTGGTCACCGACGGGAATCGTTTGGTGATGGATTCGAGCGGATTTGCGAAGCGATCAATCGCCTTACACAGAAGTATCCTGATCTCGGGGTGCTTTACCCAGTGCACTTAAATCCTCATGTTCAAGAACCGGTCAAGCGGCTTCTTGGAAGTAACGATCGGGTAGCCTTAGTAAACCCCGCCGGTTATGAAGATTTCATTTGGTTACTAGACCGGTGCACTTTTGCGCTCAGTGACTCAGGAGGCGTGCAAGAAGAAGCACCCAGTTTGGGGAAGCCTGTCTTGGTGATGCGGGAGACCACGGAGCGCCCTGAAGGAGTGACGGCCGGCACTTGCACGTTGGTCGGAACTGATCCGGATAAGATTATGGCAGAAGCCGATAAATTGCTGTCTGACCCAGACGAATACGCACGCCGGTCTTCGTTGGAAAACCCCTATGGGGATGGAAAAACCGCGGAGAGGATTGTGAAGATACTCGAACAGGATCTCTGTTCGTAATTCCTTGTTCTCAGTGGTGTGTCGTCGAATCCATCATTCTCGGAGGGTTTAACCACGGATTACACAGATGAATACAGGATGGAATACCTCTGAGTTAGCTGTCTTTTATCCGGATCGTATCTGTGGCATCTGTGGTTAAAATTCTGTTTACTGCGAGTCGAACTCGATCTCGGAGTATTTGACCAGCGATCACACAGATAAGGACAAAATGGTTATTCTCGAGCTTATGGTCTCATCCGGACCCACGCATTACAAACACGAATGAAAAGCGCGTTAGATCGGTGCTCCAATCATCTGACCGAGCGGTGGGCACTCTTACCTTTCCATGCTCTCAATCCTGCCCCTCACATCACGTGAATTTGCCTAAGAGCCGATAACAAAGACCAGACAACCGACCCGCATGCTTCAATTACTACAACATCTTGGTGATGGCCGAACAATGCTGGTGGACGCACCGGCTCCTGGGCCTCGTGCGGGGTCACTTCTTATTCAAACAACACATTCGTTGGTCTCGGCGGGGACCGAGCGGATGTTGGTCGATTTTGGCAAGGCTGGTTGGCTGGGGAAAGCCCGCCAGCAACCGGAGAAGGTCAGAGCGGTGATCGGAAAAATACGATCAGACGGACCGTTGGCGACCTTGCGGGCGGTGCGTGCGAAACTAAATCAACCGATCCCTTTGGGGTATTGTAATGTCGGCGTTGTGATAAGCGACGCCGAACCTGAAGCTAGGAGCTTAGAGCTGGGAGCGCGGAGCGATGAGCTTGGAGCTGGGAGCGCGGAGCCAGGAGCTAGGAGCTCAGGGCTCAGAGCTGGTAGCTGCGAATTCCACGTGGGCGACCGGGTGATTTCCAATGGTCCTCATGCCGAGGTGGTGAGCGTGACGCAGGGGCTCTGTGCAAAAATACCCGATGGAGTCAGCAGTGCTGACGCTACGTTTACTCCCTTGGCGTCGATTGCCTTGGAAGGCATAACTCTTCTTAAGGTCGAAGAGGGGGACCGGGTGGTTGTGACGGGGTTGGGGTTGATTGGCCAATTAGCGGTTCGTATGCTTCGCGCCAAAGGCTGTGACGTTCTCGGTTTTGATCCCTCAGACGCGCGGCGAGCACTGGCCGAGGCTCAGGGGGCGAAAACGGTAGCGACTAGTGTTGATCCTGTGACAGCGGCGATGTCGTGGACCGATGGGATCGGGGTGACCGGAGTTCTCATCACTGCCAGCGCAGCGTCGAATGAGATTGTGAATCAAGCGGCTCGTAGTTGTCGCCGCAGGGGTAGGGTGGTCTTGGTTGGGGTGGTCGGATTGCAGCTCAATCGGGCGGATTTTTATCAAAACGAGATTTCGTTTCAGGTCTCCTGTTCCTATGGTGTGCGTGCTCCGCTATTAGAAGGCTCAGCGCAGACAAACTTCCGTCAAGTTCTGGCGTGGATGGCGGCGGAAAAATTGGTGGTGAACGATCTGATTACCCATGAGTTTAACGTGCAGGACGCGACTGAAGCTTACACCAAATTGGCGGATCGGGCGGCGTTGGGGATAATATTGAATTACGCGAGGGACGAGGCGTCGGAGAGAATGCGCGACGTGCTGTCGCAGTCGATCGACCTTGAAGATGGTTCCAAGGTAGGTGGCCTTTCTGTCGGCGTGATCGGTGCAGGAAATTTTGCCACACGCACATTGCTGCCCGCATTGACGCAGCTGGTCGCCTCACCTCGATTAGCGGTGGTCGTTTCCAATCAGGGAACGGCGGCATTGTTGGCGGCACGAGCTTTTGGCGCGTCGCGGGCGACCACGGATGGAGAAAGTATATTTAGTGATCCTATCCTCGATGCAGTGTTTTTGACCACTCGCCACGACACGCATACGGACTTGTCGCTGAAAGCGTTGGCAGCCGGAAAGCATGTCTGGGTGGAAAAGCCGCTGTGCTTGAATGAGGAAGAGCTGAGAGCGGTGAGCTGTGAGCTTGGAGCTGAGAGTCAGGAGCCGAGAGCTGTGAGTCAGGAGCTAGGACGGAACCGAGAGGTGGAGATGGTGAATCGGGAAGAGATTTGCCCCGAAGGGGTGACGCAGACGGGTGCCCATTTGGGCAGTCAAGGAGCAACTGAGAGCCAGGAGCAAGACGTTGGTCCGGAGTTAATAGTTGATAGTTCATCGTCCTTAACGAAAGCAGCAGAAAACAAGGAACAGAGAAGAGGCGAACAAGGAACCAGGAACAGGGAACCAGGAACGGCACCGGCTAAGCCGGTGCTCATGGTCGGCTTTAACCGAAGATTTGCGCCCATGGCGGTGAAGCTGCGCGCGGCCATGGATGCTTGCCCGGGAATTTGTCATCTGGCGATCACAGTTAATGCGGGCCGCTTGCCGTCCGATCATTGGACGCTCGATCCCAAAATGGGGGGAGGCCGCATTGTAGGGGAGGCGTGCCACTTTATCGATTTGTCACGTTTCCTTTTGGGACAGCCGATTGTGAGAGCAGAATGTCAACGACGGGATACTGATGGGCAGGACGGCGGCAAATTTGTGCTGCATTTTGCAGATGGATCGACTGCCACGATTGATTATCGGACGGATTTGCCCACGCATATCCCGAAGGAGCAGATCAAACTGACAGGGACAGATTATATGGCGGAGATTTCAAATTGGTCGAAGCTCAAAACCACGGGACTGGGGGGCGTTAAACACGGCGGACGCTGGAGCCGGACGCCGAACAAAGGACATCCGGAAGCATTGACGGCGTTTTTGAATGCCATGCAAACGGGGCAGCCTCCGATACCCTATGACGAGATTATGGAAGTTTCCCGTGTCGCCGTCGAATTACAGGCGATGAAAATGAACGGTAGCTTAAAGCTGTGAGCTAGGAGCTGGGAGCTGGGAGCTGGGAGCAAAGCTGAGGGCTAAATATTTAAAATTATGGACGATATACTGAACAAAGAACATCAAAATAAAAGCGATACGGGCAAGGCTACCTTTGATATTTGCGTTTTAGGTCTCGGCTATATCGGTCTGCCGACTGCTTCCATTTTTGCGACCAAAGGTAAGCGGGTGTTAGGCGTCGATGTTGTGCCGGAGGTCGTCGAGACGATCAACGACGGGCGGATCCACATTGAAGAGCCCGATTTGGATGTACTCGTCCGGGCCGCAGTTCAGAGCGGTAACATGCGGGCTGCCGTGGCTCCCGAAGCGGCGGACGTGTATATTGTGGCGGTCCCGACGCCTTTCAAGGCGACCGAGAACAACCCGCGGGCACCTGATTTGGCCTACGTGGAGGCAGCCACTCGATCCATCGCCAAAGTGGTACAACCGGGAGCGCTCGTAATCCTGGAATCTACCAGCCCAGTTGGGACCACGGAGAAAATGCGGGATTGGTTGTATGAGGAACTGAGCCGGCAAGGCCGGCTCGGTTCTCAGTTCCCGGTTCTGAGTTCTCAGGGAAAGCCACAGTCCGGCCAGTCCCAAGAACCAAGAACCAAGAACGATGAACTGCGCAGCGTCGCGCAAGCCGCCTTCCCGCTGCTCTTTGCCCATTGTCCCGAGCGGATTTTGCCCGGACAGATGCTGAAGGAATTGGTGTCGAATGATCGGATTGCGGGAGGACTCACGCCGGAGGCTGCAGCCAAAGCGAAGAAGCTCTATGAATGCTTTTGTTCGGCAGAAATTTTCCTGACGGACGCTAGGACGGCCGAATTGGCGAAGTTAACCGAGAACTCGTTTCGGGATGTGAATATCGCATTCGCGAATGAGCTATCGATGATCTGTGACCACTTGTCCATCGACGTTTGGGAGCTAATCGCTTTGGCGAATCGGCATCCACGAGTAAAAATTCTCCAGCCGGGGCCGGGAGTGGGTGGGCACTGTATCGCGGTGGATCCGTGGTTTATTGTCGATGCTGCACCCGAGCAGGCGCGACTCATTCGCACGGCCCGCGAGGTGAATGACCAGAAACCGCACCATGTCTTGGCGCAAGTGAAGCAACATGCAGAGCGATTCAAAGCTCCCGTGATCGCGTGTTATGGCTTGGCGTTTAAAGCGAATGTGGACGACTTACGAGAAAGCCCGGCGGTGGAAATTGTAAGCCATATCGCGGCCGAGAAATTGGGCCGGGTTTTGATCGTTGAGCCCCACACCAAGAGCTTGCCAAAGAATCTTTCAGCCCACGGAGATCATGTTCAATTGGTGACGAGTGCGGAGGCATTGGCGGTCGCTGATATTGTGGTTTTATTGGTCAATCATAGCGAGTTTACGAGGGTGGATCGGAAGCTCCTGCAAAGTAAGGTTGTGGTGGATACGCGTGGGATGTGGCGATGAATCTAGAACAGAAGAGTTTTTAACCACACGAAGCGCGGGAGCGCGTAGATGGCGCAAGGAAACGGTGTGCCCCGCAGGGGAGACGATGGCAGGTGCCCATTGGGCGACAGAGGAGCAAATTACACGGATGAATACAGGATTCAAACCCCACTCCTCTGCCTTTATCCGGATCGTATCTGTGATGGTTAAAATTCTGCTCAGTCATCTGGTCCGCCGTCCCCACGAATTCAATCGCGGATTTTTTTAACCACGGATTGCACAGATAAATACAGGATTCCAATCCCCGCTCTGCTGCCTTTTATCCGGATCGGGTCCGTGTGGTCAAAAAACTAGGCTGAAGGCTGTGTTTTAAAACGCTGGATAAAGCACGGCGCTATTTTTGTGAAACTTGGAATGAGCTACCCATCAGCGTTATGTCTTCCCTTCTGAAATATTGGCAATTGGTTACCCATTTGGGGGCGGGATGGGTGTGGTATCGGGTGGTGTATGCATGGAGGCGTAAGTCGGGTGCATTACTTCGAGCTACACCGATGATGCCTTGGTTTGAAGTGCCGGTTTCACCACTGGCACTTCATGATTGTCGGGCTCCAGATCGTGCTTCTCCAAAACACTTGCAGGGAGTGGTTCAGGAGGCAGACCGCATTTTGGCCGGAGAATTTCGGCTGTTCTCGTTTCACCAAGTGGCAGCGGGGTTTCCTCCAGACTGGCATGCTGATCAACTCGAGGCAACGCGAGGAGCGGATAGCATGGAGCGAAGAGCTGAGAGCATGGAGATTGGAGCTGAGAGCAAGGAGCAAGGAGCTTGGAGCGAGGAGGCGAATAGAGCGTCTGCGAGCAGACGGCCTCCGGAGGATGAACCAAGTCTTAATCCTCAGGTTTCTGCGTCATTGCGCCATTGGTCTACGATTGGTGATTTTGGGACGGCAGATATCAAGGGGGTGTGGGAGTTGAGTCGATTCCCGTGGGCTTATGTCTTAGCGCGGGCGTATGCGGCGACGCAGGATCCGCGCTATCAGGATGCGTTTTGGGCATTATTTGCCGATTGGTGTGATCGGAATCCGCCTAATGCCGGTTCGAACTGGATGTGCGGGCAGGAATCTACTTTCCGGCTCATGGCGGTTTTATTTGCGGTCGAGGCCATGGGATTACACAAGGGTGATGAGGAGCGCTTGATTCGTTTCGTGGTAGCAACGGGACAACGGATCGCGGCCAACTTGGATTATGCGCTCAGTCAGAAAAACAACCATGGCATCAGTGAGTGTATCGGTCTGATCACAGTTGCTCTGACGGTGCCTGATCACCAGCAAAGCCCGTTTTGGTTGAGGCGTGGACGGAAGCACTTGGAGCGGCAACTGGATGAACTTGTTTATCGAGATGGGAGCTTTTCGCAGCATTCCCTGATCTACCATCGGGTGCTTTTGCAGGATTTGGTTTGGGTGGCATCCCGTTTGCTCAATGCCAATCGGGAAGTCCCCGTTTGGTTGGAAGGAGCGGGTTGCCGTGCGTTGGACTTTCTGGTGGCGATCACGGATCCAGTGACGGGCGAAGCGCCGCTCTTCGGATCTAATGACGGTGCGAACATACTGCCACTGTCGGAGGCGGACTTTTTGGATATGCGACCGACGATTCAGATGGCCTCGGCGCTCTTTCGTTCTGAGCTACTATTGCCGGCAGGTCCGTGGGACGAAGCGGCTGAATGGATGGCGGGTTCGTTGGTTGGGATGAAACGCACTTCATGGCCAAAAATGCCGGCGAACTGGCATGCGAAAAAGGGTGGTTATGCTCAGCTTTCGTCTGGAAATAACCGACTATTTATTCGATGTCCCAGTCGTTTCCGACACCGCCCCGCGCAAGCCGACATGCTGCAGGTGGATGTTTGGTTGAATGGTAAGGCGGTGGCAGAAGATGGCGGGAGCTTTTCCTACAACACCCAAGAGCGTTTCAAAGACCTGAGCCAAGCCCACTACCACAACGTTTTGACGGTGGACGGTATGGAGCCATTAAAAAAATTTAGCCGGTTTCTCTATCTGCCTTGGCCAAAGGGCGGAGTTGAAGCTCTGGGAGTTAAGGAAGGGGGCTTTCGGGTTTGGCACAATGGATACGCAAAATTGGGAGTGACTTGGTATCGAGAGGTCTCATCACGGACCGAAGGGGGATTTATTGTTCGCGACATTGTCCTCGGCGCGGCGGGGCGGCGGCTAACTTGGCACTGGCGATTGTCCGCTGATGCTTGGTCTCTGTCAGGCATCGCTGAAAAAATCGTATCTTCCCGTTTTGTTCAGATTAGGTTGAGCGGGCCCAATGATGCGAAGGTGCGATTGGTTAGAGCCGATGCGGAATCTGTTTATGGTTGGATATCGAACCACTATGCGGCGGTCGCGCCGTCAACCTCATTATTGATCGAACTAGTAGGGACGGACCGGCAAGAGTTTGTGTCTGAATTTATTCATAGAAAGTTTGTTAACTAGTCAAATATCAGACCTTTTTGCCCATGCGGATTCTTTACTTCCATCAACATTTTACTACCCCAGCCGGGTCAAGTGGAACTCGGTCCTACGAATTCGCGCGATCATTGGTGGCAAAAGGTCATGAAGTTACAATGGTTTGCGGGAGAATTGATAAATCATCTTTCGATCTTCCTTGGGTCGAGAGTCGCCGATGGAATCGTGGTATCATTGAAGGCATTGATGTGATCGCCCTTCCTTTGGCTTATTCGAATCGGACGAGCTTGCTCAAAAGACTTGGATTATTTCTACGGTTCGCAGTGCGGGGCATCGGACTGGCAATGAAGACCGACACCTACGACGTGTTGTTTGCGACTTCGACTCCCCTCACGGCGGCGATTCCCGGTATCGCGATGAAAGCGTTGGGCGGTAAAAATAGATTTGTCTTCGAGGTAAGAGATTTGTGGCCAGAATTGCCGCGAGCATTGGGCATGAAGAACCCTTTTCTGTTGGGGGGGATGAGTCTACTGGAATGGTTGGCCTATCGTTACGCAGACAGCTGCATCGGGCTTTCGCCAGGCATCGTCGAAGGCATTCGAAAAAAGGCACCTGAGGGGCGACACATCGAAATGATTCCCAATAGTTGCGATCTAGAGCTTTTTAATCCTCGAAACCGAGGGGAGACAAAATTAGAAGGAATCGAAGAAGATGATTTTGTGGCAGGATTCACTGGTGCACATGGGATTGCAAATGGGTTGGACGCAGTGCTCGATATGGCTGGGGAGTTGAAAGTCCGCGGTAAAAAAAACATCAAGATTGTACTGATCGGAGATGGAAACCAAAAGGATCGGTTGATGTTTCGAGCAAAGGCTGAGAATTTAAATAACGTCCGTTTTTATTCATCAATGAAAAAGACCGAAATAGCACAGGTTACGGCGAGTTTTGATTGTGGTTTGATGATTCTGGCTGATGTGCCTGCCTTTTATTATGGAACTTCCCCTAATAAATTCTTTGACTACATTTCATCAGGGATTCCAGTGGTGAACAATTACCCTGGCTGGCTGAGTGATATGATTCAGCAATATGACTGTGGAATTACTGTAAGTCCAGGAGATGCAGCCAAGTTTGCGGATGCACTATGTTGGCTGGCTGACCATCCACGTGAGGGATATCAAGTGGGAGCGCGCGCACGATTGCTCGCGGAGTCTACTTTTAATCGTGAAAAAACAGCAGAGCTATTCACTAATCTAATTTGCAAAAATTCATGAATACTATCCCACCAAACCTCAGCGGCGCCCCATGGCACCGTGCAATTCAAAACCACGTCGATTGGATTTGGCGAGGAGAGAAATTGTGGCATCGCGCTGCAGTCATTGCTGAGCCAATAAACAGGAATGTATCTAGAGTTCAATCTGGTTTTGTCGCCAATGTATACGCGGATCAAAACCGTTCCAAAGTAGTAAAGTCCGCTTTACAAGGGTTGTTGAATGAATTGAATACTGAGACTGTGGCGGTAAATTTAGGGGCAGGGAATACTCGTTATTATGGTGTAGTAAATCTGGAAATCTCAGACGGACCCAATGTTGATATTGTAGGTCATGGATCTGACCTTCCATTTAATGATAACAGTGTCGATTTAGTTATCGCCCAGGAAGTTTTGGAACACGTGGGAGATTTTCGGGAGCTAGTTGATGAAATCTGCCGGATTCTGAAACCGGGCGGGGCCTTTTTTTGCCAAGTGCCTTTTCAAATTGGGTTTCATCCTGGGCCAAAGGACTATTGGCGATTTACTCTGCAGGGATTGGAGCATCTGTTTTCTCCGCCTCATTGGGCAAGGGAAGACGTAAAGATAACGCTCGGTCATGGATCTGGTTTCTATCGAATCGCGGTCGAATTTATGGCCGTAAATGCAAGCTGCGTCACACAGCGATTGTATCGTCCAGTCAAAGCGTTGGCGGCATTACTATTTTACCCTTTCAAGTGGTTTGACTTGTTGACGCCATTCTCGGCCGAGAAAGATCGCATCCCCGGCGGATATCTTTGCATCGCAAGGAAAATAGAAAAATGAAAATATGAATCTATTTATAACTTCCGCAGGACGGCGAAATCAACTGATTGAGTGTTTCCGTGAGGATGCGCTTTCTTTGGGTTTAGAACTGCGCATTATTACGGCGGACTTGAAACCTGATTTGAGTTCGGCTTGTCATCAAGCGGACGCGGCTTATGCGGTGCCGCGTTGCACCGATTCCGACTATGTTCCGGCCTTGATGGAGATTTGTCAGCGCCACGAGGTTTCCTTATTGGTGCCGACGATCGACACGGAGTTGGCTCTACTCAGCCGACATGTGTCGGAGTTTGTTGCGGTGGGAACGCGAGTCGTGGTGTCAGAGCCCACCGTGGTGGATTTGGCGAGAGACAAAATCAAGACGGCGCTGCGGTTGGCAGATGCAGGTGTGTCTATTCCCCAAACCCTGCAGCTAGGTGCGTATTTGGCTGATCCGTCCAAGTTGAAAGGCGCAGTTATCGCCAAGCCCAAAGGCGGTAGTTCATCGGTTGGCATCATCCGCCCTAAATCACCAAACGAACTTGAAGGATTGTCCCAAACTGATTACCTCGTGCAGGAAATGTGGGAGGGAATAGAATACACCGTAAATGTGTTTTTTGACCAAAACGGAGAACTGCGGTGTGCGGTGCCACATCGCCGAATAGAAACCCGAGGGGGGGAGGTTTCCAAGGGACGCACGGAACGTGTTCCTGCATTGGTCGAAGCTGCACGAAAACTGGCAACTGCCTTGCCGGGAGCTCGGGGCCCACTGTGTTTTCAAGCCATTGTAACTGAAGCAGGAGAGTATGCTGTTTTTGAAATTAACGCGCGATTTGGCGGAGGTTATCCGTTGGCCCATCGAGCAGGCGCCCAGTTCTCAAAGTGGCTTTTGGAGGAAGCGGCGGGATTGTCCAGTTCGGCGAACGACGATTGGAAAGATGGAGTGACGATGTTGCGCTATGATGCTGCCGTTTTTCTCAATGAGTAACCTTTGGAATATTCATACCGTCGTTTTTGATTTGGACGACACTCTGTATGCCGAACGAGATTATGTGCTGAGTGGTTTTGCGGCGGTGGATGAGTGGTTGCGAAGCGAGCAGAAATTGACGGGATTTTTGCAGTTGTCGCACCAGCGATTTAAGCAGGGACATCGAGGCCGGATTTTTGATGAGGTATTGCTGGAATTACGTGGCGAGAACCCCACTCAGGATTTAGTGAAGGATTTGATCGCGGTTTATCGGCAACACAGACCGACCCTTGAATTATTTCCCGATGCAGAAGAAGTTTTAGAGTGGTCGGGAAATCTATTTAACCTCGGATTGATCACGGATGGTTATCGTGAGGTTCAGGAAAATAAAATTGCCGCATTGGCGTTGGGAAATCGCATCCCTTTTCGCGTTGTGACGGATTCATTGGGTCGAGAGTTTTGGAAACCCCATCAGGAACCTTACCGACGAGTGATGCAGCATTTTGGAGGTGATGCATCAGGGTTTGTTTATATTGGAGATAACCCCCGAAAAGATTTTATTGGTGCCCGACAACTGGGTTGGCGCACGATCCGTATTCGTCGTGATTTGGGAGAGCACCAAGATTTTGAACCAACCGTTACACAACAGGCCGACCGGGATATTATTGATCTAAATGAACTGAAAGGAATGTTGTCGTCATGCCGCGTTTAAATTCCAAACTTCTCTTTCTAGTTGGAGCGTTGATGCTGATTTTAGCAGTGTTGTTGCAGGTCGTGCGATATAAACCACAGGCGAGGGAGGGGCGGGGCCTACCTTTGGAGCAGCTGCTACCTGCTGAAATCGCTAGATGGACGAGCAGGGTGGTGCCTTTAGGGGCAACTGAAGTATCCGAAGGCAAGGTTGAGGAAATCCTCAAATTTGATGACGTCTTTTCGCGTGAATACAGATCCGAAGGTCGAAGTCTCGGTCTTTATGTGGCCTACTGGAAACCGGGGAAAATGCCGACCCAAGTGGTAGCATCCCATACGCCTGATCGTTGCTGGTCTAGTGCTGGATGGCATTGCGACGAGCAGAAGCATGCGGTCTCATTGCCCGGGTTAAGGCCGGGGGAATGGAGGATATTTTCGATGGCGGATGGTCCGAAACTGAAGGTGATTTTTTGGGTATTGGTCGGTGATGAACTATACGACTTCGGTGATCGTTTTACCCGAATCCCCTCTCCATGGCGGTGGTGGAGAGACGTGGCCAAGCAGATATTCAGAGCCCCTCCCGAGCAGTATTTTATTCGGCTGACGAGTAATGTGCCCTTTGAACAATTGAAGGATGATCCTGGATATCAGGGGTTGCTGGCCGCGCTCGCCAAACTGGGGTTGGCTGGCGGATCTGATCACGGAGAATGAATGTGGCCTGGCGGTGTCAGGCGGTGGGAGCCTGGAATTTGCCAACGCTTTGGAACGGTTAGCTCAGGACCGGTCATTAGGTGGGGGGATGGGAAAGCGTGGACGAGCACTGGCGGAACGAGAGTTTAGCCGCTTCGCGTTGTCGGAAGCGTTCGTCACCGCAGTCACGGAACCCTGACCGTATCCCAATGCTAACGAACTGAGAGCTGAGAGCTGACGGAGCACGGTAGTGCGTAGATGGTGCGGCCGAAGGTCGTGCCCTGGAGCTCGTGGAAGGGTGACTGACACGGGTGCTCCGAAGGGGCCGTGGAGGAAACAAACCTGAAAACTGAGAAATGAAATTGTCATAACTGAAGATCAAGCAAGCGGTGACGACGTCTATGACTCGTTGCTATCAATCATCAATACCGTTCGGGCTCACAAAGAACTTCCGCCTTGGGGGGAACTCCGACCCGAAATGCGCATGCGGGAGGATGTCGGATTTGAATCGCTCGACTTGGCGGAATTGACCGTGCGGATCGAAGAGGAATTCGATGTCGATGTCTTTGCCGATGGGCTGGTGTTTACGATCGGAGAAGTCGCGGCGAAGCTGCAGCGGAGCTGCGCGAAACCTGAGGGCTGACGGAGCGCGGAAGCGCGTAGATGGTGCGACCGTAGGTCGTGCGCTGTAGCGTAGCGGAAGGGTGACTGAGCCGGGCGCCCTTCAGGGCAGGAAAAGGAACAAACCTGAAGTTCAAACCTGACGGAGCACCCTACTTCGCGTGAAGCTACGTAGGGCACGGCGGAAGCGCGTAGATGGTGCGACCGTAGGTCGTGCCCTGTAGCGTAGCGGAAGGATGATCGAAGCGGAGGGCGGAAACCTGAGGGCTGACGGAGCGCGGAAGCGCGTAGATGGTGCGACCGTAGGTCGTGCCCTGTAGCTTAGCGGAAGGGTGACTGAGCCGGGCGCCCTTCAGGGCAGGAAAAGGAACAAACCTGAAGTTCAAACCTGACGGAGCACCCTACTTCGCGTGAAGCTACGTAGGGCACGGCGGGAGCACGGAGATGGTCAAATGCATAGTATTTGGTCATGGAGCGTAGCGGAAGGATGATCGAAGCGGGCGCCCGCCTCCGCCAAGCCTTCCGCCGTCGCCAAGGCTATGGCGGACAAGACGGAGGGCAGGCCCAAGAGCAGGGAAAGGAACCAACCTGAGAAGCCAGAGTTTTACAGAAGAGAACGAAGGGCACGGAGGAGGCGATATCTACGATGGCTTGCCTGTTGGGGACGGAGGTTTACGTTGATTTGATGCAAACCGATATCCCCTCTCATTCGCGCGACCAAATTGCGGTTCAGTTGCGGGCTCTGCTGCCCGAACTGCGGGAGTGCTATGGCGTGAGGTCGTTGAGCATGTTCGGCTCCCGCGTGCATGATGCCGGCGGGCCGGGAAGCGATCTGGATCTGCTGGTCGAATTCGATCAAGCGCCGGGGTTCTTTCGATTCATTGAGTTGGAGGATCGCCTCGGGCGTCATCTCGGTCTCAAGGTCGATTTGGTCATGAAGACGGCATTGCGGCAGCGGATCGGCCAGAGGGTCTTGGCCGAGGCAATCCCCGTATGAAGGACGCCCGAGAATTCGTCGACTATCTGCGCGACATCCTCGAGCATGCCGAAGCCGCCATCGAATTTGGCAACGATGTCCCGGACGTCCAGGCGTTGGCGGCGGATCGTCGGACCCTGTGGGCGCTCATCCGTGCGTTGGAGGTGATCGGCGAGGCGGCGCGGCACGTGCCGAGCGAGTTTCGGCAAGCGCATCCGGAAATTCCCTGGCGCGGAATGACCGGCATGCGGGATAAGGTCATTCACGATTATTTCGGCGTCGATCCGACAGTCGTTTGGCGAACGGTGAAAGAGGTGTCAGCCACCCGTGTGTAAAGCCGTGCGATCGCTGCTTCAAGACTGGGACGAGCTCCGGACCGAGGGCTGACGGCAGTGGACGGGACCGAAAACCTGAGACCTGCAAGCTGACGGAGCACGGTAGTGCGTGCGTAGGCCGGGAGGCCGAAGGTGGTCGAACCAACGGGTTCGGCCCTGGAGCGGAGCGGAAGGGCGATGAGTGAGGGTGGTTTTTATCATCGGTGACGGAGCGCGGGAGCGCAAAGATGGTGCGATCGTAGATCGTGCCCCGAAGGGGTGATGAGGTGGGTGCCCTCTGGGCAGACGAAGAACAATCGCAAATGGTGCGGCCGAAGGTCGTGCCCTGGAGCTCGCGGAAGGGTGACTGACACGGGTGCTCCGGATGGGCCGTGGAGGCAACAAACCTGAAAACTGAGAGCTGACGAAGCGCGACAGCGCGTAGATGGCATCGTTACAACGATGGCCTAAGAGGCCGACTAAACAGGGTGCCCGTTGGGCAAGTGAAGGCGCAAACTAGAGCCTGAAGACGGTGAAACCGGAAAGTAGACTGAATCTGCAAAGGAATCAGTTAATCGTTAAATGTTAATGGATGAATTGTTAAAAATCATCAATACCGTTCGGGCTCACAAAGAACTTCCGCCTTGGGGGGAACTCCGACCCGAAATGCGCATGCGGGAGGATGTCGGGTTTGAATCGCTCGACTTGGCGGAATTGACGATCACGGCAGGTGAGGGTGGGACTTGCATGCTGTTGAACCTTGGTCACGCTTTGTCACATGAAGCTTTCTCTTGAATTTTCCGACACCGCGTTCGCGAGCCTGCGGCAACCGCCGGACGCGTTTGGCGCGGCTCTGCGTGTCGCCGCCTGCGTCAAATGGTATGAGCTGGGTCGTATCTCCCAGGCCAAAGCGGCGGAGCTGGCCGGACTCTCCCGCGCGGCCTTCCTTGATGCACTGCACGAGCATGGGGTGCCAGCGGTGCAGACCGAGGCTGTTGAGCTGGCGCGCGAACTGGCTTTGTGAGTGCTTGGGTGCTCGACGCCTCGCGGCTCATTCTCTTGGGCAAATTGGGGCGCTTGGAGTGGCTGCCGGAACCGACCCAGAACTATTGGATTCCCCAAGCAGTGGTTACGGAAATTTTGGCCGGACCGGAGGACGATTTGACCAGACGCTGGATGGTCGGTGTCGAAGCCGGTTCGCATGTGGTCCCGGATGACGAGGCTGTTGAACTGTGAAACAGTGTCGCAGTTAGACTGTAAAGCAGTGACGAGCGTTGATGCCGATCCGTGAGGCATTCACATTCACTCCGCTCCCTCAGTTTTCTCCTATAAAAAGCTTTATCAGACCTGTTTGTTTATGACTGAATTGTTGATAATCTTGAATATAGTCCGGTCTCACAAAGGGCTCTCGCCGTTGCTGGAGGTGTATCCGGAAATGCGTTTGCGGGAAGATATCGGATTCGAATCGAGATGTAACCGACACGCCTTCGTGCCGGGGAATTGAGGGACGGGGGGGGCAAACACTCTCGACGGGCCCAGGGACGTGCGCCCCGAGGCTTGCATACGCAAAGGGCGCGGATAGCATACCAAGCATGACCATGCTACAAATACCGGTGGATGAGGCGTTGCTGGCCAGCGCCGGTGTGGACCCGGCCCGGGCGGGAGAGGAATTCCGCCTGCTGGCCGCCGCCAAGCTTTTTGAATTGCGGCGCATCAGTCTGGGCCAAGCCAGCCAACTGGCGGGCCTGTCCCGGTGGGAGTTCACCGAAGCTCTGCAAAAAATCGGCGTTTCGTGGTCCAACCTGACTGACGAACAGGTCGAGCACGACATCCGCCATGCCTGAGCGGTTGATTGTCGCTGATGCCAGTCCGTTGATTGGTTTGGCGAAGATCGGTCGACTGAGCCTCCTCCGGAGACTGGCTGAGGAAGTTTGGATACCCCGTGCGGTTTGGCGTGAACTGATAGAGGGTGGCAGCGACCGCCCGGAAGTTAAGGAGTTGTCGATGTTGTTGACGGGGTCTGTTCGTGAGAGTGAGCCCACGATGGTTGGGCGCTTTGCGATGCTCGTTGATGCAGGAGAGGCGGAAGCGGTGGCCTTGGCGGCGGTAAATCCCGGATGTCTGCTCTTGATCGATGATGCGGCTGGTCGCCGGTTGGCAGAGTCGCAGGGAATCAGGTGCATGGGAGTGGCGGGGCTTTTGTTGCGGGCCAAGCGCGTAGGGTTGCTCACCGCCCTGGCGACCGATCTCAAGGCTTTGCGTGAAAAGGGGTATTTTTTGAGTGAACACTTGATCGCACAATTGCTGGCCGCCGCAAACGAATGACCTGCCAGTTTTAGTCCCTCACTGGTGAACAACGATTCTGTTTGCGACGATCATGGTGGAAGTAACGAGCAAAACGAGGGTGTCGGTCAGGAGCAAACGGTGAAGCAGTCAGACGGTGAGACGGTAAACGGCGGGGCCGTGGTGAATGAATAATTGTTAATCGTTAAATGATAATGGATGAATTGTTAAAAATCGTGAATCTAGTTCTATCTCACAAAGGGTATGCATCTTTGCTGGAGCTGAAACCGGAGATGCGGTTGCGGGAGGATGTCGGGTTTGAATCGCTCGACTTGGCGGAATTGACCGTGCGGATCGAAGAGAAATTCGATGTGGATGTCTTTGCGGAGGGCTTGGTGTTTACCTTGGGCGAGATTTTGGCCCGCATCAGCGCGGCAAAATCTCGGGATAATGGATAATTGGTATTGGTTAATGGGAGGTCCGCCTTCGCTCAAAGCTACGGCGTGACAAGTCGGCGTGACAAGCGGTGTGCGGTGGGACAGTCAGACGGTGGAGCGGTGAGGAAGGGGAAGGAGCAATTGGTGAGTTGTTATTGGGAGGAAGCGGAGCTGGCTTGCGTTTTTCGAACCCATCGCAATTTTTTTCGCATGAGCAATCGTGAACTCGTTATGGCTATGGTGGCGAAAATGCCGGAGGACACGCCGTTGTCGGAGATCGCGCGCGAAATCGAATTCCTTGCCGGTGTAAGGGCTGCGAGAACTCAGGCGCACCGGGGTGAAGGCGTGCCGGTGGAGGATGCCCGAAAACTGATCGACGCATGGGCCTCCCGGTAATCCTCACGCCGCAGGCTTTGGAGGATCTGCGTGGGATAGTTGGGTACGTGGCACAAGACAGCGGGGCGAGGGCGGTGGACTTCGGAAATCGATTGATAGATCGTGCGCTCAAAGTGGGGGATTTTCCCAACGCTGGTAGGATGGTGCACCGGATCGGTGCGCCCCGCAGGGGTGACCGCGGGCGGCCCGGCGTTCCGCTCCTACCTCAATCCTCCGGTATCTTGTATTCATCCGTGTAATGCTCCTTCCTCCGCCCTGAAGGGCACCCGGCTCAGTCACCCTTACAGTTTCACTCCAGGGCGCGACCTTCGGCCGCACCATCTACGCCTCACGGCTCCGTCCGTGGTTAAGAATTCCGGGATTGGGCTCGTGGAGGTGGGCGGTCAGCCTGGTTTTTTTTTAACCACGGATTACAGGTGCGATCCGGATACGGACTGTGAGGCAGGGTGGACTGGTTTGTTTTTTAACCACGGATTACACAGATACGATCCTGATAAAGGCAGGGGAGTGGGGATTGGTATCTTGTATTTATCTGTGAAATCCGTGGTTAAAACTCCGGGATTGGGCTCGTGGAGGGAGCGCCGTCAGCCGGTGTTTTTTTTAACGCAAGGGCGCAAAGAGGCTAAGGGCGCGAAGTGCCGTGAGGCAGGGTTGTTTTTTAAACCACACGGAGCGCGGGAGCGCTTGCGTAGGCCGGGAGGCCGAAGGTGGTCGAACCAACGGTTCGGCCCTGGAGCGAAGCAGAAGGGCGATGAGTGAGGGTGCTCACATTTGTGGGCATCATTAATCGCAAATGGTGCACCGGAACGGTGCGCCCCGAAGGGGTGACGATGGCGGGTGCCCTTTGGGCGACACAGAGGAGCAGATTGCACAGATACGATCCAGATAAAGGCAGCGGGGTCGGGATTGGTGCGGGTGCCCATCGGGCGGGGAGGGAGCAAGCGGTGGGGCGGCGGCGGAGTCGCGGGCTAATGGGGACGGAGCGGGGATGTCGGGCATAAAGCCCGACCCACATTCGGAGGCGACGGAAGTCGCGGGCTAATGGGGACGGAGCGCGGGAGCGCGTAGGTGGGGCGGTGAAGCGGTGTCCGAGGCGTGAGGCAGTGACAAACCGTGATGAGGTGTCCGATCCGTGGGGCGGTGAAGCGGTGTCCGAGCCGTGAGGCAGTGACAAACCGTGATGAGGTGTCAGACGGTATCACAGTTTTACAGATTCACTGTTTAACCGTTCTGTGGTGGGGGAACTTCGAGGTAATTGTTAATGAAGATTGGAGAATGGGAGAGTCGGAAGTGAGCTTGCGTGCGGTTTCGAATCGGATCACCGTGGGGCTATGAAAACTGTTTCGTTGACCGCTCGATTTGATGGCCAGCACATCCAGCTGGAGGAAGACTATCCGTTGCCAAAGAATGCTCGGCTGTTGGTAACGGTGTTGCCCGAAGAAGGCATACGTGAGGATTGGAGTGGCTTGGCTACCGCCGCGTTGGCGCGGGCCTACGGCAAGGAGGAGCCGGAATACACGCTGGAGATGGTTCGTGAACCCAATGCGACTTATGGAGCCGGGTGATATCGTGCTGGCTGGCTTGGCCCAGGCTGATGGTATCGCCAAACTGCGCCCGGTCTTGTTGCTCTGCCGCTTGCCAGGATTTGGCGACTGGCTGACATGCGGTGTCAGCACTCAAACGAGACATCTGGTTGCCGGGTTCGATGAGGTGATCGCCCAGAACGATGCCGACTATGCGACGAGCGGTTTGCGACAGGCTTCGTTGGTTCGTCTGGGCTTTCTAGGCACGCTGGCGAAAACGCAGATTGCTGGTGATCTTGGTTGGGTCGCCGGTCGCACCTGATCGCTTGCATCGGTTGTGCCAAAACTTGGCCCAATATTTGCAAGCCATGGGTAAGTGATGAGGGCGAAGCGGAGCTTCGGGTAATAGAGAATTGTTAATCTGAATAGTGAGGAGGAGATCAGGCATTTGATCGAGAACGGGATGGATTGCCGCGTCGTCCTGGGGACTTCTCGCAATGACAGGTAGGGGATTGGCTGTGACTATTAAAAAATAACCATTCTCAATTTATTAGTGCATGAAAATACTCCTCTTCATTGATCCTGTGACGGGTGAAAAACTCTTCTATGAAGAGCTGCGGCAGAACCTATCGGCCGAGACGGTGGACTACGCACCGTTTGTGCAACCTGCCACTCCCGGCGCAGCCGTTCATGCTTTGCTCCAGGCGGTGATTCTCGGGCAGCCGCTGACTTTGTTTGATACCGACTTTAGTTCGGAAGAACGGGAGGCGCTGGGAGGAACTGAGGCACGGTTGGAACAACGAATCGGCGTGGAGGGTCTATCGTGGATCGATACGGCCACGATACGAAAGGAGGCCCGACAACAAACGGGGTTTTGTCTGACCTTGTTCACCTCCGGGACTACCGGACGACCTAAGCAGGTCACGCACTCTTTGGCGGGGCTCACGCGGATGCTGAAGGTGAGTCCGACGCACGCCGTCAGCGTGTGGGGCTTGGCTTACAACCCCACCCACATCGCGGGAGTGCAGGTGATTTTGCAGGCGTTCTTCAATGGGAATCCATTGGTGAATCTTTTCCAAGCCAATCGGGAGACCATCGTCAGGGCCTTGGATGAACATAAGGTAACCCACCTTTCCGCGACCCCGAGTTTCTACCGGTTGTTACTGCCGCTGAAGACCCCTTGCTCCCAGCTGCGCGCGATCACGTTGGGTGGTGAGCGCGCTGATACGGCACTTATCGCGAAATTGCGCAAAGCGGTTCCCTCAGCCCGGGTTCGCAATCTTTATGCTTCGACGGAAGTAGGCACTTTATTGATCTCTGAGGGAGAGGCTTTTGCGATCCCGGCGGAGCTCTCGGATCGGGTCATCGTGCGTAACGATAGGTTATGGATACACCGGAGTTTGGTGGCGGCTTCGCCGCCACCGGTTAATGGGAAATTGAAAATTGAGAATGGGGGGAAGGAGGCTTTGCCTCCGGAGGATGAAAAATTGGAAATGGAGGATGGGATGGCGGCTCAGCTGCCAGGTAATGGAGATGGGTTAATAGAAAATAAGGGGGCTTTGCCCTCAGTTAATAGAGAATTGAAAATAGAGAATGAAAATAACCCATTAACTAATAACGATTCCCCAATAACCGCGCCGACGGGCTCGGATCCATTAACCCATAACCCTTTACCATTAACCGCGTCGCCATTAGGCGACGCTTGGTTCGACACCGGAGACGACGTGGAAGTCGTTTCAAACGATCCGCTCAGCTTTCGCATTCTCGCGCGCGAACAGGACTGGGTAAATGTTGGTGGCCATAAAGTGAATCCGCATGAGGTGGAAGATTTACTGCGCAGTCATCCGGACATTCGGGAGGCGAAGGTTTTTGGCCGTAAGAACTCCGTGATGGGGCAGGTGCTTTGCGCGGAGGTGGTCTTTGGAAAAGCTGAAAGTAGAAAGCAGAAAGCGGAAATTACGGAGCCGCTCGAAAATGGAAAATGGAAAATGAAAAAAGACTTGGGGAAAACAGAAAGTAAAAAGCAGATATCGGACTTTGGAAAAGCAGAAAGTAGAAAGCAGAAAGCGGAAATGGACTTTCGAAATGGGGAAAGTGGAAAGCAGAAACCGGAAATTACGGAGCCGCTGGAAAATGGAAAAGGGAAAATGAAAAAAGACTTGGCGAAAGCAGAAAGTGGAAAGCAGATATCGGACTTTGGAAAAGCTGAAAGTAGAAAGCAGAAAGCGGAAATAGACTTTCGAAATGGGGAAAGCGGAAAGCAGAAACCGGAAAGCAGAGAAAGAGGGGCCGAGTCGCATTTGACCGACGAGCCGCTGCAATTGAGCGATGCTCAATTGCGCGCCTGGCTGGTCGCACGCTTGCAACCGGTTAAGATTCCTCGATTTATCAAGTTTGTGGATAAGCTTGGCACGACACGGACGGGTAAGATGAAGCGGTGAGGCGAAGTTTCGGGGTAATGGGAAACGGTTAATCGGTTAATGGGGTGGCGGTGACGAGCCGTGATGCGGTGAAGCAGTCGGACGGTTAAACGGTGACCGAACTGTGAAGCCGTGATGAGCAGTTGGAGGGTGCAGCCAGTAAAACGGTTAAACGGTGGACGGTGCGGGCCGTGACGGAGCGCGGGAGCGCGTGCGTAGGCCGGGAGGCCGAAGGTGGTCGAACCAACGGTTCGGCCCTGGAGCGAAGCAGAAGGGCGATGAGTGAGGGTGCTCACATTTGTGGGCATCATTAATCGCAAATGGTGCGACCAACCGGGACCACCTCAGGGAGCGGTGTGGCCGTCGGTTAATGGATGGCGACGTTGTCGCGGGTTATTTGTTATTTGGGAACGGAGTTCACGGTGAATGGAGATGAGCGAAGCTAACCGGTTAGTGGTTAATTGTTGGCGGTTTTACCGCTGGTTAATTGTGCGGCGGAGCCGCAGTTAATGGTGATTTGTTAATGGGGCGAAATTGTTAAGGGGGAATCAGAGGGACAGAATATCGTGCCGCCAAACAGTGACACTCTCGGATTGTCGAATATTGTAGTTGTTTGCGATAGGATCGTCTGAATTGACGGGATAGCTCGGCCCACATCGGGCAATGGCTGCTTGCAATTGGGCGCTGCTGAGGACCACTTTGGGCCCCATGAGTGTCGCAGAGATCAAACAAGCAGTCCAAAGGCTTCCCCCGGCGGAATTGGCGGAAATCTCCGCCTTCGTGGCAGATTGCGAAGCCCATACTTGGGAGCATCAAATTGATGCGGATTTTGCCGACGATGGCCGCTTACGGTCAGTATTGGATGAGGTGCGGAATGATTTGCGGGCAGGGCGACTTGAACAAATGCCGTGATTGGCAAGGCGCATTCTCGGTGCTGGAAGTGTTTTGCGGCCCTGCCGCCAAGTGTGCAGCGTTTGGCCAGAGAAAAATACGCGTTGTGGCAGCAAAATCCCCATCATCCTTCGTTGAAGTATGAAGAGCGGCGAAACGGTATCTGCGTCGTGCGAATAGGTAATCATTATCGTGCTCTGGGACTTCGCGAAGGTGATACCGTTGCTTGGTTTTGGATTGGAACTCACGAGAGCTACAATCGTTTCAAATTTTGAAGGAGATAATTCAATCAACTCACAGCGTGTTGGTTCGCTTGATCACGGGACAGGTTTCCAGTGCCAAACACGCTTTTGCTCATGAGTAAGAACATCCTACTCACCGGCGTTTCCCAAGGGCTTGGACTTGAGATTGCTCGGGCGGTGTTGGCCCAGGGGTGGTCATTCTATGGCGTGAGTCGACGGCTGACGCCGGAATATGAAGCACTCATGGGGGTGTATCCTGAGCGAGTGAAATTTTACGCCTTTGATCTGGCGGATGTTGATGGGTTAAAAACAAAGGTGTTTAAAGAATTTGTCGGACTCGATGTGCCGTTGCATGGGTTGGTCAATAACGCTGCGCTCGCTTACGATGATCTCATCACTAATTTAGATGAGGCCCGCTTAAAGGCGATGTATGTGGTCAATGTCTTTGCTCCGATGATGGCGACCAGACAGGCGATCCGGAACATGCTGTTGCATGGGCAGGGTGGCTCGATCGTGCAGATTTCATCCGTGTGCGCTCATACCGGTTATAAAGGGATTGGCGATGTATGCTTCGACGAAGGGGGCGCTTGAAGCATTCTCAAAAAACACGGCACGAGAGTGGGGCGAACGGGCTATCCGATCCAATTGTGTCGTCCCCGGATTTATGGAGACGGATATGAGTGCCTCGTTGTCGGAATCACAGCGGGCTAAGATTTATCGAAGAACGGCTTTGAAGTCGGCGACAGCATTGGAGTCGGTGGCGGCGACGAAGTCGCCGGTGAGGCGGTGACGGACGGTAGGGCGGTGAGGCGGTTGCTGAGCGGTGAAACGGTGGGACGGTTAGGCGGTGGCGGCGGAGCCGCCGGTGAAGCGGTGAAGCGGTGAAACGGTGAAACGGTGAAACGGTGGCGGCGGAGCCGCCGGTGAAGCGGCCGGTGAAGCCGCCGGTGAAGCGGTGAAGCGGTGAGACGGTGGGCGGTCACAGAGTGCGGCAGCGGCGGCGATGGAGTCGCCAACTTAGAAACCCTGAAAGGGTATAGTCATAATTCGCTTCCCGTGATGCCTCGGAAGCTTTCTGCTGGCCACGACATGAGTTTGTCGCGGTTTTTTTGCGTATTCACACTTGGACTCACCGGGATGCTCTTGGTGGGATGGACGGCTGTGCCGGTGGAGGCGAAACCTCCGATAGGCGGTTCGGCGGTGGAGCGGTTGAGCGGTGCTTCTGGCGAAGGGGTCGGGGATGTCGGGCGTAAAGCCCGACCCACAGGACAGGTGATCGTGTTTGGGACGGGGAAGCGGGCGCCACATTTGTATTTGCGGGCTCAGATGGCGGAACGCTATTCGGGATGGGAATATGATCGGTGGTTTGTGCCAGGGGAAATCGGATTTGAACCGGTTTCACCAAGGCAGTCAAAGGTCGGAAAGGTCGGAGGTCTTGAGGTCGAAGGTCTTAAGGTCGGAGGTCTTGAGGTCGGAGGTCTTGAGGTCGGAGGTCTTGGGGTCGGAGGTCTTGGGGTCGGAGGTCTTGGGGTCGGAGGTCTTGAGGTCGGAGGTCTTGGGGTCGGAGGTCTTGGGGTCGGAGGTCTTGGGGTCGGAGGTCTTGGGGTCGGAGGTCTTGAGGTCGGAGGTCTTGAGGTCGAAGGTCTTGAGGTCGAAGGTCTTAAGGTCGAAGGTCTTGAGGTCGGAGGTCTTGAGGTCGGAGGTCTTGAGGTCGAAGGTCTTGGGGTCGGAGGTCTTGGGGTCGGAGGTCTTGAGGTCGGAGGTCAGGTTGATGGGCGTACCGATTTTAAGCCCACAACCACCGAGCGGTCATTTTTAACGCGGGCACTGGGTGGCGTGGATGCGGAGTGGGGTAAGTTCAATGGACTGGGGCCAAGACTCAATTTCTCCCATAATCTGAATCGGGTGTTTCCGGCGGAGTTGTTTGATTCGCAGCCGGAATTATTTCCGATGGTGGGTGGGCAGCGGATGCGGCCCGGGACGGGACGGGTGAATTGGAATCCGGATTTGGGGGAGCCGAGGGTGGCGGGGGTCGCGGCTGAAGCGGCGATGCAGTATTTTCGAGCGAACCCGGATACTGTTTCGTTCGCACTGGGGGTGAATGACGGACTGCGGTTTGGGGAGTCGCCGGCGACGTTGAAATGGGTGGAGCCAGCAAAATGGTTTCGGGATCGGCCGGATTATAGTGATTTAATTTTCAACTTCATGAACGCCGTGGCGGAGAAAACAGTGGTGGAGTGGCCGGAGAAATACGTGGGAGCGTTGGCTTACTATTGGGCAGAGAACGTCCCTTCGTTTCCGCTGCATCCGAATGTGATCCCGTTTTTGACGGCGGATCGAAGTCAGTTTTATGATCGGGAGTTTCGAGAGGAGGAGTTGGGACTGCAGGAGAAGTGGGGGAGGGCGAGGGCGGCGAATCGTAAAGCGGTGAGCGGTGACGGAGGTGACGCGGAGTTGACGGAGTCGTTGTCTGAGAGTGGGAAGCTTGAGGGTAGAAAAGTTCAGGCGGGGATGTCGGGCATAAAGCCCGACCCACATTCGGAGGCGGTGACGCGGGTTAATGGTAAATTGGGAATGGGAAATGGGGCGGCGGCGGGGTCGTCGTCTGAGGGTGTGAAGGTGGAAGATCGAAAAGTTCAGGCGGGGATGTCGGGCATAAAGCCCGACCCACATTCGGAGGCGGTGACGCGGGTTAATGGTAAATTGGGAATGGGAAATGGGGCGGCGGCGGGGTCGCCGGTTAGTGGGGAAGCGACGGCGACAGAGTCGCGGGTTAGTGGTGAGGCTAATAGCTCAAAGCTCCCAGCTCCCAGCTCACAGCCGCGGGTGGGGATTTATGACTATATCTATGGGACGGGGTTTTTGATTCCCCGGATTCATACTCAGGCGCTGGCGGAGCATTTAAAGCACGCACGAAGGGCAGGATTTACGGATTATTTTGCGGAGATGAGTCCGAATTGGGGTTTGGATGGGCCTCAGCCTTGGTTGGTAAGCCAGTTGTTGATGGATCCGGAGCTGTCGGTGGATGCGCTATTACGGGAGTATTACACGCGGTATTTCCGAACGGCAGCGCGGCCGATGCGGCAGTTTTTTGAGCGCTGCGAAGCGGTGTGGAATCAGCAGCCGGGGCGACCTTATTGGCTGAAACACTTTCGGAATGATTCTCAGGCGGCTTTGTTTCCGGCGAAAGAGATCGCGAGGTTGCGGGGGTATTTGGAGCGGGCGGTGGCGTTGGCGGGTGATGATTTAGTTTTGGCCGATCGAGTTCGGTTGGTGAGTGATGCGTTTGGGGTGACGGAGCGGTTTTCGCGGTTTTATACGGCACGAGATTTGCTGGCGCGAACGGTGATGGAAACGGAGGGGCAGGTTGATTTTAACGCAAAGGCGCTAAGACGCGGAGAGAGAGAAAATATTGATGAAAACAACATTGAAGAGTTGGCCACAAAGAGACGCGAGAATACACTAAAAGGAGGAGCGGCGAAGCCGCTGGTTAATGGGAAAAAGAGAATGGAAAATGGGGGGGCGACTTCGTCGGCGGTGGGCGGTGGGGCGGATGTCGGGCATAAAGCCCTACCCACCGGGGAGAATCTGGGTGGGTTGCTCGAAAATTATCAGGCGGCGCGGGATGAACTTGTGCGGTATGTGGGGTGGTTGCAGACCGCGCAGCCTTTGGCTCTCTCTAAATGGAATATTGAAGACTTTTTAAGATATGATCCCGGGGAGACGGCGCGTGCTTTACTCGGAGCACGATCGCAGGCACAGGCACATGGAGCGTTCGATGATCAGTGGTCGGAGTTAAGGCCTTTGTATTCGAAACGGTGGGAAGGTGATAGTTTCCCTGCGCAGATTATTGCGGGGCTGCCGTATTCCATTGGATTACCGTTGGGCTGGCAGAGCACGGTGGAGCCTTGGCAGGGGTTAGTGGCGGAATTGCGGAGGGGAAAAGACGATGGCGAAGCGCGTGCTCCGATTTTACGGCTGGAGAACAATAAGCTGACGACGCTCTGGCAGTGGACGCGGGTGCCGGTGGGGGCGAAGGAGTCGCCGGTTAATGGTAAATTGGGAATGGGGAATGGGGGGAATGATCAGTTTGCGAACCTTTCAATTGAGGTGCGGGGGCGGGTGGGGGTGAGTGCGTTTTTGTCGCTCACGGCGACGTGGCTGGATGCGGATCAAAAGCAAATCGGTTCTTCCGTGGATGTGAAGTTGCCCGCAGGGGATTGGCCGGCCTGGGTGAAACTACGGAATATTGCGGCTCCGCCAGCGAATGCGGCGTATCTGAATTTTATGGTTTGGGTGGCACATCAGCAGCCGGGCGATTGGTTGGAAGTGCGGGATCCGCGGTTGGAGTGGTTTTTTTTTAAAAACTGAAAAGCTGAAAACTGAAAAGCTGAAAACTGAAACGCTGAAAACTGAAATGGGTGAAGCGCTGTGGGAAACGCTGAAAAATTGAAACGCTGAAAACTGAAATGGGTGAAGCGGTGTGGGAAAAGCTGAAAACTGAAATGGTTGAAGCGCTGTGGGAAACGCTGAAAACTGAAAAGCTGAAAACTGAAATGGGTGAAAACTGAAATGGGTGAAGCGGTGTGGGAAAAGCTGAAAACTGAAAAGCTGAAAACTGAAAAGCTGAAAACTGAAATGGTTGAAGCGCTGTGGGAAACGCTGAAAAATTGAAACGCCGAAAACTGAAAAGCTGAAAACTGAAAAGGGTGAAGCGGTGTGGGAAAAGCTGAAAACTGAAAAGCTGAAAACTGAAATGGGTGAAGCGGTGTGGGAAACGCTGAAAACTGAAATGGGTGAAGCGGGCAGTTGTAGAATTTTAGCGTTTCAGATTTTAGCTTTTTAGCGTTTATCAAATCCCATGCTTTATCGTCGATTTGGAAAACGGGCTTTGGATTTTGTCGCGGCTTTGGCGGCGGCGTTGTTGCTTTCCCCTGTTATCTTGGTGACGGGGATATTAGTTCGCGGGTGGTTGGGGTCACCGGTGCTGTTTACTCAATCTCGACCGGGTAAAGACGGCGTGGTGTTTCGAATTTTTAAGTTTCGCACGATGACGGATGGTCGGGACGCGGCGGGGGCGCTGTTGCCGGATGCAGATCGGTTGACGAAATTTGGCCGGTTCTTGAGATCCAGTAGTCTAGATGAATTGCCGGGGCTTTTAAATGTGCTGCGGGGAGAAATGAGCTTGGTGGGACCGAGGCCGTTGCTGGTGCAGTATTTAGAACGGTATAATCCGGAGCAGGCTAGGCGGCATGAGGTTCGACCGGGCATCACGGGTTGGGCGCAGGTGAATGGACGCAATGCCATTTCGTGGGAGGATAAGTTCGAGCGCGATGTCTGGTATGTGGATCACGTTTCAATCCTGCTGGATTTTAGGATATTGCTGATGACGGTGGCCAAGGTTTTTGCACGGAAAGATATTTCAGCAGCAGGGGAAGCGACGATGCCGGAGTTTGGGGCGGCGGCGGCTTCGCCGCCGGATAGTGGGACAGAGCCGTCAGCCTGAATAATTTTAACGCAAGGGCGCGAAGGAGCAAAGGGCGGTAAGGACCGAGAGGCAGGGGTGTTTTTTACAGAAGGGAACGAGGGGAAGGAAGCCGTGAGGCAGGATTTTTTACAGGAGAGAACGGAGGGAACAGAGCTTTGAGGCAGGGTGGAATTCATCCAGAGATTTAGCCGCAAAAAGGCGCAAAAATTCACAAAAATAGGAGGCGGAGCAGTTGGCATTTGGTTTTTAACGCAAGGGCGCGAAGGAGCAAAGGGCGGTAAGGACCGAGAGGCAGGGGTGTTTTTTAACGCAGAGGCGCGAAGGCGGAAAGAACCGTGAGGCGGTAAGGCGGTGACGGAGCGCGACAGCGCGTAGATGGTGCGATCGCCGATCGTGCCCGGAAGGGGTGACTGACGCGGGTGCCCATCGGGCGCGGAGGGAGCAAGCGGTGGGGCGGTGACGGAGCGCGACAGCGCGTAGATGGTGCGATCGCCGATCGTGCCCGGAAGGGGTGACTGACGCGGGTGCCTCTTGGGCGCGGAGGGAGCAAGCGGTGAGGCGAGGCTTCGCCTCCGGTGAAACGGTGCCGGAGCGGTGAGGCGGTGACGACAGTTTTACGGTTAGGCGGCGGTCGGTTAAGTGGTGACGGTGAGACGGAGCGGTGTAGTGGGGCTTGAGGTTTTCTCGGACAATAATACTGCTTTCTGTGATGAGAGCGCAGCATGCTCATGAGCTCGAAATTTATCGGGAATCGTTCCGTTTGCAGCAGGAGATCTTCCAAATGACGAAGGCGTGGCCCAAAGAAGAGAACGACTCTTTGATCGACCAAGTGCGGCGATCATCGAGGTCGATCGGGGCTAACTTGTCCGAAGCTTGGGCCAAGCGCAGATACCCCGCTCATTTTCTAAGTAAATTGACGGACGCGGATGGTGAATTGTCGGAAACAAGACATTGGATTGTGACCGCTTTGGCGTGTGGATACCTTTCCCATGATCAGGAGAAGATGCTTTCGGATTCGGCGAACTCGGTGGGATCCATGTGCGGTAGTATGATCGCGAAGCATCCCCAGTTTTGTCTGCCAGCATTGACTTGATTCACCGGTCTTACAGTCGGACCGCGTCACTGCTCTTCATTTTTCCCCTTCGCTCCCTTATTCTATGTGCGCCCTGAAATGGCTTTACCGTCTGGCCGCGTCACCCTCAGCCCCATGGCGGGGCCTTTTCTGTTCGCAAGCTTTTCTGCTCGCAAGGGTTGGGTTTGAACGGTTCATCTGGAGGTTAAGCAAATGAGTCGTATCTATTTATCATCGCCCCATATGGGTGAAAAGGAATTGGCCTATGTGCAGGAGGCATTTGCCACTAATTGGATCGCTCCGGTGGGGCCGCATCTGAGCGCATTTGAAGCTGAATTTGGGCAGCATGTGGGCTCCTCTCACGCGGCGGGATTGTCTTCGGGGACGGCGGCTTTACATGTTGCGCTTCGTTTGGCGGGGGTGGGGCGAGGCGACGAAGTGGTTTGTTCGACCCTGACGTTTGTGGCGTCGGTCAATCCGATTGTGCAATTGGGAGGAATACCGGTCTTCGTAGATAGTGAGACACGGAGTTGGAATATGGATCCTGAACTGCTGGGGGATTTGCTAAAAACAAAAGCCGCCGCAGGGAAGCTGCCCAAGGCGGTGGTGCTGGTTCACCTTTATGGTCAGAGCGCGGATTTAGATCCGATTTTGGGACTTTGTGAGGAGTATGGAATTCCATTGATTGAAGACGCGGCGGAGGCTCTGGGAGCCACTTATTACACGCGGCGAGGCGTTGGCGAGGGGCAGATGAAAGAGGCCACCGACGCCCCCAGCGGCACGAGATCAGTGGCTCCGGGGACTTTGGGACTGATCGGAATCTATTCGTTTAACGGGAATAAGATTATCACCACCTCTGGGGGAGGGATGTTGGTGACGGAGGATAAGAGCCTGGCAGACCGCGCGCGCTTTTTGGCGACTCAAGCACGTGATCCGGCACCGCATTACGAGCACTCGATTGATGGTTACAATTACCGTATGAGCAATGTTCTCGCCGGAATTGGTCGGGGGCAGTTGGAAGTTTTATCCGATCGAGTCGATGCGCGGCGGCGAGTTTTTGAATACTATTTGAAAGAACTGCAGGATCTGCCGGGTATCGAATTTATGCCCGAGGCTGAATTTGGGCGAAGCACCCGGTGGCTGACGTGTTTAACGATTGATCCGGTGGCGGCGGGCGGAATTACGCGTGAGGCCGTGCGATTGGAGCTTGAACGTGAGGATGTGGAGGCTCGGCCGGTTTGGAAGCCGATGCACCAACAACCGCTGTTTTCGAGGTGCGAATTAGTGGGAGGGGCGGTTTCTGATCGTTTGTTTGAACTCGGATTATGCCTGCCTTCCGGCTCCAATTTGACCCGAGTCGAAATTGAGAAAGTGGTTTCACTGGTGCGCGAAGTCTGGGCAAAACCGAAAGTAAAATGACCAAGCAGAACACGGGACAAAAATTCATCCGAAATTTTCTGGGTAATCACTGGTTTCGGGCCGTTCTCTTGGCCGGTGCCTATTCGTTGTTGATCGGGGCCAGCTTCTTTGTCGCCTATGAAATCCGGTTTGATTTTGAGGTGGCAGATCCTTGGCCGGTGCAGCGCTGGCATATGCTACAATGGGTGGTGCCGTGGAAGATCATGTGTCTGTTGGTTTTTGGGCAATTCTCCGGCATGTTGAGCTACTTCAGGTTGCCGGACTTGTACCGGCTCACCGCGGGATTGGCGTTGGCGGCCCTGCCATTGTTGGTGGAGCGGTTTGGGCTGCTGGGATTTTCGCTACCGGTCCCTCGAGGCGTGGTATTGATCGACTTTGTCTGCTGTTTGATGGCGGTGGGGGCGTTTAGGATCGGGTTGAGGTCGTTTCGCGAACGGATTTCCGACGCCAAGCCCGTGAAGGGTAAGAAGCAGCGCAGAGTCGCCGTGATTGGAGCTGGCGATGTGGGCGCAACGGTGGTGGCTGATTTGTTATCCAAGCGTGGTTTGGGACGTCGTCCCGTCGCTCTATTTGACGATTTGGCCGATAAGTGGGGGCTGAAGATTCACGGCGTGCCGGTTCTGGGGCGACCTGAGTTATTACGCGAATCAACGGCCCTTCGTCTCGATGAGATTATTATCGCGATGCCTTCGGCACCACAGCGGCGGATTAGGGAAATAATTACAATAGCCCGCGATCTTGATCTTAAGGCCGAGATTGTACCTTCGCTCGGAGAACTGATGTCGGGACGGGTGAAAGCCAGTCGCCTGCGCTTGGTCGATATCGAGGATTTATTGGGTCGCGATGCGGTGGCTTTGGATACGGAAGGGATCCAGCAAATGATTCAGGGGAAAAGGGTTATGGTGACCGGAGCGGGTGGGAGTATAGGGTCGGAGCTTTGCCGCCAAATTCTTCGAATGGCCCCGAGTCGACTTATATTGGTTGAGCAATCGGAGGTGCAGTTGTTCCAGATCGAACAACAATTGGCGGAGGATGGAGCCGGGGCGACCGTGAGAGGAGAAATCGCCGACATCGTTGACGCACCTCGGATGCACGGCTTATTCAAGTTGCATACTCCTCAGATCGTTTTTCATGCGGCCGCGCACAAACACGTGCCGATTATGGAACGGCAGCCCGCGGAAGCGGTGAAGAATAACTCACTAGGTACCGCTCGTCTGGTTGCGCTCGCAAGTGAACATAAGGCGGAAAATTTCATCCTTATATCTACCGATAAAGCCATCAACCCGACGAGTGTGATGGGGACCTCCAAACGAGTATCGGAGCTTTTTGTGCAAGCGGCTCAGCAACGGCCCGGGAATAAAACACGGTTTTCGGCGGTACGGTTCGGCAATGTGCTGGGCTCTTCGGGTAGCGTCGTGCCGATTTTCCGTAAGCAGATCGATCAAGGTGGCCCGATTACGGTGACTCATCCTGATGTTACTCGCTATTTCATGACGATTCCCGAGGCGGTGGGACTGGTATTGCAGTGTTCTTTGCAGTCCAACGGGGGGGAGATTTTCGTCTTGGATATGGGGGAACCGGTGAAGATTGCCGATCTCGCTCGTCAGATGATTGAGTTGAGTGGGTTTGTGCCTGAAGAGGATATCGAGATCCAGTTTACTGGCCTCCGACCGGGGGAGAAACTCTTCGAGGAACTGCAGCATAGCGGTGAAGATCACCAATCCACAGATCATCCACGTATCATGCGGTTTGTGGCTCCGGCAATATCAGCTGAGGCCGCTGACGAGATGATGGAAGAACTGGTTCGAGTCTCAAGTGGTGGGACCGAACCAGGTTCGATTAAGCAGACGTTGAAGCGCTATGTGCCCGAGTATACCCCGTTTATTGGCGGGTATGGGTAGAGGGGGAGGCGACGGAGTCGCGGGTAGGGCGGTTAAGCGGTGACGGAGCGCGGGAGCGCGTAGAGGGTGCGCCGGAACGGTGTGCCCCGTAATGAACGAAGTGAGTGGAGCGGGTGACAGTGACTGACGCGGGTGCCCCTTGGTCGCGAGGGAGCAATCGGTGGGGCGGGGATGTCGGGCGTAAAGCCCGACCCACATTCGGAGGCGGCGGTGGGGCGGTGGCGAACCGTTAAGCGGTGACGGAGCGCGGGAGCGATGATGAGCTGAATGGCTGGAGGAGCGCGGTCGGAAATCGATGGTTGGGAGCGAGCTGACGGTTACTTTGCGTCGCTAATTTTGGACAGGTCGAATTAGGGGCGTTTTCCGTTTATTATTTTCGTGTGAGGCGGCCAGGAGGGCCAGCATGGCACAGCAGATCCACAGGGTTATAATCGCCGGGTTATAGAATAGAAACTCCGCTCTCGAATGACCGACCGTGGCGATACATCCTCCGACGCTGATCATGGCTAGGGGGTGGCGCCAACCGCGTCGTTTGAAGAAGGTGATGAGGGCCGCAAAAAGTCCGGCTCCAATCAGTCCGAGTCCGACATAGCCGACTTCGGCAGCGATTTGAATCCAGTCGTTATGGGCATATTCCCAAAAGAGGTAACCTCGTTTTCTTTTTTGATCGCTCCACAAGATTTCGGGCCGGGTCTGTTGGAATTTGGGGAATAGAAATCTATAGCCTCCGGCTCCCCAACCATAGAGGGGACGCTCAGTCCACATTTCGGCGGTGGCTTCGGTGGTCATTTGCCGTAGGGCCCAGGTGGCGTTGTTGTCTTCGAGTAACTGCTTGAATCGGTCCACCGTGCGTTCGGCATTATAGGACTTCAGGCCTAAGGCACCGAATCCGGTGAACATGAGCACCAACACGAACACAATGACTGACTGACCTCGGCTGGAAGAGCGGGAGAACATGCCCGCCATCGATACACCTAGGAGCCAAAGGAGTCCCCCGGCCAATCCGATGACACTGCCACGTGAGTAACTCACCCCAATGGCTATTAAAATGACGCAGGCGAAGAATGCGATGACGCCGGCCGGACCGGACCGCGCATGGCGTTGACGAGACCGTTGATGGTGCCAAGCCGCCAAGCCCGCTGTGAGCATAAATCCGAGAACCAAATAAGCTCCGCCTTGATTTCGGTAGATGAAGGCGCCGAAGAATTCGTTGGATGACTTGAAGCTCCAGTAGATTTCTTTTGCTCCCGTGGCTCGTTGAATAAGGGCGAAAATCGCGAAAACGATGGTATTGATTACAATCAGGGTCGCGAGGGATCGAACCGATTTACTGCGGGTGAAGCCCGTCCAGAGGGAGCAGGCGAGCAGAAAGGGGGCTCCCCAGATCATCATCTGCCGCCAAGGGTTCATCATGGCGAAGGGGGTGCGCATGCCGGTGGGCAGCCATTCGATGTGGTTGATGGCGATCATGGACCATGATTTGGGGAACTGGCGGAATTCGTAGGCGGGATTTAACGCCTGAATCAGGACGTAGGCGAAAAATACGGTTCCGATCCAAAAGAGGGGCCAGCGAATGAGTTTCTTCCACAGGTGGACCGTGTAGTCGTCACCACGAGTATAGGTGTCGGAGTAGTGGCGGGGGATGAGAGCCAAGACCAAGGCAACTAATGACAGCCCGAGGGAGATGAACTGGGCCCAGGGGCGCATGCCGCCGAGCATCCAGGGCAGGGAGCACACGTTGAGGGCAGCGATCCAGAGGAGCGCCGTCTCGAGGGGGTGGAGCGGGATCGGGGCGCGGAGATCGCCGCGGAACGCGGCTAGGCGCGAAGCGCCGGATGACGGGGGACTGGGTTCAGTGGAAGACACTCAGGCATTTTTAACGCAGAGGAGGTAGGTGGTCGCAAGCAAGTTGTGGTAAAGCCGTCAGCCTGTTTTTCTTATCGATGTCAGTTTGCAGGGATCGAACGATCCGGATACGGACTGAGGGGCACAGGGTGGACTGGTTTGTTTTTTTAACCACACGGAGCGCGGGAGCGCGTAGATGGTGCGATCGTAGATCGTGCCCCGAAGGGGTGATGATGGCGGGTGCCCTTGGGGCGACAGAGGAACAAATTACACAGATACGATCCGGATACGGACTGAGGGGCACAGGGTGGACTGGTTTGTTTTTTTAACCACACGAAGCGCGGGAGCGCGTAGATGGTGCGATCGTAGATCGTGCCCCGCAGGGGTGATGATGTGGGTGCCCTTTGGGCAGCTGAAGAACAAATTACACGGATACGATCCGGATAAAGGCAAGGGAGTGGGGACTGGTGGAATTGATCCAGAGATTTAGCCGCAAAAAGGCGCAAAGATCGCAAAAAGAGGAGGCACCCCTGCCAGTGGAGCCATGCGTTAGCCGGTATTTTGGCGGAGTTGATTGTATGAGGGGCTTGACGAAAAACTTGGGCGATCCAGACTGTTTTCATGACCGCAATGGCTGAACTTGAACTCAAGCAACGTCTGGCTCGGCTATCGGCTCGAGAGCGTAGGGGCATGAGCGCCTATTTATTGCGCCTTAAACACGAATCGGCAGGCGGCCGTCGGGCGCTTTCTCAAACCATGCGTTCAATGGATCAGGGCGAGAAAATGTCTCTAAAAGAATTGTCCAAATAAGCCGCCGATGGCTGACAGTCAGGGATACGAGCCAGTTTTATCCGCCAGAGTGACCACCTTTCTCTTACGTCTGCCTAAAACTCGGCAACGTCGGCTAGTGGATTTACTTTTCCGGCTATCGAGCAATCCCACCCAAACTGGTGACTACAGTGTAACCGACGATTTAGGTCGGGAGATTCAATTTATTCTGGTCGGTGATCTATTAATCGGATTTTGGCCCGATCATGCCGTTGAAGAATTACGAATCGTTGAAATTGAGGAAGTCTAGTCAAGATGGGTGTGCCCAATGGGCGGTTGAAGAGCAAAAAATGGCAGAAGTCGCAAAAAGAGGATGTAATGGAGGGGATCGGGGAGCCGTCAGCCGGCGTTTTTTTAACCACACGAAGCGCGGTAGCGCGCAGATGGTGCGATCGTAGATCGTGCTCCGAAGGGGTGATGATGGCGGGTGCCCTTTGGGCAGCTGAAGAACAAATTACACAGATACGATCCTGATAAAGGCAGGGGAGTGGGGGGGGTGGATTCGTGGAGGTGGGCGGTCAGCCGGTGGTTTTTAACGCAGGGGCGCAGATGCTAGCGGCGCGAAGTGCCGTGAGGCAGGGTGGACTGGTTTGTTTTTTTAACCACGGATTGCACAGATACGATCCGGATACGGACTGAGGGGCAGGGTGGACTGGTTTGTTTTTTAACCACACGAAGCGCGTAGATGGTGCGATCGTAGATCGTGCCCCGTAGGGGTGATGATGTGGGTGCCCTTTGGGCAGCTGAAGAACAAATTTCACAGATACGATCCGGATAAAGGCAGGGGAGTGGGATTGAAATCCGGAGTATTAGCTGGAGACGCGTTTGATGCCCAGTTGAGCATGCTTAAAGTTTAGCAGCAGGGCGATGCCGAGTCCGGTGATATTGAGATAGCCAATCATCTGGGCGATGTGGGACTCGTTGAAATTAGACACGACCTTGGGGTCTACGATTACGGTATCTTCAACGATCAGATCCGGAACCAAGGAGCCGATGTGCTCGCCGTCGTAGAAGACATCGTGTGGTTTTTGCTGCTGGCAGCTAAGACCCTGTTTGCGGAGTTCAATTACGAGGGCTCGTTCATAGAGCTTTTCGTCGAGGCCGGGTTTGAGCGTGTTGAGAACAGTGTAGGCGCTACCGATGATTATCTCGGTCAATTCAGGGTTGGAAGGCATGGGAGATTCTCTAACCAAAAATCAAGTCAAATCCAAATCAGAAAGAAGCAGTGGAGCGGGGATTGGAATCCTGTATTTATCTGTGTAATTTGCTCCTCTGTCGCCCAAAGGGCACCTGTCATCGTCCCCCCCCTGCGGGGCACACCGTTCCGTTGCGCCATCTACGCGCTCCCGCGCTTCGTGTGGTGAAGAATTCTGGGTTCGTTGAGTTCGTGTAGAGTGAGCCGTCAGCCGGTGTTTTTTTTAACCACGGATTACACAGATACGATCCGGATAAATGCAGGTGCAAACCGCATAAAGACCGCGGAGCAGGGATTGGAATCTTGTATTTATCCGTGTAATCCGTGGTTAAAACTCCGGGATTGGATTCGTGGAGGTGGGCGGTCAGCCGGTGGTTTTTAACGCAGGGGCGCAGATGCTAGCGGCGCGAAGTGCCGTGAGGCAGGGTGGACTGGTTTGTTTTTTTAACCACACGAAGCGCGGGAGTGGGGCGGTTAAGCGGTGAGACGGTGGCGAACCGTGAGGCGGTGACGAAGCGTAGTTTTGCGAAACCTGAGGGCTGAAGTCGGAGACATCAAGACCCAGGCGGAAGACTGGAGGGCAGATGGCGGTGGAACCGGACGGCAAAAAGCTGCACCGAGCACGGCACTCTCGAAGTGACAAAACTGAAAGCGGAAAACTGAACTGAAGCCGCGGTCAGACGGTAGGGGAACGCCGATTGCGGGTCATTGGACTATATGAACGCTTTCACGGTCGAGTTCCACCAACGAATGAATGAACAGCGCCGACATAATTACTGGCAGGTGAGTCTCGAATAATCGCTTGAGATCCGGGGTGCGAATATTGCCGGTGCGTACAAGGAGTAGTTTCCAAGGTTTTCCGTGGAGAATGTGTGAATGGTAGAAATCCGAGTCCTTGGTGATGACCACGCGTTGCTCCCGCATCGAAAGCTCGTTGATTACGGCATCGGTGGTTTCGTTTTGCGCCGCCAACTGGTTCGTGTGGATTACCTCGTGACCATTTGCTAAAAGTAACGCGGCAATGCTGCTGGGCAGATGCGCGTCCAGCAGGAATTTCATGTCAACACGAGGTGCTGACTTTTCACCTTCAGCGACATGGTTGCGAACTCCAGACACGCTAGCAGGTCATCCCGCGCCAAATCTGGAAATTCGGCGAGCAAGTCCTCAATCGCATCGCCAGCCGCGAGATACTCGAGCATCGACTCGACCGGATACCGCAGATTGCGGATCACCGGTTTACCGTGGCAGATATCCGGATTGATGGTAATCCTCGAAAGTAACGACGGCTTCATGGCAGACTGTATTTCTGACCATCGGCTCAGTCAAGCTGTGGCAGCGCCGCGGTTAACGGTTGTTTATTGGTTATTAGTGGGGGACGACGCGAAGCGTCCGGTGAAGCAGTTAAGCCGTGAGGCGGTGACGAAGCGTAGCTTTGCGAAACCTGAGGGTTGAAGTCGGAGACCGGAAGACCAGAGCGGAAGGACGGAGGGATGGTGACGAACCTTGAGGCGGTGAAGTAGTTTGGCCGTGATGAAACGCGGGTGCGCATGCGTTCGAGAGAAAGATCACATGGGGTGTCTTGTATTTATCTGTGAAATTTGCTCCTCTGTCGCCCAAAGGGCACCTGCCATCGTCCCCCCTCTGCGGGGCACACCGTTCCGTTGCACCATTTGCGATTCATGATGCCCACAAATGTGGGCACCCTCACTCATCGCCCTTCCACTTCGTTTCAGGGCCAAACCTCCAGTTTGACCACCTCCGGCCTCGCGGCCTACGCACGCGCTCCCGCGCTTCGTGTGGTGAAAGTTCCGAGATTGGGGACAGGGGAGGTTAGGCTGTCAGTCGGTGGTCTTTAACTCTCGGGCGCGAAGGTGCTAAGGGCTCTTAGCGAGAAGGAAGGCAAAGGGGCTTTGCGCTAACTCCTCTGTCCTCAGTTTTCGAAGCGGAAAATCAACTCGTCGGGTTTTACGTAGCCGAGGCGGCGGCGGATAACCATTTCAACGTACTCGGGATCGCGAGCGAGACGGGCGAGCATCTGCTTTTGATTGGCCAGACGGGTCTGGGCGACGGCGAGTCTTTCCGCGGTGACGCGGGCGACTTCTTTTTGACGCAAATACTCTGAATGCGTTTGGAGGCAGAACGTCGCAGAGCCCGTGGCGAGCGCAATGAGCACGAGCACGTAAACTGTGATCAATAACCGTCGCATGAGGAGAGCTCAGTTTCAGCGGGAACTACCGGACGGTCACGGGAACAACGACTTCTCCGGCGCCGAAGCCGGTGAGGTAGAGGGCCCCACTGCCGGGTAATCCGCCGCGAACCGGGATGGTTACGGAGTTTGATCCGGCTGGCACCATCACTTCGGTCATGATCACGCTGTCAGGGACATCGGTCGTGATATCGAGCAGGAGCCCACCACTGGGGGCGGTTTGGGGGAGGGTGAACGTGACTGATTGAGTTTGTCCGGGGGAAAGATTGAGGGAGGACGGGAATACGTCGATGCCGAGGGCGTCGACGCGGAAGGTGCCGACGGGCTGAGATCCAGTGGGACCCACGACTTCAACTTGGTAGTTACGCCCGGGGCCCACGGCGGGGACGAAGAAACTGAGGGCGTTGGTGGAGTCGAAAACGGTGCGGGTGGGTTGTCCGTTGAGCGTGACGACGTCTTGAGCGGTGAAACCTTGGCCGACGATGCCGATCCGAGATCCGACCGGTCCGCGGTTGGACACCATCGACAGCACCAAACGGCCGCGGAGGCTGGCCGTACTGACGGCGGAGTAGGCTTCGCGGGCGGTGACTTGACCGTTATATTTTACGTCGAAGGTAGAGAGAAAGTAGTAAGAAACCGTTTTGCGACCGGTGGGAATACGATAGTCGAATTCGTAGATGTTTTGGCCCACGGGGCTGGGCTCCATGTCTTCAATCTTGCCGTCGATGACGATTTGCGTCCGAAGCGATTCGGGGACAAAGCCGCGGGACTTGGGTTCGAGCCGGGCAGAAAAGGTGTAGATCTGAGACGGATTGACCGGAAGCGTCGAGGGCGTGAGGTTAGTAATCGCCAAATCTTCACAGCCCGAGAAGAGCATTAGGGCTGCGGTGGCAGCGATCCAGGACCAGATTCGTTTTGCTTGGGAGATGCGGTTCTTTTGCATGAGCATTCGCATTTATAAGATTACAAATTCGCAACACAATCAAACAGCGTTGGCAATGAGCGAAATGTGAGGGCGCTTTGCACCCGTCGGAAGGAGGGAAAGTGGGGAGGGGGAGGAAAGTGGGAAAGTCGGAAAGTTTGAAGGTTGGTGAGTGGGAAGTGGGGCGCTTTGCGCCGTTCGGAATGTGGGAAAGTGGGGAGGTGGGGCGCTTTGCGCCGGTCGGAATGTGGGAAAGTGGGGAGGTGGGGCGCTTTGCGCCGGTCGGAATGTGGGAAAGTGGGGAGGTTTTAACCACGTCTTTGGACGAAGTTCACGGCACAGCATGGACACGACGTAGCGCGCGAGGCTTCGCCTTCGGGCCATGGATATGAGGAAATTGATAATGGGGGAAGAGGCGGCGTTGTTGCCGGTGGAGCGGTGAACGGTGGTGGACCGGGAGGCCGGGGTTTTTTTGGCCGCACGGAGCGCAAGCAGGATGTGGAACTGTCAGCCGGTGTTTTAAACGCAAGGGCGCGAAGATGGAGAGTGAGCTTAGTGCCGGGAGGCAGGGGATTTTTTGGCCGAAAAAGGCGCAAAGATCTCAACTGTCTTTAAAAGGGCCGAGGCGTCTATAGACGCGCGATCAACGTCCGGCCGGCGTAAGACTCTTTTGTGGTTTTTTGCGGCCGATTCTCAGAATGATTTGGGTAATGAACGGTGGAGCGGGGGAAGCACCGAGAGGCAGGAGCGGGCGTCGGCAAGCGACCGCCCCTACAGGCGGACCGAGGGGCAGGGGCGGGCGTCGGCAAGCGACCGTCCCTACAGGCGGACCGAGGGGCAGGGGCGGGCGTCGGCAAGCGACCGCCCCTACAGGCGGACCGAGAGGCAGGGGCGGGCGTCGGCAAGCGACCGCCCCTACAGGCGGACCGAGGGGCAGGGGCGGGCGTCGGCAAGCGACCGCCCCTACAGGCCGGACCGAGAGGCAGGAGCGGGCGTCGGCAAGCGACCGCCCCTACAGGCGGACCGAGGGGCAGGGGCGGGCGTCGGCAAGCGACCGCCCCTACAGGCGGACCGAGGGGCAGGGGCGGGCGTCGGCAAGCGACCGCCCCTACGGCGGACCGAGAGGCAGGGGCGGGCGTCGGCAAGCGACCGCCCCTACAGGCGGACCGAGGGGCAGGAGCGGGCGTCGGCAAGCGACCGCCCCTACAGGCGGACCGAGGGGCAGGGGCGGGCGTCGGCAAGCGACCGCCCCTACAGGCGGACCGAGGGGCAGGGGCGGGCGTCGGCAAGCGACCGCCCCTACAGGCGGACCGAGGGGCAGGAGCGGGCGTCGGCAAGCGACCGCCCCTACAGGCGGACCGAGAGGCAGGGGCGGGCGTCGGCAAGCGACCGCCCCTACAGGCGGACCGAGGGGCAGGAGCGGGCGTCGGCAAGCGACCGCCCCTACAGGCGGACCGAGAGGCAGGGGCGGGCGTCGGCAAGCGACCGTCCCTACAGGCGGACCGAGGGGCAGGGGCGGGCGTCGGCAAGCGACCGCCCCGACGGGGAGTTCGGGGGGGCGGAGGACTTGTGGATTGATTTTGAGGTTGGGGCAGGATGGGGTGGCGGGAGATGGAGTTGAAATCTGTGGGATTGTCAGAGCCGTTGGGGCTTTATGTTCACGTGCCGTTTTGTGCGAGCACGTGTGATTTTTGTGCATTTTATCAGACGACGCCTTCGGCGGAGGGGATTGAGTCTTATCTACAGGGGGTGGAGAGGGAGTTGGTTTTGGTCGAGCGACCGCGAGCGGTGAGCTCGGTGTTTTTTGGGGGGGGGACTCCGGGATTGTTGTCGCCGAAGAATTTGGGGCGCTTGGGGGAGATAGTGCAAAGTTGGGTTGGGGACACCCCGGAGGAGTGGACGGTGGAAATGGCTCCGGCTTCGGTCACCGATGCGCGGTTACGGGCTTTGAAGGAAATCGGGGTGACGCGGATTTCGATGGGGGCCCAGAGTTTTCAGCCGGAGTTGCTCGATGCCTTGGGGCGGCAGCATTCGTTGGAGCAAGTGATGCGGGCGTATGATCGCATCCAGGCGGTGGGTTTTCAAAGTGTTAATATTGACCTGATGTTTGCGCTGCCGGGGCAGGATGAGGCGGCGTGGATGGCGGATTTGTCGGCGGCCGTGGCGCTCAAGCCGGACCACCTTTCCACTTATTGCCTCACTTTTGAGGAGGACACGAAGCTGTGGGTGAAGTTGTCGGAAGGGAAGGTGAAGTTGGATCCGGAAAATGAGGCTCGGCTTTACGAACGGACTTGGGAACGGTTGGCCGAGGCAGGCTTTGCCCAGTATGAGGTCGCGAATTTTGCACGACCGGGGCACAAGTGTTTCCACAATTACAATACGTGGCAGATGCACGAGTGGGTGGGGGTGGGACCCTCGGCGGCGTCTCAGTTTGGCGGGGTGCGATCGGCGAATCCGTCCGATTTGGAAAAGTGGCAGGCGGAGGTCGCTCGAGGCGAAAGAGCGTCGGTCGATCGGGTGCACTTGACGCCGAGTTTATTGGCCGAGGACGCGGTGATTTTTGGGTTACGGTTAAACGAGGGTGTGAATCTGGGTCAATTGGCCAAACGTTGGCCTGAGGCGCCGTGGGCGGTGGTTGAGCGCGTGGCTGACGACTTGGTGAATGATGGTTTGGCCGAGCGGGCGGGGGCGCAACTCAGGCTCACGGTGCCGGGGCGGCTCTTGGCTGATGCGGTGGGTGCTTCGGTGATGGAAGCGATGGGAGCGGTCAGCCGGTAAGTTTTAACGGAAGGGCGCGAAGATGCGAAGGGCGTCTAGTACCGCGAGGCAGGGTAGTTTTTTTAACCACGGATTACACCGATACGATCCGGATAAAGGCAGCGGAGTGGGGCTTGTTATCCTGTCTTTATCCGTGTAATGCTCCTTCCTCCGCCCTGAAGGGCACCCTGCTCAGTCACCCTTTCGTTTCACTCCAGGGCGCGACCTTCGGCCGCACCATCTACGCCTCACGGCTCCGTCCGTGGTGAAAAACTTCGGGATTGGGTTCGTGGAGGTTGGGCCTTCAGCCAGTTTTTTTAACCACGGATATCACAGATACAATCCGGATAAAGGCAGGGGATTGGTATGCTGTATTTATCCGTGCAATTTGCTCCTCTGTCGCCCAAAGGGCACCTGCCATCGTCCCCCCTGCGGGGCACACCGTTCCGTTGCGCCATCTACGCGCTCCCGCGCTTCGTGTGGTGAACGTTCTGGGATTGGGTTCGTTCAGGTGGGCCGTCAGCCTGTGTTCTTTAACCACGGATTACACCGATACGAACCGGATAAAGGCAGGGGAGTGGGGCTTGGTATGCTTTATTCATCCGTGTAATTTATGGTGAAAAACTTCGGGATTGGGTTCGTTCAGGTGGGCCGTCAGCCTGTGTTCTTTAACCACGGATTACACCGATACGAACCGGATAAAGACAGGGGGAGTGGGGATTGAATCTTGTATTCATCCGTGTAATCCGTGGTGAAAAAGTCCGGGATTGGGTATGTGGAGAGTGAGCCGTCAGCTTGGGTTTTTATCGCAGGGGCGAAATAGGCGGCGATCAGGGATGAAATACTGGCGAAGCAGACGAAGATGAAGTAGGTTTTGTGGCCGAGGTGGTCGGCGAGTGGTCCGGAGATCATCTGGGTGGGCACGAGCACGAGATGCATGAGCGCAGTGCAGCAGGCGTAGTGTGTCATGGGGTATTTTCCGGGCGACATTTGCGGCATCATGTAGAGCATATTGGCAACGAAACCGAAGCTGTAGCCGGCTTTCTCAATCGTGACCAATCACGCGATAGTGCTCATGGAAACGGGCGCTTCCGGGGAAACGACTTGACTCAGGTAGACGAAACTCAGGTTTGGCACGTTGATGCAGAAGGCCATGAAGAGCACAGGTTTTTTGAGGCCAAACTTGGAGATTAATAATCCGCCGAGCAGTCCCGCGACCAGACTGACGGAGATACTTACGGTGCCGTCGATGAATCCCCTTTCTTGGAGGGTGAGCCCGGGTCCGCCGTCGGGCGAGATCGGTCCGCATAAAGAGGGGGGCTTCGATGATGATGAGGCCTTCTCCGCTGCGGAACAAAAAGACGAAGGCGCCCATGCCCCAGCTTCTTTTACGGTGTGCCCGTGATCTTCCGTGAGACTTCCAGCTAACCACACGATGGCGGCGACGGCGAAGAGTCGGCCGACATTCCAAAAGCCCCCTCGAATGCCGCCTGCCTCTTTTTGTTGAGGGAGGTGATAGAGATGCCGTCGGCGGTGATATCCCGGGTGGATGACGAGAAGGCGAGCATCCACATCATCGCGATAATCGCTTTTAAGGAGTCGGCCAGCGGTAGGGCGAGGGCGATGAAGAGAGCGGCCAACACAAATTCCTTGGTGAGCACTCAGAAACGTTTTGTTCGAGACAGGTGGAGAAACGTCGCCCAGAGGGGTTTTATTGTCTAAGCAATTGGCGGCTACGGTGATTTATCCGTCGGTGTGACCGAGGTCCTTGAACATCGTGCCCGCTACCCAAAAAACCATGGCGAAGGGAATTCCCATGGCAAAGTGGAGTGACTGAACTCACCCAATAGGGGGCGGGCTAGGCTGGGAGTCGGAGGTCATGGGGGGGCAAGGGAACCGAGGGTCGAGGAGGGGGGGGCGGAGATTCAGGGGTCTAATGTGATATCGGTTGGCCAGCTCGGGGGATGCCTCGAAGAAGAGGCTGGCGCAAACGTAACTGATGTTTGCCAAGGTGGGGGCGGAAGGTGAACGTCGATGCGATGCGACCAAATCGATGGATCATGGGAGGGGTTTTACTGGTGAGCAGTTTGCTGTCATCGGCCCAAGCCAATGAGCGGATACGGATTGCTTGGCCGACGCCGAGTCAGGCTTATGCGGAGGGGCTGGCGATTGAGGACTTTATTCAGCCGACGGTATCTGGTGAGGCCGAATCGGGGTTGTTTGGCTGTGTACGGACCGCGGGGAACCAATTTCACGAAGCGCTCGATCTGTCTCCGGTCGAGCGGGATGGCGATGGAGAGCCGATCGACGAGGTTTATGCGGCGTTGGCTGGGGTGGTGCGTCATATCAATACCGTCGCGGGTCGCAGCAGTTACGGCCGTTTCGTGGTCGTCGAACACGTGGACGTTGCTCCTGCGGTCTACACCCTCTATGCCCACCTTGCGGCGGTGGATGATGGTTTGAAGGAAGGGCGAAGCGTCGGGTTGGGGCAGGTGTTGGGCACGATGGGGCGCAGTGCGGGGGGCTACACGATTCCGAAGGACCGAGCTCACTTGCACTTCGAGATAGGACTGCGCCTGACCGACGACTTTCAGCGTTGGTATGATTGGAAACAGTTCGGCAGTCGGAATTCCCACGGAGTTTGGAACGGGATGAATTTGGTGGGGATCGATCCGCTGGCATTTTATAACGCGTTCCGAGCGGAGGAAGTGAATGGCTTCGCCCAGCATTTTCAGCGGTTTGAGATGGCGGTAAAGATTCGGATCGCGACGAGTAAGGTGCCCGACTTCACGAAGCGTTATCCGAGTCTGGTGGTGCAACCGTTCCCGGCGATCAAGCCCGCGGGGTGGGAGGTGTCTTTTAATCAGTTTGGGGTGCCCTTCGAGTGGACGCCGCTGGCGAAGGAAGACTTGATGGGTTATGGCCGCGACGAAGTGAAGATCGTCGATCGGAATCGTCCGCTGCTGCAGGAATGTCGCTGCAAGGATCTGGTCAAAGGAAGCGTTGCGCGTCCGGAACCGGATACGGATTTACAGCGGCTGCTGCAGCAGTTGTTTGGGCTGAAGCGGTAGGCGGTGGCGGCATGCTGCGGGGATGTCCGGGTGGGGGGGGAGGCTCGCGAGGTGGGGGCGGGGTGGGGATGTCGGGGTGGGGATGTCGGGCGTAAAGCCCGACCCACAGGGGAGAGGGGAAGCGGGTTTGGTGTTGGGGGATGTCGGGGTGGGGATGTCGGGCGTAAAGCCCGACCCACGGGGGAAAGGGTAAGTGGGGTTAGCGGCGGCTCCAGTCTAACATTCTCTGAAGCGGGGCGAGGGCGGCGGTGCGGATTTCTTCCGGGAGCTCGATGGCGGGAGTGAGGTCGCGCAGCGCGTTGCGGACTTTCTCAATCGTATTCATTTTCATGAAGCGACACTCGTTGCAGGCACAGGTGTTGGTGGGGCCGGCGATGAAGGTTTTGTGCGGGACGTCTTTTTGAAGGCGATGGAGCATGCCGCTTTCGGTGACCACGATGATGCGTTCGGCGGGAGTTTCCCGGGCGAATTTCACCATGAGTTCGGTCGAACACACTTCATCGGCGAGGTCCCGGACGGCTTGGACGCACTCGGGATGTGCCATCACGGGAGCGTCGGGAAACTGGAGGCGAATTTTCTCGATCGCAGCGGTCGTGAATTGGACGTGGGCGTAACAGCTTCCCGGCCAAAGTTGCATGGCGCGGCCGGTCTGCTGGCTAACCCATTGACCGAGGTTTTGGTCGGGCACGAAAAGTATTTCCCGGTCGGCAGGGATTTGTTCGACGATCTTGCGGGCGTTGCCACTGGTGCAGATGACATCGCTGAGCGCTTTGACACCGGCGGAACAATTGATGTAGGCGACGACGTAGACTTCCGGGTGCTCGGCCTTGTAGGCGGCGAGACGCTCGGCGGGGCAAGAGTCCGAGAGGGAACAGCCGGCATCCGTATCCGGCAACAGAACGGTGCGGGTCGGATTAACTATTTTGGCGGTCTCGGCCATGAAATGGACGCCGCAAAATAGAATAACGTCTGCTTGGGCGGCCTGCGCTTGATAAGAAAGGCCGAGGGAATCGCCGACGTAATCGGCCACTTGCTGGATGGACTCGATTTGGTAGTTGTGAGCGAGAATGACGGCGTTGCGCTCTCGTTTAAGGGCGAGGATTTCTTCCTGAATCGCCGACAACGCGGGAGGCGAAGTGCGGGGCTTAAGGACCAGCGGTTCGTAGTCTAGAATGGCGGACATAGTGGGATGGGCAGGAAGGGATGATGGGCCGGGCGGCAGGGTTGTTTTCTTAACCACGGATTACATGAATACAATCCGGATAAAGGCAGCGGAGTGGGGATTGAATCCTGTATTCATCCGAGTAATCCGTGGTAAAATTTCCGGGATTAGGTTTGTGGAGGGGGAGCCGTCAGCCGGTGTTTTTTTAACCACACAGAGTGCGGGAGTGGGTGCGTGGGCCGCGAGCCCTGGGATGGTCGAACTGGAGGTTCGGCCCTGAAACGAAGTGGAAGGGCGATGAGTGAAGGTGCCAACATTTGAGGGCATCACGTTTAGCAGATGGTGCGCCAGAACGACATGTCCCGGCGGGATCATACAATGAGGGGCCCTCAGGGCAACCGAAGAGCACTCGTTTCACTGACGTGACGCACGGTTGGGCTTGTCGCGCCGGAGTTTGTTTTTGATGGCCGGGAGGCCTCCGGGGGCGCTGGAGGTAATGGCGAGCACGGGAGCGGGAGCTAGTGATCGCGTAGTTGGTCGACAAATTGTTGGAATTCGGGCTCGGAATGGAGGTTCTTTAGATCGGGATCATTCGACATCCATTCGAGGTCATCATAACCGAGTTCAATCGCGGTCGCAAGAGTCGCCAAGGCGTCTTTGGGCCGGTTAGAGAGGGTGAGCGAGCAAGCGAGATTGTAATGGGCCGTCGCATCTTCGGGGCACAGGCGCACCAGTTTACGGTCCATTTTAAGGCCGTCGGCAATGCGTCCGGTCTTGGTGTAGAGTCCCCCGAGGATTGCGACGACGTCGACGTAGCCGGGGTCGCGGCGGAGGACGGACTCAAAAAATCCGATTTCCCAAGTGGGATCTTGCTTTCGGGCCATGCGAAGAGGACGGAAAAGCGGTGATCAGGCCAAGGCGGCTTGATGCTTGCAGACGCCTGATTCGCGCAACGCGTCGCACCGGGCGGAGACTTGAAGGCGTTGCGATACTGGTTTCAGGCCGACCTTGGAGGCGACGGAGTTCCCATACCACTCCATGAAGGGAGCATTGATTTCAAAAATCTTGTCGCAATCGAGGCAAATGACTTGGGCCATTTCGGTGCCTCCCTCGATATTCGGCAGGTAGAATTTCAGGTTTTTCCCGATATCAACTTCGCGGAGGAGAGCACTCTCCGTCATGATCGGTAAAGTGCGGTAGACGGTCGCGCGAGACACGGAATCATCGATCGCGCGGGCGTGGTCGAGTAGCCCCTCGGCGGTGAAGTGATCTGCTTGATCGAAGGCAGCCTCAAAGATAGCTAGTCGCTGGTTAGTGACGCGCAGTCCTTTGGTGCCTAAGTAAGATTTGAATTTATCGCGCGCGGCGTCGTTGCTCACATTGCTGATTTCGACGAGGAGACAACGACCTGTCAATCTGTTCGTCGGATTGAGGCTAGTCTGGTGCTTGCGCTCCGTTGGAGCGGGCCTCATCTAGGGCAGTTCATGATTGTGGGAGTCCATCCATTGGCTGGTTTTACGAAGATCCTGCACTATAAAGTGCCGGAGCGACTCGCGAGTGCGGTGACCATTGGGTCGTTGGTGCGGATTCAGATCGGGCGGCGATTTATCTTGGGCATCGTGGGAGTCGAAGGGGCTCCGGACGATTTCCCCGTCGACCGACTGAAATCGCTGACCGATCTCGTCTACGATTTTCAAGCCCTGCCACCGGATTTACTCTCCCTGGCGAAGTGGATGGCGGTGTATTACGCAGCTCCGCTAGATGGAATTATTGAAGCGATGTTGCCCACGGCGGTGCGTCGCGCGGCGGGGCTCAAGCAGGAAAAACTATTGGAGATTCAGGAAAAATTGTCGGCGGAGGATGGCGCGACTTTGAGGAAACGGGCTCCCCAGCAGGCGAAGCTTTATGATTTTTTGGTGCAGCAGTTTAAGCCGGTGGCCAAGAGCTTGGTCTTAAAGCGGCTTGGCATCGGGGCTGCCTCCGCGGTCGGCTTGATCAAGCGCGGGGTGGTGCGGGAATTTGAGCAACGGGTGAAGCGGATCGCCTACGATGATGATTTTGCCAAGGGCGAATTGGTGGCGGCGATGCCGCACCTGCTGAATCCCGAACAACAGGCGGCATTTGATGAAATCAAGAAATCGATCGATAAAAACGAGTTTGGGGTGACGTTGCTGCACGGGGTGACGGGGTCGGGCAAGACGGAGGTCTATTTGCGGGCGATTCATGAAGCGTTAAAACAGGGAGGTGGGGTGGTGTTCTTGGTGCCGGAAGTGGCGTTGACTCCGCAAACGGTGGCGCGACTGCGGAGCCGATTGGAGTCGATTGCACCCGGTCTTGGTTGTGTGGTTTGGCACAGTCATCTGAGTGAGGGAGAACGCGTGGATGGATGGCACGAGTTGGCGACGGGGGCGGCGCGGATTGTGGTGGGTGCGCGGTCGGCGATTTTTGCGCCGGTAAAAAATCTACGTTTGATCGTGGTCGATGAGGAGCATGAGCCGGCTTACAAGCAGGATGAAACGCCGCGTTACCATGGTCGTGACGTGGCGGTGATGCGGGCCAAGATGACGGGCGCGCACTGCATTCTCGGTTCGGCTACGCCGGCTTTGGAAACCTACGCCAACGCGTTGGCGGGACGATACGCACACTTGCGGATGACTCAGCGGATCGATGATCGGCAGCTGCCGTTTATCGATGTAGTGGACATGCGAATCGAGATCATGCGTTCGAGGGGGCTGACGACGCTTTCGCAGAAACTCGTGCATTTGATGCAGGACAGATTTGAGAAGAAGGAGCAGACGATACTGTTTCTGAATCGGCGGGGGTATTCTTCGTCGATGTTGTGCCGCAAATGCGGCCACGTGGAGGAGTGTCCCCACTGTAGTATCTCGATGACTTATCATCGCACGGATGAGTCGCTGCGGTGCCATCTTTGTGGGCATGAACGGGGCGCCCCGGTGCGATGCCCGTCTTGCAGTGCGCCAGAGATCCGGTGGCGGGGGACCGGCACGCAACGAGTCGAGGAGACGGTGCGCCGGGTGCTGCCGCGAGCGCGAATTGAGCGAATGGATGCGGACACGATGTCGAAGAAGAATCGATTCAGGCAGGTGCTGTCGGAATTTCGGTCAGGTAAAATCGACGTGCTGATCGGGACGCAGATGATCGCGAAAGGGCTGGATTTTCCGAACGTGACGTTGGTGGGATTGGTGGATGCCGATATCTCGATGCACATGCCGGATTTTCGGGCGAATGAGCGCACGTTTCAATTGTTGGTGCAGGTTGCGGGACGGGCGGGGCGAGGGGACCGGGCCGGAGTGGTGGTGGTGCAGACGTTTACGCCGCAAGCCGAGGCGATTCAGTTTTCTCGTCACGCGGACTTTGATGGGTTTGCCGAGGGGGAACTCAAGCTGAGGAAGGATTTCCGTTATCCCCCGTATCGGCATTTGATTCACCATTCTTTCCGCGGACCGAATCCGGAGAAATTACAGTTTTTTGCCGAACAGTGGGCCAAGCTGGTGGAGGAGAAGTTGGGTGATCGTTTGGAAGTGAGAGGGCCGTCGCCGTCGCCGATCGAAAAGGTCAAGGATCACTACCGGTTTCAGGTGTGGTATTTCACCGGGGGCGTGACGCGAGTGATCGGCGAGCTGAACCAGCTGAGGCACGAATTCGCCTGGCCGGACGATTTGATCCAGGTGCTCGATGTTGATCCCGTGAGTTTGGGGTAGGGGCGGGCTGCGGCAATGCCTCGACGGTCTGCTGAGGCCGGTGAGCGGGCGGGAAACTCAGCTGGTCCGGCGTCGACCGCACAGCGGCACGGGGTCGCCGCGGCGGTCGTCGGGGCTGAACTTGGTATCACCCTTGCGATGCCTCGACCTCTTTTTGAAACCCAGCCGAGGGGGGTGTAATTAGAAGTGATGGGTGATTAGTTGCGCCAGAGGGAGAGCCATTGGCCGTTGGCGCGGAGGACACGAAGGCTGGCGATGGCATCGGCATGAGAGGGATCCCACCAAGCGCCCGGTT
>Ga0335398_10000336_pt1 | contig 82233 bp, 82 predicted proteins | sample BON03_FD_205742 | JGI IMG/M metagenome (GOLD analysis project Ga0335398, IMG submission 205742) | Freshwater microbial communities from Lake Bonney liftoff mats and glacier meltwater in Antarctica - BON-03 (spades assembly) (version 2) | ecosystem: Environmental > Aquatic > Freshwater > Ice >... | reverse complement strand
GTGATTCAAAATAAACTAAACAACAGACCTAGAAAGTTACTCGACTACAAAACACCTAATGAAGTTTACGATGCTATGCGTTTAGTTGCATAATAACGGGGTGTCGCACTGGTAGCTGAAATTCGGGACTGTATTTTTACTCTGACCCCATTTATCCCAAATCCCCTGGCACATCCACATCCCTACAAATACCTTCATCATCCAAGGCTATACGCACGATAGACTCTGAGTTGTCCTTCATAACCTCCCGCGCACCCACATCCCCGGTGGCGGTCGTTAATAGTTCAAACCACTTGCTCCCAAAGCCAACCGGGTTGCCGCGCTGGCCGCGATATTCAGGAACTATTATTCCGTCTTCGCTAAGGGAGTTTAGTAACAGCGTGTAGGTTGCCGTCTCGATAAACGGCATGTCGGCTAGGCACACAAGCGCGCCTGACCAGTTAGGGATGCTGTGGATGCCGCAGGCGAGGGTGTGGCCCATGCCTTTGTCGGCATCGTGGCAGAGCACGGTGTTGTCTGGGGGGCTGCCTGCGGCGAGTAGGATGTTGAGGAGTTCGGGTCGTGTCACGACGAGGATGTTTTCAGTAGCGGCATTAATGCGGGTAAGTGTCTGTCCAGCTACGGTATTGCCGTTGGGAAGTTGGGCGTTGAGTTTAATGCTGCCGAAACGGCGGCTGAAACCGGCGGCTAATAGGATGACGCCGGGGTCAGAGGAGGGCGTTTGTGTCGGCATGATGTTGCCTTACGCAAATAGAGAGACCGAGCTCAGTGCAACACTCGGTCATGGGAAAGGTCGTCAGCTTCGTCGTGCTGCGCAATCTCGATGATGAAACTGCGCTCTTCATTACTCTGCTGAGTCTGGGCGGCGCTGTCGCCATCGCTGTCTGCGCTGGGTATCGCCACGCTCAATTTCTGCTCGTTCGCGAGTTGCTGTAGGTCCAGCAATTCGCGTTCGTTCTCGAGCAGCTCCTGGCTTAGCGCACTGGCCTCAGGCTTGTTATCGTGAAGCGTCAATTGCAAATCCAAGTGACGCTTCAAGCGTTTAATCACCCCGGTCATGACCTCGATGGTGTCGCTCAACTGGTCGAGCGACATCAGGGTCGTGTCCGGCGTTTTCTGTTGCTTCTCTTCACTGCTCATCCATGCGCTCCTGCTAGTTTATTCCCAACTCAGAGCCCCGCCAGTTTGATACTCGATCACACGGGTCTCGAAGAAGTTCTTCTCTTTGCGAAGGTCCATGATCTCGGACATCCAAGGGAAGGGATTCTTGGCCCCTTTGAACTGTTCGGGCAGGCCGATCTGGACGAGACGACGGTTCGCGATGAACTGGAGGTATTCTTCCATCATGACGGCGTTCATGCCCAGCACGCCGCGCGGCATAGTGTCGCGTGCGTATTCGATCTCGAGCTGTGTAGCCTGCAGAATCATCTGTGTGGCCTCTTCCTTCATCTTGTCGGTCCAGAGTGAAGGGTTCTCCAGTTTGATCTGGTTGATCATGTCGATGCCGAAGTTCAAGTGCATAGACTCGTCGCGCAGGATGTACTGGAACTGCTCCGATGTGCCAGTCATCTTGTTGCGTCGGCCCATGGACAGGATTTGTGTGAAGCCGCAATAGAAGAAGATGCCCTCTAGGCAGCAGTAGAACGCGATCAGGTTCTTTAGTAGTGCCTGGTCGGTCTCACGAGTACCGGTATTGAAGTTCGGGTCGCTCAACTCCTGCGTGTACTTCAAGCCCCAAGAGGCCTTCTTCGCTACCGATGGCACCTCGTGATACATATTAAAGATCTCGCCTTCGTCCATCGCTAGAGACTCGATGCAGTATTGATAGGCGTGGGTATGAATCGCTTCCTCGAAGGCCTGGCGCAGGATGTACTGGCGGCACTCTGGGTTAGTGATTAGACGATACACAGCTAGCACGAGGTTGTTGGCCACGAGGGAGTCGGCGGTCGAGAAGAAGCCAAGATTGCGTTTGACGATTAAACGCTCGTCTTCCGTCAGGCCGGTCTTGCTTTTCCACAGCGCGATGTCGGCGTTCATGTTCACTTCTTGTGGCATCCAATGGTTGGAACAACCATCCAGATACTTCTGCCATGCCCAGTCGTACTTGAATGGCACTAATTGGTTGAGGTCGGCGCGGCAGTTGATCATGCGCTTGTCGTCAACCGCGACGCGCTGCGCAGAGACTTCCAGCTCGTCTAAGCCAATGGTCAGGTCTAACTCTTCCAGTGACTCGATGGCCAGCTGCACTGCCTCGCTAGCGACGACTTCGCTGCTTGTTTTTTCCGCAGGCGCAGGCCTTGCGCTAGCCACGGCAGCGGCCTCCGTTTGTTTCGCGGGGGCAGGTGCTGCGGGTGTCGGTTTGACAGCAGCGACTTGTTCTGCTTGCGCCGCGCGTGCCTGCGCACCTACGGCGTCGGCCTTGGTCTTCGTGGCTGATGTGGTGGAGGTGTTCTCTTCCACATCAAACTCTTCCCATGACAACATAATGAATCCTCTTTACGTCTTTCTTTAATTAAGCGAGGCGAACCGCCTGTCTTATTGACAGGCTTCGCAATCCGGATCGTCGATCGAGCATGCCTGCGGCACCGCGGCACTCTCGGATGCCATCTGACTAGAAACAGCGTTAAGGCTGTTGTTGTCGATGGTGGACTTCTCCGTCGAAGTTGCGGCTAGTGCACGCAGGTAATAAGTCGTCTTAAGACCGCGTAGCCAAGCCATGCGATAGGTAACGTCGAGTTTCTTACCATTAGCGCCGGAGATGTACAGGTTCAAAGACTGCGCCTGGTCGATCCACTTCTGCCGACGGCTTGCGGCGTCTACTAACCAGCGTGGCTCGATCTCGAATGCCGTGGCATACAGGTCTTTGATGTGCTGCGGAATGCGATCGATCATGCGCACACTGCCGTCGTAGTATTTCAGGTCATTAGCCATGACGCTGTCCCAAAGATCCAACGCCTTGAGGTCGTTAATCAGATAGGGGTTAACTACTGTGAACTCGCCAGATAGGTTCGATTTCACATATAGGTTCTGATAGGTCGGTTCGATCGACTGCGATACGCCGCTGATATTGGCGATGGTCGCGGTTGGCGCAATGGCTAAGACGTTCGAGTTACGCATGCCGACAGTCTTGATGCGATCGCGCAGGCTATCCCAGTCCATAGAAGAGTTCATGTTCACGTCGAGGAACTCGGCGCCGCGCTCCTCGGAGAGTAACTTCAGTGAATCGATCGGCAGAATGCCGCGGTCCCACAAAGAACCCTTATAGCTTTCATAAGCGCCACGCTCTTCGGCCAAGTAGGTCGATGCCTCAATGGCGTAATAGCTGATCGCTTCCATGGACGAATCGGCAAACTCTACCGCCTGCTCGGACGCGTAAGGAATCTTCATCTCGTACAAGGCGTCTTGGAAACCCATGATGCCCATGCCGATGGGGCGGTGCCGCAGGTTAGAAGTCTTCGCCTGATCCACTGAGTAGTAATTAATGTCGATTACGTTATCGAGCATGCGCACGGCAGTCTTGATCGTGCGTCGCAGTTTCTCGATGTTTAGGCCGTTCTCGTCCACATGGTTAACCATATTCACGGAGCCTAGGTTGCACACGGCCACTTCTTCTTTGCTGGTGTTCAGCGTGATCTCTGTGCACAGGTTAGAGGAGTGGATAGCGCCCACGTGTTGCTGTGGCGAGCGCACGTTGCACGAGTCTTTGAAAGTGATCCATGGGTGGCCGGTCTCGAACAACATCGAGAGCATCTTGCGCCACAGGTCTTTCGCTTTTAGGGTCTTGTAGACTTCGATCTTGCCGGCGATGGCCAGACGCTCATATTCGCAATAGGCTGTCTCGAAGGCACGGCCGTGCAGGTCGTGCAGGTCCGGCACGTTGTTCGGCGAGAATAGGGTCCAGTCGCCGTCTTCGAAGACGCGCTTCATGAACAGATCCGGAATCCAATTCGCGGTATTCATGTCGTGGGTGCGGCGACGATCATCGCCTGTGTTCTTGCGTAGCTCGATGAACTCTTCGATGTCCAAGTGCCAAGTCTCAAGGTAAGCGCATACGGCTCCCTTACGCTTGCCACCCTGGTTCACGGCTACCGCGGTGTCGTTCACGACCTTCAGGAAGGGCACAACGCCTTGTGATTTGCCGTTGGTGCCAGTGATATGTGCACCTAGTGCACGTACTGGCGTCCAGTCGTTGCCGAGGCCACCGGCCCACTTGGAGAGCATGGCGTTGTCGCGAATCGCGCTGTAGATGCCGTATAGATCATCGGGCACGGTCGTCAGGAAGCAAGAGGATAGCTGCGGACGCAGGGTGCCGGAGTTAAACAGCTGTGGCGTCGACGTCATATAGTCGAAGCTGGAGATCAAGTTGTAGAACTCTATAGCACGTTCTTCACGGTTCTCTTCGTTGGACGCTAGGCCCATCGCAACGCGCATGAAGAATACCTGCGGCAGCTCGAAACGCACGCCTTCGCTGTGGATAAAGTAGCGGTCATATAGTGTCTGTAGGCCGAGATAGGTGAACTGTGCGTCACGCTCCGCTTTCAGTGCTTCACCCAAGACGTCTAAGTCGTACTCGAGTAGGTGCGGTGACAAAAGGCCTAACTCTGCACCTTTTTCAATATAGGTGCGCAGCGTCGCGGGATAGCGATAGTGCATCTCGCCCTGCGTAGCACTATCTGCCAAGCCAAGGAAGCTCAGTGCCTCGGAGCGCAGCGTATCCAGCAGCAGTCGCGCAGTGACATAGGAGTAATTCGGGTCTTTTTCTACCATGGTGCGAGCGGTCATGACGGAGGAAGTTCTCACGTCTTGAATGCGCACGCCTGGGTAAAGATTCTTGATGGTCTCGGTGTAGATGGCGTCTGCAGAGACGTTCTCCAGCCCCTCGCAGGCCTCGTTGATGACGGTATGTAGTCTTGCGGTGTCCAGCGGGCCTTGTGTGCCGTCGGCATAAGTTACAGTGATGGCGGGAATGTCTTCGTGTTCGCGTACGCGTTGCTGGTCGCGTAGGCGAGCGCGCTCGGCACGATAGAGCACGTAGCTACGAGCAACCTTGTGCTCGCCAGTACGCATCAGCGCCAATTCTACCTGGTCTTGGATATCTTCAATATGGATCGTGCCTCCCGAAGGCATGCGGCGACGGAAGATAACGCTAATCTGTTTGCCCAGTTTGACCACGGTGTCATGCACGCGCGACGATGCCGCGGCGGTGCCACCCTCTACTGCTAGATAGGCCTTAGTGATTGCGACGACGACTTTCGACTCGTCGTAACCGACTACGGCCCCATTGCGTTTAATAACGCGGATTTGCCCTGGCGCGGTAGCAGAACTCGCAGAGGAATTTTGAGTTTTGCCGGTCTGCGCAGAGGTGCTTGCGCTAGAGTGACTTTGGGATTCGGTCTGCATTGGGGATCTCCATGATGTTTTTATGTCTACTCGATCCCGCGGGGCTGCTGGGGTGACGGAAACCGAGGACTGCATGACTGTGTGGTCGATTGTGCCTGATATTGCGTGTCGAGAAATCCCTGCAAGAAACAAGGAAGTTGCGCTTGTATCACTGTTTTTTATCTGGTATGCGGAATTGATTCAAATACTATATATAGGGTCTTTCTGAATCACGAACACAAGATAGAGCGCAAACGACTCGATTGCAAGCCCTTTTTCTGTGTGTAAGTTGTGGATAAAGTGTAGATAGAAATCTGTGCACGCGAGGCTATGTTTTGGGGCATGGTTTGTGTGGAGGAGGGCTTGTGTGGAGCGGGCTTGCCCGCGAATAGGTCAGGTGTTGCATTGAACCTTTCGCGGGCAAGCCCGCTCCTACAGGTGCTGCCTCCAGATATCTGCATCAATCCTGCCCTGCGGCGATTGGTCTAGAGCGGCGCGATTTCGATGTTGCCGCTGACGGTGGTCAGATCGACTGAGCCTGAACCGTTGCCTGTGGAAAAGTTTAATTGTTTGCGGGGGCCATACTTGTCACGCGTGGGGCGTGCGTCGCTCATATTGTTGTCGATGTCGCCACCGGCATTAGCGCTAATGTCGAAGCTGGCGTTGATGGCTGGCTCTAGTTCAAGGCGCAGGTCTCCACTTACGGTACTGCCCTCGATGCGGGGCGACAAAGTGCCCAGTAGGCGCAAGTCTAGATCGCCATTGACCGTGCTCAGCGCTAAGACTTCAGTGCCTGTAAGGGTAAGCTCGGCCTCACCGTTAACTGTAGACAGGGTGATTTCTAAGGCGTTACTGCTGCCCCTTATCTCGCCGTTTACGGTGCTATATTCGATGCGCCCCGCAGAGTTACTGTCCTTCACCTCACCGTTAACAGTGCTGATCTCGATGCGCCCACTGTTATTACGGCTATCGATCTCGCCATTCACGGTAGCTAAGTGGACGAAGCTGCTGAGTTCATTGGCAATGATGTCGCCGTTCACCGTGTTAATGCTACTGCCGCCCGTGATACCCATAACGTCGATATCGACACTAACCCCTTCGAATTCTAACTCGCTTCCAAGCGGTACTTCGATCTCGAGTTCAGAGCCGTCGTCGTCATCGTTGTTCCAATTCCAGCCACGCGACGAGCGCGGATAGTCGACCTCAAAGCGGGTGAAACCATTGCTGGACTCGAGGGTATAGCCTTCAGCGTCCTCATCGATGCTGCCGCGCACTCGAAACACATTTTCTTCCGAGGCTCGAATGCGCACATCGCCACGCATCACCTCTATAGAGATGCGTTCATTCGCGCTAACCGAACGGCTTTCGTCGATAGGCTCCTGAGCGTTCGCGGCATAGGGCAGCAGCAGGCAAAGGAGTAAGGTGTTTCTAGTCAGTATCGCTTTCATAGGCAGTTCCTCCATCAATAGAATGCAGCCACTTGTGGGTCAACCATGGCGAGTGTTTCTAGGTAGTTCAGCTGTTGTCGGTATAAACGGTCTAGTTGCAGCAGAAGCCGCGGTTCCTCGGGGTAATAGCTCAATGCGCCGCGTACCTGCTGCACCGCGTCGTCCCAGATCGCCAACTGACGCCTTACAGCTGGGTTGGTGAAGTCCAGCGCCGCCATTTGCGCCGCCTTCTGTGACTCATACACATTTAATAGGCTGGCCTCTGCCGTAATCGAGTCCACTTGCGCTACTTGCGGGGCAGTCACATTGCCGGGGACTAAGTCGGGGCGCACCCAGACGCTAAGGGCGAGTGCGGCGAGTGCAGCGGCGGCTGCCCACGCAAAGCGTGTGCGTTGCGGCTTTTGCCGTGGCGCTTGTTCTTGTAATCTGCTTTGCAGCTCGGGCCATAGGTCGTGTGCGGGTTGCTGGGCTCTACGCAGCGCCTGTATAGCGCGATCTAGTGCTGCATTATTCGGGTTTTGCGTTGCAATGTCATCGCTATCGATCACTCAAACTCTCCTGCAGTAACTGTCTGGCGCGGTGGTAATGGGCCTTAGAGGATACCTCCGCGATGTCTAAAAGAGCACCGATCTCCGGGTGGGTATATCCCTCTATCGCAAAAAGCACACGGAGTTTAAAAAGAGGGGGTTTCTATTAAAGCCTAATGCCTTCGGCGCCTTTCACAGCAGGTATCTGGGCTGTGCGTGCAGAGCGCTCTTGGAGGTTGTCTTGCAGTAGGGATAGTCGCGGGATGAGCTCTGCCACTGAAACTGGCGCGCAGAACAGGAATCCCTGTTGCAGCGAGCAGTGGTGCTCCTTGAGGAAGGCGAGCTGTTCGGCGTTCTCTACGCCCTCCGCAGCAACGGTCATGTTCAGTTGTCGGGCCAGTGCGATGACGGCCGAGGTGATGCCTGCATCGCCTTGGTTCGCAGTGAGTTTATTAATAAAGCTGCGGTCTACCTTCAGCGTATCCACGGGCAGACGCGCAAGATTGCTTAGCGAGGAGAAGCCAGTGCCGAAATCGTCTATCGCGATACTGACACCTAGGCTCTTGAGTTTGGTCATCGTGTCGATAGCCTGATCTACTTGAGTCATCAGTGTGCGCTCGGCAATCTCGAACTCTAGCCCCTTGGCATCGAAATTGGTCTCGCTCAATACACGCTCGACCATCGTGATTAGTTTCTTGTCGCGGAATTGCTTCTCGGATAAATTCACGGACACCTTTTGATTCAAGAAGCCCGCCTCGCGCAGTGATTGCATTTGTTCACAGGTTTTGCGTAATACGATCTCACCAATCTCGATTATGAGACCAGTCTCTTCAGCGACGGCAATGAAACGATCCGGTAAGACATCGCCTTCGGCTTGCTGCCAGCGCATAAGGGCTTCGAAGCCACTGATGCGATGCTCGTTAAGATCGACCTGGGGTTGGAAATAGACCGCGAAACTCTTGGTCGCCACCGCAGCCCTAAGTGCGTTCTCGAGGCTATTGCGCGCCTCGTTGGCGGAGTTCATATCATCGGTATAGAACTGTGAATTATTGCGCCCTAAAGCCTTTGCACGGTACATCGCCAGATCAGCGTGGCGCATTAACTCGTTGGCATCCATCGAACCCTCAGGCGCGACCGTGATGCCAATACTCCCGCTAATATTCAATTCGTGATCATCGATCAAGATCGGGAGTTGCAAAGAGTTGATGATCTTGGCGGCGACACTGCTCGCAGACTTACTGTCTTTCAAGTTAGAGAGGATGACGGTGAATTCGTCACCCCCTAGGCGCGCGACGATGTCCTCTTCGCGTACGCATTGTTTGAGGCGGTTGGCCACCTCGACAAGTAATTCGTCCCCAATATCATGCCCGAAGGTATCGTTGACATACTTGAAGTCATCGAGGTCAATAAACAGAAGTGCCATAACACCATTGCTACGCCGCACTTGTTTGATGCTCTGCTCCAATCGGTCTTTAAATAGGCGACGATTCTCGAGGCCAGTCAGTGGATCGTAGAAAGCGAGTTGTTCCATCTGTGCGTGAATCGCGCGTTGCTGGCTAGTGTCTTCGACGCTCACTACGATATGGGTGAGCAAGCCCGACTCGTTCAGCACTGGCGATGCGGATACCGCTTGCCAGAATTGTTCGCCGTTCTTACGAGCGCCGCGCATCGATACAGTCCAGATTTCGCCGGCATTAATGCATTCCCGCATGCCACGCTGCTTTGGGTCTAATGCATCGCTGAACTCTAACAGACGTGCCACGGTACCAATCAGTTCGGCGCGCTCATATCCCGTGATCAACGTGTAGCGCGGATTAACGTATTCGATGACACCGCTCTTGTCGGTAATCATGACGGCGCCATGACTCTGTGCCACCGCGCTGGAGAGGATGCGCATCGATTCTTCGGCCTCGCGCTGCTCCGTGACATCGCGCATGCTGGCGACGATGCCGTTCACACCGGGGACCTTGCTCATGTCGTTAAGTTCCGCCTCCATGATGCGCCACCCTCCATCGTACCGTAAGCAGCGTACCGTATCCAAGCAGACCGTTTGACCACTTTCTGCGACTGATTTTATGGCGTTGAGCAATGCAGGGAGGTCATCGGGGTGAAGATAGTCTTTAGGGCGAATGTGGCGGCCGCTCTTAGCGCGCAGCAGGAGTTTGAGTGCGGGGCTAGCATAGCGATGAGTGCCATCGGGGTTGAAGATGACAGTGATCTGGCGGGCGTTCTCAGTGATGGCGCGGAACCGTTTTTCATCCAACGCTCTCCGTTGCCGCAGCAGCATATAGCCGCTGAGCCCAACGGTGAGCAGCATCAAGGCACTACTAATGCCGTCGGATAATGCCGTCGGAGAGGATGTTGAGATTAGGGCTGAGTTCCGTGGCGCTGCGAAAGGCGAACCACGTGTTGATGGCAACGGCGGCTATCGCGGCAATAAGCACTGAAGCTGAAAGAACGAGGTTCGCTTTTCGATCTGTTGTAATGCGCTTTGGCCTCGCCATGGAGACGTCCTGTGTTACATCGATCAGCGTTAGAGTGAGTGCTGCGCGCCTTCTATCTCGGCGCTAAGTGTCGCAACGCGCCGCGTTTACAAGCACCGCTTTTATAAAGAGTATAGAGGCTTATTTTTGGCATAGAAACTCTAGCAATGCCTTTTTAGTGTGCAAACGATTTTCCGCCTCATCCCAGACCACGGAGTTTGGGGCATCTAGTACTGCTGCCGAGACCTCCTCACCGCGATGCGCAGGTAGGCAATGGAAGAAAAGGGCGTCGGGCTTAGCCAATGCCATCATCTCTTCATCCACCTGATAGTCTTCGAAAATCTTCAAACGCTTCTTGCGCTCTTCTTCTTGACCCATTGAGGCCCAGACATCCGTCGTCACTAGGTCCGCGTCGCGCACTGCTTCATGGGGGTCACGCACGATACGGACATGAGCGCTGCGCGCTGCCATCAGCGCTGGCTCCGGATCGAAGCCCTCGGGGCAGGCGATGGTCAATTGGAAGTCAAACTGTTGCGCAGCATTCATATACGACTGGCACATATTATGGCCGTCGCCAACCCAGGTTACGGACCTACCTTGGATGTCGCCGCGATTCTCGAAATACGTCTGCATATCGGCCAGTAACTGGCATGGGTGGTAGTCATCGCTCAGGGCATTAATCACTGGCACTAAGGAATGCTTAGCGAAGAGTTCAAGTTTGCTATGCTCGAAAGTGCGAATCGTGATGAAGTCGACCATGCGTGAGAGCACGCGTGCCGTGTCTTCCACGGGTTCGCCTCGGCCCAATTGGGTGTCAGCACTGGCAAGGAATATGCTATTTCCGCCCAGTTGTGTCATGGCGACTTCGAATGCCACACGCGTACGGGTAGATGATTTCTCGAACACCATGGCAAGGGTTTTATGCTGCAGCGAGTCGTTGTGCAGCATGGGACTGTTCTTGAGGGCTATTGCACGCTGGATAATATGGTGCAATTCGTCTTTATCAAGATCCATCAATGTCAAAAAATGTCGAGTAGTCATGGCTAAAACTTATGTTGTCCTTTTCTAAGTACAGTTTGTACTCGTTAATTTATCCAAAAAGCGACTCTCAGGATGACCCTGTTAATGTCGCTAATCGATATGCGGAGAGTTACGGGAAAGCGCGAAATTGATTTGCCAACACGAAGCTACCGTGCAAACTGACGCAAAACCACGGTTTCTAAGCAATTGATTCTAAGCAAATTTCAGGCTATTTATCGATTCGAATTGTTCCTCGAATAGCTTGTGGATTTAACGGGCCAATTTAAGCAAAGAGGTATCTTATATTACTTTGTGAGGCAGTGGCAATTCGAGTCCGGCGGCCCCACAAGTTCTGGTAAAAATCGCGTTTGCTTTCGTGTAGAATGCCCCCACTTAACCTATAAGCCGCGAGCCTTTCGAGCCTCGATTAGCAGTCGTGCAATGCGCACATCGCATCAACCCTTTAAACGCGAACAGGAAATATTATGAGCATCGAAACTACTATCAAAGAACAAATCAGCTCCAACCCCATCCTTCTATATATGAAGGGAAGCCCCGATCAGCCGCAGTGTGGTTTCTCCGCGCAGACGGTGAAATGCCTGATGTCCTGTGGCAAGCGCTTCGCCTTTGTGGATATCCTGGCTAACCCAGAAATTCGTGCCACTCTGCCTGGCATCGCCAATTGGCCAACCTTCCCACAACTCTATATAGACGGGGAATTGGTTGGCGGCTGCGATATCGTCTCGGACATGTTCGAGAGTGGCGAGCTACAGAAGCTGGTAGATGGCGTGAAGGTGGATGCAGCCGCTGCGAATTAATTTCAAGTCGCCTGCAGGCAATATGAATTCCATAGCAAGTTTCTGGTCGCCTGCAGGCAGGCTCCTACCCTAAAACAACGCTCTGATCTATGTAACAGCGTTCCGATTTACGGTAGGAGCCTGCCTGCAGGCGACCTGACACTCGAACGGAGGCACCATCCCCATCTACAACGGCCAACCCCCCAAACGTTTCCACTTATTCACGATCCCGCAGAACAGCTCAGCTGTCTTATTGGCGTCGTACTTCGCCGAATGTGCCTCGGTGCCGCTGAACTCGATATTGGCGGCCTCGCAGGCGCGGGCCAGCACAGTTTGGCCATAGACGAGGCCGCTCAGAGTTGCCGTGTCGAAGCTAGAGAAGGGGTGGAAAGGATTGCGTTTCAAGTCATGGCGAGCCGTAGCGGCATTAATGAAGCCGTGGTCAAAATGCGCGTTGTGGGCGACTAGAATCGCGCGTTTGCAGTGATTAGCTTTGATGGCGCTACGAATTATCCGAAACATATCATCGAAAACCTCCTTCTCGCCCTTGGCAATTCGTAGGGGATGGAAAGGATCGATGCCCGTGAACTTCAAGGCGGCGTCTTCTATATTGGCACCCTTAAAGGGGATCACGCGCTGGAAAAATGTCTGCTCGACTTCCAAATCGCCCTTATCGTCGAACGCCAAGATGACCGCGCTGATCTCTAAAATAGCGTCAGTCTTCGCGTTGAAGCCCCCGCATTCGATATCGACCACCACCGGCAAGTAGCCGCGAAAGCGCGCCGCCATAGGGCTGTCGATTGTGTCCTCTTCTGTATCAAAACTCATGCGCTGATCTCCGCGACGCGCCACTGTAACTGTTCACCGGCGCGCAGTGGCACAACTCGCTCGGGTCCAAAGGCGTAATCGGCAGGGACCGTCCACGGGGATTTCTCTAATCGGATACGGCGCTTATTGCGCGGCAGGCCATAGAAGTCTGCACCAAAATGGCTGGCGAAGCCTTCCAGGCGGTCTAAGGCTCCTGCGCGCTCGAACACGTCCGCATACAGTTCCAGAGCCGCGAAGGCGGTGTAACTGCCGGCGCAGCCACAGGCGTTCTCTTTCAAGCCACGGATGTGGGGAGCTGAATCGGTGCCAAGGAAGAATCGTGGGTCGCCGCTGATGACCGCCTCGATCAAAGCCTGTTGATGGCTGTTACGTTTGAGTACAGGCAAACAATACAGGTGGGGGCGGATTCCGCCAGCCAGCATGTCTGTTCGGTTATAGAGTAGGTGGTGAGCCGTCACGGTCGCGCCTACTTGGCTGTCGGTGCTCTTTACGAATTCCACTGCGTGTGCGGTGGTGATGTGCTCCAGGACAATTTTCAGTGTCGGAAAGCGCCCGATAAGTGGTTTAAGCACTTGATCAATAAATACTTTTTCCCTGTCGAAGATGTCGATCTTTGCATCGGTCACTTCGCCGTGGACGAGCAGTGGCATGCCAATCTCAGCCATAGTCTCAAGAACTGCGCTTACCTTGTCGATATTAGTAACGCCGTTCTCGGAATTTGTCGTTGCTCCCGCTGGGTAGTATTTGACTGCATACACGAAGCCACTTGCCTTGGCTTTGATTATTTCTTCGGGTTTAGTCGCATCTGTAAGATATAGCGTCATTAGGGGGTCGAAGCTCAGACCGCTGGGAATATTCGCCAAAATACGTTCGCGATAGGCGCGGGCACTAGCAGTGTCCACGACGGGAGGTTTAAGATTAGGCATCACTATAGCGCGGCCAAAATAGCGCGCGGTAGCGGCAACTGTGTGGGGAAGTACATCCCCGTCGCGTAGATGTACATGCCAATCGTCGGGTTGGAGCAGGGTTATTTGTTTCATGCGGGTTTAAAGCCTTGAGTTGCAATGTTCTGTAGGTAAAAAGGTAAAGTTTTCAGTGGATCGGCCGATGCTTGTCTATTGAAGCACTGTTTAATGTGGGCACCTCTACGGGGCGTTCTGAAGCAGGCAAACCTAATGACCAGAAGCGGCGAATGAAAAACAGCCTGAAGTTTACCTTATCTTTAGTGAGTTTGCTCTCTGCGCCCAGCGTGCAGCCGGGCAATCTTGCCTACTATGCGGATTTCGATTCCTCGCAGTGGAACGTGAACGCCTCGGTGTTCGCGTGCACGATGAGTCAGTCGATACCGCGTTTCGGCGAAGCAGTGTTCTATCGGCAGGCAGGTGAACCTTTGCTATTCCATCTTGAAGCCTTAGACAGCGATATGGCCGCAGGGCGCGCGCTGTTGACCTCGGCGCCTCCTGTGTGGCGCCAAGGCTTGAGCGAGCAGGATATAGGCTATGTTGATGTTATACGCAGCACTCGCCCAGTGAGCCTCGATGAGAAGCAAACCCGAGTGGTGCTTGCGGAGATATTCAAGGGCATGATGCCGACTTTGACGCGGCGCTCTTGGTATAACGAGCTCGACTCCGTGCAGGTTGCGGTGTCTCCGGTCAATTTCCAAGCGGCTTATCGCTCTTACCAAAGTTGTACGCAGAGTCTGTTGCCGGTGAATTTTAGCCAGATCGAGCGTTCTTCCGTATTTTGGACTTCCGGTCAAATGGATCTGGATGCACAGGACCGCGCCATGCTGGATGACATCATCCTCTATGTAAAGGCCGATTCTAGCGTTTACTCTATACAAATCAATGGCTTCACAGATACGGCTGGAGCTAGTCGCGACAATCTTGAGAATTCGCGTCTACGCGCTTTCGCCGTCCACGAATACTTCGTGAACCGAGGGGTAGACGAGGATATTTTGGAAACCCGTTATTTCGGCGAGATTTCCGAGTATTTGATCGTGCGCAACGAGCGCACGGTAGAAGATCGCAATCGTAACCGTCGCGTCACATTGCTACTGCGTCGTAGATAATCCGCTAGCACGCTTGTTCTCATCGAATTTTCTCCCTGATCCCTGTACAATGCATGCTCTTTTTTATTCCCCATTTTTGAATGCGCAAATTGCAAGGAGTCAATGATGTCTGGCATCAAGAAAGTCGTGTTGGCCTATTCCGGCGGTCTGGACACATCGGTTATCGCGAAGTGGCTGAGTGAAACCTACGATTGTGAAGTCGTTACCTTTACCGCCGATCTTGGCCAAGGCGGCGAGGTAGAGCCAGCGCGTGCGAAGGCACAAGCAATGGGGATCAAAGAAATCTTCATTGAAGACCTGCGCGAAGAGTTCGTGCGCGATTTCGTTTTCCCAATGTTCCGCGCTAATACTTTGTATGAGGGTGAGTATCTGTTGGGCACCTCGATTGCCCGCCCCTTGATTGCCAAGCGCCTGGTTGAGATTGCGGACGCCACTGGCGCCGACGCCATCTCCCATGGGGCCACCGGCAAAGGCAACGATCAGGTGCGTTTCGAGCTTGGGGCTTACGCGCTCAAGCCGGGCGTTAAGGTGATCGCACCTTGGCGTGACTGGGACCTGAACTCTCGCGAGAAATTGATGGCGTACTGCGAGTCGCACAATATTGCGGTAGATAAGAAACGTGGCACGAAGTCGCCTTACTCTATGGACGCGAATCTCTTGCACATCTCCTATGAGGGCGACCTGCTGGAGAATCCGGGCTCGGAGCCCGAGGAGGATATGTGGCTATGGACGGTCTCTCCAGAGAATGCACCAGATAAAGCGACCTATATTGAATTAGATTATCTGAAAGGCGATATCGTCGCGATCAATGGCGAGAAGATGTCGCCTGCAACAGTGCTCGCCTCCCTCAATAAGATCGCAGGGGATAACGGGATCGGTCGTTCCGATATCGTAGAGAACCGTTACGTAGGCATGAAGTCACGTGGTTGCTACGAGACTCCCGGAGGCACAGTGATGTTGAAGGCACACCGCGCGATAGAGTCGATCACTCTAGACCGAGAGTTGGCACACTTGAAGGACGATTTGATGCCTCGTTATGCGACGATGATCTATAACGGTTATTGGTGGTCGCCGGAGCGTTTGGCGATGCAGCAGCTGATCGACTATTCGCAGCTGTATGTAAACGGTAAGGTGCGCCTGAAGTTGTACAAGGGCAATGTGGCAGTAGTAGGTCGTGAGTCGGATGATTCGTTGTTCGACATGAATATCGCCACCTTCGAAGACGATGCCGGTGCCTACGACCAGAAAGACGCAGCAGGCTTCATCAAGCTGAATGCGTTGCGCATGCGTATTGCGGCGGGTAAGGGCAGAAAGTATAAATAAGCATTTGTAGGAGCCTGACTGTAGGGAAATTGCATTTCATAGCAGGTTTCTGGTCGCCTGCAGGCAGGCTCCTACTCTAAAAACAGTGCTCCGATTCTCGAAACAGCGCTCCTATTTTCGGTAGGAGCCTGCCTGCAGGCGATCAGACACGGGAACGAATGCATAATTCCTGTGTGCAGGTAAATCGCATCAATCTTCCGTCTTAGATTTGTAACCACACAAATCTTCGATCAGGCACGAGCCGCATTTCGGCTTTCTCGCCACACACACATATCTTCCATGCAGGATCAGCCAGTGGTGTGCATCTAACAGGTATTCCTTGGGCACATTCTTGATGAGTTTTCGTTCAACCTCCAAAACATTCTTGCCCGGCGCTAGTCCGGTTCGATTAGAGACACGGAAGATGTGGGTGTCCACTGCCATGGCCACCTGGCCGAAAGCCGTGTTAAGAACGACATTCGCCGTCTTCCTTCCTACTCCAGGTAACGCCTCTAGGGCCGCGCGATTTTCCGGAACTTCAGAATTGTGTTGAGCTATCAATGCTGCGCAGGTCTTGATGACGTTCTCAGCCTTGGTATTAAATAGACCAATGGTTTTGATATAGGACTTTAAACCATCCACTCCTAGTGCATAGATTTTCTCTGGGGTATTCGCGATCGCATAAAGGGGGCGGGTAGCCTTGTTTACACTGACGTCGGTAGCCTGTGCCGAAAGAATGACCGCTATTAACAGCTCGAAGGTCGATTTGTACTCGAGCTCGGTGGTGGGCGCGGGATTCTCGGACTTGAGGCGGCGAAACATTTCCGCGCGGGTGAGTTTATTCATGACGGCTTTCTCATTGCCGCCTTACGGGCCTTGGCCCGTGCAACAGCCTCTAGAATGTCTGACTTCGCTTTCTCTTGACTCATGATTGGCGCGGTGGGAGGAGGCGTCCACATGCCCATCTCGATAGGCTTGCTTGGCGCCTGCTTCATCAATTGTGCGGCAGACTCACTAGCGCGTTTACGGCGCGCGATGTTGGCGTAATGTTGTTTCTCGATGCGTTGCGTCCGCGTGTGGTAACGCCCTCGCCAATGGGCGCTGAGGGCGCGTTGTTCGAAGTCGTCTTTTGCCATAGGGGCATTGGCAGGTAACGGGAGCATATCGATGCAGTCGACCGGGCAGGGTGCCACACAAAGATCGCAGCCGGTGCATTCGTTGACAATTACGGTGTGCATCCTCTTCGAGGCGCCGAGTATCGCATCGACGGGGCAGGCCTGAATGCATTTGGTGCAGCCTATGCATTCATCTTCTCGAATAAATGCCACCGTGCGTGCTGCCTCGACGCCATGGGTGGGATCTAGTGGCAGTATTTCAGTGTTGAGTAGTGCTGCTAAGGCGGCGATAGTGGAGCTGCCGCCGGGAGGACACTTGTTGATTGCGCCGCCCAGCCCGATTTCCTGCGCATAGGGCAGGCAACCGTCATGCCCGCATTTACCACATTGGGTCTGTGGTAATAGGGCGTCTATTAGGGGAATGAGCACTGCGTTCACTGCGATTTCGACTCCGGTCAGGTGTTAATAGTGGCGCATTCTAGCATGCGTAGTTGGTGCCGCTGTACCGCCTATAGCACTGGATCGCGCCGCCATCACTGGCTGCTACTGGGAGCGGCCGAGGGAATCGGGTATGCTCAACAAACGCCTAATTTGTTGGAGCAGCAACGCATGATTGAACAATTGAATCGTCAATTCCAAGACTTCCTGGCACAGGCCATGACTGCGGAATTTTGGTGGCAAGTGGTAGTGATTCTGCTGGCCATTGGCGCAGCGACTTTCATCAATCGTCGCGTGCAGGTGGTGTTGGAGCAACGGAGTGCTGGCACGGGGTTTCGCCACTTAGCGGTACGCAGCGCGCAGCGTTTGCTATTCCCAGTCTCGATGTTGGCAGTATTGGTCAGTGGCAGTGCGATTCTCGAGCGCGAAGCTATGCCAGTCCTCTTGCTCGACTTGGCGGTGCCTATAGTGGTGGCGCTTGGGGTCGTACGCCTGAGTGTTTATGTACTGCGCAAGGCTTTCACAGTCAATCCGCTCTTGAAGTCTTCCGAGCATGCCTTAGCGCTAACGGTATGGGGCTTGGTCATGCTCCATCTATTGGGCTGGCTAGCACAGATATTGGCAGTGCTGGATAGCATGGCGATGCAATTAGGTGAGACCCGCATCTCGGTGCTGTCCGTTGTGCAATTATTATTGATAGTAGGCGTCGCCTTCACGCTCGCTATCTGGTTATCGGAGGCCATCAACCGCTATTTGCGCCGCTCAGTGCATATCTCCCCCAGCATGCAGGTGGGCATAGCCAAGTTCAGTCGCTTCCTTCTCATTACTGTCGCCTTCCTAATGGCATTGAATGCCGTTGGTATAGATTTGAGTTCACTGGCGATCTTCGGCGGCGCACTCGGGGTCGGTCTCGGTTTCGGTCTGCAACGTATCGCCTCTAATTTCATTAGTGGTTTTATTCTAGTGTTGGACCGCTCCATCAAGCCCGGGGATGTCATTACCATTGGCGATAAATTCGGTTGGGTGCATGAACTCAAGGCCCGCTATGTCGTGGTGCGTAATCGAGAGGGCGTGGATACGCTGATCCCCAATGAGAACCTGATTACCTCCGAGGTTATCAATTGGAGTTATATGGACCGTAACGTCCGTGTCACGATTCCCGTTCAAATTAGCTATGACGACGATCCGGAACAGGCGATGGAGATCGTGAGGCAGTGCGCCTATGCCTCGCCGCGCGTGTTGAAAGAACCTGAACCCTTGTCCCGTCTTATGGGATTCGGTGATAGTGGCATCGACATAGAGGTAAGGGTTTGGATTGGTGACCCAGAGAATGGCTTCGCCAACGTGAAATCCGATGTCAATCTCGCTATATGGCGTGCCTTCAAAGAGGCCGGTATCACTATTCCGTATCCACAGCGAGATATTCATATTAAGCACATGCCTGCTAAAGATTCACGATTGGATCAGTGAGGAGGCCTATGTCCGACGATAAACTGCAAGTACAGTGTCGTGTGCGCGTAACCCGAGGCGAGGACATAGCTTTAGGGCCTGGGAAGATGCAATTACTGGCGGCGATAGGGACTGCAGGCTCTATTTCTGGTGCTGCGCGTGAGATGCATATGAGTTATCGACGCGCCTGGCTCTTAGTCGAAACCATGAATAGCTGTTTTCAAACCCCCTTAATAGAGACCTCGACAGGGGGCCGTGCGGGTGGCGGCGCTCAGTTGACGACAGAGGGTTTAAAAGTCTTGGAGGGCTATCAAGTCATGCTGCGTGAAGTCGAACAGTTGGCGCAGGAGCACCTAGGCAGGCTTCTCAAGACTAGTCCTCTCGCGCCCGAAAAAGACGCGCCTAACGCGGATGAAGAGTCCGCCTAAGCCTTCTGTTCCCCTTCAACAAACCCTCTTCGCAGTCCCTGGGGCTGAATTGCCGCGCGTCATAGAGTATTATCTGCGCCCTCAGGGCTCGCTTAGGCGGGCAGAACTTATCAGTAAGCGAAGGTGATCGACGTGAAGAAATGGCAATGCATGGTTTGTGAGTTCCAGTATGACGAAGCTTTGGGCCTGCCCGACGAAGGTATCCCAGCGGGTACGCGCTGGGAAGACGTACCCGAAGACTGGTGCTGCCCCGATTGTGGGGTAGGTAAGGAAGACTTCGAGATGGTCGAGATATAACAGAGTTACTCAGAGGTTCCCCCGGTTTTAACGGGCGGCCACTGTTCGGCTAAAGAGTGACGCAATAGTGAATAAGGAAGATACTCAAGTGCAAGACGCTGCAAAGAAACGCCACATCCTCGTGACCATGGCTCTGCCGTATGCCAATGGTCCCATTCATTTGGGTCACATTCTGGAGGCCGTGCAAACGGATGTCTGGGTGCGCTTTCAGCGACTCAAGGGCGAAGACTGCGTCTATGCCTGTGCCGATGATACCCATGGCACGGCGATCATGTTGCGTGCGCAGAACGAGGGAATAACTCCCGAGGCGCTTATTGCCCGCGTACAGGCCGAGCACGAGCGTGATTATGCCAAGTTCAATATTGGCTTCTCGCACTTTCATTCAACGCACTCGCCTGAAAACAAGCGTCTGTCTGAATCTATCTATTTGGCACTGAAGGCCAACGGTCACATTAGTAGGCGTACCATTACGCAGCTTTTCGATCCTGAGAAGAATCTATTCTTGGCTGATCGGTTTATTAAAGGCACTTGCCCGAAATGCAAAACTCCGGAGCAGTACGGCGACAATTGCGAGAACTGCAATGCCACCTATAGTCCTTCTGACCTGATCGACCCACGCTCTACTCTCTCCGGCGCAACGCCAATAGAGAAGGAGTCCGAGCATTTTTTCTTTAAACTGCCTGAGTTCAGCGACATGCTTAAGGCATGGACACGCAGCGGAACACTGCAGGAGCAAGTGGCGAATAAGTTACGCGAGTGGCTGGATGGCGGCTTGCAAGAATGGGATATTAGCCGCGATGCTCCGTATTTTGGCTTCGAAATACCAGAGGCGCCCGGCAAATATTTCTATGTGTGGCTCGATGCCCCAATTGGGTATATGGCCAGCTTCGAGGCTTTGTGTGCCAAGAGTGATTACAAGTTCGATGACTATTGGCGCCCAGGGTCAGACACCGAGCTCTACCATTTCATCGGCAAGGATATCGTCAACTTTCATACACTGTTCTGGCCTGCCATGTTGACCAGTGCTGGTTATCGTACGCCCACTGGCGTTTTCGTGCATGGCTTTGTGACCGTTAACGGGGAGAAAATGTCCAAGTCCCGTGGCACATTCATCAATGCCGAGGACTATCTAAACCATCTCGACCCAGAGTATTTGCGTTACTATTTCGCAGCGAAACTCAGTGGCGCCGTGGATGACCTCGATCTCAATTTCGATGATTTTGTCGCGCGCGTAAATTCTGATTTGGTCGGCAAGGTAGTTAATATCGCGAGTCGCTGTGCCGGGTTTATCAATAAAGGTTTTGATGGGATGCTCTCTGCGCAGTGTAGCGAACCCGCACTGGTTGCGGAGCTACAGTCCGCGAAAATCGAGATCGCAGCACTATACGAGGCACGGGAATACAGCAAAGCGATGCGTCTAATCATGACCCTGGCCGACAAGTCTAATCAATATATTGCCGACAAGGCGCCATGGGTAATTGCCAAGACCGATAAGCATTCTCCGGAGGTGCAGGCGATCTGTAGTACCGGTATCAATCTGTTCCGCCTGATCATCAGCTATCTGAAGCCGGTGCTTCCCGCTATGGTGGAGAGAGTAGAAGAGTTCCTTGCTATCGACCCATTGCAATGGGATAGCGTGGACACCTTGCTGTTAGATCATAAGATTGGCCCCTTCGTGCCGCTTATTACGCGAGTCGATCCCGACAGAGTTGCGGCCATGATGGAAGCCGTTAAGGCTAGCCAACTAGCATCGCCAGATGCACCAGCGAGTGCAAATTCAGGCGGAGGCGTTCAGCCCTTGAATGAGACAAATACCCACAGCGAATCCCCGTTAGCCAAGGAACCCATTTGCGAGGAAATCCAGTTTCCTGACTTTGCAAAAGTAGACCTACGAATCGCAAAAATCGTCAATGCCGAACATGTAGAGGGTGCCGACAAACTGCTGCGGCTCACCTTGGATCTTGGCTTAGATGAGAAGGGCGAACCGACAGTGCGCAATGTATTTTCCGGCATCAAATCTGCTTATGATCCTGCGGATCTGGTAGGGCGATTGACCGTGCTCGTCGCGAATCTCTCGCCCCGCAAGATGAAGTTCGGCATGTCTGAAGGCATGGTGCTTGCGGCGGGCCCAGGTGGTAAAGACATCTTCCTTTTAGAGCCTGATGCTGGTGCGGTGCCGGGCATGAGGGTGATTTAGATGAAAGGTCGGCTGCAGGCGACCTTCCAAAATCTTCCACAGATAATTGCCAATCGTACCGATTCGCCTGCAAGGCAGGCTCCTACACCTTCGACTAGGTGTAGTGTCGTCGCAGCGCTGGAGGCTACTTGTAGGCGATATAAGCTCTGCTTGTAGCAGACAGCTCTGCACGACCAAATACTTAGTTGCCGGTAGGCGTCGCAAGCACATTGAAACTGACGCTTACCCGGTCTCTGTCGCTCCGGTTGACTTCGACCCCATGTTCCAACCAACCAGGAAAAACATACATGCGGCCTTCTTCAGGCCGCATACGCAACTCGCTTGCAGTGAATTCCGTTGGTTTGCCGGAAGGGTAGGTCAGCATTCTGGAGGCCACTCGAGGGTCCCGAAAATAAATACTTCCGCAATCTGGGGCCTTGAGGCTTACGTAATAAACGCCGCTGAAATGGCAGTTGGCATGGTAGTGGACCTTATTGGATGCACCCGGCGGGCTGATGTTGACCCACGCTTGGTGTTGGTAGACTAAGTTTGCCAGGAAATTTTGGGACTCTCCAATGCGTTCGCAGGCCTGCTGTATCCGGAGATTTATGTCTGCAAACTCGTCCAGATTCTGGAGAATATTGGGACTCTGCCATCCATTCTCGTTGGTATTTGCTACCCCGACAGGATCCCTTTCTTTCATCCTGTAAGCCAGTTCTAGCAGCTTTTTGTTAAAGGCTTGGTGGTCGTCGAATACTGTGGACCACACGAGGCTTGGGAACAGGGCTTGGGGTACAATTTTCAAGGAATCTTACCTTTTTCAACGTGTGGATTAACGATGTCTACAGGTCTCGAAAGATAACTGTGCAGCACTCTATAGTCCAGTTTCGAGCAAGGTACTGATGTAGTCAGTCCTTATTGCTTAGTTTGGGCACAATGTTCGGTCTTATTGAGGTTGGACAACTCTTCATTGAGGTCATAGTTCTTGTCGGTTACGATTTTCTCTAGGACGATTAGGCGCTGTTTTATATTGTCCAATTCATTTTTAATCGCATTGTTCTCAGCATGATCGACCTTTGTACCCAGCTTCGCCATTTCCTTCTTGTAGCTGAAGAAGTTGCCAATCAGTACGATGGCGATGATAAACAAAAACACGTCCATTAGTTGCTCCTAATTATTGGTTTTACATACTTTTGCACGTCGCCCATGATGACGTACTAGCTTAAGACAAAGCAATTCAGATGCCAAAAATAAAAACTAATTAAAACAATTGGTTGCAAATTGATGGGCGAGTGCTTAGGCGAGATTCGCCAAAGCTTACAACGGCTCACCCGTTTAGTTAGCGAGGTTACAATATTGTAGCTTGTGGTTGGAGTGCTTGATTGATGCGGTCTCTAGGGATGGATTAAGTGTAGGAAACTTGCCATCTAGCGAATACTTGTGACATAAAGGTGCTTACTCAACAATTCCAACAAGTTAATAAGATTCTACGCTGAAGGATTGCCCATGACCCTCGCTCGTCGCAGCCTTGCTGTATTTCTGTCTTTGATAGCCACCATTAGCACCTCTTCCGTCAATGCCCAGATCACTGAAGACATCAGGGCTGTCGAGAACTCCATTGTGAAGATTTACACCACGCAGGCGGCTCCTGACTATTTCACCCCTTGGCGATTGCTAACGCCGTCGCAGAGCAGCGGTTCCGGTTCTGTCATTGTCGGAAATCGTATTCTGACGAACGCTCATGTCGTTGCAGATGCCAGCTATGTGCAGGTACAGAAGCACAACGACGCGAATCGCTATACTGCACGGGTGGTCTTTGTATCGCACTCATCTGACCTCGCCTTGGTCACTGTCGATGATCCTAGCTTCTTTACAGACTTAGAACCTCTTGAGATCGGCGAAATGCCTGGGGCTCAGGAAGAAGTTTATGTGTTTGGCTACCCAATGGGAGGGCGCACGCTCAGTATCACCAAAGGTATCCTCTCTCGAGTCGAACAACAGGTATACGCCCACTCGGGGGATTTCCTACTCGCCGGTCAAATCGATGCGGCGATCAACCCAGGCAATAGCGGGGGGCCAGTGATTGTTGATAAACGCATAGTCGGTGTCGTGATGCAGGCAAACTCTGGTGGTAGGGCAGAGAATCTCGGCTACTTTGTGCCGCCCGATATCATCCAGCATGTGCTCACCGATGCTGAAGATGGCGTCTATGACGGCTTTCCCGACCTTGGTTTTAGGACTCAAGACTTGGAGAGCCCTGCGGCGAAAAATGCCTATGGCCTGAGTGAGGCGCAAACTGGGGTGTTGGTCATCAAGGTCTTCGAAGACTCCCCGGCAGCCGGCATCCTCCAAGAAAACGATGTGGTCACAAGAATCGCTGGCTACGCGGTGGCAGGGGATAGCACTATCACGGTGAACCCCGAGGTGCAGACGAACTATAAATACGCCATCGATTTGCGTCAAATTGGCGACTCGATTGAGATTGAGTTCTCGCGCAACGGGAAAACGATGACCAAGCAATTAGTCGCGCAGAAGCGTCAACAGAGTTATAGCCTCGTAAAGCAAGAGGCCTTCGACGAGATCCCGGAATACTTTATCTATGGCGGCGTGCTATTCGTGCCCTTGAACATGAACCTAATCATGCGCTGGGGCCCCGATTGGAATCGAACCGCGCCAGTAGCCCTGTTGCAGGCACGCAGCGAGTGGAGCTCCCCAGAGAAGCGCGAACTAGTCGTCGCGCTCCAAGTACTCGCCTCCGACGTCAATCTCGGTTATCACGAGTTGCGTAACTGGGTGGTCGACACAGTCAACGGCGAACCCGTCCGAGACTTCACTCAGTTCACCCGCAAACTACACAACAACACGGAACCCCACGTCGTGTTCCGTAATGGCAGTGGTTACCAGGTTGTCGTCGACCACCAACAAGCTTTGGAGGCAGAGGCGAGCATCCTGAGCCAATACCGCATTCCCACCTCCTACTCCGAAGGTCTCTTCGACGAGTAAGTGACCTAGGCGTCGCCCATGTGGCGGCGCCTAAAAACCCATTGGCACACCCAGTCATCTCCCGTATCATCTGCCCCCAATCGCTAAACGTGACATTAAGGGGCACCGGTAAAATGAGTATTAAATCTGATCGATGGATCAATGAGATGGCCGAGAAACACGGCATGATCGAGCCCTATGAGCCCAAGCAAGTACGTTTTGTCGATGGTAATAAAGTCATCTCCTATGGCACCTCCAGCTATGGTTACGACGTGCGCTGCGCCCGCGAGTTCAAGATATTCACCAACGTGCACACCTCCAGTGTTGTCGATCCTAAGAACTTCAGCGAAACCAGCTTCGTGAGTATCGAAGAGGACTACTGCATCATTCCTCCTAACTCCTTCGCTTTGGCCCGTACCGTTGAATATTTTCGCATTCCCAGCGATGTATTAGTCGTGTGTCTCGGCAAATCGACTTATGCCCGCTGTGGCCTTATCGTCAATGTCACCCCCCTAGAGCCCGAGTGGGAAGGGCATGTAACCCTTGAGTTCTCCAATACAACTCCGCTTCCCGCCAAGATCTACGCCAATGAAGGCGTGGCACAGATGCTGTTCTATCAATCCGATGAACAATGCGAAGTTACCTATAAGCAGCGTGGCGGTAAGTATATGGGCCAAACCGGCGTTACCCCTCCTCGAGCTTAAGCTCTAGTCTTAGCCTAGGGAGCGGAAAATTGACACCGCTCCAAGTCGAAATCCCACCCCAAAACCACCCGGAATGGTCAAAATATTGACCATTCCGGGTATCGCTTTTCTTAAGCTATTGAAATTAGGTAGTTTCGAAGGCTGGCACAGAGATTGCTATCTTGAGTAGACAGAGCCGTTTTAACGGCCCGAAATTCTGACTTCAATGGAAGCAACATGGCGGCAGTGGCGAGCACGTACAGAAGTGAGCAAGGCGAGTCCCTAAGGACTATCCTGCCCTTGACTGATCAAGCGCTAGAGCTCGACAGCCCAGAGGCACTCAATCTCGCGTTCCGCGCATTCAACGATCTCTCCAATGAATTGAGCAGCGCCTATGAGCTTCTGCAGGATCGCGTCGCGGAGCTCACCCATGAGGTAGAGCAGGCGAATCGCCAGCGCCTTGCCGAGATATCCGAGAAGGAGCGCATCGCTAGCCGACTCGAGAATCTACTGCAACTTCTGCCAGGGGGCGTCGTCGTCCTCAATAGTCAGGGACAAGTCACTGACTGCAACGCCGCGGCGATCGAACTGCTGGGTGAACCCCTCGAAGGACAATTCTGGCGTGACGTCATCGCGCAACGCTTCGCCCCCCGCCTCGACGATGGTCATGAGATATCCCTTAAGAATGGCAAACGCATCAGCCTAGCCACGCGCTCGCTGAATGACGAACCAGGGCAAATCATTCTTCTTACCGATCAGACTGAAACGCGTCGCCTGCAACAACATCTAAGCCGCCACCAGCGTCTATCGGATATGGGCAAGATGGTGTCCTCACTTGCTCACCAAATTCGCACCCCTCTGTCTGCGGCCATGCTCTACGCCGGTCAACTCGAGAATCCTCAAGTGAGCCACGAACAATCGCTGCGTTATGCCAGCAAGATAATGTCGCGCCTCCACAACATGGAGCGACAAGTGAAGGACATGCTGATCTTCGCGCGAGGCGATGCAGTCTTGGACGAGACCATCACTACCGAGGCATTGTTCGATGAGCTGCAGATCGCAGCAGACGTGTTGATGCGCAACGGTTTCGATTGGCAGTGGCGCAACGAATGCCCAGAAGCATTGTTGCTGTGTAATCGTGAGTCTCTCATTGGCGCCATGTTGAATCTTATTGAGAATGCGCTACAGGCAGCAGGCCCTTCTGCGTGTCTAGAGATCTGCGCACAACGTGTAGATGAGCACATGCTCAGTCTATATGTGCAGGACAATGGTCCCGGCATCCCTGCGGACCTGCAGTCACAAATAACCGAAGCGTTCTTCACAACGCGTGCGCAAGGTACCGGCCTCGGTCTATCGGTTGCGCAGGTGGTAGCGAAGGCACACAAGGGACGCTTTTATATCGAATCGGAATGCGCACCAAACGCAGAGACGGGCACTTGTGCCGGTTTCGTTCTGCCATTGGTAGCACAGCAAAAAGCCCTATTTATCCCCATCGAAAGCGAATAGAGAAGAGGTTGTTATGAGTAAGGCCACAATCATGGTAGCGGAAAACGATTGGGATCTACGCGAAGCATTATGTGACACGTTAGAACTGGCGGGTTTTCGCGTGGTACCCGCTTGCTCTGCAGAAGAGGCCTTGGAATTGTTGGCAACTAAGCCCGTGGACATGCTGGTGTCCGATGTGAATATGGGCGACATCAATGGCTACGAATTATTACAGCGTCTGCGTGTGCAACTGCCAACACTGCCGGTGCTCCTGATTACCGCCTACGGCAGTATCAGTAAATCCGTTGAGGCGATGCGTAACGGCGCCGTGGACTATCTCGTGAAGCCTTTCGACCCTCAGACGCTGGTTGATGCCGTGCGTCAATATGTCGTTGCGCCAGCCAAATTAACAGATGCCGAGCCGATCGCCGAGGCGGCCTCCAGCCAGCAAGTGTTAGCCATGGCGCGTAAAGTGTCGGGCTGTGATGCCACCGTGATGATTTCCGGTGAGAGCGGCACGGGGAAAGAAGTTTTAGCACGCTACATTCATCGTCAATCGCCGCGCGCGGAGAGGCCTTTCGTTGCGATCAACTGCGCCGCGATCCCAGAGAATATGCTCGAGGCCACGCTGTTTGGTCACGAAAAAGGGGCATTTACAGGCGCCCATGCCAGCAGCGAAGGCAAATTCGAGCAAGCGGATGGCGGTACGATTCTCCTCGACGAAATTTCGGAGATGGACATCGGCCTGCAGGCGAAAATTCTGCGTGTCCTGCAAGAGCGCGAAGTCGAACGAGTAGGAGGGCGTCGCACGATCTCCTTAGATGTACGGGTCATTGCGACTACTAACCGCGACCTTCGCCAATGCGTGATAGACGGCACTTTCCGCGAAGATTTGTACTACAGACTCAGCGTGTTTCCATTGCAGTGGCTCCCACTGCGCCAACGCAGGCAGGACATCCTGCCACTGGCGAATCGTCTGCGGCAGAGGCATGGCGGTTCGCAATTGCCTCTTTGGCTAGGCAAGTGCCGGTAGCAGGGACAGATCTTGCCGCTAGAGGGGGAATTTTCGCCCTTCTTGGGCCCACCGGTGTTGGCAAGACTACAACTATCGGCAAATTAGCGACCCGCTTCGTATTGGAACATGGCCAGGAAGCGGTTGCCTTGGTAACTACGGATAGCTTTCGCGTGGCAGCACATGAACAGTTGCGCACGTTTGGGCGCATCTTGGGTGTCACGGTCCGGCTGGTCGATGAAGGCCACAGCCTACGACAGATATTGGAATCATTGCGGCATAAGTCCCTAGTCCTGATCGATACGGCAGGGCTACATGCTAAAGACCCGAGCCTACAGTTCCAATTGCAGACACTGCGTAATTGTCCCGAGGTACAGAATTTATTAGTAATGGCCTGCACGAGCCAAGCGTCTGTGCTCGCAAATGCCTGTAGCACCTATTCGCCAGCGGGCTTAAGTGGCTGTATTTTGAGCAAACTAGATGAGGCGGGAATGATGGGCGAAGCCCTTGCCCTCGTGATCGAGAATGCATTGCCAGTGGTGTATGAAACCCACGGCCAGAATATCCCCGATGACATTAAAGTCGCACAAGCCCATAATTTGGTCAGCAAGGAGGTTGCCTTGTCGGTCCATAGCGAAGAAGAGAGAGAGCGGCTTATGTATGAATTCGGCAGTGTATACGGTGACGAAATGTCCGCCTTTGATCAAGAGGCCCTCTATCCGGGGGTCGCACAGGGAGTGGCTAGATGAAGCCAGTGCAAGTAGTTGCCATCACTGGCGGCAAGGGCGGGGTCGGGAAGACCAACGTCTCAGTGAATCTTAGCCTCGCGTTGGCCGAGGCCGGCAAGCGAGTCATCCTGATGGATGCAGACCTCGGTCTTGCCAACGTCGATATCCAGTTGGGCATTAAGGCGGACAAGACACTCGCCGAAGTCATGAGTGGTGAGTGCACCTTGAGAGAAGTGTTGATTACGACAGTCGGCGGTTTGAAAGTAATTCCTGCGGCCTCTGGAGTGCAGTCTTTGACGCAACTCAACCCAGCCGAACACGCAGGCTTGATTCGCGCCTTCAGCGAACTCGATGATCAGCTCGATGTGTTGATTATCGACACTGCCGCGGGGATCTCCGATAGTGTCGTGAGTTTCGTGCGTGCGGCGCAGGAAGTTATAGTGGTCGTCTGCGATGAACCATCCTCAATAACCGATGCTTACGCGTTAGTGAAGTTACTGAACCGCGACTATGGCATGCAGCGCTTCAGGGTCTTGGCGAACATGACGCGAACGCCTGACGAGGGCCGCAATTTGTACAACAAATTTATACGCGTTGCCGAACGTTTTCTCGATGTCACGCTGCAATACGCGGGCGATATTCCTTGGGACGATGCGGTGCGCAAGTCTGCTCAGCGACAGAAGGCGACCTTGGAGGCATATCCTTCGAGCAAGGCCGCCATCGCCTGTAGGAAATTAGCAGAGGAGGTAGCGGATTGGCCGATTAATCGCCAAGCAAGCGGCCGCCTAGAATGTTTTATTGAACGCTTGCTGATAAGCGAAACAGCGGGTTAAACACATGGTGACATCCACAAGCGGTGCGTTGATGTATAGCGAAGTGCAGACAGACAGCATGAATGACATCGTGTTGCAGTACGCGCCGCTCGTGAATCGTATCGCGCATCATTTGCTATTGCGGATGCCCTCTAGTGTGCAACTTGATGACCTCATTCAATCTGGCATGATCGGTCTGCTAGAGGCTGCGAAGAAGTATGATTTAACCAAAGGCGCCAGTTTCGAAACCTATGCCGGCATTCGCATTCGTGGCGCCATGCTTGACGAGATTCGCAAAGGCGATTGGGCGCCGCGCTCAGTACACCGTAAATCCCGCAGAGTCGCCGAGGCGATCAAGACTATCGAGATGCGCACAGGCACGGATGCGAAAGATCTGGATGTGGCCGCCGAGCTGAACATGCCCTTGGAGGAATACCACGCGATTTTGCAGGATGCCTCAGGCAGTCGTCTATTCAGTTTCGACGATATGTTGGAAGGCGATGACTCCGCGATGGAAAGAGTGGCCGGTGAGATGCCGAATCCACTTGACGGTTTGCAGAGTGAGGACTTCAAGTCGCAACTGGCCGCTGCCATTGCAGGGCTGCCGGAGCGTGAACAATTAGTCCTGTCGCTTTATTACGACGAAGAATTGAACTTGAAGGAAATTGGGCAAGTGATCGGCGTGAGTGAATCGCGCGTCAGCCAAATACACACTCAAGCCGCCCTGCGCCTGCGCGCACGCTTGGCAGATTGGAATTAATTAGTTCGGCGGCTGGCACCGTGCCGAGCCTGCGCACTTAAGGAGCTATCATGTTATTGTTGCCAGTCTTTATTATCAGCGTGACCTTTATAGTGATGCTATGTGGCTGCATGCTCGCCATGAGCTTGCATGTGCTGAGAAAGGTCGAGCGCCTACAGGCCCAACTGGACAAGGGTATGAGTGCTCTACGCGGCGAAATCACGGCGGTGGGTCGCGGTGCAATCGGGCTGGGTAAGCGTGTGAAACTGGTACAGGATCGCCTACAAGATACCGAGCGCCGTCAAGAAGACTTGGAATACAAAGATGTGGGGGATATTGCCATCACTCACGCTAACAAGCTCGTGCAGATGGGGGCCGCTGCCGAAGAGTTGGTCGCGACCTGCGGCCTGTCCAAAGCCGAAGCGACTCTGTTGACCCTAATGCACTCGCGTGCGAAGACGCCGAGGCGCAGCGCTGCTTAAGATATTTCCTCGCTCATAGTGGGTTCTACTGCACAGGAATATTTTTCTGACTTGTAGGAGCGGGCTTGCCCGCGAATAGTTAGAATCGTACACAGATCCACATTAATCGGACCATTTTGCGGGCAAGCCCGCTCCTACAGTATCCTCGCGCTAGCCCCCTCCAATAAAGCATTAGGCGCAATACTCGGTTATACTCCGCCAGCGTTAATCATTCAGCCAGCGCGACTATGCGGACATCTTTAGAATCCCTATGACTGCCAGCAATTCCGACAGTTCCCACTTCTCGCAATCCCCGGCGGCGGAAGCCTTGCTTCAGGCCCGTGGTTTATTCTGCGAGCGAGACGATCGGGTACTTTTCAGCAACCTCGTATTCAGCCTCCATGCGGGCGAATTGTTGCAAGTGCAGGGCAGCAATGGCAGTGGTAAAACAACCCTGTTGCGCATCCTCTGTGGGCTCAATAGCAGCTACGAAGGGGAGTTGTTCTGGGAAGGTGTGCCTATCGACGACGATCGCGAGACTTTTTTGGCCTCGCTGCTCTATCTCGGACACCGCATTGGTGTGAACAAGATTCTAACGGCGCGCGAAAACCTGCGCTGGAGCGCCGCTTTGCATTCTCCTAGGACAGATCAAGATATTGACACAGCCTTAGAGGCGGTGGGTCTTATGGGCTACGCGGACATCACCTGTCGCAACATGTCGGCTGGGCAGCAGCAACGGGTATCGCTGGCGAGGCTTTTGCTGAGTCCTGCACGGCTGTGGGTGCTCGATGAGCCCTTCACGACTCTCGATGTAAGTGGCGTGAAGATCTTGGAGAATCTATTGGCTGCCCATGTAAGCCAAGGCGGCGCTGTGCTCGTGACGACACACCATCAACTGGATGTGCCCTGTCCCTTGCGGCGTCTGAATCTAGATAAATGAGGACGTCGCGGCCTGCGGCGCTAACGCGATGAGCGATACAGTAAAGACTACAACGAAGATAGCTCCTCAGCGCCGTGAGCCCAGCGCGCAGGTGAGCACTTTTTCGGCCTTCCGGGCCACCTTGAAGCGCGACTTACTCATCGCATTGAAGCGCCGCAATGATTTGTTAAACCCCCTGATGTTCTTCCTGATTGTGGTGTCCCTGTTCCCCTTGGGAGTGACTTCTGATCCGCAGGAGCTCACTCGTATTGCCGCGGGCGCCGTGTGGGTCTCGGCCTTACTCGCCTCCATGCTCTCACTAGACAATCTATTTCGCGCGGACTATGAAGATGGTTCTCTCGAGCAATTGCTGCTCTCACCCCAACCCCTCTACTTCATGGTGTTGGCAAAGAACATCAGTCATTGGCTGATCAGCGGGCTGCCCGTTGTGCTGTTGTCTCCACTTCTGGCGTATATGCTGTATCTGCCCGCGGATGCCTATTGGACGCTGGTGCTGACATTATTGCTGGGAACTCCGGTCTTGAGTTTGTTCGGAGCGATCGGTGTGGCGCTCACCGTTGGCTTAGGGAGTCGCGGGCTCATTCTCGCGGTTATCGTTTTACCCCTTACTGTGCCGGTGCTTATAATTGGTGCGAAAGCGGTAACGGACGCGAGTCTAGGGCTGCCACTCGGGATGCATTACGCCCTGCTTGGGGCCTTACTTGCCTTATCCTTGAGCTTGGCGCCACTGGCCTCTGCTGCGGCATTGAAAATTAGTGTTAATTAGGGCGTTTAATGCTTAGAGTAGTTACAATACGTAACACTAACGGGTCGAAGCACCGTGCTATATTCGGGCCGGCAAAGACGTATAAGCGCTGGGCGACAAAGTATCGCCTGCACCATTGAGAGAGTAGACATGTGGCAATGGTTTTTTAGGCTTGGCTCGCCCAAGTGGTTCTATGAAATGTCAGGCAAATGGTTGCCCTGGCTTCTCGTGTTGATGACCGTGCTCATGAGCGTGGGCGTCTTCTGGGCGCTGCTATTCGTGCCGCAGGACTACCAGCAGGGCGATACGATCCGCATCATGTATGTGCACGTGCCCGTAGCGAGTATCTCGCTGGCTTGTTTTCCTCTAATGGCGGTCGCTGGGGTTATTACCCTCGTGTGGAAAATGAAGCTGGCGGATATGGTGGCCAAGTGCGCGGCACCTATTGGCGCTTGGTTTACTGCCGTGGCCCTAGCTACTGGCGCAATCTGGGGCCAACCTATCTGGGGCACTTGGTGGGCTTGGGATGCGCGCCTGACTTCAATGCTGATTCAGTTCTTCCTCCTGATTGGCGTGATCGCGCTGCGTTCGGCCATCGAGAGTCCTGATGCTGCCGCCAAGGCCTGCGCCTTGCTCGCTATCGTGGGGGCTATTAACGTGCCGATCATCAAGTATTCGGTGGAGTGGTGGAACACGCTACACCAGCCCGCTAGCGAATTTTCCATGGACGAGGGCAGTGCCTTCGGCCCTGAGATTTGGGTGCCTTTGCTCATCATGATCTTCGCGGTCTACTGCTTCTTTGTGATTAGCCTGATCCTGTCGACCCGCAACGAGATTCTCCAGCGCGAACGGCGCGCCCAATGGGTCATGGATATCGTCGCGAAAGAGCAGGTTTAAAGGGGTAAGATGTTCGAACATATTCAATTTAACAGCGTCGCCGAATTTCTCCAGATGGGAAAATATACCTTCCATGTCTGGTCTGTATATGGGCTATTCACCGTTTTCATCCTTGTGAACCTGTTTCTGCCGCGGGTTCAGCGCCGACAATTCATCCGCGAACAGCGTAATAAAGCGTTGCGAGACGCGCAGTTGGCGAAAAATACGGCAGTAGAACAGGAGCGCGATGGCGCTTCGGGGGAAGCGTCATGAAACCGCATCGTCGAAAGAAACTTACGATTATTGCCTTTATAGCAACCGGCTTGGGGGTCGCTATCGGCCTGTCTTTGTATGCCTTGAGCAATGCCATTGACCTGTTTTTTACTCCCTCGCAAATCGCGGCGGGCGAGGTCAATAATGGCCAACGTATTCGCATAGGGGGCATGGTGAAAGAGGGCTCTGTGTCGATGAGCCAAGACTCCCTGCATGTGGAGTTTATCGCGACCGACTATAGCCATGACCTGAAAGTGCGCTATGACGGCATCCTGCCTGATCTGTTCCGCGAAGGGCAGGGGGTAGTTGCCGAGGGCATGGTGGCCAATGGCGTATTCGAGGCGAGCCGCGTGCTAGCTAAACACGATGAGAACTATATGTCCGTCGAAGTGAAGGCCGCGCTAGATGCCGCAGAGCGCGCGCGTAATCTGCCGGTAATGGCAACAGAAGGAGACTCCAGTGGTACCTGAATTAGGACATTTCTCGCTCATACTCGCCTTCTGTTTGGCGGTCTTGCTTGGCACTATTCCATTAGTTGGCGCCTCCACGGGCAATCGCCTGTGGATCAGTCTCGCGCGGCCATTGGCTACCGGCGTGTTTGTATTTCTCAGCCTGTGTATGCTGGTTCTGGGCTACAGCTTCGTCACAGATGACTTCTCTGTGATGTTCGTCGCGCAACACTCTAATAGCTTGCTACCACTGCAATATAAGATCACAGCAATATGGGGAGGGCACGAAGGCTCCTTCCTATTCTGGACGTGGATGCTCTCCGGCTGGATGCTGGCAGTATGCATTTTCAGTAAGGCCTTGCCAGAGGATTTCGTAGCTCGGGTTTTGAGTATCATGGGCTTAATCGGTGCCGGTTATACGATGTTCATGATCGCGACCTCGAACCCTTTCGACCGAGTCTTACCTATATCGCCAGCCGATGGTGCCGACCTAAACTCGGCGCTTCAGGATTTCGGTTTCATTATTCACCCGCCCTCGCTCTATATGGGCTATGTGGGTTTCTCTGTAGTGTTCGCGTTCGCCATCGCAGCCCTTATCAGCGGGCGCCTCGATTCGGCATGGGCGCGTTGGTCGCGCCCTTGGGCGAACGCGGCGTGGGCAATCCTCACCATCGGCATCGCCTTGGGCTCGTGGTGGGCTTACTACGAGTTAGGCTGGGGCGGCTGGTGGGCTTGGGACCCAGTCGAGAATCCTCCGATGATCAACTGGCTTATTGGCACCGCTTTGATTCACTCATTGGCGGTAACGGAGAAGCGCGGTGTGTTCAAGAGCTGGACCGTGCTGTTGGCCATCATGGCTTTCGCCGCGAGCCTGCTCGGCACATTCATTACCCGCTCGGGCTTGTTGACCTCGGTGCACGCGTTCGCCAGTGACCCGACCCGTGGTGTCTATATTCTTGGCTTCCTCGGTTTGGTGGTCGGTGGGTCGTTATTACTGTTTGCGTTTCGCGCACCGCTGATGAAGAGTGAGTTCGGCTTCGCGGCAGTTTCACGCGAAGTGTTTCTGTTGATTAATAATATTATTCTGGTGGTCGCTAGCGCGGCTATTCTCTTGGGCACCCTATATCCGATGGTGTATCAGGCAGTCTCAGGTGGCGAATTGATCTCCGTTGGTCCGCCTTATTTCAATATTGTCTTCGTGCCGTTGATGTCGATATTGGCGATCTTCCTTGGTTTCGGGTCGGTGAGTCGTTGGAAAAAAACCTCCTTAGCCTATCTCAAGAAGCAGTTGCTAATCGTCGCGATCTCGGCACTGGTATTAGGCCTTGTCCTGCCGTTGGCCCTGACCCTAGAGTTCTCCTTTGGCGCGACATTCGCGACAGCACTCGGCCTTTGGATAGTCCTCGGTATTGTGCAAGATATTCGCGTAAAGTCCGCTAATAAGCCGAGCTTCTTCGCGGGCCTGAAATCATTAGCGGTGAGCTATTACGGAATGCAACTCGCGCACTTCGGATTTGCAGTGATCTTGGTAGGGGCAGGTCTCACGAGTATTTATAGCATAGAGAAGAGTGTGCTGCTAAGCCCAGGTCAAACCGTAGCGTTGGGTAAGTATGAATTTCTCTTCGAGGGGACTGAACATCTTTCGGGGCCAAATTTCGAGGCAGAGCGTGCCACCTTTCAGGTACTGCGCGATGGTTCTTTCGTGCGTGAGCTACATCCTGAGAAGCGCATCTATACGGCTAGCCGCACGCCCTCAACGGAGATGGCGATCGATGCGGGCTTCACGCGTGATCTCTTTATTACACTCGGGGAGGAACGCGACTCCGGGGCGTGGTCTATGTCCCTGTACATCAAGCCATTCGTGCGCTGGGTTTGGCTGGGCTCGATTCTCATGGCTCTGGGCGCAGTAGTCGCTGTGACTGATAAACGCTATCGCCGCCTAAAGACGAAGACTTTAGAGGAAGAGACTGCTCGCAGTAAGACCATGCAGCCGGTTTCTTCATAATTGTAAGTGAAGGATTGTTTATGTCCAGATTTAAGCTGTTTATTCCGGTAATCGTGTTCGTCGCATTCGCGGTGATGCTGTGGCGTGGTTTGTACCTAGACCCACGCACACTGCCATCGGTATTAATCGATAAGCCTTTGCCTGAGTTCTCTTTACAGACCGTTGAGTTGGGAGATCGAGTGGTAGGCAAGGCGGACCTGCCCGATGAGCCATTTCTGCTGAATATCTGGGGTAGCTATTGCCTACCCTGCCTGCAAGAGAACCCAATTCTAATGGCAGCAGCCGAAGAGAATCTCGTGCCGATTGTGGGTGTGAACTACAAGGACAAATTGAATCTCGCGCAGTTATGGCTTGACGATAATGGTAGCCCCTTCGAATTCAGCATCTTGGATGAGAGTGGCAGACTTGGCATCGATCTAGGCGTTTATGGGGCACCGGAAACCTTTGTCGTCGACGGTAATGGGGTGATTCGCTATAAGCACATCGGAGTGATTGACTACGAGACTTGGGAAGATGAGATCATGCCTGCAATTGCAGCAGTAAAGGCGGAATCGGCGAAGTGATGATTAAACCACTATTTGGCGTTCGCGCCGCATCTCTGTCCCTCTTAATCCTATTCTCACTTACGCTAGGCTTGCAGGGGTTCTCGATGAGCGCCCACGCGGCAGTCGATACCTTCGAGTTCGCGACTGATGAGCAGCAGCACCGTTTCCGCACAATGTCGGACGAGTTTCGCTGCCCTATGTGTCAGAACACTAGTCTAACGGGTTCGAACGGCGGTGTAGCGGAGGATTTGCGTCGCGAAATTTATCTCATGATCATGGATGGCAAAACAGATCAAGAAATCGAGCAATTCATGTACGAGCGCTATGGCGATTTCGTGTTTTACAAGCCACGCCTCAAGTTAACTACGATATTGCTATGGTTTGGCCCGTTATTATTTTTCTTGGTAGGGGGGTGGTTGATTCTCGGTATCGTGCGCCGCGCCAAGCCGCAGGAAAGAGAGCAGGTCGTTTTAAATGAAGATGAGCAAGAGCGTTTGCGCAATCTGCTCGACACAGTGAAGGATCGCGACTGAGTTAACGACTCATCCTATCCCACACGTTACTATCAAATTGAGTATCCCGGTTCAGGCGTTTCACGCATCGACCGGCGAGTTCAGGAGGTCTTTTGTTCTGGTACTTCGCTGCAGCACTGCTAATTCTAGCGGCATTATTCGTTCTAGTACCACTGTGGAAGTTTCATCACAGTGGTGAATCGTCTCGTGCTCGCCGTGAGCGCACCAATCTGTTGATTTTCAAAGAGCGTATCGCAGAGCTAGAGGCCGACTTAGCCGCCGGTAATTTAGAGCAGGAAAGTTTCGACGCGCTCCAGCATGAGTTAGAGCGCAGTCTATTGAGCGACGTTGAGTCCCCGGCAGATACCCGTGCTGATGCGCAACAAGGGTCCAGCAGTTGGCGCAGTACCCCTCGTCTGGTGCCGTTAGTGTTGCTTCTCATTATAATGCCCTTAAGCATTTATTTGTACCGAACGTGGGGTTTCCAAGATGAGTTGGCGCTTGCCGAATTATTCGAGCGCACGCGGGAAAGCGCTGACGATCCGCAAGAGGCGCGTGAGCTAATTTTCAGTCTCGGCGAGATAATCACTAAAGATCAAGAACGGGGTCGCGAGAATGGTTGGGCTTGGTATTTCATGGCCCAGAATCTTGTGAATCTAGCGCAGTTTCCACAGGCCTCCATGGCGCTTGAGCGGGCCAGTGAATCTATAGAGGAGCCACAAGACCGAGTGGTCGTGTTAAGCCAGTATGCCTTCCTCGAATACATGCTGGCGGAGCAACAACTGACCGACAAGGTGCAGGGCATCATCGAACAGACGCAACGGCTGGATCCAAATCAGTTATTGATTCTGCAGATTTTAGGGATGGACGCCGAGCAGCGCGCTGACTATCAATCGGCGATTACCTATTGGCGTAGAATGTTGCAACTGACCCCACCTGGCGAGGAGTCACAGTTGCTACAAGGAATGATCGCCAATGCTCAGCAGCAACTTACGGTAAGCGAGCGTCAAGAATCTGTTGCTGGCGATGGTCCTCGCATCGAAGTAGAAGTATCGATCGCACCGGGCTTAGACTTAGACCCGAACACCCGTGTGTTCGTCTCCGCACTCGAGCTAAACGGTCGTGGGCAGCCACTTGCAGCGGAGGTATTGACCGTAGGGGATCTACCTACCACTGTTACGCTTGATAACGGCGATGCGGTTGGGCCGTTCAATATCTCCTCTGCAGAAATGATCTATATTGTAGCTACAGCCTCGTCTAGCGGCAGCGCGAATGTTCAATCGGGTGACTATCAGAACCGGACTGAAGGCTTCGCTCATTCCAATCAAGATGCGGTCATCCGCGTGCAGATAAGTGATGTAGTGCCTTAAGGGCGCTCGACAAAATCGAATCAGATAAGAATAACAGCAAGAAGGGGGCTGATATGTTTGGAATCATGATGGATAAGCAGTTAAATATTGCCGATATCCTTGAGTACGCGGCACTTTACAATACGGATGCAGAAATCGTTACCAACACTGTAGAGGGTGGTTTACATCGCTATGGCTATGACGATGCGCTACTGCGCACTAAGAAGTTAGCGAATACCCTGCAAAGCCTAGGGGTAGAGCAGGGCGACCGTGTCGCTACTCTTGCCTGGAATACCTATCGACATTTCGAGCTCTACTATGCCGTTTCCGGCATGGGGGCCGTCGTCCATACCATCAATCCACGCCTATTCGCCGAGCAGATCGTCTACATCATCAACCATGCGGACGATCAATATGTGTTTGTTGATCTGACCTTCGTCCCCTTACTAGAGGCCATTCAAGAGCAAATTAGCGGAGTGAAAGGTATCGTGGTGATGACCGATCCGGCACATATGCCTAAGTCATCTTTGCCAAATTTATTGTGCTATGAAGACTTGCTTAGCGCGCAGAGCGACGAGTTCGATTGGCCACAGTTCGACGAGAATCTGGCGGCTGGCTTATGTTACACCTCCGGAACCACTGGCAACCCGAAAGGGGTGATGTATTCGCACCGTTCGACAGTGTTACACGCGATGTCCTCGTGCCGTTCCTCGGCATTGAATCTAGGGCCAATGTCACGCGTACTGCCAGTGGTGCCGATGTTCCATGTGTGTGCATGGGGCATTCCTTATGCAGCGCCGATCGCAGGGTCCAGCATATTGTTTCCAGGAGCTGGTATGGATGGGGTTTCGCTGTATGGGTTAATCGACGGCGAGAAGGCCACTGCCCTATTGGGAGTGCCCACTGTGTGGTTAGGTCTGCTCAACTACATAGAATCGGTAAAGGGCAATCTTGATACCGTCGAGAGCGTCGTCATTGGGGGCTCCGCCGCGCCGCGCTCCATGATGGAGAAGTTCAGCGAAGTCTATGACGTGTTCCCGATTCATGCCTGGGGCATGACAGAGATGAGCCCGATGGGCAGTCTCTGTGCCATGACCCCCTATTTAAAGAATGCCAACAAGGAAGCGCGAATGCGCATCCAGTCCAAGCAGGGCCGTGCAGTATTCGGTGTCGAGATGCGTATCGTCGATGACAATGACAAGCCCTTGCCGCACGATGGAAAGACCTTTGGCAAACTTATGGTTAAAGGCCCCTGGGTTGCCAGCGGTTATTACAAGAACGACGACCTTAGCGCATTTAGAGGGGGTTGGTTCGACACGGGTGATGTGTCCACCATCGACGCGATGGGCTATATGCAGATCGTGGATCGCAGCAAAGACGTCATCAAATCGGGCGGTGAGTGGATTAGCTCCATCGAGTTGGAGAATTTCGCGGTAGGGCATGCCGGGGTGGTAGAGGCCTGCGTAGTGGGTATCGCCCACCCGAAATGGGACGAAAGGCCCTTGCTTCTGATTGTCCGCAAGGAAGGGTCTTCCAGTACTAAAGAGGATATAATTGCCTATCTGACCGACAAAGTGGCGAAATGGTGGCTTCCCGACGATGTTGTGTTTGTGGAGTCCCTTCCTCATACTGCCACAGGTAAATTGCTCAAAACCGAAGTGCGAGCAAAATTCGAGAATCACTATCAAGCGCAATAACGCTCAACACGAGCCGGGTCACTAATGACACAGACAGAGACGTTTCCAGATACGCTTATCGACGATTTCGGTCGACGGGTGGACTATATTCGACTTTCGGTCACGGATCGTTGTGATTTTCGTTGTGTGTATTGTATGACGGAGGATATGACTTTTCTGCCACGCGACCAGGTATTGTCTCTGGAAGAGATCTATTTGGTCGCGCAGGCCTTCACCGAGCTAGGCGTCAATAAGATTCGCTTGACCGGCGGCGAACCATTGGTACGTAATAATGTGATGTCGCTGATCGAGCGCTTGGGCAAGCTTAAGGGTTTGAAGGAGTTGCTACTAACGACCAATGGTTCTCAGTTGGACAAGTTCGCAGCACCGTTGCATAAAGCAGGCGTTAATCGTATCAATATCAGCATCGATAGCCTTGACGCGGAACGCTTTCAACGAATCTCACGTGTCGGCAAGCTGCACAAAGTGTTGGCGGGTATTGATGCAGCGAAGGCGCAAGGTTTTGAGCGGATTCGTCTCAACGCCGTCATTATGAAAGGCTATAACGACGATGAAGTGCTAGCGCTGACGGAGTACGCGCTGGATCGCGAAGTAGACATCGCCTTCATCGAGGAGATGCCACTAGGCAACGCGTCGGATCACGATAGAGAGAGTACAGTCTGCAGCAATGACTGGGTGCGCGAGGTGATTGCTGAGCGCTTCGACTTGATTTCCAGTGCGGAAACCACCGCAGGACCTTCGCGTTATTACAAGGTGGCTGGCAAGCCTAGCCGCATCGGCTTTATCTCTCCCGTGAGTCACAATTTCTGTGCCGATTGCAATCGCGTGCGTGTCACTGTGGAAGGGCGTTTGCTTCTGTGTCTTGGCAACGAACACTCGGTAGACCTGCGTGCTGTAATGCGCGAGAGCAATGGCGACATCGTGGCGTTGAAGAAGGCGATCGTGGCATCAATGCATTTAAAGCCAGAGCGCCATTATTTTTACGACAAAGAACACGAACAGCCAGTCCGCCTCATGAATATGACTGGCGGCTAATCTCCGTTACAATTTACTCCTTTATTTGAAAGTCGGTGCCAAGCTTTTCCAGCGCTTGGTGCGGCTCATCCTCCTGCGTTCTAGAAGAGAAAAAAATGACCAATTCACACGCCGATAAACCCGCTGTATTTACCCCTCTGCGCGTTGCGATTGTTACCGTTTCAGACACCCGTACGGAGGACACCGACAAGTCCGGTCAATACCTACGGGATAGCGTTACGGCGGCGGGCCACACGCTGGTAGAGAAGCGTATCGTCAAGGACGATACTTATAAGCTGCGCGCAGTCGTTGCCAGTCATATTGCGGATGAGTCTGTGCAGGCGGTCTTGCTGACTGGTGGCACGGGCTTTACCTTCCGTGACAATACCGTCACGGCGGTCACGCCACTACTGGATATGCATATCGAGGGCTTTGGGGAATTGTTTCGTGCTTTGTCCCACGCCGAGATAGGCTGTTCGACCATTCAGTCTCGTGCGTTCGCGGGGCTTGCCAATGGCACTATCGTCTTCTGCATGCCGGGTTCGCCGGGGGCCTGTAAAACAGCATGGGAAGGCATAATCGCGCTGCAGCTGGATAGCCGGCACAAGCCATGCAATTTCGTGGATAAACTAAAGAAGATTTAAGTGTTTGATAACGAAGAGTTTGATAAAGGCTGGAGTTGAGCAAGGTAGGTCTAAAATAAAAACCCGTCGTAAGAGTAAGACCGGTTGGTCACACTTGTGCGGCGGGTTTAGTTTTTGCGGGATAGCTGTTCTGGTTTAATAGCATATGCGTTTCCCTAGACGATTATAAGGTCGAGCCCTAAGGCCGGCCAAAATTAAGCAGTAGCCAACATCGTCAGAACTGGTACAGCCACGGCGGCGGCAACGACTGCTAATGATATAAGAACGGCTCGTGCATTGATGAATACTTCGCTCATTTGTAAGCTCCTTGTAAGGGTTTTGATTAAGTGTTACTGCTTTAATCTCAGCAACGGGGCGTATGGTAACACAACTGTGAGTATAGGTAACAAATAATTGTAGTGTGATTTAACGTAACAAACGTGTTGTTCGTCTCGGTTTTAAAGAGTCGACAAGTAATAAGGCGGTTACATGGCTGTAGAGCAAGGCGAACAAGAGTCAGCAAGTGTCCTGCGCGGGCAAGTCGTGGCGGTTCCGGAAAGCAGGCAGCTGGATATTTTGGTGGAGTTGCTGGTTAATCGCGGCGCAACTGTGCGGCGCGCCCCTTTGGTCTCGATTTTGGATGCGCCAGATCAGCAAACGCTACAAACATGGTTGAGTGACTTCATTAAAGCCCCGCCGGATTACTTCATTATCCTGACAGGAGAGGGTTTGCGGCGTTTGCTGGCCGTCGCGCAGCGTGCCAATTGCGAGGCGGCATTCATCGCTGCGTTGACGCAAGTTTGCAAGATCTGCCGCGGTCCAAAGCCTGGGCGCGCGCTCAAGGAGATCGACCTAAAGCCTGACATGCTGGGCAAAGCCCCTACCACGCCTGGCATAATTGAGGGGTTGCAGGAGCTGCGCTTAGAGGGCAAGCGCGTGGCGGTGCAACTCTATGGCGAGGAGCCGAATCTGCTCTTGATGGATTATTTGCAGAGTCGTGGTGCCTTAGGTATTCCAGTGGCTCCGTATGTGTATGCGCCACGCGCCGATGAGGACAAAGTGCTTGAGCTGATAGAGGCGCTGGCTAGTGGTGAGATCACGATGATGACATTTACCAGCCAACCACAGTACACGCGCTTACTCGATGTCGCGAAGCGCCACAATAAGGAGGCGCGCCTGAGCGAGGGCCTAGCGAGAGTCATAGTCGCCGCGATCGGCCCGGTAGTTGCCGAACAACTGCGAGTTGCCGGTGTGACGGTAGCCGTTATGCCTGAAGCGCTTTTTTTCATGAAACCCATGGTGACCGAGTTAGTAAAACTCGTGCGCCGCAGTAATTCCTAGGCCACACACAGGGCTGTGTAGTGAGACCAAGAAAGGATAAAAATTATGCGAATCATGACGTTGAACTGCAATGGCATCCGCGCTGCGGCGAAGAAAGGCTTTTTCAAATGGCTCAAGACCTGCGATGTGGACGTGGTGTGCCTGCAAGAGACTAAGGCGCAGATCGACCAGTTAGGAGATGAGATGTTTTCCCCTGCCGGTTTCCATTGCTACTATTTCGATGCCGTGAAGAAAGGCTATTCTGGCACGGCCTTATATAGCCGGGTCAAACCAGATCGCGTCACTAAAGGGTTGGGGTTTGCCCTAGCCGATGAGGAGGGGCGTTACATTCAAGCCGACTTCGGTAATCTGAGTGTCGCCTCCCTCTATCTTCCCTCGGGTTCCAGTGGGGAGGAGCGCCAGAAGTGTAAGTTTGAGTTCATGGCAGCGTTCATGGCGCATATGCAGAGGCTGAGCGAGGACGGGCGTGACTATATCGTCTGCGGCGATTGGAATATTTGCCATAAAGAGATAGACCTGAAGAATTGGAAACCAAACCAGAAGAACTCGGGTTTCCTTCCAGAGGAGCGCAGTTGGCTCGATACACTTTACGACGACGTTGGTTTCGTCGATGCGTTCCGCATCAAGAACAAGGAGGCGGAACAATATAGTTGGTGGTCAGCACGTGGGCAGGCGAGAGCCAATAATGTTGGTTGGCGACTCGATTATCATGTGATTACGCCTGCTTTGGCTGATAAAGTCGAGGCAGCAGAAATCTACACCGAGCAGCCGTTCTCAGATCATGCGCCGGTGACATTGCAATACAGGATGAAATTATGAAGGGTTTGAATCGAATTGTGTGGCGCATGGCGCTGCTGGCATTGGTTGCTTCTTTCGCAATGCAGGAGGCCTATGCACAGGATTTGAAGGCGTCGATTGTCACTGATAAAGGCGTCATGGAAATCGAGTTGAGCGAGCGTGCGGCCGCAACCTCGGTGGCGAATTTCGTGAACCTCGCTGAGCGTGGTTTTTACGAAGGCCTAACGTTTCATCGCGTGGAGCGCAACTTCGTGATTCAGGGCGGGGATCCACGCGGCGACGGCACGGGCGGGCCGGGCTATCAGTTCACGGGAGAGATGCAGCTTAGGCATACGCGACCAGGCACTTTGTCGATGGCCAATAGCGGTTTAGGTACCGATGGCAGTCAGTTCTTCTTGACCCTCGTTCCCACTCCGCACCTTGACGGCAAGCACTCGGTGTTTGGCCGAATCACTAGCGGACTGGAGACGGTCTATAAGATCAATCGCGGGGATGTGATTCGCAGTATCACAATTACTGGGGATACTGCAGCACTAAAGACGCGCAAGAAAGTAGACCTAGATAAGTGGAACGCCATCCTCGACGAGGGTTTTCCTGCTCTTCGTCCTGCAATGCCTTAGGGAGTCTCTGAATAGCTTTAGGGAAGGACTTTCTTAAAGGGCTTCACAGTGACTTTACTATAGACACCGGCCGCCACGTAGGGATCGGCGTCTGCCCAGCTCTTCGCGTGCTGCAACGATTCAAACTCCGCGACAATCAAGCTGCCACTAAAGCCCGCTGCGCCTGGATCCTCGGAGTCTATGGCGGGATGTGGGCCAGCCACAACAATACGGTCGGTGGCGAGCATTTCCTGAAGCCTAGCAAGATGGGCAGGCCGAGCCTTCACGCGCAGTGGCAAGCTGTTAGGGACGTCCTCGGAAATAATGGCGTATAGCATGGGCAATATCCTCTCGTGAGCTTTGCTAATATCAGGGTCTAATCATAATCGATTTGTGTTTAGCAGTCTGTTATTGTTCGCCCGCGAGCGACTCCAAGGCAGTGGCTAGCGTCTGTAAATTGTTAGGAATTGATGGAATATTATGGCGCAAACACTTGAGATACACCCACAGAATCCAGAACCTAGGCTCATCAAGCAAGCGGCAAAGGTGTTGCTTGACGGAGGCGTCATTGTCTATCCCACGGATTCGACCTACGCACTTGGTTGTCATATCGGGGATAAGTCGGCACTGGAGCGAATTCGCAAGATTCGCCAATTAGACGATCGTCATAATTTCACTTTGGTGTGTGCCGATCTGTCGGCAATAGCAACCTATGCGAAGATCCCGAATAGCGCCTATCGCCTTCTCAAGGCCTACACTCCGGGCCCCTATACATTCATCTTGTCTGCAACGCAGGAGGTGCCGCGCCGTTTAATGCATCCGAAGCGCAAGACCATTGGCCTTCGTGTGCCAGGCAGTGTTGTGGCGCAGGCGCTAATCGCGGAACTAGGCGAGCCGATCATGAGTACGAGCTTGATTCTGCCGGGCGACGAATTTCCGTTATCGGAAATCTATGAAATCGAGGACCGCATCGGTGGTCTGGTGGACCTGATCATCGACAGCGGCTCCTGCGGCATTGAAGCAACTACAGTCATCGACCTGCTGGACGGCAGCGCCCAAGTAATACGTGTAGGCAAAGGCGACCCAAGCCCGTTCGAATAGCAGTTACTTGTTTGGTGGTTTAGTTTAGTTTAGTGCTCCGTGGCTCTTGGTTTTCAGGAGCACGAAGAACGGTAGTGTTGTTCTTAATCGCGAGCTACGGAGCACTAAACTCAGCTAGAGAGTATTTTGGCGGTTCCAGAACCCCTATACCCGACAGCCAATCCGAGCTACGAAACACACGTCGTAGCCAAAAATAATCGTATTCGACTAGGCCATCTGCGATAATGCCCGCTTTGAAAAATCGGCTATTGTGGAAGGGGTATTGGTTTGTCTAGCACCGCTATGAGACAGCGCGTTTTATCGGGAATGCGTCCCACTGGCAGGCTCCATTTAGGGCATCTTCACGGAGTCCTCAAGAACTGGGTCATCCTGCAGCATCAATACGACTGTTTCTTCTTCGTTGCAGACTGGCACGCCCTCACTACCCATTACGACGACCCAAGTCAGCTCGAGGCTAGCGTCTTCGACATGGTTATTGACTGGCTCGCCGTTGGAGTAGACCCCCAGCACTGCGCCATGTTTATCCAATCCAAAGTGCCCGAACACGCCGAATTGCATCTGCTTCTTTCCATGATCACCCCACTGGGCTGGCTCGAACGTGTGCCCAGTTATAAAGATCAGCAAGAGAAGCTCAAGGATAAAGATTTAGAGACTTATGGCTTTCTAGGCTATCCGTTGCTGCAAAGCGCCGATATTCTGATCTACAAGGCTGGCTCAGTCCCTGTTGGCGCCGATCAAGTGGCCCATGTCGAATTAACGCGCGAAGTCGCGCGCCGTTTCAATCACATGTTCGGCCGCGAGCCCGATTTTGCTGAGCGTGCTCAGGCAGTCATTCGTAAGATGGGCAAGCAGGCCGGGCGTGACTACAAGGCGCTATGTACTGCCTATCAGCAACAGGGTCAGCAAGAGGCTCTCTTGTCCGGCCGCGAACTCTTGGCCACACAGCAGGACCTGTCCTTAAGCGATAAAGAGCGCTTACAGGGTTTTCTAGAGGGCGGTGGTAAGACCATCTTGGTGGAACCGCAGTCGCTGCTAACGCCGGCGGCCAAGATGCCAGGGCTGGACGGGCAGAAGATGTCCAAGTCCTATAACAACACCATATCGCTGCGCGAGCCCATCGATCTGGTTAACAAGAAGATCTCGACGATGCCAACGGACCCGGCTCGTGTAAGAAGGACTGATCCCGGTACGCCAGAGAAGTGCCCCGTGTGGCAGCTTCACGAAATTTATTCGGACGCCTCCATCAAAGAATGGGTTCAGCAAGGCTGTCGCAGCGCTGGCATCGGGTGCTTAGAGTGCAAGAGGCCCGTAATCGATGCCGTTATTGCCGAGTTGCAACCGATACAAGTACGCGCAAGTGAATACGAAAAAAATCCCGACGCAGTAAAGGCCGTGTTAGATAAAGGCAGGGCAGTGGCACGCGAGGCCGCCGGCCAAACCATGCAAGATGTTCGTCAGGCCATGGGCCTTAATTATAGGTAAGTCCAACCCGATGCAAGAAGAGCAGCCTACAGAGCAGGACCAGCCAATACCAGCGGATGTCGAAGCGACCCCAGCTGAAGCCGCGGCTGTGCGACGTTTAGGTAGGATGCGCAATGCGGGGGAGACTCGTGGTGATGCTGAGCCGGATAGAGTGCAGCAGGAAATGCCCTTCGCCTATGTAGACGGCAAGGCCTATACCGATTTGCCCTTGGACCTTTATATTCCGCCGGACGCACTCGAGGTCTTTCTAGAGGCCTTCGAGGGGCCATTGGATCTGCTGCTCTATCTAATTAAGCGCCAGAATATCGACATTCTTGACATCAATGTCGCGGATATCACCGATCAATACATGGCCTATGTCGACTTGATGGAGGCTAGCCAGTTCGAGCTAGCCGCCGAATATCTGGTGATGGCGGCGATGCTCGCTGAGATTAAATCGCGCATGTTGTTGCCACGCAGCAGCGCAGATGAAGAAGACGAAGAAGACCCACGTGCGCAATTGATCAGACGTCTGCAGGAGTATGAGCGCTACAAGCAGGCCGCCGAGGACTTGGACGAGATTCCCCGCATGGAGCGCGATGTATTTACCGCCGATGCACAAACGCCCCCCATGGAGCGAACAGCACCGGAGCCCGATGTCGACCTGAAGGAAATTCTAGTTTCCTTAGCGATGGTCTTGCGTCGCGCCGATATGTTCGAGCGTCACCACATACAGCGCGAGACACTCTCCACTAGAGAGAAGATGTCAGAAATATTAGTACGGCTGTCCAGTCATCATTTTGTTCCGCTTGTGTCTTTGTTGATGCGAGAAGAGGGGCGCTTGGGCGTTGTCGTTACCGTTTTGGCGGTCATGGAATTACTCAAGGACTCCCTGATTGAGATCGTTCAGACCGAAGATTTTGGTCCCATCCATTTGAAGGCAAGAACTGAATGAGCGAGAACAACAGCACACTCAAACAGATCATCGAAGGCTTGCTGCTCGCAGCGGGCAAACCTCTCTCGATATCGGCAATCGCAGAGGTATTCCTCGAAGAACAACGCCCTAGTGATGAAGAATTACGTGAGGCGCTCGCTCAGATCGCAGTGGAATGTGAAGGGCGTGGCTTCGAATTGAAAGAGGTCGCCTCCGGGTTCCGCTTTCAGGTCCGCAAAGAGCTTAGTGAGTGGATCTCACGACTCTGGGAAGAGAAGCCGCAGCGCTATACCCGTGCCATGCTCGAGACACTTGCACTTATCGCTTATCGCCAGCCAATCACACGTGGAGATATCGAAGAGATTCGTGGCGTGAGTGTGAGCTCCACCATTGTCCGTACGCTATTGGATCGCGAGTGGGTGCGTGTTGTCGGTCACCGTGATGTGCCAGGGCGCCCGGCAATGTTCGCCACAACGCGACAATTTTTAGACTATTTTAATCTCAAGAGTCTGCAAGATTTACCGCCACTTTCCGAGATCCGCGACTTGGATAAACTCAATCCCGAACTCGCCTTGGAAGACGATGATCTTGCTGACATGCGGGTCTTGGATCTGCCCAGCGAAGTGGAGGAGCGAGATAGCGATGATGAAGAATATGAGAGCCGTGACGAACGAGACGAGCAGGAATTGATAGATGAGAACGAAGCGATCGCCCTAGCTAAACGGCCGCTCGACGAAATTCTAGGCGTGGGGCAATTTAATAAGCAGGTCGAAGAGGATGTCTCTGAGTTCGCCGAGGATGGCAAAGAAGACAGCGAAGCTAAAGAGTAATAACGGGCGAGCCGATGTGCGGCTCCCAATTCATGTCGAGAGACAGCAGAGGCAATGATGGACGAGAAACTTCAGAAAGTATTAGCACGGGCAGGCTTTGGATCGCGCCGCGAATTGGAAGAGTGGATCAAGGCGGGTCGCGTCAAGATCAATGGCGAGGTTGCCACAATTGGCGACCGCGTGCACAAGAGCGATGCAATCCTCGTCGACGGCAAGAAAGTTAATCCCAATAGCGCCGTGTCGGAGATGCAGCGCGTGCTTCTCTACAACAAGCCCGAAGATGAAATCTGTTCTCGAAAAGATCCCGAGGGCCGCCGCTCCGTATTCGATAAGCTTCCAAAGATCACACATGGCCGATGGGTGGCGATAGGGCGGCTCGACATCAATACTAGTGGACTCTTATTGTTCACCACAGACGGAGAGCTTGCGAACCGATTAATGCATCCCTCATCGAACATCGATCGTGAATACGCCGTACGAGTGATGGGCGATATCAGCGAGGAAGTGATTAGGAATTTGACGAAAGGCGTGATGATTGATGATCATCTGTGTCGTTTTACCGATATACAATTCTTTGCAGGGGAAGGTGCGAATCGTTGGTATCACGTTGTATTGATGGAGGGGCGTAACCGCGAAGTGCGACAACTATGGGAGTCGCAAGGGATCCGTGTGAGCCGTCTGAAACGCGTTCGCTATGGTCCGATCTTTATTCCTAGCAAAATAAAACGGGGCGAGTTCTATGAACTGCCCCGTGACGAGATGGGCCAACTTTATAAAGCTGTTAATCTGCCGCTCAACGCAAAACCTCGTAAGGCTGCGCCGACGCGCCGTTAACTGTGAATCAGATTGCCGCCGCGCTTCTTGGCATTGTTCAATGCCTTGCCGGCGCGGTCGATCAGGCTCGCGCTCGAGTCTGTACCCGTCAGCACAGCCATTCCTACGCTCAGGGTTAGTTTTTGCACATCTTGATTGTCCTCTACTAACACTAGGTCATGGGCGCTGTCGGAAATACGCTTCGCCATAACATGTGCGCCAGCACGATCTGTATTACTCAGAATCGCCATGAAAATACCCGGTTCGCAGCGAAACACGCCATCGGTTGTGCGGGAGAGCTTAACAATGCGTTGTGCTAAATCCGTAATGGCTAACTTGGACTGCTTTAGCAATGCCTTGCTCGCGGATTTGCCTAAGCTATCTACCTCAATCATGAGCACTGAGAGCGCTTGATTGTGGCGTTTCGCCAAGTCGATCTCCCGCGCTAGATTGCCCAGCAGATGCACTTTATTGCCGACTCCGGTAACCGGGTCTGCGAAGGCTGCTTTGACTGCCGCGTTAAAGCGCAATGCATTACGCAGTGGATGAATAAGAGGGGAGAGCAAGGTTTCTAGAATGCTCAGTTCTTTTTCGGTGAACTTCTTGCCGCGCTTGAAAATAATCTCGCCGAGATTGTCTTCGTTAGTGATCAAGCGGTATCCACAGCTGTGGGTCGCTTGCTTGGCGATCGTAGCGGTGACATCGGCATACGTGCGATTGAGTAGCATGACAATTTCGTCGCCGCCGTAACGGAAGGTGAGATCGGTATTGCGATTGATCTTGTTGATGATTCCGACAAACTGCTTAAGAACGGCATCGCCTGCACTATGTCCATAGGTGTCGTTCGCATATTTGAATTTGTCGATATCCATGACCAATATCGATAGCGGCTGTTTAAAGCGGCGGGCGAGATTGATCTCACGCTCCAACGCATTGTTTAAAGCAATGCGGTTGCCAGCCCCGGTTAATGGGTCAGATAAGGAAGCCATGACCGCTTCGCGATAGGAGAGTGCATTACGCAGAGGGCATATCAAGGCGCTAAGCATGACCTCGATGGCCTGTAGATTTTGATCGGAAAATCGCGTGTTGCGATAGAACACGATCTCACCGAGATGATCGTTCGCGGTTATAAGGCGATAGCCGCAGCTATGGGAGGCTTTGCGGCCAGTCACAGTCTGCAGGCGCTGGTTCTCGTTAATGTACTGAAGTCCATCCAGTTCCACGCTAGGCTTCAATTCCGCAAGAAACAGCACTAAGAGCTGTTCGATATCTAGGGTGGTTTGCAGGCTTGATGCCATGCGGTAGCGGCGCTCGCTGTAATCTTCGCGAACCGATTCGCTCAGAGGTGTCTGCTGCGGCTTACTCAGGCTGAGTCTGGCACTGTTGAAATCAATCGTGTTCGATGTTTGCAGTGGCGTAGCCATTCGTATTTTCGCTCCTTCAGTTTTTTTCTGCCCATAAGGGCAGTCTCGGCAGTCAGCATCCTGTTTGATGCGACGCTAAGCTGCTAAAGCGAGTATCATGCCAACATGGCTCGATAGGAGATAAATAATAATAAAAACAATTAGTTAGTGATAATTTGAAGGAGGTTGTAAGGGATGAACGGCAAAGTTTTCTTTGCCGCTTAGGCTGGAATAAGCGGCAATTTTTGTCGCTTATTGGTCTTGCCGCTAGCCAATAGACGGTTTTTTGGCGCCCAGAGCTGTTATATCGAGTGCATTGTTGACGCAGGCCCTAGGGTTAAGCTTTTAGAGCTTCTCCAGTGATGCCAACACTGTCGTCACCCATGAGATAGAGGTAAAGCGGCAATTTGTCTTCTGGGCTAGGTAGGTGGTCGGGATTCTCTGCTGGGTAGGCGTCCTTGCGCATACTGGTGCGCGTGGCGCCGGGGTCGATGCTATTGACGCGCACCTTGCTGGTCTGACGCAATTCGTCAGCTAGCACCTGCATTAAGCCTTCCACAGCGAATTTGCTCACAGAATAAGCGCCCCAATAGGCCCGGCCTTTGCGTCCTACACTCGAAGAGGTGAAGACGACGCTGGCGGCAGTGGCGGCTTGAAGCGCAGGGAGTAGCGCGCGGCTTAGTGCATAGGCGGCATTCACGTTAATCTGCATGACCTTCATCCATGCCTCGTGGGGGTAGAACTGGATAGGCGCTCGCGGCCCAAGAACAGCAGCATTGTGCAACAGGCCATCTAGGCGCTCGAATTGCTCGAGTATGGTGTCCCCTAGCACGCGGTAGTCTTCCTCGTTGGCGTGTTGAAGGTCCATCGGGTGGATGATCGGTTCGGGATAACCGGCGCCGACGATCTCATCGTAGAGCGCCTCGAGTTTGCTGGTCGTGCGACCAAGAAGGATCACCGTGGCGCCATGCTTGGCAAAGCTGAGGGCGGCGGCCTTGCCGATGCCAGCGCCAGCACCGGTGACCAGAATTGTTTTACCCTTTAATAGCTCGGGAGGGGCGAGGTACTGTTCCATGTTGTTGTCCTTCTGTTCTGCTTGTGGCGATGACGTGCGTGTTATTGCGGCAAGCGCTGGGCGATCTGGTCGACGCTATCGACTATCAGATCAGCCTGCCATTGTTCAACGGGTGGGGTGAGGGGGAGATAGCCATAGCGCACGGCAATGGTAAACATACCCGCAGCGCGGCCCGCATCGATGTCCCTTGGGTGATCTCCGACGTAGGCAGCGTGTAGCGGATCTATTCCGAGCTGTTTGCAGGCCAGTAGCAGGGGCTCTGGGTGTGGTTTGCTCTGGGTCACATGGTCCGGGCAAATCAATGTGGCACAGCGTGCTAATAGCCCAAGACCCTCGAGGAGTGGGCGGCTAAAGCGTTCCGGTTTATTCGTCACAATGCCCCACGGGATTCCGCTATTTTCAAGATGCCGAAGTAAGGCGTCCATTCCAGGGTAAAGCGTCGCTTTAGTTGCCACGATGCGTTCCGCATAGAGGGAGAGCAAGGTGCTTAGCCTCTCCTCGAAATCTGGGTGGCCTTGGTCGATGCCGAAAGCCAGCTCTACCAAAGCGCGGGCCCCATTGGAAACGGTTTGATGAATAGCCGTAAACTCGATGGCTGGCAGTGCTGCCTGTTCCGTCATTTGCTGCACGACGTCGGCGAAATCTGCGGCCGTGTCCAGCAAGGTGCCGTCGAGGTCGAAAAGCATGCCTTCGACTGGATTGGGAAAGGCGTTGTTCATACCTGGCCGCTAGGTGAGGTGTCGGAAGGGTTCACGAAATGCCCTAAATAGTTCACGTCGACATTGCTCCCCAGCGAATAACGTTTGCTAATTAGGTTATAGGCCATGCCTGTAAGTTCGCCGGACTCGAGTCCATTGTGCCGTGTCCAGGCCAGCAGTTCTGATGGCTTAATGAACTTGGCATAGTCGTGGGTGCCCTTGGGGAGCAGGTTCAAGATGTACTCGGCGCCGAGTATCGCGAACACATAGGCCTTGGGGTTGCGATTGATGGTGGAGAAGAATAGGTGTCCACCCGGTTTGACCAGCTTCGTGCAGGCACGCACGATTGCCTCTGGGTCTGGCACGTGCTCTAACATCTCTAAGCAAGTGACCACATCAAAACTTGCAGCCTCGCGCTCGGCCATGGCTTCGGCCGAGATCTTCTCATAATGAATGTCGAGGCCGCTCTCTAGCTTATGCAACTTGGCAACTGCGAGGGAGGCGTCTGCTAGATCGATGGCTGTGACTTGAGCGCCTTGTTGCGCCATCGCTTCGCTGAGAATGCCGCCGCCGCAGCCGATATCGATCACACGCTTGCCGGCAAGGTTAATCTTGCTGCTGATAAAGCCCATGCGCAGAGGATTGATCTCATGCAGCGGCTTAAATTCACTGTGGGGGTCCCACCAGCGCGAGGCTAGCGCCTCGAATTTGCGAATCTCAGCGTCGTCGTGATTGTTGAATTCGGTCTGCTTATTTACTTGCGTCATATGCTTCCTTAACAAGGCTGACACTCAGAAACGGGTGTCGTTTTGAATTCGTTGCTGCCAGGTCTGGACATTGCTGCGCAGCGCCTCTACATCAATGTTGGTTAAAGTGCCCGCATCTACCAACAACTTGCCCGCGACCCAAACGTGGCTAACCTGATGCGAGTGGGTGCTATAGACCAGTTGCGACAACGGATTATAGATAGGAATCGCGTTGATACTATCCATGCGCACCGCGACCATGTCCGCACACTTACCGGCCTCCAAGGAGCCTATCTGGCTATCTAGGCCAAGCGCCTTCGCGCCGTTTATAGTGGCCATACGCAGGGCCTGCAGTGCTGGTAGCGCGCTGGCATCGCCCGCAACGGCTTTGGCCAGCAACGCGGCTGTGCGCATCTCCCCAAACATGTCGAGGTCATTATTGCTCGCGGCGCCGTCGGTGCCTAAGGCTACATTGATTCCTGCCGCTTGTAGCTTGGCAACCGGGCAGAAGCCACTGGCTAACTTTAGGTTCGATTCGGGGCAGTGCACCACGCTGGCGCCGTTATCACTCAATAGAGCGATGTCCGCATCATTTAATTGCGTGCCATGGACGCAAAGCAAGCGCGGGGAGATCAAACCGAGATCGGCGAGACGCTGCAGCGGGCGCTTGCCACTTGCAGTAATCGCATCGTTGACCTCCTGTGCGGTCTCGTGGACGTGCATGTGAATAGGGATGTCTAGTTCTTCGGCGAATGTAGCGATTTTCAGCAGAGGCGCGTCAGAGACCGTATAGGGGGCATGGGGGCCGAAGGCAACGCTAATCAAAGGATGGTGGCGGTATTGATCATTCAGCGTGGTGGCTTTGCTGATATATTCCTCTGGGTCTTGCGCCCAGGCGGTCGGGAAATCGATCACCGGACATGCCATCTGCGCGCGCATGCCAATTTCGCTTGCGGCGCGAGCGGACTCGTCAGGGAAGAAATACATGTCTGCGAAACAAGTGGTGCCAGACAGCAACATCTCGGCGATCGCGAGTTGTGTGCCGTGATAAACAAACTCGGGCGCCACCCAATGGCTCTCGAGAGGCCAGATATAGTCTTCTAGCCAAGACTTCAGGGGGAGATCATCTCCGGTACCACGCAAAAGGCTCATTGCTGCGTGGCCATGGGCATTGACCATGCCGGGTATCAGTACATGTTCTGCTAAGGTGATTTCGGAGCTGGCCTTATAAAGCTTTCCAGCCTCGGTGCTGGGCAGCACATCGACGATGCGATCGTCTTTGACAACGATGCAGTGCTCTTCCAAAAGGGCATGACTGTCGTGTGCCCCAAGCACCCAGCGGGCGTGGACTATTTGATCGACTGACTCGGTGGAGATGTTAGGCACCGCGAAGCTCCTTTTGCGAAATTTTAGAGCCCGCGATTATAACGAAAGCTTCGGCAAATAGCCCGTTTCTAAGATTGATCAGGCAGTGGCGTATGTTCGCCTCTAAAAAACGCGTTTAAAGCGGTTTAAGTGCCTGAATTAGTGTCGGTTAGGCATTCGTTTGTGATACCATCCCTGACTTTTGTTGAGCGCGAAATTTGCCCGGCTTGCTGCCTGATTTGCTGCCTTAAACCCAGCCTGATATTTTGTCAGGCTGGGTTTAAGGTCTTGTTTGAGTTAGCAAGGATTTGGATGGGATTCGCCCTCCTAGAACCCTTGGTTTGTACCCTCCTAAACGCAGCGCGTAACACGAGGGTTGCGAGTGCCGAATCTCGAAAATTTGAGTTGGTCGACAAGTTTTCAGTTTGCTCACATCCAATGTCACGGAAGTCCACTGTCGTTTAGGGATTAGTGTTTTATGTCTGAATTTGCAAAACAAGTAACGCCGATTTCACTCGAAGCGGAAATGCGCGAGTCCTATTTGGCGTATGCGATGAGTGTGATCGTGGGCCGAGCATTACCAGATGTGCGCGACGGCCTGAAGCCGGTGCATCGCCGCGTCTTGTTCGCCATGAATGTCTTGAACAACGACTGGAACAAGCCATATAAGAAATCGGCCCGTGTAGTGGGCGACGTAATCGGTAAATACCACCCCCATGGCGATAGCGCCGTATACGACACGATTGTGCGGATGGCGCAGAATTTCTCGTTACGCTACACCTTGGTGGACGGACAGGGCAACTTCGGTTCCGTCGATGGTGACTCTGCCGCCGCGATGCGTTATACCGAGATCCGCATGGCGAAGATCGCCCATGACCTGATGGCCGATCTAGATAAAGAAACCGTCGACTTCTCGGACAACTACGATGGCACCGAGAAGATCCCCGATGTATTCCCTACACAAGTGCCCAATCTTTTAGTCAACGGCTCTTCCGGTATTGCGGTAGGCATGGCGACTAATATTCCGCCACATAATATGCGGGAAGTGGTCGACGCCTGCGTCGCCCTGCTTGATAACGAAGACATCACGATCGACGAGTTAATGGAGCATATCCTTGGCCCCGACTTCCCCACGGCAGGCATCATCAATGGCCGTGCAGGTATCGTCGAGGCCTACAGAACCGGGCGAGGGCGCATTTATATGCGTGCCCGTGCCGAGATTATTGAAGACCAGAAGACCAACAAACAAACGATCATTGTCACCGAAATTCCTTATCAGCTAAACAAGTCACGCCTCATCGAGCGCATCGCTGAATTGGTTAAGGAGAAGAAGCTCGAAGGCATCACCGAGTTGCGTGATGAGTCCGACAAAGATGGTATGCGCATCGTGATCGAGCTGCGTCGCGGCGAAGTGGGCGAGGTAGTGCTGAATAATCTCTATTCTCAGACCCAGATGCAGTCGGTATTCGGCATCAATATGGTGGCCTTGGTAGATGGGCAGCCTAAGCTTCTGAATTTAAAAGAAATTATAGAGTGTTTCATTCGCCATCGCCGCGAAGTAGTCACGCGCAGAACGGTATATCTACTGCGCAAGGCGCGCGAGAAAGGTCATATCCTCGAAGGTTTGGCCGTTGCGCTTGCCGATATCGATGCGGTGATCGCGCTGATCAAAGAGTCGCCTAGCAGTGCCGAGGCGAAAGAGAAGTTGATAGCGCGCGCTTGGCGTGCCAATAGCGTTCTACAACTTCTAGGTGACGCCGGCGCCGACGCCTGCCGTCCCGAAGAATTACCCGCCGAATTCGGCATGCGCGGTGATGAGTACTATCTCTCGCCAGCTCAAGCCCAGGCAATTCTTGACCTAAGGCTGCACCGCCTTACCGGTTTGGAGCAGGAAAAACTGATCAATGATTATCAAGAGCTACTTCGTCAGATTGCAGATTATCTCGACATTTTGGGGAGTGAACAGCGGCTTTTCTCGGTAGTTCGCGAAGAGTTGGCGCTAGTGCGTGAAAATTATGGTGACGATCGTAAGACCGAGATCACCACGTCACAGCTCGACCTGTCGATGGAAGACCTCATTACTGAAGAAGACCGTGTGGTAACGATTTCTCGTAGCGGTTACGCGAAGTCCCAGCCTCTGGCCGACTATCAAGCTCAGCGTCGCGGCGGCATGGGCCGTGCGGCAGCGTCCGTCAAAGACGAAGATGTCGTCGAGCATCTCTTGATCGCCAGCAGTCACGATACTTTGCTGTGTTTTACTAGCACTGGTAAGGTCTATTGGCTGCGCGTGTTCAATATTCCATTGGCCAGCCGCATTTCGCGTGGTAAGCCCATCGTGAATATCCTGCCATTGGAAGAAGGCGAGCATATCACCAGCATGCTGCCGATTCGCGAATACACAGAAGGCTGGCATGTGTTCATGGCGACTTCTATGGGTACTGTCAAAAAGACTGCGCTGACAAGCTTCTCTCGACAGCGCAGCGTTGGACTGCGGGCTATTGAATTAGATGAAGGCGATCGCTTGGTTGGCACTGCGCTAACCGATGGTGAGCGCGAAATCATGCTCTTCAGTAGCAGCGGCAAGACCATCCGCTTCCGTGAATCCGATGTGCGCGAAATGGGCCGAACGGCACGAGGCGTGCGCGGTATTCGCCTTGCCAAGGGTCACGAGATGATCTCGCTCATTATTCCAGAGGAAGGCAAGCAGGTGCTGACGGTCAGCGAGAATGGTTATGGCAAGCGCACAGTCACGGAAGATTTCCCCACTTACGGGCGCGGTGGTCAAGGCGTTATCGGCATGCAGACCAGTGATCGCAACGGGCGTTTAGTAGGAGCAACACAAGTGACCGACGGCGACGAGATTATGCTGATCTCCAACCGCGGCACCTTGGTTCGTACCCGTGTTGACGAGGTCTCTGTCCTTAGCCGCAATACCCAAGGTGTACGCCTCATTAAGCTGAAAACAGACGAAAAACTGGTCGGTCTAGAGCGTGTAGAGGAGCCTACTGAGCCTGTTGATCCTGAGTTCGATGAAGACGCGCTCGACACGGATGTCAAGCCTGTAGCCGATGAGAATTCGTCCGAGGAATGAGCATTTTTTTCGAGAAACTGCCTTGTCTGAATTAACGCAAAACAAGCCGAACGGCGCGCTCGTCGCCTTTCTTGGGCCGCTAGGGACCTTTTCCCATGCGGCCGTGGACCAGTATTTTGGCGTAGAGGCGCGCAAGCATAGCGTCGCCTCTATAGATGATGTGTTCGCTGATGTTGAAGCGGGCCATGCTCAGTTCGGGGTTGTGCCAGTAGAAAACTCCACCGAGGGCGCAGTGAATAATACCCAAGACTGTCTAGTCGACACTTCCCTGCAAATCATTGCTGAGGTGGTGATTCCTATCGAACACAATTTCCTTCTGCATGCCGATGCAACACCTGCGGCCGTAAAGCGTATCGTCTCCCATAGGCAGTCTCTAGCCCAGTGCCGTGGCTGGCTCACCGCGCATTTTCCGCAGTTGGAGAAGGTGGAGGTCGCGAGCAACGCAGAGGCTGCGCGTCTGGCTTCGCAGGACCCGCATACAGCCGCAATCGCGGGGCTACGTGCCGCTGAGCTCTACTCATTAAAGGTGCAACACGGTCGCATTCAAGATCAGCAGAATAACCGCACTCGTTTCCTGGTGCTGGCAAAAGAGGGGGTTGCGCCGACTGGGCGGGATAAGACCTCTATTCTGGTCTATGCCGAGAATAAACCCGGCGCACTATTCCGTATCCTTGAGCCTTTCGATGCTTATCAAGTCAGTCTTACTAAGATCGAGACTCGCCCGGCACGAGACGGGGTGTGGGCCTATGTGTTCTTCATCGATTTCGAGGGTCATATTGAAGATGCAGCCGTGCAAAAGGTGTTCGCACAGCTGCAGGAGCGCACGGTTAAGATCAAACAGTTGGGCTCCTTTCCTATGGCGCAGGTGAGCGTATGAGAGCCTTGAAGGACATGCGTGTCCTCATCATCGGTCTAGGTTTGATCGGCGGATCTGTGGCGCGGGGACTGCGCAGTCGTGGCCTGTGCAAGGCTATCGACGCCTGTGGGCGCGACCCTAAGCCGCTGCAGTTAGCGGCGCGACAGGGCGTGATAGACGCATGGTCGACGGATTTGGCCGAACTTGCGCCTCGTGCCGATATTATCCTCATTGCGGTGCCTACCTTGAGTGTGCGTCGCATTCTGAGCTTGCTCGAATCTTTACTGAGCGAACACACCATCGTTACCGATGCCGCCAGTGTGAAGGGCAGTGTGATCGAGGACTTGCGCGCAGTGTTTGGCCAAATTCCGAGTATGTTTGTGCCTGGGCACCCGATTGCCGGTTCCGAGCAAAGTGGTTATGAAGCCTCTAACGAGCTGCTGTTCACTGATCGCAAGGTGATTCTGACTCCTCTTGAGGAGACCGATGCGCAGGCTCTTAGGGTCGTACAAGAGCTTTGGCAGGGCCTAGGCGCCCAAATTAGCAGCATGAGTGTGCGCGATCACGATGCCGTTTTGGCCTCGACAAGCCACCTGCCGCATCTACTTGCCTATACCCTCGTAAACACCTTGAGTTCCCAGTCCCTGACTGACGATATCTTCCGCTATGCTGCCGGTGGTTTCGCTGGTTTTACGCGTATCGCGGGCAGCGACCCGGTGATGTGGCGCGACATCTTCTTGGCCAATGGTCCTGCGACCGTAGCGGTATTGGATGCCTATACAGACGAGCTTGCCCGCATGCGAGAAGCTTTGGTTCGGAGCGATGGGGAGGCGTTGGAAGGGGCGTTTAGCAAGGCAAAAGCAGCCCGCTCTCATTTTGTTGAACAATATTACAAACCTGAGCAGGGCAGCTCACAGCAAATGCCTGCCGCGGTGTTAACGATTGACGGTCCTGGCGGCTCCGGCAAGGGCACCATCAGCGCGCAGTTAGCGCAGCTACTGGGCTGGCATTATTTAGATAGTGGGGCGTTGTATCGCCTATTAGGGATCGCAGCGAAGCGGGCAAGGGTAGCGACAAACGATGCAAACGACTTGTTGGCCTTGCTAGACGATATAAGTATCCGCTTCGAGGCCAGCGATGGCAGTGTTTGGTTAGGCGAGGAGGAGGTTTCCAGCGAATTGCGCCAAGAGGCGGCTGGGACGCTGGCTTCCGAGGTGGCCGTTGTGCCAGCCGTTCGTGCCGCTTTGCTGGCGCGCCAGCATCAATTTCGGCAGGCGCCGGGACTAGTGGCTGATGGTCGCGATATGGGCACTGTGGTATTCCCCGACGCCTTGTTGAAAATCTTTCTAACAGCTAGTCCCGAGGAACGTGCAAATCGTCGTTATAAGCAGTTGATTGCAAAGGGGAATGATGTTAATCTCAGCGCCCTTTTTCTGGATATCAAGGCCAGAGACGAGCGCGATAGTAATCGGGCGGCCTCTCCCTTGAAACCTGCCGATGATGCCATAGTGGTCGACACCACCGACCTTAGCATCGAGCAAGTGGTAGCTAAAGTCTTTGAAATGGTTCGTCAACGCTTGTTGGCGGCAGATAATTGATCGAACGTTTTTATGGCGCTATTTCCGAATTTGCCAGCCTAAGTCGGATACAGCGTTTTTTGTAATAGCCCCGCGCTAGCTGGAGTGCGGTTTGAAATGAAAACACAGGATAAATAATGACTGAAAGTTTCGCTGAGTTATTTGAAGAAAGTTTGAACGATATTGATATGACACCTGGTGCTATTGTCACAGGTGTTGTTATTGCGATTGATTCGGACTGGGTGACAGTTCACGCCGGTTTGAAATCCGAAGGCGTTATTCCACGTAGCCAATTCCTCGAGGAAGATGGTTCTTTTACGATCGTAGTCGGTGATTCGGTAAAAGTAGCACTGGAAGCTGTTGAAGACGGTTTCGGTGAGACTCGTCTGTCTCGCGAGAAGGCCAAGCGTGCTGAATCGTGGATGGATCTCGAAGCAGCGTTCGAGAAAAATGAAGTGGTTATGGGTGTCATCAACGGTAAGGTCAAAGGCGGCTTCACTGTAGATTTGAACAACATCCGTGCCTTCCTCCCAGGCTCTTTGGTCGATGTACGCCCAATCCGCGACACGACTCACTTGGAAGGTCAAGAACTGGAATTCAAACTGATCAAACTCGATCAGAAACGCAACAACGTGGTGGTTTCGCGTCGTGCCGTACTGGAAGCAGTAAGCACTGAAGAGCGCGATGAATTGCTAGCGCAATTGCAAGAAGGCATGTCTGTTAAGGGCGTTGTTAAGAACCTTACTGACTACGGTGCTTTCGTTGATTTGGGCGGTGTAGACGGCCTGTTGCACATCACTGATATGTCTTGGAAGCGCATCAAGCACCCAAGCGAGATCGTGAATGTTGGCGACGAGATTCAAGTTAAGATTCTGAAGTATGACCGTGAGCGTAACCGCGTATCTCTAGGACTCAAGCAATTGGGCGAGGATCCATGGGTAGCAATCAAAGCGCGTTATCCTGAGAAGTCCATTGTTAAAGCGACTGTAACCAACCTGACTGACTACGGTTGTTTCGCAGAGCTCGAGCAGGGCGTTGAAGGTTTGGTGCACGTTTCTGAAATGGACTGGACGAACAAAAACGTTCACCCATCTAAAGTCGTTCAGCTTGGTGACGTTGTAGACGTCATGATTCTGGACATCGACGAAGAAAGACGTCGTATTTCTCTGGGTATCAAGCAGTGCTATCAGAACCCATGGGATCGCTTCGCAGACGCATTCAAGAAGGGCGACAAGATCAGCGGCAGCATCAAGTCCATCACTGACTTCGGCATATTCATCGGTCTGGATGGCAACATCGATGGCCTCGTGCATCTGTCCGATATTTCTTGGGACGAGCCAGGCGAAGAGGCAGTACGCGCCTATAAGAAAGGCGACGAGATTGAGACAGTCATCCTGTCTATCGACTCCGAGCGTGAGCGCATTTCTCTGGGCATCAAGCAACTGTCTGACGATCCATTCGTTAGCGCATTGGGCGAGTTCGAGAAGGGCAGCATCGTGAAGGGTGTCGTTGCTTCTGTTGACGCGAAGTCCGCAAACATCGCACTGAAAGATGGCGTTGAAGGTGTACTGCGCGCTTCCGAGATCAGCCGCGATAAAGTTGAAGACGCACGTAATGTCTTGAAAGAAGGCGATGAAGTTGAAGCTAAAGTAATCAGTGTAGATCGCAAGAGCAGAGTCCTTGGCCTGTCTATTAAAGCGATCGAGATTGATGACGAGAAGTCAGCGATTCAAGACCACAAAAATCAGGAGCCGGGTACTAATTCACCGACTACAATTGGTGACCTGATTAAAGCAGAGATGGAAAAGAAGTAATCTCTGCACGTGCTTGTTTCGAATTGCAGTGTTGTCATAGATCGCAGCAAATTTTACAGGGAATAGGCCATGACCAAGTCTGAACTTATTGATCGAATTGCAGGAAAGCAAAGTCAGTTATCATCGAAAGATGTGGAGTTGTCAGTAAAAGCAATTATTGAATATATGTCTCAGGTTCTGTCTGAAGGTGGTCGGATTGAAATACGAGGCTTCGGTAGTTTTTCACTACACTACCGAATTCCTCGCGTAGGACGTAATCCTAAAACTGGCACCCCCGTGGAGCTCAGTGGGAAGTACGTCCCTCATTTCAAGCCCGGTAAGGAGCTGCGTGATCGAGTCAACCTCAGTTTGGAAACATATCCGAGCTAAACTTCAGGTTTTATCTGCAGTGTTAGGTCGATAAAAAACGGCGAACCCGCGAGGGTCTCGCCGTTTTTTATCGTCCCGACTGCGTATAATCGCCGTAATGCTTAACCATATTCTCGACAAGGAGAAAGGCTCAATGAATAAACTCATGCGCATCTTTGCATGGTGCTTCATGTTCATCGTGTTCGTCGCCAGCATTGTGTTCTCCTACGCCAACCCAGAGCCTATAGCTCTGTCCTTCGGTTTAATAACACTCGACCCGCAGCCCTTGGCAGTCTGGGTCATCGCCGCGTTCGCCATTGGCGGACTTTTCGGGCTCCTCTTAGGAGTAGGGATGGTTAGGAATCTACGTTTTCGTTTGGAAATACGCCGCTTGTGCACCCAGCTAAGCCGCGCTGAGCAAGAGTTGGCGGCATGCAAAACAAAGAAAGAGTCTACAGTGGCGGGTTTGAGCCCGATTTTGTAAAAGGGAGCATTAACGATGACAGATAGAGCCTTTGATACTAAGCGGATTGTCGTAGCATTGGACTTTCCCGATGCGCCGCAGGCACGGCAATTGCTGACGCAACTGGATCCTACGCTGTGTCGAGTGAAGATCGGCAAGGAACTATTCACCCGGTGCGGACCAAGTTTCGTCGAAGAGGTCATTGCGCAGGGCTTCGATGTTTTTCTAGACCTTAAGTACCACGATATTCCTAACACCGTAGCGAAGGCTGTGGCAGCGGCTGCGCAACTTGGGGTGTGGATGGTGAACGTCCATGCCAGCGGCGGGCGCGCCATGATGGAGGCGGCCCGAGAGGCTGTACACGGGAGTTCCCACCAGCCCTTACTGATCGCCGTTACAGTCCTTACCAGCATGGCGCAGTCAGACCTGCTGGAGATTGGCGTGGAGTGTGCGGCCGAGGAGCAGGTGATAAGGCTTGCATGCTTGGCCAAAGCAAGTGGCATGGACGGCGTGGTATGTTCTGCGGCGGAGACGCCTAGTCTTGTCGTACAATTAGGCAACGACTTCGTATTGGTGACCCCGGGAATACGCCCGGCTGGCGATGCCGCCAACGATCAAAAGCGTATTCTGACGCCCGAAAAGGCTATTGAGGCGGGGAGCCATTATCTGGTCATCGGCCGGCCAATTACCCAAGCCGCTAATCCAGGTGAGAAACTTTTAGCAATTTTTCAGCAGCTGCATGGCAAGTTTGGCAATCTTTGCTAAATTCATAAGTGCAGCGATTCGGCTGCGCTTACCTTAAACTCCATGGATTGGAAAATGGAAGGAAACTATCATGAAAAGGATTTTCTGTTGTGTCGCTTTACTCTTGTCTTTACTCCCTAACCTCGTGCTGGCTGTGCAAGCAGAGGATGACGAGCAGCTCGCTGAGATGGTTGCAGCGATGTCGCAAGTCGATGTTAACTCGGCTGATGCCGATACCCTTGCCCTCGCCCTAGAGGGTGTGGGCATATCTAAGGCCCGCGAAATCGTGGCGCACCGAGAGCGTTTCGGTGAGTTCAAGAGCCTTGAGGACTTGCAGCAAGTACGTGGTATCGGGCCAGCGACGATCGCAGCTAATCGCGACAAGATTCTGATCGTCAGCAAAGAATAAACACTAGAGCTTGATGTAGAATAGGGCGCCTAAGTGCGCCCTATTTTTTTGTACCGCTGCGCACAGGGCTGACTATGATCGACGCGTTCCTCATCATTCCACTGTTCCTACTGTGCGTCTTTGCAACTGCCGCCGCTGTTAAGTTCGCGCAGCGCACCGCGATGTTGGCTTTACCAACGGCGCGTAGTTCTCATACTCAGGCTACCCCCGTGGGCGGTGGCATCGCCATAGTGCTTGCCTATGCGCTTGGCCTTATTCTTCTGGCGTGGCAGCAACGACTCGCTACAGTGGAGTTGTTCGCGCTGTGTACGAGCCTACCCGTGGCTGCCGCCGGTTTCATCGATGATCGCCGGGATCTACACCACCGCGTGCGTTTAGGCGTGCAGGCGGGCGCAGTGTTAGTCGCACTACTTTGCCTAGGGCCAATGCCAGCACTTGGTGTGGGTCCGCTGCAATTGAGCAGCATGATCCTTACTTTTGCCCTCGCGCCCTTGTGTATGATCTGGCTAACGAATCTCTATAATTTCATGGACGGTAGCGACGGCCTTGCCGGCACCCAGACAGCTTTCGTCAGTCTTGCCGCAGGCTTGATGTTAGCGAATGCAGGGGATCCTGCGCTGGCTTTACTGTGCCTATTCTTATTCGCAGGGAGCATTGGCTTTACCGTATGGAATTGGCCGCCTGCGCGAGTTTTTATGGGCGATGTAGGCAGTGGTTTTGCGGGCATTAGCCTCGGGTTAATCGCTTTAGTCAGCCATTACCATGGTTCTATGAGTTTATGGAGTTGGTTTATCTTACTCGCCGTGTTCGTAGTGGATGCCACTGTGACCCTCACGCGGCGCGTCCTGCGGGGCCAACCCTGGGCCTATGCACATCGCGAGCATGCCTATCAACATATGGCGAATCGCCCCGATGGTCATAAAATTGTCGCACTCGCCGTGTTACTAATTAATGCCATCTTCCTGCTGCCATTGGCAATTTTCGCAGGAAAACACCCTGAACTTGGGGTATATTTCACCATCCTTGGCGTTATACCCTTGCTGGTATTGGCGATTTATTGCAACGCAGGAAAGGAATCGGGGGGGACATAGCCCGTTTCGCGACAGTGCGCAGAGACTGGCATTGCGTCCCCGCTCAGAGGAAGTGCTATGAATTTGTATACGGTTCCGCTTTCACGAACTGTGAAACAGCTGCTCATGATGCTTGCTGACAGCGTCATGCTAGGGCTTGCCCTATGGCTGTCCTTCGCCTTATTAGGCTCAGAGTTCTTCAGTGTCAATCAAGGCGTGATCGCCTATTTTACAGTCGCGAATATTGCCAGTGTGTTGGTCTTTTTTCGCATCGGCCTGTATCGCGCCATCCTCTTGTATATGGGGCTGCAGTCCGGCTTCATCGTGCTGCAAGGCGTCACCATCTCAACTGGGCTGCTAGTCCTTAGCACTTATTTCTTAGTGCCCGCGTCGAGCTATGACAACGCGGTGTTCCCAATCTATTGGATGATCGCGCTACTCTTCATTGGTGGCAGTCGCTTCGTTGCCAAAGTCGCATTGCTCAACTTAATTCAGAACTTCCGGCCGAAAGAGCCGGTGATCATCTATGGGGCGGGTAGCTCGGGCATGCAGCTCGTTGCCGCATTGCAAAATGGCGATCAATACCTGCCTGTGGCGTTCGTGGATGACAGTCGCGGCCTTATCGGCAGCACCGTACATGGCATTCGAGTCTATAGCCCAGGCGCGCTCTTCGACCTAATTGAGAACTTCTCTGTACGGCAGATTCTACTAGCGATCCCCTCGGCCACCCATGGCGAGCGCAAGGAAATTTTGAACCGCTTAGAACACCTCCCGGTCCATGTGAAGACGGTGCCGGATTTGTTCGACATGGTGTCGGGCAAAGTGGGTGTGGATGAAGTGCGCGATATCGATATCGAAGATTTATTGGGGCGCGACATCGTGCCTCCCAATCCGAAATTGCTTGGGGCGTGCATCACTGGCTGCTCGGTCATGGTCACAGGGGCAGCTGGTTCAATCGGTTCCGAATTATGTCGCCAAATATTGCTGCTTTATCCCTCGCGACTCATCCTACTAGATAGCTTCGAGTACGGCCTTTATACGGTAGAGAACGAGTTGCTCGAGAGTAAGGCGGGAATGAGCAATGGCGAACAAATTAATTTAGTCGCGCTCTTAGGCAATGTGTGTAATCCACAGCTGATGGAGCACACGATGAAGCGCTTTGGGGTACAGACCGTTTATCACGTGGCCGCCTATAAGCAAGTGCCGATGGTAGAGAGTAATATCATCGAGGGAGTTCAGAACAATATTTTTGGCACCCTGATCTCCGCGCAGGCTGCTGAGAATACTGGAGTTACGCATTTCGTGCTTATCTCGACCGACAAGGCCGTGCGTCCGACGAATTTCATGGGCGCCACCAAACGCTTTTCCGAACAACTCTTGCAAGCGATGGCCTACAACAAAAGTTCGACTCGGTTTAGTATGGTCCGTTTTGGTAATGTGCTGGATTCCTCGGGTTCCGTCGTGCCGTTGTTCCGGCGGCAGATTAGTCTTGGTGGGCCTGTGACGGTGACTCATCCTGAGGTGACGCGTTACTTTATGACGGTTCAGGAGGCTGCGCAGCTGGTGATTCAGGCGGGTTCCATGGCCACTGGTGGCGATGTATTCGTACTGGATATGCATGACCCAATACGCATCGTGGATCTGGCCAAGAAAATGGTCCACCTTATGGGCTACGATGTGAAAGACGAGAATGCTTATAAGGGCGATATCGCCATCGAGTACACTGGCCTGCGCCCAGGCGAGAAATTATTCGAGGAGCTATTGATCGGCGAATCGGTGGCAGGCACTGAGCATCCGAAGATCATGCGCGCGGAAGAAGATGCGTTGTCTTGGGCCGAGCTAGAGGTGCTATTAGGGCGCTTGCAAGTTGCCTGTAAAAGGTTAGACCTGCATCAGATTCGCGAAGTTTTAATGACGGCGGTAGATGGATTTGAGCCGAAGGAGTTGGCAACTGATCCGCTCTGGGATCTACCCGTGGTGGAGGCTAAGGCTCCGGCAGTTGGGGCAGAGAAATTGGCCGACGGCAAAGTGACCACTCTCTATAAATAACTTGTAGAGTAGCGCGATGCCAGAGGTTGGCACCGCACTGATTCGAATACTAGTAGTATTCGGCTACTCGCGTGATATCGAAGTAATGATCACAGGCTCTTTCGGTACGTCTTGATACATACCGGTGCTACCAGTTTCTACTTCTGCAATAAGATCAACCACATCCATTCCTTCGATTACCTCAGCGAATACCGCATAACCGAAGCCGCGCGCTGTTTCATCTGTGTGGTTTAGAAAGTCATTGTCTACTAGATTGATGAAGAATTGGCTGGTCGCACTATCCACGACTTGGGTGCGTGCCATGGCCAATGTGCCGCGATTATTCTTCAACTCGGCAGTTGCCTCGTTCTTGATTTGATCGGAAGTACTCTTCTGCATCATGTCTGGAGAGAAACCGCCGCCCTGAGCCATAAAGCCCGGTATGACGCGGTGAAATATCAAACCATCGTAATAGTTCGAGTCGACGTAGCTAAGGAAGTTAGCGACCGAGATCGGGGCTTTATCGGCCCACAATTCAATCTTTACAGTCCCTTTATTAGTCTCCATTACGACGACAGGGTTCGCGCTCTCGGCCGCCGAAACGAGGCCGCTTAAGCTGAAGGCTAAGGCTAATAACAATGTGCGCATGAGGTTCAATCTCCTTTGGAGCTTGGTGAATGTTGGCGTTACTATACCCGATTGTGTTCGCGGGGATAAGTGTTCAGATACAGACGAGCGTGACGCTCTTTTCGGTAACATCACGAGTGTATTAAGGTGCACATGAATGCAGGATTAACGAGGGAGGAGACGAGCGATTTGAGCGCGTGCGAGCCTTGAATTTGGCTGCCCAACCTGGGCTCGAACCAGGAACCAAGTGATTAACAGTCACCTACTCTACCATTGAGCTATTGGGCAGTAATTTAAAGACGTCGGGATGTCTTCAAAGCGTGCGTATACTAATCACTATCATCGGAGTGGTCAACCCTTATATCGACGTGAGTCAGTCACTTTCGTTTGCGCTATAATCCCGCTCTTGAGCCACCCGCACCTCTGCAATCCGGATTGATTAATGGATATTCCCTTTAAGATTCACTCCCGCTTCAAACCCGCCGGCGATCAGCCGCAAGCGATCGAGGAACTGGTCGACGGCTTGGAGAGCGGACTAGCCGCGCAAACTTTATTAGGGGTCACCGGGTCGGGGAAGACTTTTACCATCGCGAATGTAATAGAGCGCACGCAGCGCCCGGCCTTGGTAATGGCACCTAATAAGACCCTAGCGGCGCAGCTATACGGCGAGTTCAAGGAGTTCTTCCCGGATAACGCCGTGGAGTATTTTGTCTCCTATTACGACTATTACCAGCCCGAGGCCTATGTGCCTTCCTCTGATCTGTATATAGAGAAAGACTCATCGATAAACGAGCATATCGAACAGATGCGGCTCTCGGCGACTAAGGCCTTGCTCGAGCGTTCCGATGTCATCGTCGTCGCGACGGTGTCGGCGATCTACGGTCTTGGCGACCCCAAATCCTATCTGCAGATGGTGCTGCATTTGGATCGTGGCGATAAGATCGATCAGCGCAGCATCTTGCGACGTCTAGCGGAGTTGCAGTACACCCGCAATGATATGGAGCTGCACCGAGCGACCTATCGTGTGCGCGGCGATGTGATTGATGTCTATCCCGCCGAGTCTGAGAAGAATGCCATTCGCATCGAATTGTTCGACGATGAGATAGAGTCTCTGTCTTATTTCGATCCTCTAACGGGAGCTGTTATCAAAAAGGTGCCGCGACTGACTGTATTTCCCAAGTCGCACTACGTGACGCCGCGCCAGACGATGGTGGATGCGATCGACTTCATCAAACAGGAGCTCAATGAGCGCCTCGAACAACTCGAGAGCAATCACCAGCTAGTTGAGGCGCAGCGCTTAGGTCAGCGCACGAAGTTCGATCTGGAAATGATCGCGGAGTTAGGCTATTGCACAGGTATCGAGAATTATTCACGCTATCTCTCTGGGCGCGGGGCAGGGCAGCCGCCGCCCACACTTTATGATTATCTGCCCTCCAATGCGCTAGTGATTGCCGATGAATCCCATGTCTCCATTCCTCAGCTTGGGGCGATGTATAAAGGCGATCGATCCCGGAAGGAAACACTCGTACAGTATGGCTTCCGCCTGCCATCTGCGCTTGATAACCGCCCCCTACGCTTCGAAGAGTGGGAAGACTTAACGCCGCAGATTATTTACGTATCTGCCACGCCGGGCCCCTATGAGGCGGCGCATGCGGGGCAATTAGTGCAGCAATTGGTGCGGCCAACGGGTCTTGTGGACCCGACGCTGGAAGTGCGGCCTGCGACTACACAGGTAGATGACCTGCTATCCGAAATACGCCAGATTGCGGCCCGAGAAGAGCGGGTGTTAGTGACAGTGCTGACGAAGCGCATGGCGGAAGACTTGACCGACTATTTAAGCGAGCACGATGTTCGGGTGCGCTATCTGCATTCGGATATCGACACCGTAGAACGATCGGAGATCATTCGCGATCTGCGCCTAGGCAATTTCGATGTCCTTGTGGGTATCAACTTGTTGCGCGAAGGCTTGGATATTCCCGAGGTCTCCCTGGTGGCCATTCTCGATGCTGACAAGGAGGGCTTCCTGCGTTCGGAGCGCTCGCTTATTCAAACCATTGGTCGCGCGGCGCGCAATCTGCGTGGTCGGGCAATTCTATATGCCGATCGCATGACCGGTTCTATGGAGCGGGCAATTGCGGAGTCAGAGAAGCGTCGCAATATTCAGCTCGCCTACAATATTACCCATAACATTACTCCTGTTGGCGTCAGCAAACGCGTTAGCGACGTGATGGAAGGGGCCTACGGCATAGCGAGCGCGGCGCGAAGTAGCAAGCGGGGCAAAACAGGCGGCGACAAGAGAGCCGCTGCGCAAGAGTCACCTTCGCTGATGGATCCGAAGTCTCTCGCGAAAGAGATATCGACGCTAGAGGCGAGAATGTATGATTTGGCGCGAAACCTCGATTTCGAAGAGGCGGCCGCGACTCGTGACCGGATTAGCGCGCTGAAGTTAGCGCTGTTGCAAGCGTGATCTCTCGCAGCGCCATGTAAAGTTACGTAGAGGCTTTATTTTCTTGGGGCAACAGTGTGATTGTATTGTAGTTTTCAAACCATGCCCCTATAATCGCCGTTCTTTTGCGGAAGCACATTCAGGCGCGTAGCTCAGTTGGTTAGAGCGCTACCTTGACATGGTAGAGGTCACCAGTTCAAATCTGGTCGTGCCTACCAGAATTTGCCCCCGACGCGCACTCGAATCAGGCCTAAAAGCTAGGCTCGAAACGCGGCAAGTAAACCACGAATACCTAAATACAGAGTCGGAAGAGTGCATTCCGGCTCGTTTTTTTATTGCGATCAGGAAGGTTATGCCTACAGTAGTTCTGCCAGATGGAAGTTCACGTGCCTTTGACGGGCCTGTCAGTGTTGCAGAAGTAGCAGCGTCGATCGGGTCTGGTCTTGCGCGTGCGGCACTGGCTGGGCGTGTAGACGGTGAATTAGTCGATACATCTTATGTTCTCGACAAAGACTGCGAGTTGGCCATTATCACCGAGCGCGATACTGACGGCTTAGAAGTGCTGCGCCATTCCTGCGCTCACTTAATGGCGCAAGCAGTGCAGCGCCTGTTCCCAGAGGCACAGGTAACTGTTGGCCCGGTGGTAGAGGACGGTTTTTTCTATGACTTCGCCTACGAGCGTCCGTTTACGCCTGAAGACCTCGAGAAGATCGAGGCGAAAATGCGTGAGATCGTTTCCGAAAATCTTCCTGTAGAGCGTTCCGTCATGTCACGCGATGACGCCATCGCGATGTTCGACAAGATGGGCGAGGAATATAAAGTCGAGATCATCAAGAGTATTCCTGGTGAAGAGGCTCTGTCTTTCTACCGACAAGGTGAGTTTATCGATTTATGCCGTGGACCTCACGTTCCTGAGACTGGCAAGTTCAAGGCCTTTAAGCTGACGAGTGTGGCTGGTGCCTATTGGCGCGGCGATGCCAAGAACGAAATGTTGCAGCGTGTGCACGGCACAGCCTGGGGTGATAAGAAAGCCCTCGAGCAGTATCTGCAAAGGCTTGAGGAGGCAGAAAAGCGCGACCATCGCAAAATTGGCAAGAAGTTGTCACTATTCCATTTTCAGGAAGAAGCACCTGGCATGGTGTTCTGGCATCCTAAGGGCTGGGCGATCTATCAGGTCATTCAGAACTATATGCAGCGCGTGCAGCGCGAGAATGGCTATTTAGAGATTCGCACTCCGCAGTTGGTGGACTACTCTTTGTGGGAGCGTTCTGGCCACGCCGATAAGTTCGCAGAACAGATGTTTAGTGTCGAGTCTGAGAACCGTTTGTACGCCTTGAAGCCGATGAACTGCCCTTGCCACATCCAAGTATTTAATCAAGGCTTGAAGAGCTACCGCGACCTGCCACTGCGCCTCGCGGAATTCGGCTCCTGCCACCGGTATGAGCCTTCGGGCAGCATGCACGGCCTCATGCGTGTACGCAGCTTCGTCCAAGACGACGGGCATATCTTCTGCCCGGAAGGCAGCATTCAAGATGAAGTCGCTATTTTCATGAAGCTGCTATTCGGCGTGTACAAAGATTTTGGCTTCGACGACATCATCTTGCGTCTGTCGACACGGCCAGAGAAGCGCGTCGGTAGCGATGAGCTGTGGGATAAGTCTGAGCTCGCGCTAAAGCAAGCCCTCAATAGTAGTGGCCTGCCTTGGGAATTGCTGCCAGGCGAAGGCGCATTCTATGGGCCTAAGATTGAATTTTCTTTGAAGGACTGCATGGGCCGTATTCAGCAATGTGGTACCATTCAGGTCGATTTTTCGATGCCAGACCGTTTGGGCGCACAATATGTCGCCGAAGACGGAAGCCGTCAGATTCCTGTGATGTTGCACCGTGCTGTGCTGGGTTCTTTTGAGCGGTTCATCGGTGTATTGATCGAACATTACGCTGGGGCATTGCCTGCATGGCTAGCGCCTGAGCAAGCTGTGGTGATGAATATCACCGATAAACAGGCCCCATATTGTGAATCTGTGCAAAAAACCTTGTCAGACAAGGGCTTTCGCACCACAGCGGACTTGAGAAACGAAAAGGTAGGCTTTAAAATCCGCGAGCACACGATAGCGAAGACGCCTTTCTTGTTAGTGGCAGGAGACCGTGAGGTCGAAACTGGCACAGTATCGGTTCGTACGCGCGCTGGGGAAGACCTCGGTAGCATGACAATCGAAGAGTTTACACAGCATCTGAGTGCCGAAGTCGATCGTAAGGGTCGCACTACTGCACACTGATGCACACTTTTAATACAACTTGGGTGACTGAACGAAGTCACACCATTAATAGAGTCCGGAGAGAATATACAGTCGCCTATGAGGAGTAGTTCTAAGAAGCCCGTCATTAACGAGCACATCGAAGCCAGTGAGGTCCGCCTGGTATTAGCCAATGGAGATCAAGCCGGCGTCGTATCTATTGACGAAGCGAGAGCTGCTGCGAGTGAGGCCAAGCTGGACTTGGTGCTGATCGCACCGGAGGCAGAGCCACCGGTTTGCAAGATCATGGATTTCGGTAAACATATTTTTGACTTGAAGAAGCAAAAAGTTGCCAACAAGAAGAAGCAGCGTAAAACGACTGTTAAAGAGATTAAGTTTAGACCAGGGACGGAAGAGGGAGACTATCAGGTAAAACTACGCAACCTGATGCGTTTCCTTACTGATGGGGACAAAGCCAAGGTGTCATTACGATTCCGCGGCCGCGAACTTGCCCATCAACATCTTGGGCTGGAGCTTGTACAGCGAATCGGGAGGGATCTCGAGGAGTACGGCACAGTGGAACAAGAACCCAAGATGGAAGGCCGACAAATCGTCATGGTTTTGTCGCCTGTAAAAAAGAAGTAGCCGTAGAGATAAGTCCATTGCACTTGCTGAAGCACCATACGTGGTGTGACCGTAGAATAAGGCGGCGCAATGGGTTTTTTGTACCTGAATTGGTAACTACTGCTTCATATATTAACCCTCGACTGTCTTTTATGTAGTGGAATGTAAGAGACGACAAATGCGGAGTATGCAATGAGTAACAAGATCAAGATCAAGACCCATCGCGGCGCAGCCAAGCGGTTCAAGCTAACTGCCGGTGGTTGGAAGCGAAAAAGCGCTAACAAAAGCCACATCCTCACCAAAATGACGACCAAGCGTAAGCGTCAGTTAAGAGGCACGTCACTGGTTCATCCCTCTGACAAAGTTCTTATCGACCGTATGCTGGGAAAACGTTTCTAACATTTTAATTTTGCGAGGATTTACCAATGGCCCGAGTTAAACGAGGCGTCACAGCGCGACGTCGTCACAAGAAAGTTCTCAAGCTTGCTAAAGGCTACTATGGTGCACGCTCACGTGTGTATCGCGTTGCTAAACAAGCAGTAATCAAAGCAGGTCAATACGCATATCGCGACCGTAAGGTTAAGAAGCGTGTATTCCGTGGTCTGTGGATTACCCGAATCAATGCACAATCACGCGCGAATGGCATGACTTACAGCCAATTGATTGCTGGCCTGAAGAAAGCCAACATTCAAGTGGATCGTCGTGTAATGGCGGATCTAGCCGTGCATGACAAGGCCGCATTTGCTGCGTTGGTCAATCAGGCGAAAGCGAGTCTGGCTGCCTAAGGCAAGAGTGCAAACCATGCTAGACACCGTTTCCCTGGTTGAGTCGGCATTACGTGCTATCGAAGACTCCAGCGATGAAAGATCACTGGAGCAGTTGCGCGTCGACTTTCTAGGTAAAAAAGGTAGCCTTACGGAACTCCTTAAGGGTTTAGGTAAACTAAGCCCCGAGGAGCGGCCGCAGGCGGGTGAACGCATCAATATTGCCAAGCGGCAGGTGCAAGACGCCTTAGAATTACGCAAGAAAGACTTGATTGAAGAAACACTCAACCGCCAATTGAGCAGTGAGGCAATCGATGTCACATTGCCAGGGCGACGGCAGGGTGGTGGCGGCATACACCCCGTCACACGCACTATCGATCGCATCCAAAGTATTTTCCAAGCGGCGGGCTATACCGTCGCAGTCGGTCCCGAGATTGAGGACGACTATCATAATTTCGGGGCCCTTAATATTCCCGAGCATCACCCCGCGCGTGCCATGCACGACACGTTCTATATCGATCCTGCTACCGTATTACGCACCCATACCTCGCCAGTGCAAGTGCGCGTCATGGAAGGCGATAAGCCACCATTTCGCATGATTTGCCCTGGCCGCGTATACCGCTGCGATTCCGACATCACCCATACGCCGATGTTTCATCAGGTAGAGGGTTTGTTGATTGACACCGACGTCAGCTTCGCGGACCTACGCGGCACGGTGGAAGAGTTTCTACAGGCGTTCTTCGAGAAAGACCTCGCAGTGCGTTTCCGCCCTTCTTATTTTCCGTTCACAGAACCCTCCGCTGAGGTGGATATGGCCTGTGTAATGTGCGAAGGAAAGGGCTGCAGAATCTGTAGCCATACTGGATGGTTAGAGATCATGGGCTGCGGCATGGTGCACCCTAATGTCTTGACCAGCTCGGGTATCGATCCCGAGGAGTACACAGGCTTCGCCTTCGGTATGGGCGTAGAGCGTTTGGCCATGTTGCGTTATGGCGTGAATGACCTGCGTCTGTTCTTCGAGAACGATCTACGCTTCCTTAAACAGTTTAATTAGTGGGCGAGGCCAGCGCTTGGCCAGACTGACTTCCTGCACAACCAGTCAACAGATAGAGATCAAAACATGATATTCAGCGAACAGTGGATTCGTGAATGGGTCAATCCATCCCTGGGCACTCAGGCGCTGGTAGATCAATTGACGATGGCCGGCCTCGAAGTGGACGCGGTGAACGCCGTTGCCAGTGAATTCTCTGGCATTATCGTTGCCGAAGTCGTGAAAGTTGAGCCCCATCCCGACGCGGATAAACTCCGTGTCTGCGAGGTGAACGATGGTAAGCAGCACCTGCAGGTTGTTTGCGGGGCACCGAATGTTCGTGCCGGAATGCGCGTCCCTTATGCACAGATAGGCGCGCAATTGACTGCTGCAGACGGCAAGGCCTTCAAGATACGCCAGGCCAAACTGCGTGGCATAGAGTCCAACGGCATGCTGTGTTCAGCAGAAGAGCTCGGGCTTTCAGAGAGTTCTGATGGTTTGCTTGAACTAGCTGAAGATGCCCCGATCGGTAATGACGTGCGCGAATTCCTGAGCCTAAATGATCACAGCCTCGAGCTGGACCTCACACCGAATCGGGGCGATTGCCTTGGCATGATCGGCGTGGCAAGGGAGATCGGGCTGCTCAATGCTTTGACCCCCACTGCGCCTAACATCGAGGCGGTGCCCGCGATTATCGATTCAACCTTCCCCGTAAGTATCTCTGCTCCAGATGCATGCCCTCGTTATCTGGGGAGAGTGGTGCGCGAGGTCGATGTGCTTGCCCCAACGCCAATGTGGATGGCCGAGCGACTGCGACGCAGCGGCATACGCTGCATCGACCCAATTGTCGATGTCACCAATTATGTCCTGTTAGAGCTCGGACAGCCCATGCATGCCTTCGACCTAGCGTCATTGCGAGGCAGCATCGACGTGCGCCTTGCGAAGCTGGGCGAGAAGCTGACCTTGCTAGATGGCAAAGAAGTGAGCCTTACCCCCGATGTGCTTGTGATTGCAGACGGCAGCGGCCCTCTCGCGATGGCGGGTGTCATGGGAGGAGAGAATTCTGGTGTAAGCACTAGTACCAAGGACGTTTTCCTCGAATGCGCCTTTTTCGCGCCCTTAGCCATTGCGGGCCGTGCACGTCGCTATGGCCTCCATACCGATGCCTCGCACCGCTACGAGCGTGGCGTGGACTTCGAGATTCAAGCACTGGCCATGGAACGTGCTACCAACTTATTAATTAAAATCGCTGGCGGTAGCGCTGGTCCTGTCGTCGAGACGCTAGGAAACCTGCCGACTTGCGCAGAGATTACCCTGAGTTTCGCGAAACTGCGCAAGTTTCTCGGCCTGGAAATTCCTGCTGAGGAGGTCGAGGCGATCCTTACTCGCCTTGGCGCAGAAGTGCTGAATATGGACTATGCCGGCATTAGTGTGCGCGCGCCCAGTTTCCGCTTCGATCTGAGCCTCGATGTCGACCTGATCGAAGAGATCGCGCGTGTCTATGGTTACAACCGCCTGCCTAAGACCAAGTCGCTTAGCCGAAATAGCCTAGGCACGCGCACCGAAACACGCGCCGAACTGCCACGCTTGAAGGACCGCCTCGTGGCGCTAGGCTATCAAGAAGTCATTACCTATAGTTTCGTCGAGCCCGGGTTGTTGGAAATGGTGAACCCAGGAGTAGAGGCGACGCCGCTGCAGAATCCAATCTCTGCTGACATGTCAGTAATGCGCACAAGTCTCTGGCCAGGTCTACTTTCGACGCTACGCTATAACGCCAATCGTCAGCAGGAACGTGTGCGCATCTTCGAGACCGGCCAGGTATTTATAAAGCGTGATGGCGCTCTAATGCAGCCTCCTTGCCTCGGTGGATTAGTCTATGGGCCTCTGCATCAGGAATCATGGAGTAACATTAAGAAAAGCGTGGACTTCTTTGATATTAAAGGAGATATTGAATCCTTGTTAGATCTCACACGTAGCACCATCGACTATTCCTTCGAGAAAATGAGTCACCCTGCACTGCACTCGGGGCAAAGCGCAGCGCTGATTTTGAACGGGCAACCGATCGGTTTGGTGGGTGCTTTGAATCCAGCGCTACAGCGTAAACTCGATATTAATAATCGCGTCTATCTATTTGAAATTGATTTAAATTCTTTGCAACACGCAAGAGTCCCGAAAGTGAGCGAATTATCGAAGTTCCCAGAAGTGAACCGCGATCTCGCCATAGTGATCGACAAAGAGGTGTCTGCCCAGCAAATTCTCAGTGCAGTACGTGATTGTGCTGGAGATTGCTTGGTCGATCTTAGAATATTTGATGTATATCAAGGTGATGCGGTAGAAAAAAGTAAAAAAAGCATTGCTTTGGGCTTGACCTTACAGCATCCTTCGCGCACTCTAGGCGACGACGATATAAATGGAATAATTAACAGTTGTGTCAAAGAGCTACAGACGCAATTTAATGCAAAGTTAAGGAATTAACTATGGCAGACGGGGCACTGACAAAAGCGGAAATGGCTGAGCGCTTATTTGAAGAGCTTGGCCTGAATAAGAGAGAAGCCAAGGAGCTGGTTGAACAGTTCTTTGAAGAAGTCCGTTTGTCTTTAGAATCTAACGAACAGGTCAAGATCTCTGGGTTTGGCAATTTCGATCTGCGCGATAAAAAGCAAAGACCTGGCCGTAATCCTAAGACTGGCGAAGAAATTCCAATCAAGGCACGACGCGTGGTGACATTTCGACCAGGTCAAAAGCTGAAGGCAAGGGTGGAAAGCTATGCTGGAACCAAGCAATAACGATGAGCTACCCCCGATTCCCCCGAAACGCTATTTCACTATTGGCGAGGTGGGGGAACTTTGCACGGTTAAGCCGCACGTATTGCGTTATTGGGAGCAGGAATTTCCACAGCTCAAGCCGGTCAAGCGTCGTGGCAATCGCCGCTACTATCAACGTCAGGACGTTATTCTTATTCGCCAGATCAAGTCGCTCCTCTACGATCAGGGCTTCACCATTGGTGGGGCGAGACAGCGTATGAGTGGGGCTGAAGAGCCAGTAAGAATGGGTGTCGACGAAAAGATCTTGAAAGAGATGATAAAAGATCTGGAAGAAGTCATAGCACTATTATGAAAATGCGGTAGAATTGCGGCCGATTGAGAAGACAGACAAGGCAGTTCAGCAGGGGTCCTCGATTTACGCCGTTGCTACTACACTGCCAAAGTTTCGATATTTAGACTCCTTCGGTTCCACTTCAGAAGAACTCTGCATATATCAATAAATTCGGGGCATAGCGCAGCCTGGTAGCGCACCACACTGGGGGTGTGGGGGTCGTAGGTTCAAATCCTGCTGTCCCGACCAATTTAAAAAAGAGTATCCGCAAGGATGCTCTTTTTTTCGCCTGCTGGTTTTCGTATTCCCGTTTTAAACACCTCCGTTTGCTTCTAACTCTGCAATACGAGCCACGCAGCTGGAGAGTGACTGCTGGAGACGCCAAAGGGCTCACATCCATGTGAAGGCTCCACGTGCGCCGTCCTGGCGCCCGAGGCTCCTGCATTCACCCTCCAGCCACGCGGCTCTCGTTCATAGGTGATTTGTCGATTCTTCGCTTCGTTCGATGATGCATGTTTGAGCCCACGCCTCCACGCCCCCGGTGTGGTGCGCTACTAGACTGTGTTTGTCCCTGCAGCCAATGCGATCTACGAAGTTCAGACTAGTCACCTCTAAAGCGCAGGCAAAAAAAAGGCGCCTCAAGGGCGCCTTTTTCTTAAACACCGGAGTGTTTAGTTCTTCACGTAGCGCTTGATGCCGCCTACTGGGCCGACTTCTGCACCGTAGATCACGCCATTGCGATCGGCTACTACGCCTTCCGCTGTGCAGGTGCCTGTGCAATCAGGCTGCGGATCTGGGATGAACGCAGTGACTTCGCCTGTTAGAGCGTTACCAACGCGGATGCCACGCAACCAGTTGCCGTGGTCTGGGTTAACAGAGCCAGACTCAGAGTCAGCAGCATAGAGGATGTCGTTTGCGTCGATGTAGATACCGCTGTTGCGGCTGAACTGATACCAAGTGTCCAGGCGGTTGCCATCCTGATCGAAGATCACGATGCGGTTGTTGCTGCGGTCAGCCACGAACAGACGGCCGCGAGAATCCATTGCTAAAGAGTGTGGCTGCATGAAGTCATCTGGGCCTGTGCCCAACTGTCCCCATGCTTTGATGAACTCGCCGTCTTTGTTGAATTTCAACATGCGGGCAGTTGAGCCTTCATTGTTCGCGTGGCCTTCACCGATGAAGACATCGCCATTGGGGGCTACATAGACATCATTTGGCTGGAACAGGTAGCCAGGCTCGCGTGCGCCACCAGGCTCACCGATAGTCATCAGAAGTTCGCCTTCAGGGCTGAACTTCAAAACTTGGTGGCCCTTCAATGTGCCGCCAACTGGATTGCCTTCGCGGTCCAAGTTGTCGCGGCCGTCGGCGATCCAGACGTTGCCCTCGAAATCGACGTGAATGCCGTGTGGCCACATGACCAGACCGGCACCGAAACTAGTGAGCATATTGCCGTTGGCATCGAACTTCATTACGGGATTGACGGTGCTAGTGACGCAAGCGCCGATGTTTCCGCCGCAGCGCTCGGCAGCCCAGATGCTGACGCCATCAGGATCGATGTCGACAGTGCTGGAGGAGCCCCAGTCACGACCAGCGGGCATCTTTAAATAACCTTCGATGGTCTGGTATTGATTTGGCAGGCTATTCACCGGATCCATATTCATATCCGACTGCGCAAAGCTCATTAACGGGAATACTGCGACTGCTGCTGTGAGGCCTATAAAGGCTGATTTCATCGTTTTATTATATTTTGACACGGCGGAGAACTCTCCCATGGATTGCTAAAATGGACAAACAGAATAATGCACTTATTTTGGTAATTCAATCAGTACTCAGGATGCTAACAATAAGGGCGGCATCTGACACTTTTTATTTCATTAACGTGTTAAATTGACGAAATTTTAAAATGCGCTACAGGCATATCTTGTTGCTTAGCGAGCATGCAGCAATTAGCGCTAATGACCGGAAGTTAAACCGGTAAGGAAACTCGATGAAGGATTTAGAGGCAGTACGACAACGCGTTGCCAGTTTCGCGAAAGAGCGTGACTGGGAGCAGTTTCACTCGCCTAAGAATCTCGCGATGGCGCTGAGTGTGGAAGTTGCCGAATTGATGGAGCATTTCCAATGGCTAAACGAGGCGCAATCCCGTGAGCTTGACGAGGCTACTCTCGCCGCGGTGACTGATGAGATTGCCGATGTGCAGGTTTACCTAGTGCGAATCGCCGATACTTTAGGGGTGGATATTCTATCGGCGGTAAAGACAAAGATGGAGAAAAACGCGCAAAAATACCCTGCCGATCAAGTCCGCGGTAGCGCGAAGAAATACAAACCCTATTAATAGTGACCGCTATGCCCAAGGTTCCCTAGGGAGCCTCTGAACAACTCTGATATGTCTCTGCGTGAGTCTGTCGCGTGTTGCCGCAAGGCGTCGTTCGAAGGCAATGGCCGTAGCCCTTGGCAAGAACGACAACGCAGCGGCGGCGCGCGACAGGCCCGCCCTTCGGGGCCTTCAGGCAATCGTGCTGCCTGCGTTACGTTTTCTCGACAGGCCGACGCATGCCTTCAAAAACGCGCCTTGTCAGCACGATTGCCTGAAGGCCAGAGATATATCAGAGTTGTTCAGAGGCTCCCTAGATTAGCAATGAGTGAAACTGTATTACTTGCCGTGTATGGCACTCTGAAAAGAGGCTATCGGAATCATGCCCTGATTGCGCAGGCGCATTACATCGGTTGCGAAAGACTTCATGAAATTAGCTTGTACGATATCGGCCCTTATCCGGGAGCGCGCCTAGAAGCCTCTGCTGGCGTAGAGGTTGAGGTATATGCTGTCACTCCTAACCAATTGGTTAGTCTAGATCTACTGGAGGAGTATGCCCCGGCGGACCCTGACGCTAGTCTCTATACTCGAGAGCGCCTAGGAACTCGCTTCGGTTTGGCCTGGGTGTATCTCTATCAGGGGGACATCGATGGCAAGACCTGCCTGCGCAGCGGCAGTTGGAGCCCACAGGCGCAAAACCCCTTGAGTTAAAAATATGAGGAATAAGTGTGAATAGTGAAGGCTTTATCGATCTGCGCAGTGACACCGTCACCGAACCTTCTGCCGCGATGCGAGCCGCTATGTTAGCAGCGCCCGTTGGCGACGATGTCTATGGGGAGGATCCGACTGTGAATAAGTTGCAGGCGGTGCTGGCAGAGATGACTGGCATGGAGCAGGGGCTATTCATGCCCTCGGGTACGCAGTCCAACTTAGTGGCACTGATTAGTCACTGCGCGCGCGGGGACGAGTATATCGTGGGACAACAGGCCCATACTTATAAGTACGAAGGCGGGGGTGCCGCCGTATTGGGGGGGATTCAGCCGCAACCGCTCGAATTCAATGAACAGGGAGGCTTAGACCTCGATGCAGTGCACGCAGCGATCAAGCCACTAGACCATCATTTCGCCAGAACAAGGTTGCTTTGCCTAGAGAACACCATGCAAGGCAAAGTGCTTCCGCCGAGCTATCTTACCGAGGCGGCTAAGTTTGCGAAGCAACATCGCCTTGGCTTGCATCTTGACGGTGCGCGGGCCTTCAATGCGGCGGTCGCCAGTGACGTGAGTATCGCGCACCTCGTGGCGGGTTTCGACAGCGTCTCTATCTGCCTGTCCAAGGGGCTAGGTGCCCCAGTTGGATCGGTATTGCTGGGGAGTAAAGATTTCATCGAAAATGCGCGGCGTTGGCGCAAGATCACGGGCGGAGGCCTACGCCAGGCAGGCATATTAGCTGCCGCAGGCCTGTTTGCGCTTGAGCACAATGTCGAGCGCCTCGCTCAGGACCATAGTCGCGCTAAGTTGCTCGCAAGCAATCTGAGGCGCTTGGGTTTAGAAGTGGAGCCCGTACAGACTAATATGCTGTTTGTGCAAAGCGGAGTGCACGACCCTAAGCGGCTTTGTAAAATGCTTCTAGAGCAAGGCATTAAAGTGTCTGCGGCGTCGCGTCTTCGACTAGTGACCCACCTCGATATAGATGATGGAGATATCGTTAAGATTACCGACGCTTTCCGTCGATTTGTCGGCTGAAATGCTAGTCGTTACGCTAGTTTCATTCGCTAGACCTTTCCTTTATGATGAACGCTCTTTTTATGGCGAGCGGCACTAAAAACCCGCGCTCTTCGTCACTGCTAG
>Ga0335398_10000332_pt1 | contig 82991 bp, 66 predicted proteins | sample BON03_FD_205742 | JGI IMG/M metagenome (GOLD analysis project Ga0335398, IMG submission 205742) | Freshwater microbial communities from Lake Bonney liftoff mats and glacier meltwater in Antarctica - BON-03 (spades assembly) (version 2) | ecosystem: Environmental > Aquatic > Freshwater > Ice >... | reverse complement strand
GGCCTGGGTTCCGGACGGAAAACGTTTTCCGGTTCGACATGGCGCAGGTCAATCGCGAAGGGGCGACCGGCGCGTTCAAACATTTCTGCAGACATTGAGTCCTTGAATTTTTCGGCCATCTGCTGCCGATTCAGGCAGTCCTCAGGCGCAGGCACATCCGGCATCTCGCTCTGATGGTTCAGGCCAGTTTCCATCACCTGGAAGGAGGCCGCCATATTCAAGATTGCCTTGCCATGTTGAATGGCTACAACCCGCCGGGTGGTGAAGCTCTGGCCATCGCGGATCCGGTCAACCTGAAAGAGGATTGGCTGGTCCATGTCGCCAGGTCGCAAAAAATAGGCGTGCAGTGAATGTGGATGGCGATCTTCCGGGATGGTGTGAGTAGCGCTTAATAAGGCCTGAGCCAGCACCTGACCTCCGTAAACCCGCTTCCATCCTTCATTCTTGTGAATGGTACGGTAGAGATTCTCTTCGAGTTTCTCCAGTTCGAGATGCTGAAAAAGCTGGTCCAGTTGTTCGTTCATAGAGGTGATCTGTAGCAGTCCAGTTGTTGATATTGACGCAAGTGTAGCAGTAATCGCATCAGCATTCCGCCGCAGTAATATTGCCTGACGTGGCGGCTTTACCTGGGCGAGTGCCGCGAGTATTATCAGATCAATCTGAGCAGACTGAATAACAAAAAACCGAGGAGAAAATCCATGCGTCGATTAGGAATAATGACAGTTGTACTGATAATGGCTGCTGGAGTGGGCTTGTGGAGCAGTGACAAACGCGCTATTGCCGCAGACGATCGTCTGGAGGCGGTGAAACAGCAGTTTATCGGACATTATGAGTTGGTCAGTTATGTCACTTTTCCGGCCGAAGGTGGTGAGGTGGATATGAATTACATCGGCCGCATCATGTATGACGAACACGATAATATGTCCGCCCAGGGCATGCCCAAAGATCTGCCCGCACGAGCTGCCGCGGCCACGCAAAATGTCAGTGGTGGTTTCGCCTACTGGGGCAGCGTTCACTATGATCTCGACAATAATATCGTCATCCATAAAGTTGAAGGCTCGCCTACCCGTGGCGGCTGGGTCGGGGAAGATAATGTTCGACATTTCGAGTTTGCTGACGGTTTCCTAAAATTGTCCATAAAAGATGCCAGTGGTCGCACTACTGGAACGCTGACCTGGCGCAAATATACCCATTAAGTTGTTGTAAAGATGACAGTTCAGGAAGAAGAAATAAGCGAGAGTTTCCTATTCCTGACGCGTGCCGGTATCGATACGCATCAGGAACCTGTGGTCTATATGCGTAAGGACTGTCATGTTTGCCGGGCAGAAGGATTTGATGCCCAGGGCAGGGTCACGGTAAGTTCCGGCGAAAGCAGTATCATCGCCACTTTGAATATTGTCACCGGCGAATTCCTCAGTCATCAGAAGGCTGCACTCAGCGATATCGCCTGGCGGCTGCTCGGGGCCGAAGAGGGTGACAAGGCCACTTTCAAACATGCCCCGCCGGTCGAATCAATGAGCCATGTGCGAGGCAAACTCTATGGTCGACCGTTCACCCTTGAAGGTGCCCGTCATATTATTTCAGACATCAGCCTTGATCATTACTCCGATATTCAGCTCTCTGCCTATGTGACCGCCTGTGCTGCCAGTAATCTTAATCTGCAGGAAATCATCGCAATTACCCGTGCGATGGTAGAAGCAGGGCGGCGCTTTAACTGGGGTGAGGATGTGCAGGTGCTCGATAAGCATTGTGTCGGTGGCCTGCCGGGAAACCGCACCACGCCGATTGTGGTCGCTATTGTTGCAGCGAACGGACTGTTGATGCCGAAAACATCATCGCGTGCTATTACGTCACCGGCAGGTACCGCAGATACCATGGAAACCCTGACCAATGTCACTCTGACCCTGGAGACTATGCACCGGGTTGTGCGGGAGCAGGGTGCCTGTCTTGCCTGGGGTGGTTCGATGGCATTAAGCCCCACCGATGACATCATTATCCGCGTGGAGCGGGCTCTGGATCTGGACAGCGAGGGGCAGTTGGTAGCTTCTATTTTATCCAAGAAAATTGCCGCCGGGGCGACACATGTGCTTATTGATATACCGGTCGGACCGACGGCTAAAGTGCGCAACCCTGAATTTGCAGAACGTTTGAAAGAGTTGCTGGTAAATACTGGCGCAGCGCTTGGTCTGCACGTTGACACGGTGATCACCGATGGCACGCAGCCAGTGGGGTTTGGTATTGGACCGGCGTTGGAAGCCCGGGATGTGCTGGCCGTTCTGAAGGGGAGTCCTGCAGCGCCGGAGGATCTGCGACAGCGCTCACTTACAGTGGCCGCACTGGTGCTTGAAATGGGTGGAGTATGCGCACCAGGGCAGGGTTTTCAACTGGCCAGCCAAACTCTGGATAATGGCCTTGCCTGGCAGAAATTCAATAATATTTGTATCGCCCAGGGTGGCCTGAAATCACCACCGGTGGCGCTGCATCAGCATCCGGTTATTGCAGCTCAAGCTGGTGTCATTGGCATGATAAACAACCGTATTCTTTCCCGCCTTGCAAGTCTGGCCGGGGCACCCAATGCACCCGCCGCTGGTATTGATCTGCATGTAAAAGTTGGCGATCTTGTGGAGCAAGGTCAGGTATTGATGACTCTGCACGCTGAAGCATCAGGCGAGCTGGCTTATGCGCTGGATTTCTACAAAGCGCATCCGGAAATCATCCATATCGAAAAGGAAGTGATATGAGGCGCCTTCTCTATGTAATGCCGGGCCAGCAGGAGTTGGCGAAAAGTCTGTTTGCGCATAGCGACTTCAGTCCCGGCAATATGGAGCTGCGGCACTTTCCCGATGGTGAAACCTATGTGCGCGTGCTCGACGATGTCGCGGGTGCCGATGTCGCCGTACTGTGCCAGTTACACCGTCCAGACGATAAAGTGCTGCCGCTGCTGTTGCTGGTGAATACTCTGCGTGATCTGGGTGCCAGTCGCGTCGGACTGATTGCCCCCTATCTGGCCTATATGCGCCAGGACAAACGCTTTCATGCGGGGGAGGGGATTAATGCAAAATACTTCGCCGGGCTGATCAGTCAGCAACTGGACTGGCTGTTAACCGTAGATCCCCATCTGCACCGGATTCATAAGCTTGAGGAGGTCTACAGTATTCCGGCTGTGGCGATGACTGCGGTCGAGCCTATCGCTCAATGGTTGCGCGCCCATATAAAGAAACCGCTGATTATTGGTCCGGATGGTGAATCCGAGCAGTGGGCGGCAAGAGTCGCAGAGCTCGTCGACTGTCCCTGGGAGGTGCTCACCAAAGAAAGATTTGGTGATCGTGATGTGCGCGTCTCCCTGCCTCATGTCAGCAACTGGCTGCAGCATACGCCTGTGCTGGTTGACGATATTATCAGCACGGGCAGAACCATGTTGCAGGCCGCCCGACATTTGCAGGATGCTGGTCTGGCTGCGCCGATCTGTGTTGGAGTACATGGAATTTTTGCTGAGGGAGCTGCTCAGGAAATGCAGGCTGCCGGTCTGCGAGTGGTTACCAGCAACAGCATATCCCACCCCAGTAACCAGATTGACCTGGCGCCCCTGCTGGTTTCCGGTTTGAAGCAACTGCTGACATAAGCAATTGAAATCAGGACGTAGCGATTAAAATTTTCCAGTACGGCGATCAATATATTTATCCAGCTCAACGATAAAAATTATCGAACTGGCGATCGGGATAATTATCAACCAGTCACGCAGTTGCAGACCTTCAACTTCAAAAATGCCTTGTGACCAGGGCAGATAGGTGAACAGTATCTGTGCGCCGATCACCAGAGCAATGGCAATTAGTGCCGGTTGAGCGCCTTTCAGAGTCTCGCGTCGGAAGATGCTCTGATATAAAAAGCGACTGCTAATCAGATAAAAAGCTTCAAAAGCGACCAGACTGTTGATTGCGACACTGCGCGCATACTCGATGCTGTCGCCCCGGTTCATACTCCAGGTAAACATCAGGAACACGATAGCAGCACCGGCAGCACTGACGATGAACAAGCGCCGCAGCATAGTTGGCGTAAAAAAACTCTGTTCGTAAGGTCGTGGTGGACGTTGCATGATATGACGTTCACCCGCCTCAAACGCCAGCGCCAGCGACAGGGTCACCGAGGTAATCATATTGACCCATAGAATCTGTGGTGGACTGATCGGCAGTACCCGTCCCAGCAGAATGGCAATCAGAATAACGGTGGCCTGCGCGACATTTACCGGCAGCATGAACAGGATTGATTTGACGGTATTGTCATAGACGGTGCGGCCTTCCGCGACCGCTGAGGCGATGGTGGCAAAGTTATCATCGGTGAGCACGAAATCCGCCGCTTCACGCGCAGCATCGGTGCCCTTCAAGCCCATCGCGATGCCAATGTCTGCCTGCTTTAAGGAGGGCGCATCATTAACGCCATCTCCGGTCATCGCGACCACATGCCGATTCTGCTGCAGATTTTTCACCAGCATCAGCTTGTTTTTCGGACTGGTGCGCGCATAGATATCGACCTCATCAACCAGTTGCGCCATGTCCTCAGCTTTGGTGTTATCCAGATCGTGTCCGGTCAGGATGCGGGCGTCATTAATGCCGAGCTGACGGCCAATAGCTGCCGCAGTCAAGGGATTATCACCGGTGATCATTTTTACCCGGATGCCGGCCCGGTGACATTCAGCAATTGCGGCAATGGCTTCTTCCCGAGGCGGATCACTGATGCCGCTCAGCGCAATCATGATGAGATCAGTCTCAGCATCAGCCGCCTGCAGTTCAGTTTTTGCTGAGGTGGTTTTGCGGGCCAGCGCAATTACCCGCATGCCCTGGGAAGCCAGTTCTTCGGTCTTCTCCTGCCAGAATTTCTCGTTTAAAGGTTGCAGGTTTTGTTGTTCATCAAGCTGCTTACTGCAGAATCCGAGAATGCGTTCCGGTGCCCCTTTTACCAGCACCACATGGTCCCCTTCCGGGCTTGTATGCAGAGTTGCCATATAGCGCTTTTCAGTGGCAAAGGGCAGGGTGTCCAGACGTGGCCAGCGGGCTTTGACATCAGGTGCACTGAGCTGACTTTTCAAAGCCATTACATGCAGCGCACCTTCGGTGGGATCGCCATGCATTTTCCAGTGCTGATGCTCACAGGTGATTCTGGCTTCATTGCAGAGCATGGCTATCAGCGCAGCCTGCTTCAGCGATTCAGACTGAGCATCGGCAGCAACGGTATGGCCATCCTTGCACAGATCGCCATCAGGCGCATAACCACTGCCGCTGATCTCGAATTTATCGGTAGCCGTCTGCAGTGCAGTCACCATCATGGTATTAGCGGTCAAGGTGCCAGTTTTATCTGTACAGATAACATCTACCGAACCAAGTACTTCTACTGCCGGCAGGCGCCGCATCAGGGCATTACGATGAGCCATGCGCTGCACACCCAGCGCCAGAACTATGGTCACTACTGCAGGCAGGCCTTCCGGGATAGCGGCAACGGCGATGCCGATGGCAGCCTGGATCATGGCACTGAAAGACTGATTATAAACCAGCATGCCGTAAGCCATAGTGGCCGCTGAAAACAGCAGGATGGCAATGGTTAACTTTCTGGCGAGATCTTCCAGTTGTTTTTGCAGCGGTGTTTTTGCAATGCTGACCTGTTGCACCATGGTATTGATGTTGCCCAACTGAGTAGTCGTCGCAGTGTTGGTCACCACCCCCTTGCCGGTGCCGTTGACTACCATGGTGCCCATGAAGGCCATATTATTGCGATCAGCCAGATCAATGTCCTGCTGCAGAGGTTCGGGGTTTTTATCGCGCGGCTGCGATTCGCCGGTAAGCATGGACTCATCGCTACGCAATTCTTTACTTTCAATAATCCTCATGTCGGCTGCGACACGGTCACCAGACTTTAAAATAATAATGTCACCGGGCACTACTTCAGTGCTGTCGATGGTTTGAACAGTATCCTCACGCAGCACTCTGCAATGTGTTTTAGTCATTGACAGTATGGCGCGCAGAGCAGCCTCGGCTTTGCCTTCCTGAATAAAACCGACCAGCGCATTAATAAGCACTACGGCAAAGATGACTCCCGAGTCGACGTAGTGTCCGAGCAGATAGCTGATCACCGCGCTGACCAGCAACACATAAATAAACAGATTCTGGAATTGCCGTAACAGCCGCAGCCAGCCAGGGGTGGGTTTTCTGGCCTGCAGCTGGTTGGGGCCGCATTGATCGAGGCGCTTACGCGCTGTATTGGCATCAAGACCGCTGCGCCTGCTGCCCATTGCGGACAGCACCTGCTCGGCACTAGTGGCATGCGGATCTTTGCAGCTTAAGGAATCAGCTTCCTGCTCGTTGGAAGGCCGTTGAGTCATCCAGAAATTTCCTAAAATGCAATACAACTGCCCAAGGCAGGGATTTCACTGCGTATGCTTTTGTCTGTCCATAATTTTTGAGACAGAGCTTCCAAAGCTTGCGCCTCACCATGTATAAGCAGCACGCGGGGTGTCGGTTTAAAATTCTCGACCCAGCTTAGCAGCTCAGATTGCCCGGCGTGGGCCGAAAAACCCCCTAATGTTTCTATGCGGGCGCGCACCTTGATTTCATCGCCAAATATCTTCACGTCTTTAAGCCCGTCGACCAGCAATCGACCCAGCGTACCTTGAGCCTGAAAGCCGATGAAGATCATGGTATTGCTCTCCCGCCAGAGGCGATGTTTCATGTGGTGCCGGATGCGCCCGCCAGTGCACATGCCGCTGCCTGCAATGATAATGGCGCCTTGCTTAACTTCATTAATCGCCATCGACTCTTCTGGTGTACGACAGATTTTAAGAGTCGGTAAAAACTCCTCCAGTGAATCGCGCCCGAACTTATCAAGCTGCCGAATATCCTTGTCGTCCATCAGGTGCAGCCATCGGTCATACACCTGGGTGACTTCAATCGCCATCGGGCTGTCGAGAAATACCTGCCAGCCATCGAGCAGGCCTTTGTTGTAAAGGCTGCCCAGATGAAAAATAATTTCCTGTGAGCGGCCTAAAGCGAAAGCGGGAATCAGCACATTGCCGCCGCGCTGCCAGGTCTCACTTAATATATTGGTCAGCTGTTGCATGGTGCTGCTTTCATCGCGATGATCACGATTTCCATAAGTGCCTTCCATCAGCACCAGATCAGCGCTGTCCAGAGTCTCAGGATCATTCATCAGCACTGAGCCTTTCCGACCCAGATCGCCTGAGAAAACCAGACGCTTGTGCTGGCCTTTCTCTTCCAGTTCAATCTCAACAATGGCCGACCCAAGTATGTGTCCCGCATCGTGGAAACAGACAGTTGCCGCAGAACCTGGCGCAAAATTGGTGTTATAGGGTATGCCCTCGCAGAGCTTGAGCACTTTCCTGACATCATCCTCAGAATATTCAGCAGCCAGAAGTTTACGACCACTGCGCTCGCGGCGCACATTCTCCCGCTCCAGATCACGCTGATATAATCCGAGTGCGTCCTCAAGCAGGATCCGCAGAATTCCTTTAGTGGCCTGGGTGCAGTAAATTGGACCATCGAAGCCCTGATTCACCAGCTTTGGAAGTTTTCCCGAATGATCCAGATGTGCATGAGAAAGAATCACTGCGTCGATACTGTGGGGATCAAACTCGAAGTTATCGTTCTGGATTCTTTCAACGGCATCGCCGCCCTGGTGCATACCGCATTCCATTAATACCCGGCCAATGGCAGTTGACTCGAGCAGGTAGCAGGACCCGGTTACTTCCTGCGCCGCGCCATAAAATGTGATCGTTGCCAAAAGCAGATCTCCTGTGCATTAGTATTGGGCTGAACGTGCCAGCACTACCCTTTTAAGAGTGGACGTTTTAGTATGGCCACGTACTATTCCGATTAACAAGTCCTTTGCAACGCTTCATTGATATGGATCTGCTTTGAACGTCAGCCCTGCCCAAAAACTTTCTATGCTCAACCAGCGCTGGCTTGCTGAGACGGTGCGGACCCGCAACCACGGTTTGCCTCCGACTGATGACCCCGAAGCTGCGGCTTATGCCTGTGCTCAGACTGAAGATCTTGAGCAGCGTATTTTGTTGCATGCAAATTATCTGGGCAGCCGCGATGGCAGCCTGGGCGCCTTGCTGAACTGGCGGCAGCAGGCGCGCTGGATACTGATTATCTTGCTGGCGTTTGCGCTGCTGGGCGGATTCAGCACAGCGCTTGCGGTGCTTGGCGATGGCAGCCGACCAGTAAATGTTATCTGGGCACTGGGAGGCTTGATTGGCTTCAATCTGCTGATGTTGTTTATCTGGCTGCTGAATCTATTGCCAGCAGGTGCAAGCAGCAGTGAGCGTGGTGGAATACCGGGACGGATCTGGTTCTGGTTGAGCAGCAGGTTTTCGGGAAAATCATCGTACTCTCGTACTGAGCATCGTACTGAGCATGATAGTGAATCGGGTGCGGAGCGCAGAACTCAGCGCGGTGCAGAGCTGCAACGCGAATCCGCAGGGTTTGCAGTATCACGCGCGCTGGCCGAGTTAATGCAGCGCAGTCGCAGTACACTCTGGTGCTTTGGTGCCATCACCCATTACCTGTGGTTATTTGCGCTTATGGGGGTTTTAACGGGCCTGTTATTGAGTCTGGCATTGCGCAGTTATACCTTCATCTGGGAAACAACTATTCTGCCCGCCGATGCCTTCGTTGAATTTGTGGGCGTGTTTGGCTGGTTGCCGGATCTGCTGGGCTTTGCCATGCCAGATGCAGATGCTGTGCGCGGCAGCGGTGTGGCTGAGGGGATGCTGGCGGCGCCCGCAGGAGGCCCGGCGCTGAACCAGCCCGAGAGCATCCGCCGTGCATGGTCATCGTGGTTGCTGGGCAGCCTGCTGGTGTATGGAATTATGCCGCGGCTGCTGCTCGCTCTGTGGTGCTCGCAGCGGTTATTCTCCCGTCTGGGGCGGGTACGCTTGCAGAATCTGCCAGCCTATACGGCATTAGCTGCCCGGCTGCGCCCGGCCAGTGAAGCCGGCGGGATACGTGATCAACAACCGGCGTCACTGTATCGCAGTAAGATTGGCAGCAGCAGCAAGCCCGGCACGCGCTCCGCAGTGATCATTGGTCTGGAGCTGGAGGAAGATTTTTCAGGCAGCGACGGCGCTCCGGGCGCTGCGGTTGGTGCGACCCGTGCTGCTGGTGCTGCTGGTGCGGCTGGTCGCGATAGTGCTGGAAGTGCTGATTCCGCGGAAAGTGCAGGTAATGCTGCGGCAGAGCCGGTGCTGATAATCCAACCGGTAGATAGCCGTGAACAACGCAGTCATGCGCTCGCGGTGCTGACCGATAACCCGCCGATGCGTCTGCTGATTGTCTGCAATCCGCGCCTGTCGCCGGACCGGGGCACTTTCAACTGGATAGTTGACGCATCCTGGCAGGCGCTTGAAACTCGTGTTCTGCTGCCGCAGACGCTGGTTGCCGACCAGGTTCGCCTGAACAGCTGGCAGGACAGTCTGCAGCAGACCGGTCTGTCCAGACAGCAGATCTATTTCGACACCTCAGCTGCACTGCAATGGGTACGCCATGGCCTCTGATTCAGCACATGTTTTGCGTATTGCGGTGGTCGGGCACACTAATACCGGCAAGACCTCCCTGCTGCGCACCCTCACCCGGGACATCAGATTCGGGCAGGTTTCCATGCAGCCCAGTACTACCCGCCATGTCGAGGCTGCCCGCCTGCTGGTCGATGGCAAGGTTGCACTGGAATTGTTTGACACCCCGGGTATGGAGGATTCAGTGGCGTTGCTGGAATTTCTGGAGCAGATAACGGCCGGTACACGGATTGATGGGCCGACCCGGATTGAAAAGTTTCTGCACACTGAGCAGGCCCGTGACCGCTTCGAGCAGGAGGCGAAAGTCCTGAAGCAGCTGTTGTGCAGTGATGCTGCATTTTATGTAGTGGATGCGCGCGATCCAGTGCTGGCCAAGCATCGCGATGAACTTGTTGTCCTCGGCAGTTGCGGCGTGCCTTTATTACCTCTGCTCAATTTCGTCAGCGACCCGGCTGCAGATGAGGCGCTGTGGCGTGATGCGCTGGCGCGAGCAGGGCTGCATGCAGTGATATGTTTTGATACCGTTGCTCCCCAGCGTGATGGCGAGAAGCTGCTCTATGAAAAGCTGGCCACCGTGCTGGATGCACATCGGAACACCTTGCGGCGCTTAATTGCCAGTCATGAACGGGACGCCCGGCAGCGACATAAAGCAGCGCTGACCAGCCTTGCCGAGTTGCTGATAGACGTTGCAGCGTGCCAGGTTGCTACTGAGATTGAACCTGCATCGGCACTGGCTAAGGCTGTCGCTGAGCTGAACCGACGAGTGCTTGGATGCGAACAGGCCTGCGTCAACACACTGCTGACGCTGTACAGTTTTCTGTCTGAAGATTTTGAAGCTGAGCAGTTACCACTCACGGACGGGCGCTGGCAGGATGATCTGTTTGATCCGGAGACTTTGCAGGTTATGGGCATCAAACTGGGCAGCGGGGCGGCAGCAGGTGCGGCGGCTGGTTTCGGACTGGATTTAATGGTTGGCGGCATCAGCCTTGGCGCCGCTACTGCCATTGGTGCGCTGGCCGGTGGCGGCTGGCAGACCCTGCGCCATTATGGCAAGCGTATCATCAGCACGCTAAGCGGACAGCGCACACTGCGCGTTGACGATGCCATTATCCGCCTGCTGGCGATGCGCCAGCTGCAGTTGATTCATGCGCTGGAAAATCGCGGTCATGCCGCTGTAGAGCCGGTTAAGTTTGGCACTGAAAAGCAGCAGACGCTCTGGGGCACGGGGCTGCCGGCACCGCTGCGCAGAGCCCGCGCCAACGCGCAATGGTCAGGATTGTACACTCGCGCCGAGGGAGATTCGGCCAGATTTATTGCTATTGAAGAGCTCAGTGAGATATTGGATAAACACAACTGATGGGCACATGACGGACGCAAACATAAAGTCATAAAAAACAGGAAAAGGAGAAGGGAGATCATGCGAAAAATTCTAATGAAAACACGTCAGCTCACCAGTATGGTTCTGGTATTGGTACTGCTGGCGGTTGCTGCGCCTGTATTCAGCCAGCAGGATCTGCATTGGGCCACGACCTGGTCCATGAGTCCAAGCTCCTTTCCCCCTGCCTTTCCGCCCGCTGCCGATGCCGCTGATACCTTTACTGACCAGACGCTGCGTCAGATAATTCATACCAGTGCTGCTGGTGACACGGTGCGTATCAGGCTGTCCAATATTCATGGTGATAAGCCGCTGCAGATTGGCGCAGTAACCATTGCGTTGCAGGCTGCCGGCGCCAGCATTGTCGCGGAGTCACTGCAGGCACTGACCTTCAGCCAACGCAGCAGTTTCACGATTCCGCGCGGCGCTGTGGCAATCAGTGACCCGATCAGTTTCGCGGTTCCGGCGATGAGCAATCTCAGCATAAGTATCTACCTGCCCGCAGGCAGTGGCGCCGCAACATCGCATCTGGCCACCCAGCAGACTAACTATGTATCCGGCTCCGGCGACTTCAGCAGCAGCTCAGATATTCCTGATGCCAGCGAAATTGTGGTCTGGAATTATCTGACTGCCGTAGATGTTGGTCGTAATGATGCCATCAGCACCATTGTCACCGTTGGCGATTCCATTACCGATGGTGTCGGTTCCAGTCGCGACAGCAACAGCCGCTGGCCGAATTTTCTGGTCAAGCGTCTGGCCAGCGCCACCGATATGCCGGTATTTGCTGTAGCTAATGCAGGCTTGAGTGGCAACCGGGTGTTACATGAAAACCTGCCGCGCTTTGGTGAGAATCTGCAGGCACGCTTTGAGCGCGATGTGCTGGCTTTAAGTGGCGTCAGCCATGTAGTGCTGATGGAAGGCATTAATGACATTGGAATGGTCAGCATGTTTCCGGGTGAAGAAGTCAGTGCTGATGACATCATCGCCGGCTATCGCCAGATCATCGCCCGGGTGAAGGCGCGCGGTATAAAAATTATCGGTGCTACGTTGACCCCTTACGAAGGCGCAGCCTATTACAATGTGCAAGGTGAAAATAAACGGCAACAGGTTAATAACTGGATTCGCAACAGTGGCGAGTTCGATGGTGTAATAGATTTTGAAGATGCGCTTAAAGATTTCACCTATCCCTTGCAAATAATTTCAGATTTTACTGCCGATAATCTTCATCCAAATGACGCCGGTTATGAAGCAATGGCAAATGTAATTGATTTAGATCTGTTCCGCTGAGCGCGGATCAGCCGAAGGAGAAAGTATGAACCTGTCAGTCACTGCTGCATGAAGCCGAACTCATCCGATGCAATGATTCTCGGCGTCATTGCTAAAAAAGATCTGCCGCCGTATCTGATGTCTTTTGTTGCCGGATTAACGATTAATCTGAGCATCGCGATATCTGCGGGGCGCACCGAAGCATGGGACTCCAGCATCTACTATTGGCTTGGAATTCCCTTGTTATCGCTGACCATATTTTTTATCAGCAGACAGTTTGCACAACGCCCCTGGCGCTGGACAATCAGCATGGCAATGGGTCAGGTTTTTTCAGCCGTGCTGGCTGGTGCCGATGCAGGGCTGGGTCCGATCGCGATGATTTTTATTATTATTATATCGGTGCCACAATTTATTGCCGGCGCTGCTGGGGCCAGAAAATCAAAAGCAGCAGACCAGTGATTGCTTGAATACATAAACGCCTGCGGGCACAACGGGAAATTTATGAAATACCAGGGTAGTCCGAAATTTACACATCTGCAACAGGACAAAATTGGCGTACTTGTCACCAATCTGGGAACCCCGGACGCTCCCACTAAAAAGGCTCTGCAGGTCTATCTGAAGGAGTTCCTGTGGGATCCCCGAGTGGTAGAGGTGCCGCGGTTGATCTGGTGGTTCGCCCTGAACGGAGTCATTCTGCGCATCCGACCAGCGCGTTCGGCGAAGTCGTATAAAACCGTATTTACTGATCAAGGCTCCCCGCTGTTGTTCCATACCCGCAATCAGGCACGGGCACTGCAGCAATCAGTCGATGCTCAGGGCATGGACAATGTCATCGTTGATTTCGCGATGCGTTATGGGAATCCCTCAATACCCTCAGTGCTCGAATCCATGTTCAACAAGGGTGTGCGGAAGTTACTGGTGATACCGTTGTACCCGCAATATTCGGCCTCTACGGCCGCTTCAACGTTTGATGCCATCAGCGCCGATTTCACCAAACGTCGCTGGATTCCTGATCTGCGCTTTGTCTCTCACTACCATGACTACCAGCCTTTTATTGATGCCGCAGCCGCACGCATCGAAGCTTACTGGCAGGAGCATGGACGGGCGGATAAACTGATGTTTTCTTTTCACGGTGTGCCGCTCAGCTATCTGATTAAGGGTGACCCGTATCACTGCGAATGTCACAAGACCTCGCGTTTAATTGCAGAAAAATTGCAGCTGAAAGTGGGCGAGTACGTCACCACGTTCCAGTCACGATTTGGTCGTGAAGAATGGTTGAAGCCATACACCGACGCGACGCTGAAGGCCTTCCCTGGCCAGGGCGTGAAGTCGGTGCAGGTCTTTTGTCCGGGCTTTGCGTCAGATTGTCTGGAGACCATCGAGGAAATTGGAGAGGAAAACCGTGAGTACTTTATGCATGCGGGCGGTGAGCGTTATGAATACATCAGCGCGTTGAATGATCGTCCAGAACATATCTCTGCATTGACTTCGCTCATTCAGCAGAATCTGCATGGCTGGAGCGTGCGTGCTGACCCTGCACGGGCTGATCGAGCTGCTGTGGTTGAGGCAAGGATGGCGGCGGCTAAAGCGGCTGAGTAGACAAAAGAGTGGGCGGGTGCCACTGCCCGATGGTGCAGAGGCAGAGCGGTCCGCCATGACCGTCGCCAGTTGAACACAGGATGCCCCCCTTAGTGAGCACCCTGTTTTAAAGAGGCTTACTGCGCAGTAGCAGGCTCATTCTCCAGCCACTGGTTCAGATCAATAATGTCCTGTGGAGTCAGAAGGCCGGTGTTTTGCTTCAGAATCAGCGTGTCAATAACGTAATTGTATTTTGCGTCCTGAAAATTGCGCAGTGCCACGAACAACTGCTGACGCGCCTGCAGCACATCAACGATGTTTCGGGTCCCAACCTCGTAGCCCACTTCAATCGCATCCAGAGCACTTTGTGCCGATGTAATTGCCTGCTGGCGCTGAGCCACTACCAGTGCGTCGGTGTTTACCCGACGAAAGGAATTACGCACATCCTGAGTTACTTGGCGACGAGTCAGATTGACGTTCTCCTGATTAGCCTGCAGGTCAAACTCGGCTGCCTGGCGGCGAGCAGAAATTGCGCCGCCGCTAAACAGAGGAACACTGATGGATAATGTCAGCGCAGTGCTGTCGAGGGCACCTGAGGCCCGCTGAAATCCTTCGGCTGAGGTGCTGCCGCCAGTAACGTTGTGGTTGTAGCCGGCTTGCAGCGCAATGGTTGGAAGATGATCAGATCGTCGGGCTTTGACCACATCGCTTTGAGCATCAACAATGTAGCGTGCGGCCAGTAGTTGCAGATTATTGTTCAGTGCTTCTTCCGTCCAGGATTCCACATCCCCTTCAGCGCTGATGATCGGAAAATCCTCACGCAGAACATACAGATTTGGATGAGACTGCCCGGTGATTGCCTGCAGGGCCTCGTAGCGGCTGGCCAGGGTGTCCTCGCCAAGGATTGTGTTATTCCTTGACAGGTCATAGGCAGCCTGACTTTCATAAACCTCAGTGATGGCAATCAAACCGACTTCCTCACGTTGTCTGGTGCGTTCGAGTTGGCGTTGTGCGGCTTCTTCTTCCTGACGGCTGGTTTCCAGACTTTCGATAGCGCGCAGGATGTTGAAATAAGCAGCCGCCACCCGAATGATTAAATCCTGCTCCTGGCCAGCAAAATTCATTTCCAGTGCCATGTTATTGTCGCGGGCGCTTTGATAGCTATACCAGGCAGCCAGGTTTACAACACTCTGAGTAAGGTTCAGACCCCAGCGATGGGAATTTTCGCCAGGACGGAAGCTGTGTTCATCCAGAATGATATTGCCTGTCGGGCCGCGAATGGGGCTGCTGGGTCCGGCAGTCTGACGGGTTGTTGAACCACTCAGATTAATACTTGGAAGCAGTGCGGCACGGCTTAGTGGGAGTTGAGTCTGCCGTGCTCGAAATTGCGCTTCGGCCTGGCGCAGGGATGGATCGTTTCGCATGGCCAGTTCCAGCACAGTGAATAAATCATCAGCGAAGGCTGCCGGAGCTCCGATAAGACTGCCTGATAGGCAGCACACGATTGCCAGGATGGAGGAAATTCGTCCCATATACATTAACCTTTTTAATAAATCTTATTTTGATTCAGCGATTGATTGCCTTGCTTCTGCTGACGCTGCTGTTGAGCTAAAAACGCTACAGATTGAAGGTTTTGGGCATTCTACACAGTGTCACTATAAGTGACAAATCCGGGTATAACAATGCTCTGCTTAAAGCTCATGTCCACCACCCGGACCAGCGCCGGGTGCAGGCCCTGATAACACTTTGTTTCGGATTGAGGCATAATGCCGAGCTAATCCAGGCAAGTTCATATCCACCACGAACGCCTGAAAGGCCAACGGCAGCAACGAGGCGAAAGGATAGACCAATGAGCGCTAATCCAGAACACTTTCTCGACAAGATCACCAAACTGGACGACAGTACCCGCCAGCACCTGAGTAATTCAAAGAAAGTATACGTACAAGGCAGTCGCCCGGATCTAAAAGTGCCGATGCGGGAAATCACTCTGTCGGATACCGCTACTGCAACAGGCAGTGAAGTCAACCCACCCGTGCGTGTATACGACACCTCCGGTATTTACTCTGATCCTGATGCCGCTGTGGATCTGCGTGCAGGGCTGCCAGCAATACGCACGCCCTGGATCGTGGAGCGTAATGATACTGAGTTGTTGTCACAGGTAAGCTCAGATTTCGGCAAACGCCGTCAGACGGATGTGCGTACGGCGCATCTGCGTTTTGAACATGTGCATAAACCGCGTTGCGCCAGAGCGGGACACAACGTCACGCAGCTGCATTATGCCCGTCGGGGCATCATCACTCCGGAAATGGAGTTCATCGCCATCCGGGAAAACATGAGCTATGTGCAGATGCGCGAACAGCAGGCACTGGCACATCAGCATCCGGGGCAGTCCTTTGGTGCCGCAATTCCAACAGAAATTACTCCGGAATTCGTGCGCTCAGAAGTGGCCCGTGGCCGTGCGATTATTCCTCTTAATATCAATCATCCCGAAATCGAGCCGATGATTATCGGCCGTAATTTTCTGGTAAAGGTAAACGCCAATATCGGTAACTCTGCCTTGAGCTCATCTATTGAGGATGAAGTAGAAAAGCTGACCTGGTCAGCGCACTGGGGTGCAGACACGGTCATGGATTTATCCACCGGCAAGAATATTCATGAGACCCGCGAGTGGATTATCCGAAACTCCATGGTGCCGATTGGTACCGTTCCGATTTACCAGGCGCTGGAAAAAGTGGATGGTGTGGCCGAGGATCTCACCTGGGAGCTGTTCCGGGATACTTTGATTGAACAGGCCGAGCAGGGCGTGGATTACTTCACCATACATGCTGGTGTATTGCTGCGCTACGTGCCGATGACTGCCAAACGCGTCACCGGGATAGTGTCACGCGGCGGTTCTATCATGGCTAAATGGTGTCTTGCCCACCATAAAGAGAATTTCCTCTATACCCATTTTGAGGACATCTGCGAAATCATGAAGGCTTATGATGTTGCCTTCTCACTGGGTGATGGCCTGCGCCCGGGTTCAATAGCCGACGCCAACGACGAGGCGCAGTTCAGTGAGCTGGAAACCCTGGGCGAATTGACCAGGATTGCCTGGAAGCATGATGTGCAATGCATGATTGAAGGTCCGGGACATGTCCCCATGCATATGATCAAAGAAAATATGGAGCGGCAGCTTGAAGTGTGCGCTGAGGCGCCGTTTTATACGCTGGGCCCACTGACTACTGATATCGCGCCAGGCTATGACCACATTACCTCAGGCATAGGCGCGGCGATGATTGGCTGGTTTGGCTGTGCGATGTTGTGTTATGTGACCCCTAAGGAGCATCTGGGGCTGCCGGATAAACAAGATGTTAAAGACGGCTTGATGGCCTATAAGATTGCGGCACATGCAGCGGATCTGGCCAAAGGTCACCCGGGTGCGCAGCTGCGTGATAATGCGCTGTCCAAAGCCCGCTTTGAGTTCCGCTGGGAAGATCAGTTTAATCTGGGTCTTGATCCGGAAACTGCGCGCAGCTTCCATGATGAAACCCTGCCTAAAGAATCTGGCAAGGTGGCACATTTCTGTTCCATGTGCGGTCCGAAATTTTGTTCAATGAAGATCAGTCAGGAAGTGCGTGACTATGCAGCCGCTCAGGAAATAGCCGATGTTGATGAAGCACGGCAGGCGGGGATGAACGCCATGTCTGAGGAGTATCAAAAAACCGGTCGGCAGTTGTATCGCAAGATTTAAGCGCCGAAAAATAATAAGTGAATGAGCGCTGACTGAAGTCAGCAATACTGTGTTTTTGTAAAGAGTTTTTATTAATGTCGAATTTACGAACTGATGATTTAAATATTGCATCCATTGCACCGCTGATTACACCCAGACAGCTCAAGAGTGAACTGCCCTTGATGGGAACGGCTCTGGAGTCGGTGGCAAACGCCAGGCAAACCATTTACTCGATCCTTGACCGTAAAGATCCGCGTGTGTTTATCGTGGTAGGTCCATGTTCTATTCATGACGTAACAGCGGCTATGGATTATGCTAAGCGTTTAAAAGGTCTGGCCGATGAAGTGAAAGATACCCTCTATCTGGTGATGCGGGTCTATTTTGAAAAACCACGCACCTCCGTGGGTTGGAAAGGTCTTATCAATGATCCGCATATGGACGATACGTTTCGAATAGAAGAGGGGCTGCGCACCGGTCGCAGGTTGCTGCTTGATATTGCCGCTCTGGGCCTGCCGACTTCTACCGAAGCACTTGATCCTATTTCGCCACAGTATCTGCAGGACGTGATTGCGTGGTCGGCCATTGGTGCCCGCACCACGGAATCACAGACGCACCGGGAGATGTCCAGTGGTCTGTCCTCGGCGGTAGGCTTTAAGAATGGCACTGATGGCGGATTAACAGTGGCGATCAATGCCATGCAATCGGTAACCAGCCCGCATCGCTTCCTGGGCATTAACAATGAAGGTCAGGTCTCAATTGTTGCCACCAAGGGTAATCGCTATGCGCATGTGGTACTGCGTGGCGGCAGTTCAGGCCCGAATTATGATTCCGTGCATGTCAGCCAGTGTGAGGCGGCGTTAAAGAAGGGCGGGGTAAGCCGCAACATAATGATTGATTGCAGTCATGCCAATTCCAACAAAGATCCTTCCGTGCAGTCACTGGTCCTGAAAGACGTGACGCATCAGATTCTTGAGGGTAACCAGTCGATTATCGGTTTGATGCTGGAGAGCAATATTAACTTCGGCAATCAAAGTATTCCGAAAGACCTTTCCGAGCTTAAATACGGCGTGTCGGTGACTGATGCCTGTATCGACTGGGCTGAAACCGAGCGCAGTATTCGTGAGATGGCAAAGAAGCTTAAAGACGTGCTGCCAGCTCGTACTGGCAGCGGTGACTGAGCATCCAGCCTTACATATTGCTGGCGAAACTCAGTGCGATTGATTCTTTTTCTTCGCGTCCTTGTTGAAGCCAGTCCTGAATGTGAGGATTACTGAGGATGGTGTCGCAATAACGCTGCGCCTCCCTGCTCAGCGTGGCACCATAGGATTTAAAGCAGATTGCCATCGGAGCATACATGCAGTCAGCAATTGAAAAACGGCCATACAGATATTCCCCGTCAGCGCGGTATTTCCGGCGGCAGCAACTCCAGATAGCATCGATGCGGGCTATTTCATCGGCTATCTGATCGGATAAAAACAGCTCAACATTGGCTTTGCAGTTCATTGGCCAGTCTTTCTTCAAATTCGGAAACTCTGAGTGCATCTCGGCACAGATTGAACGGGCAGTGGCCCGTTTTTTTGGATTTGCCGGCCAGCCACGACCATCCAGCATCTGCTCTGAAATATACTCACAGATAGCCATTGAATCCCAGACCGTGGTTTCGGAATGCAGCAACGCAGGAACTTTCAGTGAAGGTGAATAAGGGCCTAGCTTTTCGGCAGTGTTGTTCTGGTACAAAGCGATGTTGATTTCCTCAAAGGGAATGTCGAAATTTTTCAGCAGCAACCAGGGGCGCATCGACCAGGAAGAGTAGTTCTTATTTCCAATGACAAGTTTAGTTTTATTCATCAAGGCTTGCTCCAGTGCGGCGTTGTCTGTTGATAATTCCATGCACAAGTCCATGCCTAAAATGATGACAAGTCGTGCAAAATATCAGTTACTTTTCTTTAGTGAGTTTGACTGCTGGAAAGTTCCTGAAGGCAGGCAATATATCGACGGCGGTGATCGTTTTTATTATTAAACACAAGGTTTATTACAGCACGTCGATTCAATAAAGGCGATGCGCTGACCAATTATGGCGAAATAGTGGCGAAGGCTGAACTGTGTTCGGTGATTCACATACGCTGGTAATATCCTGTACTATTAAAACGTCGCTGAAATGACAATTTGAGTATGAAAAGGTGTCTATGGCCAGAAGAATTGCGATAGTTGAGGACGAGGCAGCGATCCGTGAAAACTATGCCGATGTGTTGCGTAAACAAGGCTACGAAGTGCAGACTTTTTCCAATCGCAAAGATGCGATGAAGTCCTTCGATATGCGTTTGCCGAACCTTGCGATTATCGACATCGGGCTGGAAAATGAAATTGATGGCGGATTTACACTCTGCCAGAGTTTGCGGTCTTTATCCGGTACGATTCCGATTATTTTTTTAACCGCCCGCGATAATGATTTTGACACGGTAAGCGGTCTGCGCATGGGGGCCGATGACTACCTGACCAAAGACATCAGTCTGCCACATCTTTCTGCGCGCATCGCAGCACTGTTTCGTCGCCAGGATGTCATGGATCAGCCCACCTCACCGGAAAATTTATTACAGCGTGATAAGCTGACCCTGGACATCGGACGCTTAACCGTGCAATGGAATGCTATTCCGGTGCCCCTGACGGTCACAGAATTCTGGATGGTGCATGCACTGGTTAAATTTCCAGGCCATGTTAAAAGCCGACAGGTATTGATGCAGGAGTCAAAAATATTTGTCGATGGCAGCACCATCACGTCGCATGTGAAACGAATCCGCAAGAAATTTATCATGATGGATGAAGAGTTTGATTGCATTGAGACGGTCTACGGCATGGGTTATCGCTGGAATACTCAGGGAACCTCGGTATGAATAAGCTATTAACTACGGCCTGCTGATGCCTCGATTATTCAAAAACCCCTTTGGGATACGCTTCAAACTGGTATTTCTGTCCAGCTTCCTGCTGGTGATTCCTTGGCTTGGTTACCAATATATCCTTGAAATGGAGGATTACCTGCGTCGCGGTCAGGAACAAACAGTGCTGGGAACAGCGCGAGCGCTGGCTACGGCATTGAATGAACGCCCTGAACTCTTTGATGAGCGCACTTTCAGTCCGGCAGGGCGCAGCGCTAATCTGTATCTGTATCCCATCTTTCACCCGCTGTCTTTGGATGACAGCTCGCTGGTCGACTGGCAGGACTATCAGCGTTACCAGATTGACTACGGTAGAAACAGCTCCATTGGCACACAATTAAATCCACGCGGTGAATTTTCCCGCTATTACCACAATGATGAATCGCTGAATTTCAAATTGCTGGTCGGCGAGCACAACCGCTCCCTGTATGCTTATTTCAAAGTGGTCGATGACAAAATTGTGTATCGCTCTCAAGACAGCCTGAGCATCCACAGGAACGATTTTCTACAGATATCGCTGCTTACTCGCGACGGCCAGTTCAAGCGTTATGCCATAGCTCCACGAGGCCCCGAATTTGTTTATGCCTATGAGATGGGCGAGGATATTCGAGATATTTCCGCGCTGGTGCATGAGGATCGGATCAGTGGTCAGTGGTACGAAACCGTTGAAGGCTATGAGGTGGAATTGAGAATGCCATTGACGATGCTGGGCGAGAAGCTTGGCTTCGCCATTTATGATGTTGATGACGCGGTTTCACGGCAGGTGACTTCAGTAGTGGCAACTTCTGCAGTGAACGAGCTTGAAACCCTCGGGTCACTGCTAAGACCGACGCCCGAAATAGACAAAATTGTTGAAGGTATGGGCCACACCAATTCGCGTATTCAGGTCATTAACCGGGACGGCAGGGTACTGCTTAGCGTCGGTGACATCCAATCGGCGACAGGGCTGATAATCGCATCAGATCCGGCGCTTGAATCAAACAATACCTACTGGCGCTATATTGAAGATAAAGTGTTGCTGCCGGTGTATTACAGAATACTCACTAAACCCTCGAACGATTTTATTGATGACCTTTATCAAGGCGGAACCGTTGAGGGTTCGCACATCAACGCAGCACTGGATGGTTTACCACAGACTCAGTTTCGTAAAGTGGCAGACTCGGAAACCCGAATTCTGGAAGCCGCCCACCCTATTGTGGCTGATAATGCAGTAATGGGCGTGGTGGTGGTCGATCAGAATATGAATGGTCTGCGAACCTTCAGGAATCAGGCGCTGGAAGCATTGTTCAACACCATCCTCGGGGTTATGGCGCTGGTTGCATTTGGCTTGTTTCTGTTCGCATCAAGGATTTCATCGCGGATTCGCCTGCTGCGTAATCAGGCAGAAAATATTATTGATGATTCAGGGCGGCTCAGAAATACCATTGTAGCCAGCAGCAATTCTGATGAAATTGGCGATCTTTCCCGCAGTTTTTACAATATGGTGGAGCGTCTGGGTCAGTACACCAGCTATCTTGAAAACATGTCTTCGCGTTTATCCCATGAACTGCGCACGCCGGTCACCGTGGTCAGATCCTCTCTTGAAAATCTCGGCATGGTGTCCCAGGACAAGGAGTCTGCCGTGTATATACAGCGCGCGGAAGAAGGCATCAGCCGACTCAATCTGATTCTTACCAATATGAGCGAGGGCACGCGCCTTGAGCAGATGTTGCAGACCTCGGAGAAAGAGATAATCGATCTGGTTAAAGTGACTGCAGGTTGTGTTGAGGGTTATCGGCTGGCGTATCCTGAGGCGATAATTCAGGACGATCTGCAGGGACCGGCGATGATCAATGGCGTACCGGAATACATTGCTCAGTTGCTGGACAAGCTGATCGCCAACGCCGTGGAGTTTTCCTATGACAAGCAGCCAATCATAGTCTCCTGCCGGGTGGTAAAGGATCACGCGCTGCTCAGGGTTAGCAACTACGGTCCGTTTCTTCCCGCAGAGATGAAAGGCAGGCTATTCGATTCAATGATTTCGGTGCGACCTCAGGAGAAACAGCGCGAGCCGCACCTCGGTATTGGCCTGCACATTGCGCGTTTGATTACCGAATTCCATCAGGGGACTATACGCGCTGATAATCTGGTCGATCGTGAGGGTGTCGCGATAACGCTGACTATTCCTCTGCTGCAGCTTGCTTAGCTTTATACCAGGCAGGGGCGTTCTGTTTTACCACTGGCGAATCCTCCGCCCACGCATGGCAGGTATTCAGCACAAAGGGCTTGCCCGCAGAGGCCGTGCCAGCTGAGTCGACCTGTTTGCGGCGGTGATTCTGCAGCGGCTTGATGGTCTGAAATGCCACCGTCGCCATCGGGTAGAGCAGTTCGGTCAAATGCGTGCAGCCGTTGACCCCGCCAACTCTGGCCCGTACTGCCTGCCGCCATCCAGCGGCCATGCGCAGCCCCTTCAGATCCTTATAGTTCGGCGCAATATCCGGGCACATCGAAAACGGACTGTTATCAGTAACGGCTTCAACATCATGGATCAGGAACTGGTCATCAATTGTTACGCGCAGCAGCATTTCATGCAGAGCCTCGCCAATCTGTACTTTACCGCGCCAGAGATTTTCGAACTCATAGGTTTTGGTATCGGTCATATGCGCTTCAATATCAAACAGCCCGTCCTCCCGTTCATAACCGGAGAATTTGATTGAGCGCGTATGTATATGAGTGCGGTTAACAGGGGGAGATAAGGGCATGGAATTAGCTCGGCAACAAAAGACGGCGGCATTATACTCTAAGTAATCCCATAATCGTCGACATGGGCCCCCGGATGGCAGAATCTGCCGACTGAACTGATACATTATTTAAGAACCCGCCTTTGGAGATCTGCATGTCAGCTGAGCTCAAACCGATAAACTACGCTGCTAAGGATGTAGAGATTCTGGATCGCACCACCGTCTGGGAGAGCTTCTTTAGAATCGACCGCCTGCACCTGCGCCATCGCCTGTTTGCAGGTGGCTGGAGCGAGGTTTTTCAGCGCGAATTATTTATGCGTCCACCCTCTGCCGGTGTGCTGCTCTATGATCCGGTGCTGGATAACGTGGTGCTGGTTGAGCAGTTCCGCGTGGGAGCACTGTCCGATTCGCCTGTAAGCGATGCCGATGGCGGGCCATGGCTGCTGGAACTGGTGGCCGGCATAGTTGATGCGGGTGAAACGGCGGAACAAAACGTTAATCGTGAAGCCTTTGAAGAGGCTGGCTGTGCAATAACCGCGTTACTGCCGATAGCCGAATACTTCAACAGTCCTGGTGGCTCCAATGAAAAAATCAGTCTATTCTGTGGTCGGGTTGATGCTAGTGGCGCCGGTGGTGTTTTCGGTCTGGTGGACGAACATGAAGATATCAGGGTTGAAGTCCTGTCTGTGGCTGATGCCTGGCAGGCTCTGCAGGATGGCCGCTTAAATAATGCCATGGCCATTATTGCACTGCAGTGGTTGATTATTAATCGAGAGCAGGTGCGGCAACAATGGCTTTAAACAGGGCTGAGAGTGACGGTAATTTTATTCATTTACTAAGCGCAGGACCTGAACTAGAATTCGGAAAGTCATTTTTACGCAGGAAGTGTGACTTGAATGCCTGCTTGATTTCAACATCGTCGTAATATACATCAGAATTTCGCCTTTCAATGAGTTGGAAAATGGGTTTCTGTACAACAGCGATATGTACAGGAGTTGGTAAATTAAGGATGACAACGACAGAATAATGTTTTGCCGAGAGCATGCCCGCATGTGCGGACCAGACCAGGGCGGGTCTGCAGTGGCGAGACTTAATCTGCTATAAAATTATGATTAATCAGTCTGCAGATAATTCTGTTCGTGTTGTACAAATCACCGATACTCATCTGTTTCGGGAGCCTGCGGCTGAGCTGTTGAAGCTGAACACGCAGGAAAGTTTTGAATACGTGTTGAACCTCATCGAGCAAAACGAAACCCATGTAGACATGTTCCTTGGCACCGGAGACATCGCTCAGGATGCATCGCTGGAAGCCTATAAGCGCTTTATCCGCAGTATGGAAAGATTCTCCGCGCCGCTGTACTGGATTCCAGGCAATCATGACCGGCGTGCCGTTATGCAAAAGGCCGTCGGAACGGGCACACAATTTCTCAGCTGCATTGATGCTGGCAACTGGCGGATTATCATGCTGGATTCCTCGGTCACCGGAGAGGTGCATGGCTGGCTGAGTCAGGCAGAGTTGCAGCGTCTGAAAGCCAGACTGGCCGAAGCTGATGCCAGTCATTCACATGTGCTGATCTGCCTGCACCACAACCCGATACCTGGCAATTCAAAGTGGATGGAAGGAATTGGCTTGCGCAATGCTGCCGAATTATTTGCGATACTGGATCGCTACCAGAGTGTGCGTGCAGTAATTTACGGGCATATTCATCAGGCGCTTGATTTTGAACGTAATGGTGTCCGCTATCTTTGTACCCCATCAACCTGCATACAATTCAAACAGGCAGTGACGGATTTTGCTCTGGACGATCGCAACCCGGCCTATCGTTGGCTGCAATTGGATGCTGATGGCCGTATTGAGACGGCTGTCGAGCGAGTCACTGAGTATTTTTTGACGGTAGACCACAGCTCGAATGGCTATTGATTTGGCCCCTGTTGCGGCTCAGATTGACAAGGCAGATTGTTACCTGATTTACCTCCACGGCTTCAACAGCTCACCGCTTTCTAAAAAAGCGCTGCAGACCACTGCTTACTTTGAATCACTGGGTATCGCCGACCGGCTCTTTGTTCCTGAGCTGGCTTATGAACCGGCTCAGGCTATGAAAGATCTGCGCGCACTGGTATCTGCGCCGCGTCAACTGCCGGTGGTGCTGTGTGGCAGTTCATTAGGCGGCTACTATGCCAGCTGTCTGGCTGAGGACTATAATCTGAAGGCCGTGTTGATCAATCCTGCGGTGCGGCCTTACCTGTTATGGGAAAAGCATCTGGGTGAGAATCACAATTATTACACGGGCGAGGCTTATCAGGTGACACCTGCGCATATTGAACAGCTGCGCCAGATGGAGCGCGATCCGATCAGCAGGCCAGGCAATTTCCTGTTGTTGGCGCAGACCGGCGATGAAGTGCTCGACTATCGTGATGCGTTAGAGAAATATAAGAATTCAGCGCGTATAATCCAGCAGGGCGGCGATCACAGCTTCTGTAATTATCAGCATATGTTGCCCGTGATAATGAATTTTTTTGCCGCAAAGCAGGCTTTTGTGGATTAACACCAGCAGCGCGGACAGCGCGTATCAACAGAAATAAGGCAAAGAATGACTACCAGCTATACTGCCGATGCCATTGAAGTATTAACCGGTCTTGACCCCGTCCGTAAACGTCCAGGTATGTATACCGATACCTCGCGTCCCAACCACCTGGCCCAAGAAGTTATCGATAACAGCGTCGATGAGGCGCTGGCAGGTTATGCCAGAAACATTACGCTGATACTGCATAAAGATGGTTCCGTGGAAGTCAGCGACGATGGTCGCGGCATGCCGGTGGACATGCACGCTGAGGAAAAGGTGTCCGGTGTTGAGCTGATTCTGACGCGGCTGCATGCCGGCGGAAAATTTTCCGATAAGAATTATCAGTTTTCCGGCGGCCTGCATGGGGTTGGCGTGTCAGTGGTTAATGCGCTTTCGCACTATGTCGTAGTCACGGTAAAACGCGACGGCATCATCTATCAAATGAAGTTTCGCAATGGCGATAAGGCCTCGGAACTCACGCCCATCGGCACCACAGGACGCCGTCAGACCGGCACCACAGTGCTGTTTCTGCCCGATGAAAAATACTTCGACTCCAATAAATTCTCTGTGTCCCGCCTCAAGCATGTGCTGCGCGCCAAGGCGGTGCTGTGTTCTGGTCTGCGGGTCAGCTTTGTTGATAACACAGCCGAGGGAGATAAAGACCAGAGCGAAGAATGGTATTACGAAGATGGCCTGCATGACTATCTGACTCAGGCTACTGCAGAGTATCTCTGTTTGCCGGAGCAGCCCTTCATTGGCAGCCTGCAGGGCAATGACGAGGCGGTTGACTGGGCCGTGCAGTGGCTGCCTGACGGCGGTGACGTGATAGGCGAAAGCTATGTCAATCTGATACCCACCACGCAGGGCGGCACCCATGTGAATGGTCTGCGTACCGGCCTGCTGGAGGCGATGCGCGAGTTCTGCGAATTTCGCAACCTGCTGCCGCGCGGCATCAAACTCAGCCCCGAAGATATCTGGGACCGCTGTTGCTATGTGGTCTCTATCAAGATGAAGGATCCGCAGTTTTCCGGCCAGACTAAAGAGCGTCTGTCGTCACGTCAGTGCGCAGTGTTTGTTGCCGGAGTGGTCAAGGATTCATTCAGCCTGTGGCTCAATCAGCACACTGCTGAGGCCGAACAGCTTGCCGATTTATGCATCAACAATGCTCAAAGTCGCTTAAAAGCCAGCAAAAAAGTAGCCCGTAAAAAGATTACCGCCGGCCCGGCTCTGCCAGGCAAACTGGCAGACTGCTCGACTCAGGATGTGATGGCGGGTGAGCTGTTTCTGGTTGAGGGCGATTCTGCCGGAGGGTCAGCGAAGCAGGCACGCGACCGGGAAACTCAGGCGATCATGCCGCTGCGCGGTAAAATCCTGAACACCTGGGAAGTGGACTCCAATGAAATTTTGGCTTCTCAGGAAGTTCATGATATCGCTGTGGCGCTGGGCGTTGACCCGGCATCCGACAATATTGAAGGGCTGCGTTATGGCAAAGTCTGCATTCTTGCTGACGCGGACTCGGATGGACTGCATATTGCTACCCTGCTGTGCGCGCTGTTTCTGCGGCATTTCCGTCCGCTGGTGGCAGCGGGGCACGTTTATGTGGCTATGCCACCGTTGTATCGAATCGATGTTGGCAAAGAAGTTTTTTATGCGCTGGATGAGGATGAAAAAAACGGCATTCTCGACCGTCTGGTGGCGGAGAAAAAATCGGGCAAACCTAATGTGCAGCGCTTCAAAGGTCTCGGTGAAATGAATCCGCTGCAACTGCGTGAAACCACCATGAGCCGCGACACCCGCAGACTGGTGCAACTGACTCTGGATGCAGATGACCGCTCTGCCGGCTACAGCGCTACCGACGAATCCATGGACATGCTGCTGGCAAAAAAGCGCGCGCCAGATCGCAAATCCTGGCTGGAAGAATATGGCAATCTTGCTGATCCAGCTGACTGAAATCTCCAGACCACGACTCCTTTATAGACGAGCGCAGCAATGACTCTGAATATCATCATCAATAAAGACGGCACTGAACAGATCAGCCTGAAAAGCTATTCTCAGCAGGCCTATCTGAATTACTCCATGTATGTGATCAATGACCGTGCGCTGCCACATATCGGCGATGGTCTAAAGCCGGTGCAGCGCCGGATTATTTACGCGATGTCTGAACTTGGTTTGAAAGCTTCCGCCAAGTTTAAAAAATCGGCGCGTACTATCGGCGATGTTATTGGTAAATTCCATCCCCATGGCGACTCCGCTTGCTATGAGGCCATGGTATTGATGGCGCAGCCCTTCAGTTACCGTTATCCACTGGTGGATGGTCAGGGTAACTGGGGTTCACCGGATGATCCAAAGTCTTTTGCCGCGATGCGCTACACCGAGTCCCGCTTGCAGAAATATGCTGATTTGCTGTTGTCCGAATTGGCTCATGGAACAGTGGAATGGCGCCCGAATTTCGATGGCACCATGGACGAACCGGAACTGCTTCCATCCCGAGTGCCTAATGTCTTACTTAATGGCGGCAGTGGTATCGCGGTAGGCATGGCCACCGATATTCCTCCGCATAATCTGCGTGAAGTCGTCAGTGCCTGTATCCATCTGCTGGATAACCCTGACGCGACGCTGGACGATTTATGTGAGCATATCAAAGGACCGGATTTTCCTACTGAGGCTGAAATCATCACGCCTCTACAGGAAATCAAAGAAATTTATCAGACCGGTCGAGGCTCACTGAAAGCGCGTGCTGTGTACCATATTGAGAACGGCGATATTGTGATCACTGCATTGCCTTATCAAGTGTCCGGTTCGAAAGTGCTGGAGCAGATTGCGGCGCAGATGAACCGCAAAAAACTGCCGATGGTGGTGGATCTTCGCGATGAATCGGATCACGAAAATCCGACCCGCATTGTGATCGTACCGCGCTCTAACAGGGTTGAAGTTGACGACCTGATGCTGCATCTGTTCGCCACTACCGATCTGGAAAAATCTTATCGTACCAATTTCAATATGATTGGCATCAATGGCCGCCCGCAGGTGAAGGTGCTGAAGCCGCTGCTGCAGGAGTGGCTGCAGTTCCGTACCGCAACCGTGCGCCGACGCTTACAGAACAGGCTGGAGCGCGTACTCGACAGATTGCATCTGCTGCAGGGCTTGCTGATTGCGTTTCTGAACATTGATGAAGTGATTCACATTATCCGTACCGAAGACAAACCCAAACCGGTGTTGATGGCACGCTTTGAATTATCGGACCGGCAGGCTGAAGCGATACTGGAACTGAAGTTGCGTCATCTGGCTAAGCTGGAAGAAGTAAAGATCCGCGCCGAACAACAGGAACTTGATGCCGAACGCCAGCGTCTGGAATTGTTGCTCGGTTCAGCAGCACGATTGAAGACCCTGATCAAAAAGGAACTGACGGACGATGCGGAAGCTTACGGGGATGCGCGTAAATCGAAAATTGTGCAGCGCAGCGAAGCGCAGGCCTTCAGTGAAATTGAGCTGATGTCCACTGAGCCGCTGACGGTAGTGCTGTCGGAGCGGGGCTGGGCACGCGCCGGTAAAGGTCATGATCTTGATCCGGCCACTTTGCAATACAAAGCCGGCGACAGTTTCAAAATGGCTGCCCGTGGCAAGAGCAGCCAGAATGCTATTTTTATTGATTCCACCGGTCGCACTTATTCCCTGCCATCACACAGTCTGGCATCGGCGCGTGGTCAGGGTGAGCCATTGAGCGGACGGCTGGCGCCTCCTGCCGGGGCCACCTTTGAAGGCGTATTGCTGGCTGACGATAAGCAACAGGTGCTGTTGGCAAGTGATGGCGGATATGGTTTTGTCACTACCGTTGCTGACCTGCAAAGCAAGAATAAGGCAGGTAAGGCAATGCTGAAGTTATCCAAAGGCAGCAGAGTTCTACCGCCCCTGCTGATTAATAATTATGAGACAGACACCATTGTTGCGGTTACAAATGAAGGCCGGATGCTGTCATTCCCGCTGGCTGAACTGCCTGTTTTGCCACGTGGCAAAGGTAATAAAGTTATTAGCATCCCGTCCGCAAGAGTCAATGATCGCGTTGAGTTTGTGGTGGCGCTGGCGGTGATTGGCAGTGGCGGCAGCATAAATATCCATGCCGGTCGTCGTCATTTGGTGATGAAGGCATCGGATCTGGAGCATTACACAGGTGAGCGAGGTCGTCGGGGTAATAAATTACCACGCGGTTTTCAAAACGTGGACAGGATTGAGCTGATTGACGACTAAGATGCAAGCAGGCAATTTCAAGCGCAAAGCCCCAGTCTGAGCAGATGCTCAGTCTGGCTGCCCCGCTCCTGTTATCACCCCGGCGTCGTCTGGAATATCAGGCTGATTCTGCTGCGCAGCAAGTCGATCTGACTGGCCAGGCACAGACTGGCGACCTTGAGCTTCTCGCTCCAGCGCATAAGCCAGGCGGTTATAGGCCTGAATAACGACACCTACTTCGTCGTTGCGGTCTGCGAACGGGCTAAGTTCGACTTCACCCTGCTGCAATTGCTGGATGCGGGCCGTGAGAGTGCGTAATGGCAGGCTGATAAAATGTTGAGTTAACGCCATGGTGACAGTGATTGCAACGATAATCAGCAGACTCAGCGCAATCAATATGAAGATAAAATTCCTCGTGACCCCTTTTTCAATATAACTCTGATCCAGATTAATGCGGACGTATCCGGCGATCGAACCTTGCAGGGCGATAGGTGATAGATAGCTGCCGAAAAACTGATTACTGTCAGCGTTACGGGAGGACACTGAAGAGCCGGCAATAGCGATAACCTGATCGTCCACGCTGAGCACAGCAGCCTGAGCAATAGCGGCATTTCGGGTAAGTTGATTGAGCAGCACGTTCATGCTGATCAGGTCATTGGAAAGCACCAGTTCGGTAACCAGAATAGCGGTTTGGCGCGCCAGTGTTTCGCCCAGACTGTCCGCCTGCTGGCGCAGAATATTCTCAGTATTGTAAGTGGTTACCAGCCAGAATACCGACATCGCCAGTACGACGACGACGGAGGTGGTCAGCGAAAATTTATGACCTATTTTCAAAGAAGAGTGCGGTGTACTCGGCATTATGGATGAGGTGTATTCGTCATTGTGGAAAGGAACGCAGGGTTATTTCTTCATCCTGCATAAAACTGAAATCCATATTATCGCTGGGTTCCTGAAGGCAGTTACCCTGCACCATGTTTAATTCAGCCTGCCACAACAGGGGCAGCATTTCGATCTGGTCGATCATGGGTGCGATCACCAGCAACCCACGTGCGTGCAGTCCTTTGACTGTAGCCTGCAGTTTCTCCCTTTGCTTCGCATCAACATCCAAATCCTGCAACAGCGCTCGATCAAGCTTCACAAAATGCGCCGGCACAGTATCCAGATGTCGGAATGGATCCAGACTGCAGCCAAAATGCGTTATCGACAGGCGGATATTGAGTTCTGTCAGTTGCCTGCCAAATTCCGCAACTTTCTGCGGCGTGCTGACTATATCCAGTTCACTGACCTGCAGGATCAACTGCTCAGTCGACTGTCGCAGTTCGTGCAATCTGTTAGCAAGCCAGGGTAGCAGTGTTGATCCGGTGATGGAGTTTTGAGTCAGATTAACCGTGAAGCGCAGGCGGGGGTTATTGCGTAACTGCAGCAGGTCCATGGCCTGCAATAAGACCCAGCGATCTATCTCTTCACCCAGACCATGCTGGTTGGCTATTTCCAGAAAATCCGGAGGAAACAGCAGGGCAGTTTCAGCGTTGGATGGTTGGCGCATGCGGATACGGATTTCGTAATGTTCCAGACCATCGGCTCTTAGATTGACCACGGGCTGGAAAACCAGCACAAAGTTGCCGGTAGCGAGCGCCTCGCGCAGGCCCAGCAGAATCTCATTAGGACGGATGTCCAGCGCAGCAGTATGCTGGCCACGATTTCCTTCCTGATTCTGTCTTGCATTGATATTGTGTCGGGCGCGCTCTACGACCACTTCGGCGTCCACGGCCTCTTCTGTCACGGCGGCGCTGCCAGCCATCGCAAACAGTTGCAGAGTCTGCGGTACCAGTGGGCGCAGACCGGTATTCACTGTTTCCAGTAAACGTTCGGGCCAATCGCTGCCACGTAGCTCATTGGTCGGTATCAGAATGCCAAATTCACTGGTACTGAGACGACCTGCCAGAACATCGGCAGGTAGAAGTCTATGCAGCAGATCGCCAATATCTGCCAGCAGCAGATTGGTGGCTGATTTGCCCATAACCAAAGTAACCTCATCCAGATGCTGCAACTGCAGTAACAACAGAGCGCTGTGCTTCTGTTCATAGACGGCGTCGCCCAGCGCGTGTTCTATCTGTATCAGCAGGCTGGCGCGGTTCAGCAATCCGGTCAGCAGATCGCGGTTATGGATCTGTCTGATGGTGTTTTTAAGCCGGGTATTGCCGGTAGCCGGTTGAATCAGCAATTGCAGGGCGCGTTCGCCTTCATAGGGAACCACCGCCGCATCCATAGTGGCGTTAAAGCTGCGGCCATCTTTGCATAAGGCCTGAAAAGTACAACTGCCGCTGTCCATATCAAACTGGCTGCGTAAAAACGCTTTAACTGCGGGAATATCATCGATGGCTACCAGATCCAGCAAAGGCACGCTGATCATTTCTTCAACTGAGTTGTATCCAAACAGGTGCATATAAGCAGCATTGGCGTAAACGTGGACGCCTTCATGCAGATAACTGATCGCATCGGAGGCGCTGGCCAGCAGCAGACGGTAACGCTGCTCCAGTTCACGCAAGGCCGCCGTGACGCGCCGTCGTTCGCGTCGTTCATGCAGGTTTTCCAGCTCACGCTGAACATAGCGCTGCAATTTTGCCTGCTGACCGAGGTCGTCGGGATCGTTGACGGTCATTACGGCCTTGATGCCGCTGGCCAGTTTTGGGTAGCGATCTGCCGGGATATCATGGTTGAGCAGTAACAGTGCGGGAATATCGGTGTCATGTCCTTTGAGAATAGCCGAGATGTTGACGGGAATATCTGCCACAGTATCCATCAGCAACAGCAGCAGATCCCAGTGACGCTGTCCGATCAACTCCAGCAGTTCGGCATGGTCTGCGGCTTTGCGAGCAAACACACTGCGCCCTGATTTGCGGATCAGATTAATTATCTGTTCCGCATTAGCGCCCGATTCGGCGAGGATCAGTATGTTGGTTATTGATTTTTTATCCATAATCCGTTTTTATTGTGCGGGGTTCCTCTGAATGGCCACCATGTTAAACTGTCGGCACGCGCTTAATAAAGAGCAACACATCTAATTTCCCAGTTATGTGCAAAAAAAAGCAGGGTTTATGCCGAGTCCTGAGTCCTGCCTGTTTAGCTTAAGTGAGTGATTTAAATGAGTGATTTAAATGAGTAATGCCAGCAACAACGAGGCCTGGGCCAGATCGCTCAAAGATATCCGCAATGCTAAAAGTCGTCTGCTGGTCTGCTTTCTAACCTTTCCCTTATATATAGTGGCCGTCAGCAGTCTGGCAAAAAATGGTAACAGCGTGACCGCGCTGATGTTGCTGTACATGTTGTTATACGCCGGTTTTGGTATTAATGCTGCAATCAAACGCTGTCCAAGGTGTCATGAGCAGTTTTATGTAAAAGGATTTTTTCTGAATATTTTTAGCCGTAAGTGTGCCCATTGCGGGCTTCCAGCAACGACTGAATGAGGAATACAGAATGACAGGACTTTTTAAGGGAATAGCACTGGCGCTGCTGATTATCATTTCAACTGCGCCGGTGGCCGCGCAGCAGGAAGATGAAAAAGCGCAGATATTAAACTCTGCACTGGCCGCGCTGGATGAGTTTATGCGGACCTTTAACAGCAAAGATCCACAGGCCTGGGCCGCTTCATTTAATTATCCGCACATACGATTTGCCAGCGGACAGTTGAATATCTGGACTACGCCCGAAGAATTTGCTGCCAATTCTCCCTTCGATAACCTGGCAAGAACTGGCTGGGATCACTCCCACTGGATCAGCCGGGAAGTGAGTCTGTTGAGTGCAGAAAAGGTACATTTCAATACAGTATTTCAACGCTTCAACAGCGACAATGAAGTTATTGGAACCTACGAATCGCTGTATATCGTAACCAGAGTGAATGGCCACTGGGGTACTCAGGGGCGTTCAAGCCTCGCGCCATAGCGGGCTTAAGCAGAAACACCCGGAGCAGAACGGTCGCCGAAGATCGCTGTGCCGATTCGCACGATGGTCGAACCCTCGGCGATTGCTGCATCGGAATCGCTGCTCATGCCAATCGATAAAGTATCAAAATACGGATATCGGTAGGAAAGCTCTCGAAACACTGCGGCTAAAGGTCGGTAGACCCGGCGCTGCTGCTCAAAGTCCTCGCAGGGTGCCGGGATGGCCATCAGACCACGCAAACGCAGACGTGGCATACTGCTGATAGCGTTGCATAAGGCTGGCGCATCTGCCAGTGCCAGTCCGGATTTGCTGTCTTCCTGGGAGATATTCACCTGAATGCACACATTCAATGGCGGTAGTTCGGCGAGGCGCTGTTCATTCAGGCGGACGGCAATTTTAAGCCGGTCGACACTGTGAACCCATTGGAAATGTTCGGCAATCTCCCGGGTTTTATTGGACTGAATCGGCCCGATGAAGTGCCAGTTTATATCCGGCGCTGCTATCTGCTTAATCTTCTCGACGGACTCCTGTACATAGTTCTCGCCGAAATCTCTTACGCCACACTGGTAAGCTTCGCGGATAGTTTCTACCGGATGAGTTTTACTGACCGCCAGCAGTTTGACGCTGCCGGGAGTGCGCTGAAAGCGCTGCATGGAATTGTCGATCTGTCCACGAATAGTCTGCAGGTTTTCTGCTATGCTTTGCATCGTTTGTGAGTCACCGTAGTATTGCTGGAAGGTTTGGCGAATCGGGGCAGATTCCAAGGAAGTCGCTATCGACAGTAAACAATAAAAGAGACCTGCACAATGGATATTACAACCTTGCTGGGATTCAGTGTTAAACAGGGTGCATCAGATTTGCACCTGACCGCGGGCATGCCTCCGCTGATCCGCGTTGATGGCGACATTCGCCCGATCAACGTGCCAGCCATGGGACATAAGGAAGTGCATGGCCTCATTTACGAGATCATGACCGACCGCCAACGGAAAGAATATGAACAATTCATGGAAACGGATTTTTCATTTGAAGTCCCGGGTCTGGCGCGTTTTCGGGTTAACGCGTTTAACCAGAATCGTGGCGCCGGTGCGGTATTTCGGACTATTCCCTCCAAAATTCTGTCGATGGAGGATCTTGGGATGGGGCCGATTTTCAAGCAGATTTCTGATGTGCCGCGCGGTCTGGTGGTAATCACCGGACCCACCGGTTCTGGCAAGAGCACCACGCTGGCGGCGATGATAGATTACATCAACAACACCCGCTACGAGCATATCCTGACCATTGAGGATCCTATCGAATTCGTGCATCAGAGCAAAAAATGTCTGATCAATCAGCGTGAGGTTCACCGCGACACTCTGGGCTTCAGCGAGGCACTGCGCTCTGCTCTGCGTGAAGATCCCGACATTATTCTGGTGGGTGAGCTGCGCGATCTGGAAACAATCCGACTGGCATTAACAGCTGCGGAAACCGGCCATCTGGTGTTTGGAACACTGCACACGACTTCAGCGGCAAAAACGATCGATCGCGTCATTGATGTGTTTCCGGCGGCAGAAAAAAGTATGGTGCGTTCGATGCTGTCTGAATCATTGCAGGCAGTAGTTTCACAGGCCCTGATGAAAAAGAACGGTGGTGGTCGAGTGGCTGCTCATGAAATCATGATCGGCACACCGGCCATTCGCAATCTGATCCGTGAGGATAAAGTGGCGCAGATGTATTCAGCAATTCAGACCAGTGCCAATGTGGGAATGAAAACGCTGGATCAATGCCTGAAAGAATTGCTTGCCAAAGGTCTTATCAGCAAGGAATCGGCCCGCTTGAAGGCGAAACAACCGGAAGCATTCTCATAAGCCGGCGAACCATGACTCCAGAATGAGCTTGGCAGCGAGGCTGTCGATCTGCGCATCGGCTTCACCTCGCAGCAATTGACCTCGTGCCTCGAAAGAGGACAAACGTTCATCCATGCCATAACAGGGTTTATGCAGACGACCTTCCAGTCGCTGCCCGAATTTGCGAGCACGCAACAGTAGTTCACTTTCAGTGTCATCCATATTAAACGGCAGGCCGACGACAAAAACGGTGGGTCGCCACTGTACCACCAGCTTTTCAATCTCCTGCCAATCTGGAATGCCATCTCTGGCGTTCAGTGTCTGCAGCGGCTGGGCAGTGCCGGTGATGCTCTGTCCATAAGCAACGCCAATACGTTTAGTGCCAAAATCAAAACCCAATGCTGAAACAGTCTGATCGCGCCTAAGCGGATATTGGTTCATTGCTTTTGATGACCAGCGCTGGGTGACCAGAGCTGACTCATGGTCAGGCCGAGCAGCGCAACTGCAGCGCCAGGTTTATTTTCATAATCGCGAGAGAACAGCAGCTCTGGAGTGGCAGGCACGGTCAGCCAGACATTGTTGCTGATTTCCTCTTCCAGTTGTCCGGCTTCCCAGCCGGCGCAACCCATCGCAATCAGATACTTCGAGGGCCCCTTGCCGATCGCGATATCCTCCAGAATATCTTTAGACATGGACAGGCTGACCTGATCGGTCAGCGGCAGGGTATACGACCATTCGTGGCCGCTTTCATGAAGGATGAAGCCCTTGTGTTTTTCCACCGGACCACCAGTCAGAACCCGCTCTTTGTGCAGGATACGGTGCAGATCAGCATCTTTTGCCTGCAGTCGCATTTCATGCAGGAGCTCGCTGATGCGCATTCGTGAGGGCTTGTTGACAATAATACCCATCGCACCATCTTCACTGTGCTTCCAGAGATAGGTGATGGTATTGCTGAAATAAGGATCGTGCAGTTGCGGCATCGCAACCAGGAAGTGGTTTTCCAGGTTATCAGCCTTTGCTGCATTTTCGGACTTGGCTTGTTCGGGCTTGCTCATGAGATTTCTTAATTGCTCGTAAAGGAATTACCCTGGTGAAACCGCCAGGTACGGATAATTTCCAGAATATCGACTTCTTCGCGCAGCGCGTCGGAAAAGGGTTCAAACGGTGCCGCCATCTGGACAATGCTGACAGCGGCCTCATCCAGGATACGATGTCCTGATGATTGCAGAATTCGTATTTCCTGCACACTGCCATTGGGCCGCAGCGCCACCATCATACGCAGACTGCCATACAACTCCTGTTGTCGGGCTTGCCCAGGATAGTTTAGATTGCCGACACTTTCAATGTGCTTGCGCCAGCTATCGAGGTAGAGGGCATCTGCACGTTTTTGGGTGGACGCTGAAGATAGGGTGTACTTGCGTGGACGTTTCGCATAAGCCTGTTGCTGCAGATCCAGCTGCGCCTGCAGACTCGCAATCGCCAGACTCAACTCCTGGGGTGAAGATGTGTCCGATAACGGATTCTCGCTATCGGAGGCATCCAGTTCCAGCTGTTGACTGATCTGTTCATCGGCACGCTGAGCGGTCAGTACTGAGAAATCAACAGCACGTTCCTGAGGACTTGGCGGCGGCGCCTCCTGAACCGGCACCACCTGTCGAATCATATTATCGTTGAGGTCAGATTGAAAAGGTGTCGCCGGTGCTGCTGCGGTGTCCAGAATACCACTACCGGTTTGATTTTCCTGGGCAATGAAATCAGCCTCATCCGGTGGCTCTGCGCTGCGGTACTGTGCCAGTGTTATCTCAATGGACGGCGCGCTTTTGCTTTCACCCATAAACGTAAAGCCGACTCCCATGATCAGCATGATGTGGATACATGCAGACACGAAGATCGTAAAGCCGAAGCGTTCCCCGGAAATGTCTGTGTCGCTGGCCATAAATCGTTAGCTTCTGGTGTTTTTCTTTAACCTTGCTGCAATACAGTCCATCAGATCGCCGGCGATATTCAGATTATAGGCGGCGTCAATTTCGCGTACGCAGGTTGGACTGGTGACGTTAATCTCAGTCAGATAATCCCCAATCACGTCCAGGCCGACAAACAGCAGGCCTTTACGCTGTACAGTTTCTTTCACCTGAGCGCAGATCCAGCGGTCGCGCTCGCTTAAGGGTTGGGCAATGCCACTGCCGCCAGCTGCAAGATTGCCGCGGGTCTCGCCAACCGCAGGAACCCGTGCCAGCGCATAAGGTACCGGTTCGCCATCAACCAGCAGGATGCGTTTATCACCATTGGCGATTTCAGGAATAAAACGCTGGGCCATGATTTGACGTCGGCCATGGTCAGTCAGCATTTCAATAATCACGCTGATATTGGGATCCGTTTCTTTGAGTCGGAAGATTGATGTGCCGCCCATTCCGTCTAATGGTTTAAAAATGACATCTGTATGTTCGGCATGAAAGGCTTTTAGCTTTGCTGCCTGACTGCTGACCAGAACCGGCGGGCAGCATTGCGGAAACTGAGTGGCAAAAAGCTTTTCATTACAATCGCGCAGGCTCTGCGGCTTATTGACGATCAGCGCGCCGCAGTTTTCCGCCTGCTCAAGCAGATACGTTGAATAGATATAGTCATTGTCAAAGGGCGGATCCTTGCGCATCAATATGACGTCGAGATCGTGCAGCGGAGACTCGTGCGCGGTGCCCAGACTGAACCACCTGGTTTCATTATAGTCCACCTTCAGATCGCGCATCGTGCCCATGGCGACGCCATCGCGCGAATACAGATCAGACTGCTCCATATAATTCAGAGTCCAGCCGCGTTGTTGTGCTGCCACCAGCATGGCGAGACTGGTGTCCTTCCTGTAACTGATGGACGCAATCGGGTCCATGACAATGCCGAGTTTGATGCTCATGAGAAACCTTCAGCCGGAGTGCAGTAGTGGTATGGGCGGCATAATAGCATGTTTTAAGAATCTGACTTTTGCCGCCTGGGCTTTCGCGAGCCACCGCATCCTGTGCTACATATTTAAGATGAGCGTTGCAGTTTAAACAGGTGAGGTGAGGCATGGATGCCATGATTAAAAGTGCTGCAGGGGTTACCGTGCTGCTGGTGGATGACAGTAAAAGCATTCGGCACAGCACTGAGATTCTGTTGAATGAGTCGGGTCTTAGCGTAGCCTCGGCTGCAGATGGATTCGAGGCATTATGCAAACTGGCGACAGTGAAACCGGACATTATTTTAATGGACATAATGATGCCGCGCCTCGACGGGTTGCAGACTTGCGCATTGATCAAACACCACAGCCAGTTCAATAAAATACCGATCGTGCTGATGTCTGGCAGTGATAGTTTGTCGGACCAGGTAAAAGCCGAACTGGTGGGAGCGCAGCGTTACATCATTAAGCCTTTCAGTCGCAATGATCTGCTGAAAACACTGCGCGAGTTGCTGCCTGCGCTGGAGCGGACATGATGGCTACAATTCTGATAGTGGATGACTCGGCAACTCAGAACGCCTGCATGCAATTACTACTGAGCAGCATCGGCCATCGTGTCAGCTGTGTGAATTCTATCAATGAAGCGCGAATTTTCTGTGAGCATAACGCGGTAGAGCTGAGTCTGGTTGAATTATTGCTGTTCAAGAATAACGGTTTCGAGATTGCACCAGAGTTGCAAAAAATAGCGGGTGCTCCGGCTGTGTTAATGCTCTCTCGTCGGCTTGAAGCGGATAAAATCTGGGCAGGAGCACAGCGAATAAAAAACTTTCTGTACCGGCCCTGTGCACCTGAAACCTGCATGAACCTGGTGGCAACATTGCTTGGGCAGAATAAGTTGCCACCCACGCTCGTTGCAGACATTAAGGAGGCGCTGTAATGACAGAATTGCCTGCACAGCCTCACCCCCAACTGCAATCAAAGTTGCATTGCTGTCTTCATGAGGCAACCACGGAATTTGAGCGAACGTGTAGAAAATATCTTAATGATGGTAATGCAGCGCATCTGACTGAAATGACAAGAAACTTAAACAATGCCGCCACATGCTTTGTTTTTTTGCAGATAAAAAAAGCAAAACTTTATTGTGATCTTATCGGTGTTGTACTTGAAAAAAGCACTGCACCGAATTTTGAAAATGCATCCGGTTTTGCAAAAATTCTAGCGGAAATCAGCGTCATTTTGTGCCACTGCGCAAAGTTGTTCAGTTGTAATCCCGGCTATGGAAATGTGGCCGTAGATCATCTGATGGGCATCCCGGCATTGAATCGTCTGCGGGTTTTCATTGGCAGAAGACCTATGGCCTTTGATTTAGATGGCGGGCAGCCGGTCTACGCAATGGCCCTGCTGGCAACCGATAAACTGCAGACTGTTATGCTGGAAGAATCAGAGTCAGCAGGGCTGCCTGCGAAAGAGCAGGATGCCATTATGCAGTTTGTAGTTGCGCATTGCGGCTGCGCAAATGAGCTCCGGCAGATTGTTGATCAGGCAAAAATCGCCTTATGTCATCTGCTCAAGCGAAAAATGACCAGCTTTGCGTTTTCTGGCGCTGCCAGTGCCACGGTCAAAGCGAGTGCATTGTACGCGGCGTATCAGACTGCAGCTGAGTTTCGAATAGTTGCAGCTCTGCTGTCATTGCAACAGTTTGAGCGGTTTGTGCACATACTCCAACAATCGATATGGCATATGCTGCGCTGGGATGATTGCTGGCAACAAACTGGTTTTTGTAATCCTGCAACGGAAAAACCCGGGGAGAATTCTGCATTGGCGGCTACTTTGGGAACTGCCATATTGCAGCAAAATGTTGATCTGCTTGAGCTTGCAATCGAGCAGGAACTGGCGGGGAGCTATGCCAATTACAAAACTGTTATGGAGACCTGTGCCTTTCGCACATTCAGTGCCGCTCTCAACAAATTTGTCGATAGCGCCAAAAAGCCGGTTATTGATCTGGCGATGTTCAACACTGCTGATGCGAATAAATTACAGCGACTGTTGCATAGTGAAGTAGAAACCTATCTCCATGGTCTGGACAGTTTTCTGACCCTTTGTCACAGCGGTAATGGCTGCCATTATGTCACCGCCGATCTATCCACAGTGTTCTATAAACTGAGCTTGAATCTGAAGTCCTTCGCCTGCAATGCTGATTATGAAAAAGCTGATTCACTGCGCGTAACCCTGAGTGCTTATATGGAGCAGCAGGTGCCGGTTGATCAGCCACTACTGACTGCACTGCAGAATTTCCTGCGGCTTATGCAACCTTCGAGTCGTTCAATCCTTAATAGCAAGAAGCAGCCGTCCTGTCTGGATGAATCCACTGAGCGATTGCTGATACTGGAGACGGAGACCTGGTTGCATCATGTGCAGGAAAAAGCTGAGTTGCCGGAAAGCCGCAGTACCGCAAAATTACCCCTGTATCTGGCCACTAATATTCGTGCGCTGATGGCTGCAGAGCAAGAGCTGAAAACCTTATTTGCAGCCCCGCACACTCTGACCCAACTGCTGCCGTCGGTCATTATCAGCATAGTGAATGAACTACCGATTCTGATCACTGGCGCACACGCACTGAAAGTCTATCGAGTAGAAGCGTTGAGTGCGGTTCTGCTCGAACTGTATCAACAATCCGGGTTTAGCAGCCAGGACTCACATGTTAATTCTGAACTGGAGCATTGCTACAACCGACGCTGGCAGATTTTATTGCTGCGCGCGCATCGCAGCCTTAAACGAATGCTCAATCAGGCAGCTGCGCACCAGGAAGTTAGCAGCGCCAGAACTATTATCGCTGCACTGTACCACTGGCTGGAGAGTCGACCTCTGCATCATGGCAATGGCGAGCAGACCATCTATCGTGTTGAGATTGAAGAGTTGCTGGCAGCCATTGAGTCAGCAGCAGCAAGCATTGAGCGTCATTATCTTAATCGTGCCAGGGATGGCGATAGTGAACCAGGCCCTGCAGCTGCCGCTCTTATGCGGGCGCTACACACGCTCAAGGGAAATGCCGGCTTGTACAATCAGGAAATACTGGCCAGGGCCTGTCATCAGGCGGAAAGTTTTTTTAGCCAGTTCACTGGGTCGGCGCCTGTTCCGGGTGATATTGCTGAAGACATTTCCGCGCAAATCAGCACTGCCCTGCAGGTTCTGTTGCAGGCAGCTGAGCCGGTCAACCAGGGTCATATAGCAGAGAGCAGCAGTGACATTCAGCACTATATTGAGGAACCGGCACTGCTGTTGTCACGACGGGATACCACCATGCCGGTTGCGGCGCTAAAGCGTCTGAGCGCATTGGCGGCTAACAGCCGGCTCAGTCATCAGCGCTTTCAACGCATACTTGGCGGCAGTCAGGGTAACTACCCGGCACAACTGAAGGAGTTGCTGCATGCCCAGGCAGAGCGTCTGACTCTGCTTGAGCAGCAGATTCGTGATGCGCGGCTGGTTAATCCAGGCAGATTGTTCAGCCGGTTCGAGCGACTGGTTGGCAAGGTCAGTAATGAACTGGATAAGCAGGTGCGGTTTCAATTGCAGGATGGGGGCCTGGCGCTGGATCGCGCGCTGCTCGATTACCTGCAGCCATCTATTGAGCACCTGTTACGCAATGCGATAAGCCATGGAGTGGAACCAGCACCCTTGCGACGCAGATACGGGAAACCGGAAACAGCAACAGTATCATTGAGCATTAAGATTGATGCCGACAGTATTTATTTAAATGTCTGTGATGACGGTGCCGGCATTGATGAATCCGCATTGCTGCAACGCGCGACGGCGATGGGAATTGTGGATGATGCGCATCTGGACGCGGACCAGCGCTTGCAATGCCTGCTGCGGCCTGGTTTTAGCACCAGCGAAAACGTGAGTCTGCATGCAGGACGTGGTCTGGGGCTGGATGTAGTGCACAAGGCTGTGAGCGCATTAAGAGGCACAATAGAGCTGCGCTCGGCTATCCATGAGGGCAGTTGCTTTAGTTTGAAAGTGCCGCGATTACTTTTGGGATAAAAACTGCGAAGTCAGTATAATGGCCGCCTTTGATCCTGCGTAAGGTAAATTGATCCGTGAAAGTTGTCGGTTTTGTCTGGGGTATTGGCGGAATATTACTCCTGCTCTTGTTCGCGATATTTCGCCTCGGTCCCATCGCTCTGGAGTTGAGTTCACTCAGGCTGCAACAGATTCACTGGTTCGCGCTTACCGTCAGTATTCTGTACATGCTTTATGCGGAAGGTTATAAGGGCTTTCATCTCGGCTTCGCGCCCCGGGTCGTCGCGCGGGCCAATTATCTGGCGCACAATCCGCGTCCTCTTCATCTGGCACTGGCACCGTTATTCTGCATGGGCTACATCTATGCCACCCGAAAGCGCAAACTGATGTCGATCGGTCTCACCAGCATGATTATCTGCTTTGTGCTGCTGGTGCGCATGCTGCCACAACCCTGGCGGGGCATTGTTGATGCGGGGGTTGTTGCCGGGCTGATGCTGGGGATATTATCTATCTGTTACTTTCTGCTGGCGCTGTGGCGAAATCCTGGGGAGTTTGCAGTTGCAACTGACGTCCCCGCCGAGAGCAACTAAATGCAATAAAGCCTGAGTTCTCGCAATGCAAACAGATAAACCCGCTACCAACAAAATATCCAGCTGTGCCATCGTAGTCTCCTACAATCCTGACATTGAGGTTCTGCTGTCACTGCTGCGGCAGATCGGTGAGCAAAGCGACTTTTTACTGGTCGACAATAATTCGATAAATATTCATGGGTTTGAGGCTCAATGTGCAGCTGTAGCCGGCTGCATCAGCATCGAAAAACTGTCCCAGAACTGCGGCCTGGCCAGCGCTATCAACCTGGGTCTGCGCCGGGCCATGGCACTAAACTATCAGTTCGCACTGTTGTTTGATCAGGACAGTGAATTGGGCGAAGCTTTTTTTTCCAGCATGTACAGTGCCTGGCGGGAAGCGCAGCAGTTGTCGGGACCTGCCATTGCCGCAATCGGACCCCGTATAGAGAATCCTGAAAATGGTCGCTGTATGCCGTTTAAGCGCTTTGATCGCATGTTTGCCCGTAGCGACAGCAAGCCTGTGCAGAGCGGGTCTTTGTATTACACCGATTTTCTGATTTCCTCCGGTACGTTTCTGCCTCTGGACAATCTGCCTGATATTGGTCTGATGAAGGACGACTACTTTATTGACAATATTGACCTTGAGTGGTGTTTCCGCGCTCATGCCAAAGGCTATGCTCTGTATGGAACCAACCGGGCGACACTGCATCATCGGATAGGCGAGCCTGGCACCAATATTCTGGAACGGCAGGGCATGCTGGTCAAACACAGTCCTTTGCGGGCTTATTATTCCACCCGCAATCGCATTAATCTTTACAGCAAAAGTTATGCACCGAAGCAATGGAAGATCCGCGACTTCTTTCGTTTCCTGCTCAAATCCAGTTGGTTGCTGATATTTTCGGCTGAACGTGCGGCTTACTTTAAGAATATCCGCAGAGGTATCTCCGATGCCAGGACACTGACGTGACGCAATGGCATCAGCAGGAGTCAAAGGTGCTGATTCTGCTGCCAGTCTACAATGGTGGCAGGTATCTGCAGTCACAACTGGATTCCATACTCGCCCAAAGCATTCAGAATAGTTTGATAGTTTGTCGCGACGACGGCTCCAGCGATGATTCCGCAGCAATCCTTGAGCAGTATGCGCAGCAGTGGCCGCACCGATTCCGCATAGTCAAAGCTCAGGTCGGTAATCTTGGGGTCAGCGCGAATGTCGCTCTGCTTATGCAGTCGGTGCTCGAAAATGAGCTGCTCAGCAGCACCAGTCCTCCGTACATTGCCCTATCAGATCAGGACGACTGCTGGTATCCCCAAAAACTGGCTCGCTGTCTGGCGTTGATGCACAGCGAGGAGCAGAAGAATCCTGAGCTGCCAGTGCTGATCCACAGTGATCTGCGGGTGGTGGCGGAAGACGGAACGCTGATTGCCTCTTCATTTGCCGGCTACCAGGCCCTGAAGCCGCTGCACACCAGTTTTGCCTCGCAACTGGTGTGCAATACCATCACCGGGTGTACGACTTTATTCAACACGGCCTTATTAAGAAAAGCACTGCCGATACCGCCCCAGGCGATTATGCATGACTGGTGGCTGGGTTTGGTTGCCATTGCCTTTGGCAGAGCCTGTTATATTGATGCTCCCTTGCTGGATTATCGGCAGCACGGCGCCAATACAGTGGGTGCCAAGGAATATCAGACGGGTGGGCATTTTTTCAAGCGCCTGCTGGATGTCAGCAAAAATCCCATATTTCAATCGACAGCGCAGCAGGCACAGGTTTTCGCCAGCCAGCACAGCGCTGCACTATCGGCAAAGCAGCAGCTGATTTTGCGCGCAGGCAAGGCACTGGCAATTGACAACCCGGTGTTACAAAAAAGTATTTACCGAGTGCTAAGGAGCCTCTGAAAAAAAAGGCCCCTGCCAAGGATGCCAGGGGCCAAAGGAAAAGGTCGGTTGTAGACCTTTGTGGTTAACCGTGTTTACCTGGGGGTAGTCGGTGAACTGGAGCCAGGTGCAGGGGTGCGTGGAGTCGTGCTCGGGGCAGTACCGGGCGCTGTAGTAGTGCGGGGAGAGCTTGATTGTCCGGGCTGTCCAGGACTTGTTGAAGCCGGGCTTGAAGACATGCCGCGCTCTTCCATATGCTCTACGATCTTGTCGTACTCTTCCTCAGTGACGGGGCCGGCAGTATCGTCATCAAAGTTGAGACCCGGGACGGACTGCTGCACTCTCTGCTTGGTCAGCATGCTGCCAGCAGTGGCAGGAGCGTCAAGCCGCAGTCCTGGCAGTGCCATCTGTGCTTCCTGGATGCTTAACACGCCATCGCCATCAATATCTGCCTCATCGAATTTTTTGAAATCGTCATCAGCCGCAAAAGCAAAGCTCGCAGCAAGGGTGAAAATAGCGGGTACTAAAAAATGTGATGCTTTCATAACTGTCTCCAAAAATGCATTGGGTATAAGAGTTAAAAAAATTCAGCACTTTCGATTGCGCCTTAAGAAGGATAGAGCAATGCCCGTGCCAATAATTAAAGCTCTTTAAATTCAGTTACTTATGATTTTCCGAAAATTGAATCAGCCTAAAGGTGTTGGGCAGCGCAGACGTTCTAATGGCCAATTTCTCAGGTGATTGATTTTACAGGCTTCAGGTGTTGGTATCCCCCAACAGGCATCATTCTTCGGTCTTGCGAAACTGGGCAGGATCAAGCCCATGGCGACGCAGAAGATTGTAGAACTCGCTGCGATTGCGTTCTGCCATGCGTGCTGCCAGCGCGATATTGCCTTCTGCCAGATTGAGCAGACGAATCAGGTAGTCGTGCTCAAATTGATCGCGTGCGTCACTGAGGTTCAGTAAGCGGCCTGCCTTAAAACGCAGTGCCCGCTCAACCAGGTTCCTGGAAATCAACACATTGGTGGTAAGCACCACACACTGCTCAACGACATTAAGCAGTTGACGGACATTGCCAGGCCAGGGCGCGCTGACCAGCAGTTCCATCGCTTCCGGGGAAAACCGTAATGCTTGTTTATTGTGCCTGGTGCTGAGCATGTGACAGAAATGATTGGCCAGCAGCACGATATCCTCTCTGCGCACGGACAGGGGAGGAAGCTCAAGGGTGATGACGTTTAAGCGATAAAAAAGATCTTCTCGGAATAAGTTCTCTGCGACTTTCTCAGTAAGATCGTGATGGGTTGCAGAGACGATTCTGACATCCACTTTGATTGTTTCGGTAGAGCCCACCGGCCGCACCTCACCTTGTTCCAGCACGCGCAATAATTTGGCCTGAGCAGATAAAGGCATATCACCGATTTCATCGAGGAAGACGGTGCCGCCGTCGGCAGCCTGAAACAGCCCCGGATGAGCGCGATTGGCACCGGTAAATGCACCAGCAGCATGGCCAAATAACTCTGACTCAATCAGCGATTCAGGAATCGCTGCGCAGTTCAGTGCCATAAATGCCTGATTACTTCTGGAACTGGCTTTATGAATAGCCTGAGCAAGAATCTCTTTGCCGGTACCGGTTTCGCTTTGAATAAGAATGCTGACGTCCGTTACCGCCGCTGCTTTGGTCTGCTGCAGCATAGTCTCCATCAACTGACTTGAGCAGATGATATCGCGTCGCCACTCTTCATTGGTCTCTCTGTCCTGATTGGCATTATGTCCAGTCTGCGCGAGGGCTTTCTCTATACTGCTCAGCAGCACAGAGGCTTCAAAGGGTTTGACCAGGTAACTGAACACCCCTTGCTGTGCTGCAGCCACGGCTTCAGGAATAGTTCCGTGAGCAGTAAGAATCACCACAGGAAGATGCAGGTATCGCTGCTGAATCAATTCAAATAGAGCCATGCCATCCATACCTGGCATTCTTAAATCAGTAACCACGACATGGGGTCTGTAGCTGGCCAGCTGAGCAACTGCTTTTTCTGCATTGGGTACCGCATTGACGTGTAAACCGTTCGCCTCAAGACGCAGGCGCATTAGATGCAGCAAGTCTGCGTCATCATCGACCAGCAGAATTCGGTGTTGTTCTCTCACGGGGATTCCTGTAATTGTTCTCGTTGATTCAACTGCTGCTCGATTTCTTTCAGGGCATCAATCTGCAGTTGCAAATTATGAATCTCCTCCTGTGACAGCGTTTGCTGCTTCAACAGCGATTGATTCTGTTCCCGCAGCAGCAGATTGTCGTTGTGCAACAGCAGACTTCTTTCCTGCAATCGTTCGATCAGGCCTGCCTGCTGCTGGGATATTGTCAGTACCGACGCCTGTTGTAACAGTGCGGAATACCACAATTGCGCGAATTCAGCATAGTCGCTATAAAGAGAATGATCAGCGGGTTCTTCCATACTATTCACATCCGTTAACAGGGACAGGGCCAGCAAAAGGTTATCAGTATCTGCAGGTCTGATTGTGCTGAGCAGCAGTGCCAGTTGTACCCTTTCAATAAGATTAAACCCTGTGTTGGTTTTATAAGCGCTTTCCAGCCGCAGCCTTTCCAGGTGTAGTTCCTCGTCCGTGAGGCTGCGCAGCCAGGAGAAATACTGCACTGATGTGCGTGTAACCGTTGAATCAGGTGGTCCGCCTTGAGCTTGCATACCTCTGGTTTCCATACCGGTGACTTGCATACCTGCGGCTTGCATAAATGAACAGCCATGCAAGGTGAGCGCAGCAATTATAACTACGCCAATCACTGCACCGCGTAATGCGGATATCTGCAACTTGAATTTTTTTGTTGGCATTTTATTTTTCCGTACCAGACAGCGGAAAGCGAGCTTTAAAATGCGCACCTTTGACTGATGCAATCAGTTCAATAGTCCCGCCTCCGGAAATTGCATACTCCTGAGCTATTGCAAGCCCCAGCCCTGAGCCTTTGTAGTAACCTCGTTCGGGTGCCTTTCCCTGGTAGAATGCGGTAAAAATACTTTTGCTTTCATGCGCAGAAATACCCGGGCCCTGATCTCGAACTTCGAAAACTCCAAAGCTCTCTTCTTCGTAAAGATTGATATTGATTAAACCATCCGATGGGGAATATTTGACAGCGTTGCTAAGCAGATTATCCATGATCACGCGAAGTCGTTCTGCGTCCCCGGCAACAATCAGTTTAGCCGAATGCAATACGACTCGAATTTCATTACTGCTCAAGGCCAGTTCATAAGTAGCAATCACGGATCTGGCAAGTTTTTCGAGATTAACGGGTTGGGGCATCGCCTCAAGTACTGAAAAGCTGCCTGCGTTGTACCGTAACAGATTATCGATCAGTTCCAGCAGTCTGGAGCAATTACTGCTGAGGATACGAATTATCCGTTTTTGCTCATCAGTAAGTTCACCAACGATACCATCGTTTAATAATGCAGCACTTTCCTGGATGGCAGCGAGTGGTGTTTTAAGTTCATGTGAAACATGCCGCAAGAACGAAGTGCGCTGCTGGTCGAGCTGGGAGAGACGAGCGCGCAGCCAGTCCAGACGCTCGCCCAGCAGCTGCAGATCTTTAGGTCCTTGCACACTGATCGGAGCCTGATAGGCGCCCCCACCCAAAGCGTAAATTGCGCTGTCTATCTGGCGCAATGGCGAAATAATCAGGCGAATAAACCAGGCAGCCATGACAAGGGCAGCGCACACCAGCAGCAGTGTCTGTAAATTTAATGTGCGCCGTGCATTATAAGTTCGCTCGCGTAATACTATTACCTGATTGTCTACCCATGATGAAGTGGCTCTGGCCAGTTCGTACGCCCCCTCCAGTAAAACTGGATATTCAAAATCGAGTTGCGGGCTGTTTGCTAACGTGACAATTTTTTGATGAGCAGCACCTTCGCTTTGTAACAGATTTATCGTTTGATCGTTTATTAACTCGCTGAGAGCTATTGTATTGAGAAGCTCCAGCGCATTGTGAAAATCTGTTCGCCGGGCTGAGTAATATTGAAATAATGCTGGATCGTTCGTTACAGCATACTGGCGCGCGTTTCGCTCCATGGCGCTGGTGTTCTCCACCAGCAGACGACTGGCCCGCATGGCCGTGGCGGACTGACTGGCTGTACGTGTGCTTAGCTCAGCAAGCAGTTCCAGTTGGCGGGCGCTCATCAACAGCGCTGCAATCAGCAGCGCTACTACTATCAGGAAACCAACAATGGTCAGCTGGAGTATGGATTGAGTTCGAAGTTGCACGTTGCGTCATCCCGTGTGCGAATAGCGGCCAGGCGCTTTCGCATTAATATACCAACATATTCAGGGGAGAACTGTGCTTGCAGGGTTTGTCTGGCGTTATTGCCGAGTATTGTGGCCGATTGCGGGTCAGCAGCGAGACGCTGCATTGCCCTGGCAGCCTGAGTAATATCTGGATCGGCCCAGATCTGTCCGGCTTTATAAGGTCCGTAATCCTGGTCCAGAGGGATTAATCGGGCATCAATACCGATTGAGTTAGTTGAAGTCATATAGTCAGTATTTCCTGACCAGTTAGTAACAATGCAGGCCTTTCCGAGTGACATCGCTTCTGCCGGCCCCAGGCCGAACCCTTCGGAGCGATGCAAAGATACATAACAGTCACAGTTAGCGATTAAGGCATTGATCTCCCGTCGACTATAGACCCGCTCCACCGGGATAATATTGCTGTACTCACCAATAGCTGCGCGAATCTCCCGCATCACTTTGGGGGTGGCGTTATTAATCTTAAGGATGAGTCTTACCGACTGATCGTCTGGGGTAAAGGCCTCTTTAAATGCACGAAATGCGCCATAAGGATTTTTGCGTTCAGCCATGCTGTAGGTATCAAACATCGACAAAAATAAAAATGCCTCTTCAGGCAAATCAAAATCTTTGCGCGTCAGGGATGTATCGACTGTTACATCGATAGCATGAGGAATGCAGACCACCGGTATTGGAGACTTCATTGCAACCGCCTGCTGCACAAACCTGGATGGCACCCATATCTCGTCGAAATGTTTAAAACATTTAACCCATTCATCCGGCATCTCGGGCAACTCCCAGGCCCAGTAGCCAATGGTGTAATGGCCATCGAAATATTCTGATGGCAGCTCGAAAATTGCCTGCAGCACCTGGTCAGGGTTTATATGCATAATCGTGATGTCGTAGGGCGCCTCAGTCACTTCTTTATGTTGCCAGCTAAGATCAGTCATCCGTGATGGATTACCGGATTGGAAGTTAATAATACCGAAGGGTTCTTGCACCGCATTAAGTGCTTTGGCATCGCTCCTGGCTCCCTCACCCAGGCCCATTTCAGCACGCAGATAGCCGATCAGATTTACGCCCGGCTGTAACGGTAGTCGCCGGTCGGCTGGAGCAGTTTCTGGTTGTGCGGCGACTACCGTCGTGGCAACGGGTGTTGAACTGATCTTCAGACTGAAGTCAGCTTTATCAAGCGAGAGATTTGGGTTGTAGTATTCGTCGCCAGCGGTGAAGCGCTCGCCCCAGCGTGCCCAGAGTGCTTTCTCATCAGCTTCAGGTACCGTCGCTTTTCTACTGATGCTTTCGTGGTGGATCAGTGTACACAGGGGTGTCCACAGATTCCGGTAACCGCGCTGTGACAGTCGCAGACAAAAGTCGATGTCATTGCCTACCACGGCAAGTTCTTCATCAAAGCCCTTGATCAGATCGTACTTGCTTCTGCTGACCATCAGACACGCGCCGGTATTTGCTGATATTTCTCGGGTCGTATGATGGAGATCGCGGTAGATGGACCGGGATGGCATGCATTTATGGAATAGATGGATGCAACCGCCGCCATAATTCACCATTAATACGCCGCTGTGTTGCAGTGCGCCATTTGCATACAGCAGTTTTGCGCCGACAGTGCCGACCTGCGGTCGAACTGCTTGTCTGACCAGTTCGGTGAGCCAGTTACTGTCAGTGATTTCGATATCGTCATTGAGAAACAGCAGCAGCTCACCCTCGGCGTGTTGTGCGCCGATATTGTTTAAGCGCGACCAGTTGAAAGCCTCATTGCATTCAATAAGTTTTACCGGCTTGTTACGCAGATATTTAATGCCTTTGGGATTTTTGCCGCGGCTGTTATCGAGCATGATTACTTCGTAATTTGAATAATCAGTCAGGCTGATCAATGAATCCAGACACGGTTGGATCAGCTCAAGTTTGCCCATGGTCGGAATAATGATTGATACTTTTGGGCGGTCATCGAGCTGCCAGCGCAGCTGCCGAATGCCCTCTGGAAGCTGCACGCTTATTTCGGCATGTTGATTTCGGCGCTGCAAAATCTGAGTCAGGATGCTGGTTTCGGCGTTTATGCGTGCGCTTGCTGCGCCCACATCGCGCAGACCTTCCAGTTCAGACCAGAGCATTTTCGGTATTCTGTTGATGGCAGTTGCGGTTTCGCTCGCGCTCAGCAGATAAGCATAGCGCCAGCCAGGATTCTGAAAATCGATACCGCTCAAGTCTGGAAGGAGCCTGCTCACAAAGAAGCCACCAACATAGTTCGCAGAAAATAAATGTTCTGGCGACCACTCGGGTGTAAAGCAGGGTTCTGAATGCGCGCCCGAACTGCTGGTGTGATCGTGATCGCTGTAGATAAGTTCGGCAGAGCCCTTATGGGCAGACTGGGCGAATTCCCAGAGCGCGTGCGGCGCAAGAATCTCGCCCTGCTGCAGAAAGCCAATCCAGGCGGAGGTGGTTTTATAGTGAGTCAGGGCCTGTTCAATGGTGTCCACAGTCATGAATTTATCAGCAGACAATCCTGATTGACTGACAATGTCATCGAGTTCGCGGGTCTGTTGAGCCACAAGATAAACTGAATAATCAGGGTAGCATTGCTCATTAATACTGCTAAGTGTCATTAACAGGGCATCGGTATTATCTGTCGAGCTGACTATCAGTTGAAAAGCGGTAGTAAGACCGCTGCTGATTACTTCTGAACGCAGATTTTTGAGCTGGTCGTCATCAGGGGTTTTTCTCCAATACCAGGCATTATAGAGATCGCTGTTTTTGTAGACGGTTATATTCTGGCTGATTTTTTTTATCGCGCCATTGTTACTGTTAATAACAATTTCAAGCAGATGGGCACCTGCAGGTAACTCAGTTAGAGAGAGCTCCTGATAGAACCCCGAGCTAAGGGCGTCAGGCATCTGCGGAAACAGAGCGGCAATATCGGGTCGGTTGGCGGTCGCCGAAAATGTCAGCTGAAGCTGTCCGTCGATATGAGCATCGATTGAACGTATTCCATCAGGCGCACAACACCAACCCTGTATCGTCAGGTGTTCGGAAAATTCATTCTGAGCAGCATTGGGCATATCCAGGCTGCAGGCGATAGACTGCGGATCGGCGTTGATGCTCTTACTTATTTGAGTCAGTCGTTCGGCTACCGGTGCAAATCTGCGCTTTAAGGGGTTGCTGATGGCTTTATCAAAACGTCGTTTTATAAAGCGATAAGGCTTCATTATTTTCCAACTGAAAGAGGCAAGAAATGCCCGCAACTCTTGTTCAAGTCGGCTGATATGTGCCTTTGCTTCGTGTAGCTCGCCAGTTTTCCTGCTGAGCATTTGTTCGGTCTTGTTAAATCGGTGCGCAAGCTGTCGAAGTTCGTGGTGAGCTTGCTGATTCTCCAGGCCCGACACGTGCAGCTGCTCACCCAGCACGTTCAAATTAGTTTGCAGTGAATTGATGGCAGTGTTCAGTGAAGTGATGTCAGTATTCAGTGAAGTGATGTCAGCATTCAGTGAAGTGATGTCAGCATTCAGTGAAGTGATGTCGAGGTCACGGGTTTTGAGATTCTTCTGCAAGACCTTTATAGTGCGTTGGTGCGATTTTAGTTCTTTATTCTGCTCTTCAATAATCTGCTCACTGTGATTGATTTCATTGCCCAACTCAGCGATGTCAATGTCTCGGGAGTTGATTTCATTACCCAGCGCAGCGATGTCAATATCTCGGGATCTGATTTCATTGCTTAGCGCAGCGATGTCAACATCACGGGTTTTGAGATTCTTCTGCAAGACCTTTATAGTGCGTTGGTGCGATTTTAGTTCTTTATTCTGCTCTTCAATAATCTGCTCACTGTGATTGATTTCATTGCCCAACTCAGCGATGTCAATGTCTCGGGAGTTGATTTCATTACCCAGCGCAGCGATGTCAATATCTCGGGATCTGATTTCATTGCTTAGCGCAGCGATGTCAACATCACGGACTCTGATTACATTGCCTAGCGCAGCGATGTCATGGTCACGGGAGCTGATTTTCTGATCAAGTTCTTCAGCCAGATCAGCCTGGTCAAGAGTCCGTAAGGTCTGGTTATATTCAGAGCCCGTCCAGTGCGGCAACCACTTATTGAAAAGTTTCGCGCGGCCGCTTGCGACCGGATGGTCGGGCTGATAACGAACTTTACCATCTGCAGCTGCGGTATTAGAATCGCCGCCTTGCCGGTACCAGGCGCTCACCAGGTCAACATGAATGAAGTCGGTTTGATTCGAAAGCTGCAACCAGAAGTCCCAGTCTTCAAAGACGTCGAAACTTTCATCAAATCGACAGCCTTCAGCTAACAGCGAAGCTTTGAACATGGCGGCATGGATGGGAATAAAATTGTCTCGTCTTAGACGTGCCGCCTCATAAGGAATTCTAAAAACGTCTGCTTCGATTGGCCTTCCTGCTCTATCGGTTTTCTGAGTGCTGCTGTAAGCAACACCAGCCTGAGGATTATCACCCAGACACTTGAGCAGGGTGCTTATGTGCTCAGGGCTGATCCAGTCGTCATCATCAAGAAATAGAATAAACTCGCCTTGTGCGGCATCCAGACCGATGTTGGCGGCCTGTGGTCGGCTTAATGGCTTCTTAGTGCTGATAAGTTGCACCGGAACCTCGTCACACCACTGCTGAAAGTCAGGTAAACCCTTTCCTGTAGCGTCTACCAGAATAACTTCCAGTGGTCGGTGCGTTTGCGCGGCAACTGAGCGCAGTGCATGTTCAAGCACCGGTCGATTAACCGTGCGGCAGATAATAGACACCAGATTTTTATGCTCAGCTATCGAGTTAATCTTCCTTCTTAGGTCCCGGTGCTTTTTAGTCATTTAACAGACTTTCCACTAAGCAAGTGTCTGTTGAGCAGTGAGCCCAGCACTTCAGCTATAAAATCCAAAAACAGGGTGTCCAGCTCCTCGCTAAAATAATCCTGCGCCTGGTTGCCTATCGCGAGTATTGCGACAATTGATCCTGCATGTGTGACGGGGCACAAAGCAGCGGAACGAATGTTCATAATCAGGTCTGGGAACAGCAGATGCGCGGCTTCCTTATCCAAAACCTGACTTAATACTTTGGGAGGAGAGCGGAACAGTGATGGGAAACGTTGCAGCAGTTCCCGGGCAGTTTCAACCTCTGTCGGAGTACGGGTTGTGTTAATGTCCAACAGAATTATCGAGCATGCGTCTATACCAGGTTGGGTACAAAGATTTGCCTTCGTCACGCTGATCATCTGCTCAAGCTGAGTTTCTTCCAGCAGGGTCAGGATCAGATTACGGGTGACGCTGAAAAGCTGGTCATTATAGCGGGCATTTTCCAACAGCGTATTCAGTGTGAGTCGCGACTCTATACTGCGATCGCGCAGGATTTTTACCTGTCTCTCCAGCAGCGACACCGCGGTTCCGCTTTCATGTGGCAGGGACAGATCGGCCAGCAACTGAGCATGGTCAATGAAAAATTCGGAATTGTTCTGCAAGTATTCCTCGACCTGTTCTGCGGTGACTGACGCTCTGTTGGAGATACTGCTCATAGTGTGACGATTCCTTCGTAAACAGTGCTTGCCGGTCCTTGCATCAGGATCGGATGAGAGTGACCAGCCCAGGATATAGTCAGTTCCCCGCCGCGCAGCATGACTTTTACATCATTATCCAGCAGACCACCCTGAATTCCTGTGACTACTGCCGCGCAGGCACCGGTGCCACAGGCAACCGTTTCGCCGGCACCGCGTTCAAAAACGCGCAGGCGGATAGTTTTTCTATCGATAACCTGCATGAAGCCAACATTTACACCATTGGGGAAAGCAGGGTGTGCACCCAGCGCCGGACCAATTTGATGCAGCGGAGCCTGGTCGACATCATTTACCTGGATTACGGCGTGCGGATTACCCACCGAAACGGCGCGAAAATTTATCCGCAGTGCCTGGCCATCAACATTTGCTTGCAACTGATAGGTTTCTGCCTGCGCGGCATCAAAAGGCAGTGCCGCTGGTTCGAAATCCGGCACATCCATATCGACAATAATCAAACCATTTTCCAGCACATCAAGCTGGATGATTTTGTTAACGGTTTTGACCCGGATCGGCGTGCGCTTGATCAAACCGCGGTCGAGCACGAAACGGGCAAAGCAGCGTGCACCGTTGCCGCAGTGCTCAACTTCGCTGCCGTCTGAGTTATAAATGCGGTAGTCAAAATCTACGTCGGGCTGGCTGGGAGGCTCAATCATCAGCAGCTGATCAAAACCAACGCCAAAATTTCGATCAGCAAGCTGGCGGATCTGCTCTGCGCTTAGACTGACCGGGTGGGAAATCAGGTCGAGGACCATGAAGTCATTGCCGAGGCCGTGCATTTTGGTAAAGGGTAATTGCATAATATTTTATTTAATCGCCTAAAATGCTTTCCAGACTCAATTGCTGTTCTATGGTTTCCCTCGCCCTGACCACGGTAGCTTTGCTGGCAGAGACCATAATCTCCGGCACTCGACTGCGGGTATTGTAATTTGAACTCATTACAAAGCCATAGGCGCCTGCTGAGCGCACTGCCAGCAGATCTCCAGGTGCAATTCGCAGGCTGCGGTCTTTACCCAGGAAATCAGCAGATTCGCATACCGGACCGACGACATCATAGATGCGTTCAGGTTCTGCACTTTCCTGTATCTGCACCGGGACGATATTCTGCCAGGCCCCGTAAAGCGCAGGGCGCAGCAGATCATTCATGGCCCCGTCTACGATTGCAAAGTTTTTATGCGTAGACAGCTTTAGAAATTCTACCTTGCTTACAAAAATCCCAGCGTTTGCTGAAATCGAGCGTCCCGGCTCCATAATCAGCGTCAGCTTACGATTCTTAAGTTTACTGCGGACCGCGTCAACCAATACCTGCGGCTGCGGCGGTTGCTCATCGTTGTAGACCACACCGAGACCGCCACCGATGTCTAAGTGTTCAAGTTGGATGCCGCTGTCCGCGAGCTTGTCGATAAGTACCAGCAGCCGGTCAACCGCATCCAGATATGGCTCAATGGTAGTCAACTGCGAGCCGATATGGCAGTCCACACCGATGACCTTTATATGAGGCAATGCCGCAGCATGCTGATAAACAGCAAATGCAGCATCGATATCAATACCAAATTTATTCTCTTTTAAGCCGGTAGAGATATAAGGGTGGGTGCCGGCATCAACATCTGGATTCACCCGCAAAGAGATCGCAGCGGTTTTGCCCAGTCGTCCGGCAACTTCATTGATGCGCGCCAGTTCGGGCTCTGATTCAACATTGAAGCACAGGATTTCAGCGCTCAAAGCCTGGGCAATCTCAGCCTCAGTTTTGCCAAGCCCGGAAAAAATTACTGTGCTGGCCTTGCCGCCAGCTGCCAGCACGCGCATTAGTTCGCCACCTGAAACTATGTCAAAACCTGCACCCATCCTAGCCAGGACATTGAGCACGGCGAGGTTAGAGTTGGATTTGACTGCAAAGCACACCAGGTGAGGGCTGCCGACCAGCGCCTGTTGCCAGGCTGCGAGATTTTCTTCCAGAGCCGCTTTGGAGTATATGTAGCAGGGAGTGCCATGTGCTGCCGCGATGTCTTTAACCGGGACGGCTTCGGCGAACAGCTGCCCGTGCTGGTATTGAAAGTGATCCATAGTCATTTTGATCCGGGGTATTCAGTGCGCGTTGTTTAGCACTCAGGAAGAAACCTGAGCAACAGGTTTATCCAGGCTTGAGTGGACAGCAGGGAATTCAGCGCTGCTTTGTGCCGGGCGCTGTAATGGTCCTTTCTGGCCGCAGCCGTTAAGGATGGAAAGTAGCAGTGCACATCCCAGACAGGATACAATTTTTTTTATTGAATTTAAGGAATTTTCTCGCATTTTCAATATGTTGCCTTCAATAGTTGGGCTTACGCTGATTATACCCAGACGTTCGTGGAAAGACCACGCTAAGTTCCCGGTGCTTCAAGCCCGAGCCAGCAACGCAGTTCTGCGCTCAGCAACGGCAGCACGCACCTGATCAGGCGCTGTGCCACCAATATGCCTGCGGGCCTGGACCGAACCCTCCAGCGTCAACACCGCAAACACATCCTGCTCTATCTGCGCGGAAAACTGCTTCAACTCATCCAGGCTTAAGGCGCTGAGATCACGCCTCTGGTCAATGCCAAACGCGACAGATTTGCCCACCACTTCATGGGCATCACGAAAAGCCATGCCTTTCTTTACCAGATAATCCGCCAGATCGGTGGCCGTTGCATAACCCTTGAGCGCGGCCTGGTACATATTCTCACGTCGGGCTTTGATTGCAGGCACCATGCCGGCATAAGCCTGCAGGCAATCCTTCACCGTGTCGATAAGGTCGAATAAAGGTTCCTTGTCTTCCTGATTGTCTTTGTTATAGGCCAGAGGTTGCGATTTCATCAGCGTGAGCAGCGCAATCAGATGCCCATTGACGCGCCCGGTCTTGCCGCGCACCAGTTCAGGGACATCGGGATTTTTTTTCTGCGGCATAATGGAGGAGCCAGTGCAGAAGCGATCCGGCAGTTCTATAAAATCAAATTGAGCGGAGGTCCACAGCACCAGTTCTTCGGAGAAACGTGACAGATGGGTCATCAGCAGGCTGGCAAAGGAGGCCAGTTCGATCGCGAAATCACGATCGCTGACCGCATCCATGGAATTGCGGGCTGGCGCATCAAAGCCGAGCAGTTGGGCGGTGAATTCACGATCAATCGGAAAACTGGTGCCGGCCAGGGCGGCAGCGCCCAGCGGTGAGATATTGACACGCTTGCGGCAATCCAGCAGGCGACCGTAATCACGCTCCAGCATCTCATACCAGGCCATCAGATGATGGCCAAAAGTGACAGGCTGAGCAGTCTGCATATGAGTAAAGCCCGGCATTATAGTATCCGCTTCACGTTCGGCCAGATCCAGCAGTGCGGTCTGCAAGGCAGTAATCCTCAGCGCAATGTGGTCGATTTCATCGCGAACATATAAACGGATATCGGTGGCGACCTGATCATTGCGCGAGCGGCCGGTATGCAGTTTCTTGCCGGTGAGACCAATGCGGCTGGTCAGTGCGGACTCGATGTTCATATGAACATCTTCCAGTTTGATGGACCATTCAAAGCGACCCGCTTCAATGTCACTGCGAATCGATTCCAGACCAGTGACGATATCGCTGGCTTCTGCAGAAGTGAGGATGCCAACTTTTTCCAGCATGCGGGCATGGGCAATGGAGCCGTTGATGTCATGGTGGTAGAGGCGCTTGTCAAATGTCACCGAGGCAGTAAAGCGCTCAACAAATGCGTCCGTTGCTTCCGAAAAACGGCCGCCCCACAGTTTGATTTCTGGTTTAGATCCTTCACTCATAAGGGGCACTCATAACAGTTCTGCCATCCGGTTGTGGCGCGGGATTATAGCAATAACTGGGCGAATGTAGTGTTGTATTCGCGTAGAATCAGCGGCAATATCACGAACAACAGCACTAATGGAACATTCTCTATGGCAGTAAAGACACTCCGCATAGCCACCCGTCGCAGCCCTCTGGCCATGTGGCAGGCCGAATATGTGCGCGATGCACTGATGGCAAATAATCCTGATTTGAAAGTTGAGTTAGTAGGATTCACCACCAAAGGCGACATTATCCTGGATAGTCCGCTGGCTAAAATCGGTGGCAAGGCTCTGTTTGTCAAAGAGTTGGAAGTCGCGATGTTGAATGATGAAGCAGACATCGCTGTGCATTCGATGAAAGATGTGCCAATGGAATTCCCAGAGGGACTGGCGCTGGCCGTGATATGCGAACGAGAAGATCCTACCGATGCGCTGGTTTCTAATCATTACCACAGCATTTCTGCGCTGCCTCAAGGAGCAAAAGTCGGCACCTCCAGCCTGCGGCGGCAATGCCAGCTGCGCAACCAGCGCCCGGATCTGCAGATTGCCGATCTGCGCGGCAATGTCGGCACAAGGCTGGGTAAACTGGATAAAGGCGAATTCGATGCGATCATACTGGCCAGCGCAGGTTTGAAACGACTGGGACTTGGTGACAGGATCCGGCAGCGTCTGAGTACGGATTTTTCCCTGCCAGCAGGGGGGCAGGGAGCGGTGGGTATAGAATGTCGCAGCAACGATCTGGCAGTGATTGAATTATTAAAACCATTGCATCATCAGGACACCGCCGATCGCGTCAATGCCGAACGTGCCGTCAATGTACATTTACATGGGGGTTGTCAGGTTCCGATAGCCTGTTATGCTGAACTTGATGGTGAGCAATTGCATTTGCGCGCTCTGGTTGGAGAGCCTGATGGCAGTGTCATCCTGCGCAGCCAAAGGCATGGCCATCGGAATGAGGCAGTTGCACTCGGAATCCAGGTCGCCGAGGACCTGCTGGCACAGGGTGCCGGCGCAATATTAAAGGCATTGCAGGAGTGACATAAGCGCGGGCATCTGCACTCAGATTGAACCCGTAGACTGAGAACCCATGAACAGCTTAAACGATTTTCACGGGATGACTGTATTGCTTACCCGTCCGACGCGACAGTCGGAAGGTATCGCAGCAGCTATCGAACGCAGCGGCGGCAAGGTGTGCCAGTTACCTTTGATTGAAATCGAGCCGCTGAACGATCCCGAAGAACTGGAGATCGTAAAGCAGAAAATCCTCAATCTGGATCGGTACAGCAAAGCAATATTCATCAGCACTAATGCCGCCGAACAAGGCCTGCAATGGATTGACCGTTACTGGCCCCAGTTGCCGGCAGGCCTTGAAGCATTTGCGGTAGGACCCGGAACAGCGACTGTGCTGAGACGCCTCTCCTGGCCCGTGTATTGTTCTGAACGCGGTGTCACCAGCGAAGATCTGCTGGCTCTGCCTCCGCTCGACCAGGTGCAGGGCGAGCGAATTGCGTTATTTCGCGGCAAGGGTGGCCGCGAACTGCTGGCAGAGACGCTGCGCCAACGGGGCGCTGAAGTGGACTACCTGGAACTTTATAGCCGCCGCACACCCGACTACACAACAGACATTGTGGATGAACTGATCCGTCGCGATCCGATTGACGCTATTGTGGTCACCAGTGCGCAGATACTGGATGTCTTATTACATCTGCTTAACGACAATGACGAAATTAAAACCTTTTCTGTGATTGTGCCCTCGCAACGGCTGCTTGAGCAGGCCCGCAGCGCCGGATTCACGCGTGTGTTGAATGCCGGTGCTGCCAATGATGAAGCAGTCATGACTGCGCTAAGACAGTTGCAAAATAATAAATCTTAAAGGATGCAGGAATTCAATGAACGATGATAATTCTGCCAGACCTCCCATCGATACCTCGAAAGTGCTTGATGAGCTTAGTCGCAGTAATTCGACCAAAGTTAGCAGCAAAGTCAAAAGGCAGCGCCTGCGGGTGTTGCTGGTGCTGGTGTTGATCTCGCCAATCCTGATGGGCATCGCCTGGACGACCTATAACCAGTGGCGGACCCAAAGCATCGCCGCTGAACTGCAGCTGGAGAATCAGCGTTTAAGTGCAGCGCAGCAGAATGCTGAGGCGCAATTTCTAAGCTTGATCAACCGCATGAATAACCAGCTCGGCGATCTGACGGCCGAAGAGGGCGTTGATGAGCAAGTGGTGGTCACTCTACAGCAGGATTTTTCCCGCCGTCTCGACATCATCAGAGATTCTGTCGGGGTAGTGCAGCGACAGCTTGCGGTGGCGCAGACTCGTGATGAACAATGGCTTTATGCTGAGGCGGAGCATCTGCTGCGGCTGGCGAATCAGAAATTACAGCTGGAGAGAGACAGTAATTCTGCCGCCATGTTGGTCAGCAGTGCGGATGCCTTGCTGCGTGATATTCAACATACTCCGGTGCTCGCCTTGCGGCAGAATCTCGCTGAAGATCTGCGTGCTTTGCGGGCAGTGACAGAGCCGGATATTGCAGGTGCTTATGTGCGCATTGCTGCACTTGCTGAAGCGGTTGAGGAATTGTCGCTGGTAAGCTCATTGCGTGATGCTTATCAGGCGCAACTTGCCAACTCCTCTGTGACAGCTTCCGCCGTACCCTCCGCCCCAGCTCTGGAAAACGGTGTGCTGGATGCAGGTCTGGCGCTGCTGGGTTCAATTTTTGTGTGGCGGGAATGGGAGCAGGCACCGGCAGAGATGCTTCCGCCGCAACAGGATTATTATATAAAGCAGAATCTGCGACTGTTGCTTGAACAATCACAGCTGGCTTTACTGATGCGCCAGGAGTCACTTTTTCATGAAACTCTGCGGCGCAGCCAGGCCTGGTTGAATCAATATCAGTTGGAGGACAGTGTGCAGGGCAGGGTAATGCTGCAGGAGATCGAAAAGTTAATGCTGATGAAGCTGCAAGCGGAGGTTCCGGATATCTCTGCGTCGCTGCGCATGTTGCAGCAATCAGGCGCAAATGCCGGTGCTGATGCCGCGCTCTCTGTCAGGGAGGATTGATCATGGTAAGAATGTTTTTATTGAGTCTGCTGGCAATTCTGGGCGGTCTGCTGCTGGCAATCAATCTGGCCCGGGATCCAGGTTATATTCTGATCACGTACGCCAACTACACCTTTGAAACCAGTTTGTTTGCATTGCTGGTGGCATTACTGTTGATTCTGCTGTTGCTGCGTTTGCTGTCGGTGTTGTTAAGCTGGTTGAATCCAATGAACCTGGTCAGGAAATTCCGCAGACAGCCTGAGCAGCGATCATAGAGTTACTCACAGACTATTGGATTCCCAGCTCTGCCCATAACTCATCGACGCGCTTTTTCACGCTGTCGGCCATGCGTATTGGGGTACCCCATTCACGCTGGGTTTCGCCCGGCCACTTATTGGTGGCATCCATACCGATTTTGGAACCCAGACCGGATACGGGTGAGGCAAAATCGAGATAGTCAATCGGCGTGTTTTCAATGTTAATAGTATCGCGCACCGGATCCATGCGGGTACTGATCGCCCAGATCACATCATTCCAGTCCCGCACATTAATGTCATCGTCAGTAATAATCACAAACTTGGTATACATGAACTGGCGCAGAAACGACCAGGCACCCATCATGATACGCTTGGCATGACCGGGATATTGTTTCTTGATACTGATCACCGCAACACGGTATGAACAGCCTTCCGGCGGCAGATAAAAATCCACAATCTCCGGGTACTGTTTCTGGATCAAAGGTATAAACACTTCATTTAATGCCAGCCCCAGCATCGCTGGTTCATCGGGTGGTCTGCCGGTATAGGTGCTGTGATAGATCGGGTCTTTGCGATGGGTGATTTTCTTCACGGTAAAGACCGGGAATTTTTCCACTTCATTATAGTAGCCGGTGTGATCCCCGTAGGGACCTTCGTCAGCCATCTCGCCGGGTTCGATAACCCCTTCAAATACAAATTCCGCGCTGGCGGGAACCTGCAGATCATTCGTCAGACATTTAACCACTTCAGTTTTTTCACCGCGCAGCAAGCCGGCAAAGGCATATTCTGAGAGTGTGTCTGGAATAGGTGTTACCGTCGCCAGCGTGGTTGCCGGGTCCGAACCAATTGCTATCGACACCGGAAATCCCTGACCTGGATGTTTAAGCTGCCAGTCACGGAAATCCAGTGCGCCACCGCGATGGGACAGCCAGCGCATGATCAGCTTATTGGGTCCGATCACCTGCATGCGGTAAATGCCCAGGTTCTGCCGCTCTTTTTCCGGTCCGCGGGTTATCACCAGAGGCCAGGTAATCAGCGGGCCGACATCGCCTGGCCAGCAGGTTTGAATGGGCAAAAAAGAAAGATCGATATCAGGCTCATCAATGATGACATCCTGACAGGGTGCTGATTTTTTTACGGTGGGAGTGATATTGAGAACCTGCCGATACGTCGGCAGATTTTCCCAGATCTGTTTCCAGCCTTTTGGTGGCGTCGGTTCTTTCAGAAATGCCAGCAAATGGCCGACATCACGCAAACCTTTCAGATCCTGCTGTCCCATCGCCAGCGCAATGCGCCGGGTATTGCCAAACAGATTGGCCAGCAAGGGGATACTTGAACCTTTCGGGTTCTCAAACAGTAATGCGGGGCCGTTACTGCGCAGTGTCCGATCGCAGATCTCGGTAACTTCCAGATAAGGATCTACCTCGGTCTGAATGCGTTTGAGTTCGCCTTCGGCTTCCAGCAGTGCAATAAACTCTCTGAGATCTTTACAGGCCATGGTCGTCCAGACTCAATTACTTCCTCTTCATCGCATTGAAGAATTCTTCATTGGTTTTGGAATCCTTCAGCTTATCCAGAATAAATTCAGTCGCCTGCACGTCTTCCATGGAGCTGAGAATCTTGCGCAGGATCCACATGCGTTGCAGTTCTTCTTCGGTCGTCAACAGCTCTTCACGACGCGTACCGGAGCGGCGCACATTGATCGCAGGATAAACGCGTTTTTCCGCGATCTTGCGGTCCAGGTGCAATTCCATATTGCCGGTGCCTTTGAACTCTTCGTAGATCACTTCGTCCATCTTCGATCCGGTATCAATCAGAGCGGTAGCGATAATCGTGAGGCTGCCACCTTCTTCAAGGTTGCGTGCCGCACCGAAGAAACGCTTTGGGCGCTCCAGAGCATGCGCATCGACACCGCCGGTAAGTACTTTGCCGGATGAGGGCACGATGGTGTTGTAGGCGCGTGCCAGACGAGTGATCGAGTCGAGCAGTATCACTACGTCTTCTTTGTGTTCGACCAGGCGTTTGGCTTTCTCAATCACCATTTCGGCGACCTGCACGTGACGCGAAGGTGGTTCATCAAAGGTGCTGGCGACCACTTCGCCGCGCACGGAACGCTGCATATCGGTCACTTCTTCCGGACGCTCATCAATCAGCAAGACGATTAAGCGACACTCTGGATTATTGCGTGTAATCGATTGCGCAATATTCTGCAGAATTAATGTCTTACCTGCTTTTGGCGGAGATACGATCAAGCCGCGTTGACCTTTGCCGATAGGGGCTGTCAGGTCGATGATACGGGCGCTGAGATCTTCGGTGCTGCCATTGCCTACTTCGAGTTTAAGACGTTTGGTCGGGAACAGCGGGGTAAGATTTTCGAAGAGGATTTTTTGCTTGGAGGTTTCGGGTCTGGCGAAATTGACTTCAGAGACTTTCAGTAACGCAAAATAGCGTTCGCCATCTTTAGGGGGGCGGATCTTGCCGTCAATGGTATCCCCCGTGCGCAAATTGAAACGTCGTATCTGACTGGGCGAGACATAAATGTCATCGGGCCCGGCAAGATAGGAACAGTCAGCCGAACGCAGAAAGCCAAAGCCGTCCTGCAGAATTTCCAGCACGCCATCGCCATGAATATCCTCGCCATTTTTAGCATGCTTTTTCAGGATCGAAAAAATGATGTCCTGTTTGCGGGTTCTGGAGAGGTTTTCGAGACCCATTTCCTGGGCTGTGGCGAGTAGTTCTGTTATTGGTTTCTTTTTTAATTCAGTTAGATTCATGATTTACGGATTGTTTTTTGTGGGGGAAAGAGGATTTATGATCAGCAGCGCAGCCCGATTGCAGAATAAGCATAAACAGGATGAGCGTAGAGTCACGTTTTACTAACAGGGTGGTATGGCTTTCTTCTGGTTAATTTTCTAAAAAGGCTTAAGGATATACGGTAAAAATATTGTAGAGATGAGAGAAACTGAATGCCGTACATCGGGGACGGAGGCCAATATAAAACGACTTTACGGCGGTGTCCAGAAAAATTTTTGCTTATATTGGAGCCAACTTGACGGTGGCCCTGCCTGCTGACAAATACAAATTCAGTAATTCCTGTCAGCAGTATGTCTCCAGGCCTCTCTCAGTGTCTTTAAATAACGCTGTCAATAAACGCGGCCAGCTGAGACTTGGACAGAGCACCGACTTTCGTTGCTTCAACCTGACCATTCTTAAAGATGATCAATGTTGGGATTCCACGCACACCGTATTTCGGGGCTGTGTCGGTGTTCGAATCGATATTAAGTTTGGCGATTTTCAGTTTACCTGCGTATTCGTTGGATAATTCATCAAGTACTGGTGCAATCATTTTGCATGGTCCGCACCACTCAGCCCAGAAATCTACCAATACCGGGCCGTCAGCTTTCAGTACGTCCTGTTCAAAACTTGCATCGGATACGTGGACGATATTGTCGCTCATAAATAAATTCCTTCAATACGATTGAAATGTTTAACCCGGGCAGCGTGTTCGCCTGCGCGGGGGTTGATCTGGGTAATTGCAAGGCTTATGGCATGTGCCTGCATATACGATTTGCGCTGGTCTTTAATAATAAGGCTTAAAATCCAGGATTCAAGCGGGAATTCTGTTTTAATTTGCCAGGGCTATTGTCATACCCGCTGTTTGAGTGCGTGCTGCTGCGTCTGCTCAGACCTTTTTATTTAACTCAACAGCTACTTTCTTAGCAAAATAAGTCAGGATTGCATCCGCTCCGGCGCGCTTGATACAGATCAGCGACTCCATAGCGACCGCTTTTTCATCCAGCCAGCCATTCTGTGCTGCAGCCATATGCATCGCGTACTCACCACTGACCTGATACACCAGCGTCGGCGCGCCGAATCGATCTTTGATATTACGCACGATATCCAGATACGGCATGCCTGGCTTGACCATGACCATGTCGGCGCCCTCAGCCAGATCCAACGCAACTTCATGACAGGCTTCATCGCTGTTGGCAATGTCCATCTGGTAAGTGTGCTTATTACCCTTGCCCAGATTGCTGCTGGATCCGACCGCATCACGAAAGGGCCCGTAATAGCTGGAGGCGTATTTAGCAGAGTAGGCCAGAATGCGGGTATAGATAAATCCTTTGCTCTCCAGCGCTGCGCGGATGGCGGCGATGCGACCATCCATCATATCCGAAGGCGCGACAATGTCCGCCCCGGCGGCGGCATGAGAGAGCGCCTGCTGCACCAGCGCCTGCACGGTTTCCTCGTTGAGCACGTAGCCATTATGGTCAATGATGCCGTCCTGACCGTGGGTGGTGTAGGGGTCCAGCGCAATGTCAGTAATAATGCCCAGCCCCGGAAATGCCTGTTTCAGACTGCGCACAGCCCGTTGCACCAGGCCGTCAGGGTTCCAGGCTTCTTTACCATCAAGACTTTTAGTGCTGGCTTCCGGAGATGGAAATAACGCGATAGCCGGGATCCCAAGCGCAACAAGTTCTTCCGCCTCTTTCATCAGTTCATCAATACTCAAGCGAAAAACGTCAGGCATTGAGGCGATTTCCTGACGTTGCCCGCTGCCTTCGACGATAAACAGCGGCAGTATCAGATCATCAGTGGTCAGGCGCGTCTCCCGCATAAGGCGGCGGCTGAATTCATCGCGGCGCATCCGGCGCATGCGGGTGAAGGGAAACTGACGGGTTTCATGGCTGACAGGTTTGAAATCGGACACGGTGGATGTTTTCTCGTTTGCTCAGGTTGATAACGCAAATTTTGCGATGAAACGCAGTTCTGTAACAGTTATGATGCGGCACAGTCAAATTCCCCGATACCATATCGCCAAATGCTGGCAAGGGCAAACATGAACAAAACAAAACTTACTGTTCTTCTGCTGTTCATTGTGCTGTTCGGTCTTTATTTTGCATTGGATCTTGGCCGTTTCCTGACACTGGAGTATGTGCAGTCGCAGCTGGAAGGCATTCGTCAATACGCCAGAGAAAATTTCGTGCTGACTGCGTTGGCGTATTTTCTGATCTATGTTGCGATTGCGGCTCTTTCTATTCCTGGTGCTGCTATTACCACCCTGGTTGGTGGTGCAGTCTTTGGTCTGCTCTGGGGAACAATCCTCGCCTCATTTGCCAGCACCATTGGTGCCACCCTGGCGTTTCTTGCTTCGCGCTTGCTGCTGCGAGACTGGGTGCAACGCCGCTTTAAAAAGTATTTGAAGACCGTAAACGACGGCATAGCAAAAGATGGCAATTTTTATCTATTCAGTATCCGAATGGTGCCTCTGTTCCCTTTTTTCCTGGTCAATCTGGTCATGGGTTTAACACCGATACGGGTGCTGCCTTTCTTCATCGTCAGCCAGATCGGTATGTTGCTGGGCACAATTGTGTATGTGAACGCAGGTGCGGAGCTGGGACAGATTGGTTCATTGTCCGGGCTGGTTAGTCCTTCGCTGATATTTTCCTTTGCGCTGCTGGGTCTGTTTCCCTGGGTGGCGAAAGGGATTATCGCGTTTTTACAGCGCAATAAAGGCCTGCATGGCTTCAAAAAGCCGAAATCCTTTGATGCTAACCTCGTAGTAATCGGAGCCGGTTCTGCAGGTCTGGTGTCGTCAATCATTGCCGCCGGTGCGAAATCCAAAGTGATTCTGATTGAGAAACATAAGATGGGTGGGGACTGTCTTAATACCGGTTGTGTGCCCAGCAAGTCCTTGATTCGCAGTGCCCGCATTGCCGATTACATTCGCAGAGCAGGGGAATTTGGTATTGATGAGGCAAAGGGTCAGGTCAATTTCGCCAGCGTTATGGAGCGGATTCAGAGCGTTATCCGCAGTATTGAACCGCATGATTCAGTCGAGCGCTACACCTCACTGGGTGTCGATTGCCTTAGCGGCAGCGCCAGCATTACCTCACCGTGGACAGTAGAAGTAGATGGCCGGCAGATAAGCACGCGCGCAATTATAGTCGCAACCGGTGCCCGGCCGATGGTGCCACCGATTCCAGGCCTGGATAAAATCGACTATCTGCACTCCGAGAATGTCTGGGAATTGCGTGAACTGCCAGCGCGTCTGCTGGTGCTGGGTGCGGGGCCGATTGGCTGCGAACTGGCGCAGAGTTTCGCGCGTCTGGGATCGCAGGTCACCATGGTTGATCAGGCGCCGGGGGTAATGTCACGCGAAGACGAAGATGTCGCGCAGCTGGTGCAGGCGAAATTCATTGCCGACGGAATTCGCGTGCTCACGGGTCATTCTATCAAACAGTTTTCAAGCATCGACGGTGTACACACCATGACGGCTGAATATCAGGATGAGCCGGTACACGTTGAATTTGATAAAGTACTGGTGGCGCTGGGGCGCAAACCGAACGTCCAGGGCTTTGGCCTCGAAGAGCTCGGGGTACGGCTGGCAGACAACGGCACTGTTGAAGTTAATGAATCGCTGCAGACTTCCTGCCCGACCATTTATGCCTGTGGTGATGTCGCCGGACCTTATCAGTTTACGCACATGGCCTCATTTCAGGCCTGGTACGCAACCTTGAATGCGCTGGCCGGCGGCTTGAAAAAGTTCCGTGTAAATTATTCAGTAGTGCCATTTGCCACCTTCACCGATCCGGAAGTAGCGCGGGTTGGCATTAATGAGAAGGAAGCCCGACAGCAGGGTATAGAGTATGAGCTGACCCGTTATGGTATTGATGATCTTGATCGCGCCATTGCGGATGGGGAGGCACATGGTTTTGTTAAAGTGTTGACGGTGCCTGGCAGCGACAAAATTCTGGGCGCGACCATTGTTGGCTATCACGCCGGAGAATTAATCAGCGAATTTGTGCTGGCTATGACGCACGGTCTGGGGCTGAAAAAAATAGCCGCAACCACGCACATTTATCCAACCCTCTCTGAAGCAAACCGCTTCACAGCCAACGCCTGGCGCAGTGCGCGCATCCCGGTAAAACTGTTACCATGGGCTGAGCGCTACTTTCGCTGGCGCCGTAGTTAAGGGCGTTTAGTTAGCGGCACAACGAGAAGGGCGTAGTGGCCCAGGGAAAATAAGATGTATAGCCTTGATCGATTGAAAGACCTCGCTGTCGTTAAAGGAATAGTTTTTGTCGTCTTGCTGTTTTCAGCCTTACCCGCCCAGGCAGTCGATGCCTGGCGCATCAGCGAAATATTCTCCAACACCGACGGCGCCGTGCAGTACGTCAAGCTGACGACCACCAGCAACGATCAGCAGGGTTTGTCCGGGCGCACACTGCGGGCACTCAACGCAGCGGGAGGCGTCGGGCAGACATTCACTTTCCCCTCAAGCCTTAGCAGTTCGCAGACCGCCAACAAATCGGTGTTGATCGGGACAGTGGCGTTTTCCGGCTTCACGCAACTGCATGTGGATTATCAGTTGCCCGCAGGCTTCCTCTTTACCGAGGGTGGCACCGTGCAACTGGTGGGTATCGACTCGGTGGCCTATCAGCGTACCCAATTGCCCAGAAATGGTGTGCAGGCGCTGCGCTTCGATGGTGCCACAGTCATTGCCAATCCGGTGAATTTTGCCGGCCAGACGGTCACGGTGGATGTGGCGGTGACATCACTGTACGACAATGGCACGGAGGTGTTGAATCTGCCTGTGGTGGATGTGCCTGGCACGGGCATCGTCAATGCGTCGTTGCAGCTGACCAGGCAGGATCCATTTGAGTTCTCGCTCAGTGATGCCTATGTCTATGGAGGTGGGGTGACGGCCGGGCCGCGCGCAGTGCGCCTGCTGGAGGGCGGGGTGCTGAATGTGCCGAGCGTGCGGGTGGGGGGCGAATTGTATAATCTCAACATGACGCTCATCAACAGCAACACCATCGTTTTTGGCAATCTCTCAGTACACAGCGTGACGAATGAGCCTGCGGTTCCGGCCCTTCCTCCCGCACCGGCACCCACGCCTGATCCACTGGTCGCCAGTATCGCCGCCGGCCAGAGCCGGTATGGCAGTTTGTGCGCAGTGTGTCACGGCTCCAAAGGCGAGGGTGGTTCAGCGCCTGACCTTCGGGCTTATACCACTGCATCATTTGTATCCTTGCGGGCCAGAATCAATGGCACCATGCCACTGGGCAACTCGGGGGCTTGTGTTGATAACTCGACTTCGAGCTGCGCTACTGATGTGACCAATTTCATCATCAATCGACTTTCAACGTTGTGAGAAAGAAACCAGTAAAGCAAGTTATTCAAGCGCTCTTGATCGCTCTTGTTGTCACAGTGTCGACTCTGCACGCACAGGAAGTGATCTACGATCGTGAACGCGTCGACTTCGACAGTCCGGAAGGCTGGGCTATGGCGCATACCCTGGCGGCGACTCTCAATCTTGGCTCGGTGCCGCCCACAGTGATGGAGCCCTGGAGCCTGCAGTTCTCTGCCGAAGTCGGCTCTATTCCCAGACTCTCCGAGCGGGAACAACGAGTGGGGTTTGGTGGCTTCAAGTACGAGGACATGAACAAGTCTCCCGTATTTGGCCGGGGCCGCGTGCACCTGGGGTTGCCGGGTGCAGTGTCCGCAGTGGCGTCTTGGACGCCACCTCTGCGCCTGCATGGTGCCAAGCCGAAAGGCGTCTTCGGGTTGGCGCTGGAGAAACAGCTTGTTGCCGCGAACGGCTGGCACCTCGGGGGTCGATTGTACGCACTGCGCGGCGATGCGACCGGTGACATCACCTGCGACCGGCACACCGCCGCCGAAACACCGGGTTCTGCCGACAATCCTTTTGGCTGCCGTGCGCCATCCGACGACAGACTCAAGCTGGACCACCAGGGCTTTGAGTTGATGGTCTCCCGATTGTTGGCCAGCGAACGCTGGCAACCCTATGCGGCGCTGGCGTGGACCCAAATGAATTCCCAGGCGCAAGTGAATGCCCGCATCTTCGATATCGTGGATCGTTCGGTGTTGACCACTGATGGTCATCTCACCACCGCGACCGTCGGCGTGGCGTTTCACCCCTCGGCAGACTGGAGTTGGTCGGCCGCTTTCTCTTATACCCCGCTCGATGTTCGGCGTCCGCCCTTGCGCGAGGCCGGTGATGGCGATTTCTGGAGCGTGCGTATCGGGTTGAGCTGGAACGGGGGGCTGCCGTGGCAGCAAGAGCGATAGTGAGGTCGATTACGCTGGCCGTGCTGATGTCGCTGTGCGCGTTCAGTCACGCTCAGCAGGAACGGTCAGCAATTTACCAGATCGACAGTGAGCAGTCCCGCGTGCACTGGCTCGTCTACAGCGCAGGGGCGTTATCCCGGCTGGGGCACAACCACGTCATCTCAGTGCCGCTGCCGAGCGGGGTGGTACGCCTTGATCCGCAATTGTCCAGTTTCGTCCTCGAAATTCCGGTGGAGGCCTTGGTGGTCGACGATCCTGCCCTGCGTGCCAGACTCGGTAACGGTTTCTCGGGAACCCCTTCTGCTGATGACATTGAGGGGACTCGCCGGAACATGCTCAGCGCGCGCTTGCTAAACGTTGAGCAGTACCCCACGTTGCGCATAGCAGGCGCTGGGCCGGTGGGCGAAGCAGGCAGCCAGACTATGAACCTGACCGTTCACATTGCGGGCAACACCGCCGAACTGGTTGTGCCCGTCACGGTGCGTATCGATGATGAGGTGGTGCAGGCTGAAGGGTCCTTTCAACTGACTCACGAACAACTGGGCCTGCGTCCCTTTAGCGCTCTGCTGGGAGCAATCAAGGTGGCCGAGCAGATGGACTTCAGCTACTTCATCGTCGCACGCCAGTGCAACTCTGCGGCTGTTCATGACTACTGCATGCCTAAAGCAGTGCTCGGCTTACATGCTCTTTAACGACCGCATCCTTGCCCAGTCAGGGTCAGGGTCTACCACGTGAATCACTTTTGTGCTTCGCCGAACTCCGCCAGGTTTTAGAGTCTAATTGATTACCCGGTCGGAGTAGCTATCACCCGTAATCATACGTATCACCTGGCCGTTCTCCTCGACAAATCGAACCACTTCTCCCACCGGACCGACCTTCCGCGCAGCAATTACAAGCATCCCTGCAATCGAAGTAAAAATCACTCCTGAGACATTAGGGCCAGGGAGCCTCTGAATAACTCTGTGGTCACTCTGGCCTTCGGGCGGGCGTCTGCGCCGCTTCTGCCGCGTTGCCGTGCTTGCCAGGGGCTACGGCCATTGCCAGCGCACGACGCCTTGCAGCAGCGGGCGCAATCACCCGCAGAGTGGTCATAGAGTTATTCAGAGGCTCCCTGGTTATGAATTTGATCTGAAGGTTTGTAGCAAATCAGGCAAGTAAATGCTTTTTTCCAATGCCAAATGGGGACTGAAAGCGCTGCGCCGGGGGCTGGCGTTTACGCAGCCATCAAAACGTAGCACCGACTGACCGAAGGAGACCGTTTTACAGGGCTCCTGACCGAAGGAGGGTACCGCGGAGCGGTGCACGTTGCGGAGTAAACGCCAGCCCCCGGCGCAGCGCGGTCCAGCAGCAAGCAATCAGCAATCAATCAATAGCAGTCGATGCTTCTTTGACACGGGTATTGCCATGAGCAATGTGCCGCATCTAACAATTTAATTAGCTGCACCGACCTGAGCTAACAACTGATTAATCTGCTGTGTTAATTCACGATTACTACCAGCGAAACTGAGCGCGCGGCGCGCAAAACCTTCCGCATCGCTGTATTGTCTCTGTGCATAACGGATATTGGCTAAACGATACCAGAGATAAGCATCACGAGGGCTGATTCGCAGAGCGCGCTCACTTAATGCGGCCGCGCGTTCCAGATCTCCGGCGGCCATGGCCTGGTCAACAGAGGCAAGCAGCATTGATGCAGGTGTTGCAGGTGCAGCTGGGCGCTGGGGTGCTGGCTGGGGTTCTGGGTCAGGCGATGGAGTTGCTGGTCTTTGTGCTGGCTCAACCCGAATCGATTCGGGCGCCGTGATAACAGGCGCGGAAGTTGCCGCTGGTGCTGTTTTCGTCACAACAACCGGAGCGCTGGTAGTCACCGGCGCTTGAGTACTGTAGGTAGCGCAGGCACTTAACACGCTCAGTGACAACAGTGCCGGGATTCGTAACATCATAATCAAGGATTCCTGAAACGGTCAAAAACCCGTTCTATCAATGAGCCGCCATTTTCGCAATTGACGGAAGGCTCTGGCGATTGTCCTTCGCGTAGCGGCAGCATCAGCGGAGAGCGGCAATCGCGAGTGGATTCATTACTGGTTGCCTGCACAGGGACACGTTGCCAGCTGACATCGGCGGGGGCAATGTTCTGGCGCGGCTGGATTTCTACTCGCTCCATTATCTCTGTCCATACACGCAAGGCGCCAGATGATCCGGTTAAACCAGTTTCGCGATTATCATCGTGGCCAAGCCAGACAACACCCACCAGATCGCCGCCATAACCTGCAAACCAGCTGTCACGCAGATCATTGGTGGTGCCAGTTTTACCTGCCAGAGGCAGTCGTCTGTCCAGGCGATTGAGCATAGCCCTGGCGGTGCCGCGTTCAAACACACCCTGCATGGCCCATTCAAGCTGAAACATGGATGTTGGATCAGCGACTTGTTCACTGCCGATGCCGTATCGCGCAAGACGCTCTCCGGTGCCGGTTGTCACAGCTTCTACAGCACGCAGTGGCGAATGAAAGCCATTACTGGCCAGTGTCTGATACATACCGGCTACCTGCAGTGGAGTCATATTGACCGCGCCTAACAACACGGAAGGATACGGCTGCACCGGGCCTTCAAATCCCAATTTACGGAGTGTGTTAATGACATTGGGTACGCCTATCTGCATGCCCAGATCAACGGTTGCAAGGTTCATCGAGCGTTGCAGAGCATCAAACAGGTACACGTCACCGTACATCTGGTTGTCGTAGTTGCGTGGAGTCCAGTTGTCCTTGTTGTTGAGTGGAATGGACACAGGCTCGTCTTTCAAAACGGACGCCAGGGTATATCGACCAGTTTCGAGTGCTGTTAGCATCACCGCGGGTTTAACCAGTGAACCAATTGGACGTGAAGCGCGCATGGCACGGTTGAATCCGGTATACCCTGATCGGCGACTACCCGCCAGCGCTCTGACTTCGCCAGTGCTGGCATCGGTGATCACCATAGCCGCTTCCAGCGGATCGCCTGCCGGTGAGCCCGGTGCTGTGGGAACTTCAACAGCGGTAACCGCGTCATTAAGCGCAGCCTCCATCGTGTTCTGTACGCGCAGATCCAAGGTGGTGAAAATACGCAAGCCTTCGGTTTGTAATGCGGCTGCATCATAGTCGCGCGCCAGATCGCTGCGCACCAACTCCATAAACGCCGGGTATCCGCTGCCGCGCTGTGCGGGACGCTCGGCAACTTGCAGAGGCTTTGCCCGGGTCTGATCAAGTTGCGCCTGAGTGATATAACCCCGGCTCATCATCTGCGCTAACACGACATTGCGGCGTTCCACCGCACGCTGTGGGTTGCGCCGCGGATGGTAATAAGAGGCGCCACGCGGCAAGCCTGCCAGTAACGCCAGATCCTCCAGCGGTAACTCCATCAGCGGGCGGCCAAAGTAGTGCTCGGCGGCCAGTGCAAAACCGTGAATGGCACGGCTGCCATCTTGTCCAAGATAAATCTCATTCAAATAAGCGCTGAGTATTTCTTCTTTGCTGAAATGAATTTCCAGCGCCAGGGCCATCAACGCTTCTTCGATCTTGCGTCTGAAGGTGCGGTCGTGAGTCAGGTAAAGGTTTTTCACTAACTGTTGGGTTAGCGTGCTGCCGCCCTGAACAATACCACCAGCGCGCAGATTAGAGACAAAGGCGCGCATGATGCCAATGGGGTCTATACCAAAGTGGCTGTAAAAACGGTGATCCTCGACGGCTATTACTGCATTAAGCAGATCGGGCGGCACGTCGTTCAAAGTCAGGGGCAGACGATCTTCACCGGTGTCGGGGTTGATCTGAGCAATCTCTATCGGCTCCAGTCGAACCAGAGGCAGTTCAGCTGTATCCTGGTCGCCGCGCAAGCTGTCGATACGACGACCCAGAAAATTCACATCAACATAGATGCTGGGTTCTTCGCCGTCCCAGAACTCAAACCCGCGGGTCCACAGACGCACGCGGCCATCGCCTGCAGAGTACTCGCCGGGTCCACTGATGTTGCTGGCACGTCGATAACCCAGGCGTTGGAGGGTATCGGTCAAATTGGAGACATTTAGCTGCGCACCCGCGTAAAGCTCAACAGGGCGGGCATAGATGCGGGCGGGAAGCGACCACTGTAAGGCTTCAAAATCGCGCCGAATTTTGAAATCAATAAAAACACACCAGATGGCAACGCCAACAGTGGCCAGCAGGAAAAGCTTTAACAGCAGGCGAGGCAGGAAGCGTTTGGTCTGCGGTTTTTTAGGTGAAACTCTGCGTTTGGTCATAGGGGCGCATTATGCCATCAGAGGCGACAAATAAAAAATGGTGAAAAATGGCGAAAACAGTCTGAAATCAGGGTGAGGTAACGGTGCCATGCAGAAGTCCTGCTCACGCCACTGGTCTGCATTCATGCAGACCACATCGACATTATGGTGAGAGCAGTGCAATGGCCCGGTGAAGCCCAGGCCAGTTACCCCAGCAAGCCATCCAGCAGACCGATATTGGCGCTGTCGGGAAAGACTGCGCTATCAAGCGACTGCAGCGAGTAACCCATGTGCCGGTGGAGTACGGTCTTGAACAGACTGCGCAGATCCGTGCTTGCCTGCAGGTCGCGGCCTTCATGCAGATCGCGTTCGGCAAGCCCCGGCCATTCACCCAGCAGCGATTGCGCAGAGCGTTGCAGCGACAGCGCGCCACCGGCGACCAGTGCGAGACCTCCCGTCCCGTGATCAGTGCCAAGCGTCCCGTTTACCTGCACGGTACGACCAAATTCGGTGACTATCATCACTACGGTGTTCGTCCAGTTGGCACCCAGGCCCTGCTGCAGTCGGGACACGCCCTCGTCCAGCTCGTTGAACCTTCTTGCCAGCAGACCCTGCGCATTGCCCTGATTGGCATGCGTATCCCAGCCGTCGCTTTCCAACACCACAATATTGGGTCCCTGTGGCGTGTTCAGGAAATTGACGGCAGCATCAATCAGGACAGGAAATGCCGGGACCGGCCTGCGCTGCATACCAGTCTGCTCAGTGCCGGCAATCGTACTGGCGTGCACGGCCTGTTGCAGGCGCGGGCCGAGGAACTGATCCTCTGCATACAGGGTCAACAAGCGTTGCAAGGTGTCGTCGCTGAGCGTGGGCATTACCGGTGGCGTCCACGAGGCAACTTCTGCATGACCGCGCAACACCTGCGGGATCGCCTGCCCGATAGCCAGGCCCTGCTGCTTACCACTGGTCTGCAAAGCCCGATTCAACCAGCCGCTGGCGCTGCTGATCGGTGCAGCTGCGACATTGAAACCGTTTTCCAGCACCAGCTGCCCGTCAAAATGCGAACGCGACCGGTAGGGCGTGGCTACCGCATGCAGAATACCCAGTTGCCCCTTTCCGTAGAGCTGGAACAGATGGTTAAAGGATGGGTGCAAGGCGAAATGAGCGTCTAGTTTGTGTAATGAACTTTCTGTGGGGACCAAGGGCGCGCGCAGTCGGGCCAGTTGGACATCACTCCAGGGCACCACCGCAGATAGACCGTCCATACCACCGCGCAGAATGATCAGCACCATGCGTTGAGAACTGCCGGCATCGGTGGTCGCCCAACTCAGGCCGGACAGAGTGCTGGCGGCACTCAGTAACAAAGCGTTCTTCAGAAACTGACGTCGATTGCGGGATGTGAACGACATGATCAGGCTCTCCATTGAAATTGTGGGCTGCCAAACAACAGGGCGAGTCCTTGCGATGTGCTTTCCGCGCGACGAATGCTGTCATGCAGGGCTTCATCTGCCGGCAGCACCTGCGCGGCCAGGGCCAGTACATCCACCTGCGGCGCAATGCGCTGAGCGAGCTGATTGGCCCACTCCAGGCGCTTGATCAAGGCATCCGGGCCACCCCAATGCGCTGCTTCGTCTGGCCAGCCAGCCGGAGAAGGTGCGTTAAACGGCCGTTGATTGAAACTGGTCAGTGCCGTGGTCAGCTGATTGAGCGCTGCCGGATTCAAACGCAAGTCGGGCGTGGCGCGCAGCACGGACACCAGGTATTCCTCAGCGGATTTCAACTTCCGTAAAGCCGGGTTCCAGGCGTCATCCAGAGCGACCAGCGCCGTGTGCAGTGCCGGCAGATTGCCCTGCTGTTGCACGAATAGTTGGGCCAGATGATCGACGGCCGCAGGCGGCGGATCATCCGCTATAAAATGCCGTGCCAGTTTGAAGGCAATAAAGCGCGCGGTAGCTGGGTGTCTGGCAAGGTCGCGCAGCGCATTCTCACCCTGTTCTACACCCTGATTGGGGTAACGCTTGCCCAGCAGTGTTTGCGCACCGGGTTCATGAAACTGTGGGTTGAACTGAAAGGCACCGCTGGTACCAGAGCGAGTGGGCCGGTTGGTAGCGCCTCCTCGCACCGGCAGATCGACACCCCAGCCAGTCAGGACATTTGCCAAAGCGCCGACATCGCTCTGCTGATAGCCCCCATTGACGCCCAGGGTATGCAGTTCCAGCACCTCGCGGGCCAGATTCTCGTTCAGGCCGCGGTTGCGGCGTCGGCCGGCAGTGGAATTCGGTCCAATGGATTGTGCGTTGTCCAGATACATCAGCATGCAGGGATGCCTGAGCACCGCCAGCAGCATATCTTCGAACGAGCCTGCAAGCTGACTGCGAATAGCCTCATTCTCATACGCCACCGCTGTATTCATCAGCGTGGGTTTGTTGCCTGTGGTTGAGATGGTGAAGTGATTGGACCAGAACCGAACCAGACGTTCAGCAAAAGGTGCGTCGGTCTGCACGGCCACGGCCAGACGCTGGCTGTAATGATCCTGCTGCATTCGCCGACGCGAAAGCTGGTCGCGTCGCAGTGCTTCCTGCGCTTCCTGCGTTGCGCTCTGATTCTGCTGCATGCGGCGTCGTTCAAACAATTCGGTTGTCGCGGCGCTGAGCGACTCGGCTGCACTGGGCAGGCTCTGATAGCGATCGGGCAACCGCGAAATCGAACTCAGTTGCGCCAGCAGCCAGCCGCGCGGATCATGGCTGACCTGAACGAGTTCGCCTGGCCGCAGCCCGAGGCCGAAACGGTTGCCGGCAACATAAGGTGATAGCGCAGTCATGTCATGGTGCTCCCCGGGTTATTGAAATCAGGCTCTCCTGAGTGCTTACGTGGACAATCATGAAATCCGTCGATCTTGAACATCACAAAAAAGGGGGCAGAGTAGCAAGATGGTACTGTCTTTTTACTCTGACGCCATTTATCCTTCCCTGACCCCATTTATTTACTGACCCCATTTATTCCCAGACCCCATTTATTCAGTTTTCGAATTTCCACCGCGGTTAGTTTGTAAAACGGAACGAACATGAAACTCCCGCTTGTACTCTTGACTGTCTTGTTCTCCAACGCCTTGCTCCTTGCTCAGGAGGAGCAGGGTGGAGCGATTGAAGAGATTATTGTCATCTCTGAGCTTTCCAAACCAGCTCTTGAAGCCCAGATCATCGCCGTCGAAAATGATTTTTTCGGCCTTTTTAATGAGAAGAACGGTAATAAAAACCTCGATTTCGAGTGCCGGCGCGAAGTGGCTACGGGCACTCACCTGCCGCAGCGCGTATGTGAACCGGTTTTTCTGATTAAGGCACGCCTGGCTAACAACAGCAACTGGTCTGCCGGAACAGATATTCTGCTCACCCCGGACACATTGCAGGCGAGCCTGGCCAGGGATTACGAGAAGTTGAACGCTGCGTATGCAAAATTGCTAATGGATGACCCAAGGTTTTCCGAATTGGTCGCAATTCTGACTGCATTGCGCGCCCGAATGACCGAATTGCAGTAGTTAAAAAGCCCGATAGGTTGTTGGAACTATTAAATGTTGATTAAAAATTGACAACAGGGCGCGGAAGTTCGTAGCATCGCTGTGAGTAATTTAGCATCAAAGCGAAATCTAAAAATAAAAATACTAAAATACTAAAATAAGATCTATAACTTGTCAAAGAGAATACCTATATGTCTAGAAAAATCAGTCTACCTAAACGCAGTTTGCTTTATGTGGCAATTTCCACATCGTTACTACCATTTTCCGGAACCAGTCTGGCGCAAGACGCAGAGATAGAAGAAGTTATAGTCACTGGCTCGTTTATTCGTCGCACGGAAGGTTTCCGTGCTGCATCCCCCGTCACCCAGATTACTGCCGATGATATCGCCGCGGCAGGAACTCCCAATATGGGTGACGTGATACAGAACCTGAGTTTTAACCAGGGTACAGCTGTCTCTGCCAACGCCTTCACCGGCACCAGCAATATTGCCAGTTCTCTCAACCTGCGCGGTCTGGGTGCTGGTGCTACGCTGGACTTGATTGATGGCATGCGTGTTGTTTCATCCAACGTGAACGCGATGCTTCCACAAATTGCCATTCAGCGCCTGGACATTGTAACTGACGGTGCTGCTGCGCTTTACGGATCAGAAGCCGTGGCCGGGGTGGTCAACTTCGTACCAATTAAATCCTATGATGGTTTGAAGCTTGAGAGCATGAGCCAGCAAGACGGTCGCGGCGATTATAACGATGTCGATTTTTCTGCTTTGTTTGGTACCGAAATCGGTGGTTTTGATTTTGTTGTGGCCGCTAACTGGCGCGAACACAGTCGGCTGGAAATGCGCGACCGTCCGGAAACGCTGCTGTCGGCATTTGTCTGGTCAAGCACCGCAACTCCCGGTGACTATCGAGTTCCTCTCCGTGACGCCAACGGCGCACTGCGCACTGGCACCGGTTCCACAGCGACCAGGTCCGACCCGCTTTGCGGTCAAAACGGTCTCGGCGACCCTACACTGCATGATGACCCCTCCAAAATAGGCAATGGCAAATTCGGTTTCAAGCGAAGCGCGACCGATTGCGCCTATGACTATGGCGAATTCTGGGACTACCGTTACCCCACCCAGCAGGGATCTCTGTTTACCAGTGCCTCTTATAATTTCGACAACGACATTTCGGCGAATGTGCAGTATTCCTACTCCAATGTGCGTCACGACGCACGCGGTTCACCCATTAACCCCGGTGGTCGTGTCTCTGAGCTGCCTGTAGTCCGTGGCGAAATCCCTGGTAACCCTTTCCGCGCAGTAAATTCACTGGGCCAGCCACTGTTTGCACGGGATGCCAACGGAGACGGTGTGCCGGATCGTAACGGTGGCATGTATGGCCCAGTCATTCTTGATCCAAGCGGAATACCCTTTAATGAAGACGTGGCTTTTGTTTCCTGGCGCCCCTGGGCCAAACACGGCACCCTGCCCTCTATCTTCAACAGCGATGGCAGTTCACCACGTGACGGCCTGACTTTTGGGCACCGCGTGGTAGCGCAGCTTGATTTCCCTGTGCCCTTTATCGAAGGTTGGGACGGTCATGCTGCCTATTTGTGGGGCAATAGCGTCAATAATGACAATGTCTACGAAGGCAGCTTTGGCGGCATACTCCAGGGTTTGAACTGCGACGTTGCGAAAGATCGTAAATCCTGTTTCACTCCCTTTGCGAGTACCGATCCAGCCAATATGAATACCCAGGCTGTAGCGGACTCGACGGTGAATTTCGACCGTCAGCGCAACGAAGACCGTCTGCAAACCTTTGATCTGATACTCAACGGTGCTGTGCCACTCGGTGGTTTTGAATTGCCTGGCGGCGCCATAGCCGCGGCTGTCGGTTATCAGTTCCGCGAAACTCGTTTTGATGATCTACCTGCGGCATTCCAGATACTGAACGATCAGTGGATTGGTGCGAAAGCATCCCCTAACAGTGGTACTCGCGAGTCAGATTCTTACTTTGTCGAACTTGCAGTGCCACTCCTGAGTAATCTGGAACTGCAGTTGGCGGTACGTGATGAGTCATACAGCACTGGTCAAAGTTCGACTGATCCGAAATACGGTATTACCTACACACCGTTTGACAATTTAACCTTGCGTGCCACCAAGGGAACTTCCTTTATTGCACCGTCATTGGGTCAATTGCAAAGTCCACAAGCCTGTGGTCTGACCGGTCTCTCTGATCCATTCTCGACCTATAATGCCTTTACATCGACCTGTAGCCAGGGTAATCCGAATCTGGTGCCGGAATCCGCTGATACGCTCAGTGCCGGTTTTGACTGGGATATCATTGATGGCATGCGTTTGTCCTTGACCTACAGTGAAACCGACTTTCAGGATCGTATCGTAAGTACAGGTGCTCAGAGCATTCTGGCTACCGACTACTTTAACTACCAGCAGGCCAACAATGTGCCGGCTTCTCCGAAGCCCACCACTGCGCAGTTGGCAGCCTGGGTAGCGGATCCTCGTTCGGACAAACGCGTTTTGCGCGATCCTCTGTCGCCTGATCAGATCCTGCGCGTATTTAACAGCAGCTCAAATGCGTCCAGTATGCTGGTCAAAGCCTACGATTTGAACTACAACTACCGGTTTGAACTTCCTGAAGCGGTGGGCGGAGGCAATCTTGGATCGTTCACCTTTAATGTGGCAGCGACCTATCTGGATGATTATAGCTACCAGTTGAGCCCGGAATTAGCTGTGGTTCAGGCTGTTGGACGTCGCAACAGGGGCGTCGGAGCAGTACCTCCAATGCCACGCATAAAAGGTGATATTCGTTTTGGTTGGGTGAGAGGCCAACACAGTGCATCGCTGGTGTCGCATTATCTTCACAGCGTGAGCTACGACGGCTTTCAGGGTAGTCAGGTGCTGACCCGTCTGAATCCGCTGGTTGTACCGCGTAACGTTACTGAACTGCGCGTCTCGCACGTGGAAGATTTGGCCTACAATTACCGAGGAGTCGAAGCCCTGGGTGGTGAATTCAACTTTACCGTGGGCTCACGCAATGTGTTCGATCGACGTCCACAGCGCATGGCTGAACTCGGTGGTACCGAAGACCTGTTGTACGATGCGATGGGTCGCATGATCTACGCTCGAATCAGTTACGAGATGTAGCACCACCAATAGCCAGAAGGTTGGTTAGCAAGGAAACGGCCTGCAATTGCAGGCCGTTTTTTTTTCCGGGGAAGGTGGCGATGCTCAGGGTCAAGTTTCGGGGCTAAGCGAATCGGCATCCAAAAATCACGGGTGCCCACGAGATGAAGGATGAACTGGAACTCTGGCGCGGCGCGTCACTTAATCCCGCTGCGGGAGTTTAATGTTTCAGGATGACGTATAGAGCGTAGATTATGCCAGGCACGAAGCCCAGCAGCGTGAGCAGGATACTCAGCCAGAATTGTCCTTTTAACCCCACCTCAAGGAAAACTCCCAGCGGTGGTAATAAAATGGCAAAAATAATTTTGATTGGATCGGTTGCAGTGACAGCCATTTGGATGACTTCCTTCATGCGAGTATGGTTCAGGTAGTTTTCAAGCTAACAGTGAGACACGTTAATATCTGTGCGCTATTACGCTTAGATTTTTCCCCAGCTACCCGAACCTGTCTCAAGTCGATACGCACTCACGGAACGTCGGCATGTTGAGCTTCCCGAATGATCTCGGCGCCATCTTCACCCAGCAGAAATCCCAGAGACACAAGCTCGCTGACATTGGCGATGACTGCGCTCATATAGTCGCTGTGTGTGGGATAAAGCTCGCTGAGTTTTTCAGCGCTAAAGGGTATCTCATGGCCGGCGATACGGCAGAAGGACTCGCCGGTAGAGTTGCCGTTCCAGGTGCTGGTGGGCACATCGACATAGGGCGAACGTAAACCACCAATGACATTACCGTGTTCATCCAGCACCGGCTGGCCGTCGACCACGTGAATCAATTCAGCCCGTGGTGGCGCGATATCATTGCGTGCCCATTGATCTAACCAGACCAGGGCAGCATTGAATGCCAGTCGGTTCGGGAAGCGACTGCGTGGCCCTTCATTGCAGGCTAATGGTGG
>Ga0335398_10000330_pt1 | contig 83320 bp, 79 predicted proteins | sample BON03_FD_205742 | JGI IMG/M metagenome (GOLD analysis project Ga0335398, IMG submission 205742) | Freshwater microbial communities from Lake Bonney liftoff mats and glacier meltwater in Antarctica - BON-03 (spades assembly) (version 2) | ecosystem: Environmental > Aquatic > Freshwater > Ice >... | reverse complement strand
AACGCATGCGCCAGTTACAAGATGCCAATAACAATGGGCTTGAAAAAGGGCAGTCACGCGTTAATGTGGTCAGCTCTAATGTAGGCGGTCAACCGTCTGGCATTAAGTCAAGCGTTCACGCTTTACTATAAAAGCATTGTTTTTAAATTTAACTTATTCGCTTTAAGCATTCAGGAGCATCAAACATGTTAGTAAGGCCTGTCTATTTAGATTATTCATCAACCACACCTGTTGACCCTCGCGTGGTCGACAAAATGGTGCCTTGGCTTTATGAGCAATTCGGTAACCCTGCTTCGCGTAGTCACGCTTACGGCTGGGACGCTGAAGCAGCTGTTGAGCAAGCACGTGTTGATGTTGCTGCCTTGGTAAACGCAGACCCCCGAGAAATAGTCTGGACGTCTGGCGCAACAGAGTCAAACAACTTGGCCATTAAAGGCGCAGCTGCCTTTTATGCCGAGCGCGGCAAACACGTTATTACCGTGAAGACTGAACATAAAGCAGTGCTTGACCCCTGTCGTGAATTAGAACGTCAAGGGTACGATGTGACTTACCTTAATGTTCAAGAAAACGGTTTGCTTGACCTTGACGTTTTTAAAGCAGCATTGCGTCCCGATACGGTTTTAGTATCGATTATGTTTGTGAATAACGAAATAGGTGTTATTCAAGACATTGAGGCTATTGGCGAAATTTGTCGTGAACGCGGTATTGTGTTTCACGTTGATGCGGCACAAGCAACGGGTAAAGTTGTTATTGATCTTCAGCACTTGAAAGTAGATTTAATGTCATTCTGTGCCCACAAAACCTATGGTCCTAAGGGCATAGGTGCCCTCTACGTTCGCCGCAAACCACGCATTCGTATCGAATCACAAATGCACGGTGGTGGGCATGAGCGCGGTTTTCGTTCAGGTACCTTAGCGACCCACCAGATCGTTGGCATGGGTGAGTGTTTCAAATTGGCTCAAGCAGAAATGGCAACTGACAATGAGCGTGTGCGAATGTTACGTGATCGTATGTGGGCAGGTATGTCTTCTATAGAAGACGTTTACCTAAATGGTGATTTTGATCAACGTGTGCCCCATAACTTAAACATTAGTTTTAATTATGTTGAAGGCGAGTCACTCATTATGGCAGTTAAAGAACTGGCTGTTTCAAGTGGTTCAGCGTGTACTTCTGCAAGCCTTGAGCCTTCATATGTGCTTCGTGCTTTAGGTCGTAACGATGAATTAGCACATAGCTCTATTCGATTTACAATCGGTCGATTTACAACCGAGCAAGATGTCGACTTTGCCATTGAGTTACTTAAAGCCCGCGTTGATAAATTACGTATGATGTCACCGCTTTGGGAAATGGCACAAGACGGTGTTGATTTAAATTCGGTTCAATGGGCCGCACATTAATTTTTTTATATTTTAGTTTTCAGCCAGGAGAATCACATGGCATACAGCGAAAAAGTACTTGATCACTATGAAAACCCCCGTAATGTGGGTTCTTTCGAAAAGGGCGACGACCATATCGGTACCGGCATGGTTGGTGCACCCGCTTGTGGCGACGTCATGAAGTTGCAAATTCGTGTTAACGATGCAGGCATCATTGAAGATGCACGTTTTAAGACTTATGGCTGTGGTTCTGCCATCGCATCAAGCTCTTTGGTTACCGAGTGGGTTAAAGGTAAAACACTTGACCAAGCACTTGATATTAAAAATACGCATATTGCACAAGAGTTAGCCTTACCGCCTGTCAAAATACATTGCTCAATTTTGGCTGAAGACGCTATTAAGGCGGCGGTGCAAGACTATAAAGATAAACACAATCATTGATTCTTCGGAGATCTCGTCATGGGTGTGACATTAACTGCTCAAGCAGCAGACCATATTGAAAAGTACCTGACAAAGCGTGGTAAAGGCTTAGGGTTACGCTTAGGCGTACGCACCACAGGTTGTTCAGGTATGGCGTACAAGCTTGAATACGTTGACGAGCTGGCTACCGAAGACCAAGTGTTTGAAAGCTATGGGGTAAAAGTCGTGATTGACCCTAAAAGTTTGGTTTATCTGCAAGGTACAGAACTTGACTACGCCCGTGAAGGCTTAAATGAGGGCTTTAAGTTTCTGAACCCAAATGAAAAGGCAACCTGCGGTTGCGGTGAGTCATTTACGATATAACCGCTTTGACGATGACTGATTCATTCGATTTATTTGGTCTGCCACGGCAATATAAAGTTGATTTGGTTGGTCTTGAGCAAAAATGGAAAATCATTTCTGCTCAGGTTCACCCTGATCGCTTTGCCTCAGCTTCAGCAGCTGAAAAGCGAGTCGCTGTTGAATGGAGTGCCCGAGTTAACGAAGCCTACCGTACATTAAAAGACCCCATTAGTCGTGCACAACATCTATGTGTGCTTGAGGGTATTAACTTTGATGAACGCACACAATCGTCGATGAATATTGATTTTTTAGAAAATCAAATGGCTTGGCGAGAAGAGCTTGAAGACGCTCGTTTAAGTCAGCATGTTCAAGCATTAAAGCCTCTGCAATCTTCAGTGCTTGAAGCCTCAAATAGATATGAAGCCCAGCTCGGTGATTTACTTGACCAGCATCAGTGGCAAATGGCTAGCGATCGTCTGCGTGAATGGATGTTCATACAAAAGTTTTCTCAAGAAGTGACCCAAGCATTGCGGGCAACAAGAAACCGAGACCGTGACAGCTTAACAAAACTTAATTCTGAGGCTTAATGACTTTTGCACCATTCATTACTCATCATTAATAATCTATAACGATTCATTACTGACGCATCATTTTTTTATACCTGCGTCATTTTTTATTTTTTACTTACACCGTATTTTATTAGGTCAGTATGGCACTGTTACAAATTTCTGAACCCGACGCATCACCGACACCGCATCAGCGCAAGCTGGCTGTGGGTATTGATTTAGGTACAACACACTCGCTGGTTGCAACGGTTCGTCATAGCGTGCCTGAAGTATTGCCTGATGCACAAGGTCGTTTTTTGTTACCTTCTGTTGTACGTTATGTATCAGCGCAAGAAACGCAAGTCGGTTACGACGCTTTAGCCGAACAAGACCAGTTTCCCATCGATACGTTAGTTTCGGTCAAACGCTTGATGGGTAAATCTTTAGCAGACGCTAAAGAAACCCGTATTCCATACACCCTAGACCAGATCGGTCAGAGCGTTTCAATTGTGACTGAGCACGCCACCGTTACGCCCGTTGAAGTGTCCGCGCAAATACTGCGTACATTGCGCGTTCGTGCCGAAGCCACACTGGGTGATACTTTAGTCGGTGCCGTTATTACCGTACCGGCTTATTTTGACGATGCACAACGCCAAGCGACGCGTGACGCTGCTCGTTTAGCGGGCTTAAACGTATTACGCCTACTTAACGAACCAACGGCAGCCGCTGTTGCTTACGGGCTTGATCAAGCACAAGAAGGCCTATTTGCTGTTTATGATTTAGGTGGTGGCACGTTTGATTTTTCAGTACTCAAATTGTCAAAAGGCTTATTTGAAGTGGTTTCAACGGGGGGGGACACCGCCCTCGGCGGTGATGATTTTGATGCTTTAATTGCCCAATATTTCCTCGATCAATCACCCGAAAACCCGCTGTCTGTTGAAAACTACCGCCATTTACTATCCGCCACAAAACGTTTACGTGAAAATCTGACTGATGTTGAACACGCCACACTCAAAACAAACTTGCCTGGCAAATTTGCAACGTTGTCTTTAACGCGTGCTGAGTTTGAGCATATGGCACAGCCTTTAGTTAAACGCACGCTAGATTGTGCATTGCTTGCACTTGATGATGCCAACCTAGAACCCGTTGCTGTGCAAGATGTGGTGCTAGTGGGTGGTGCAACTCGTATGCCTATTATTCAAAGCACCGTTGCACAGTTTTTTAAGCGCACGCCACGTTGCACAATTGACCCTGATGAGGTGGTTGCTATCGGTGCGGCGCTACAAGCAAACTTACTAGCTGGTAACCGTGCACCAGGTGAAGATTGGCTCTTGCTTGATGTCACCCCTTTGTCACTTGGTATTGAAACAATGGGTGGTTTAGTTGAAACCATTATTGCGCGTAACAGTACTATTCCGGTTGCACGCGCTCAAGAGTTTACAACTTACAAAGATGGTCAAACGGCTATTGCTTTACATGTTTTGCAAGGTGAGCGAGATTTAGCGCAAGACTGTCGGTCTTTGGCCCAGTTTGAGTTGCGCGGTATCACACCAATGGTTGCCGGTGCGGCACGCCTCAAAGTAACCTTTCAAGTTGATGCTGATGGCTTGCTCAGCGTCAGTGCTCGTGAAGAGGTCAGTGGCGTTGAAGCCAGTGTGACGGTAAAACCTTCACATGGCTTGACAGACGATGACATTACAAAAATCTTGACTGACAGCATGTCAGAAGCACAACACGACTCAACCATGCGTATGTTGCGCGAGCAGCAAGTTGATTCAACCGCACTGGTTGAGTCAGTATTAGCGGCGCTAGCGAAAGATCATGATCTACTTACAGCTTTAGAATGTGAACATATTGAAACGCAAATTTCGAGAACCCAATTAGCGTTAAAGTCTGACAATGTTGACAACCTTAAAGACGAAACCACACAGCTAAGCCAAATCACTGACGCATTTGCCGCCCGCCGTATGGACCGCAGCATTCGTGCTGCGCTAACGGGCAAAACCCTCGATCAACTTTAAATGACTGTTTAACGTTCATGCCAAAAATTACTGTTTTGCCACACCCCGATGTCTGCCCTCAAGGCGCAGTCATAGACGATGCACCAAGAGGGGTTTCAATTTGTCGTGTTTTGTTAGACCATCATATTGAAATTGAACATGCGTGTGAGTTGTCTTGTGCTTGCACAACCTGCCACGTTGTGGTCAAGTCTGGTTTCAATTCACTTGAAGAAGCAACCGACTCTGAAGAAGACTTATTAGATCGTGCTTGGGGGCTTACCCCCAATTCACGTCTGTCGTGTCAAGCGCTAGTGGCCAATGAAGATTTAACGATTGAAATACCGCGTTACACCATCAACCACGCGAAAGAAAGCCACTAACTATCGCTTTAATCTTCACGGCGCAGATGTGGAAATAAAATCACATCGCGAATGCTGGGGCTGTCGGTTAATAACATCACCAAACGATCAATGCCAATGCCGCAACCGCCTGCAGGGGGCATACCGTATTCAAGCGCACGTATGTAGTCAGCGTCGTAGTACATGGCTTCTTCGTCACCTGCGTCTTTGGCAACCATTTGCGCTTGAAAACGAGCAGCTTGGTCTTCTGGGTCGTTTAGTTCAGAAAAACCATTGGCAATTTCACGGCCCGTCATAAACAATTCAAAGCGTTCGGTTACACCTTCAAGGGTGTCAGACGCGCGAGCTAACGGTGAAACCTCTACGGGGTAGTCAATGATGTAGGTGGGTTCCCATAGCTTTGCTTCGGCGGTTTCTTCGAATAATGCCAATTGCAAACCACCCAAACCAGCGTGTGTAAGAGGCGGACAATTTGCATCTACCCCGAAGCTTCGCAAGGCCTTTTTAATAGCGTCAATATCATTGAGAATAGCATCAGTATATTCGGGTGCATGCGCTTGAATCGCTTGCACAATGGTCATGCGCGCAAAAGGTTTGCTCAAATCTAAGATACGGCCTTGATACGTCACGACAGCGCTACCCGTTGCACGTTCAGCGGCTTGGCGAATCAAGGTTTCAGTGAATGTCATCATCCATTGATAGTCGGTGTAAGCGGCGTAAAACTCAAGCATGGTGAACTCAGGGTTGTGGCGCGGGCTCACCCCTTCGTTTCTGAAGTTACGGTTAATTTCAAATACGCGTTCAAACCCGCCTACCAATAAACGCTTTAAATACAGTTCAGGGGCAATACGCAAAAACATTTGCATGTCGAGCGCGTTGTGATGGGTTTCAAAAGGTTTAGCTGCTGCACCGCCAGGTATAGCCTGCAACATTGGGGTTTCAACTTCCAGAAAACCGGCTTCTGTCATGGTTGACCGAATGGCTGCAATGGCTTGAGAGCGAGTCAAGAATGTGTGGCGTGTTTGCTCTGTAACAATCAAATCAACGTAACGTTGACGGTAGCGCAACTCTTGGTCAGCAATACCGTGAAACTTATCGGGCAGGGGTCTTAAGGCCTTTGCAAGCATGTGCGCTGATACGGCGTGAATAGACAACTCACCTTTATTGGTTTTAAAAACCGTGCCTTCAATGGCAATAATGTCGCCAAGATCCCATTGTTTAAAAGACTCGTAAAGATCTTCGCCTAATGCGCCCCGATCAAGGTAAATTTGAATGCGGCCTGTGGCGTCTTGCAAGGTCGCAAAACTGGCTTTACCCATTACACGCTTGAGCATCATTCTGCCTGCAACACTAACGGGGTGTTTGGCTTCGGCTAAAACCGCTTGTTCGGTTTCACCATACTCAGTATGCATCGGTGCGGCTCGGTGTGAGGGTACAAATCGATTGGGGAAGGCAACCCCCTCTTTACGTATTTGAGCCAGCTTGGCACGACGCTCAGCAATGAGGTGGTTTTCATGGTGAGCGTGATCAACAATGGCCACGTGTTCAGTGGTTGCATCAGCGCCAGTATTTAAATGGGTATTGTCAGATTGGGTCATCATTAAAACTCGTGTTGCCGAATGTCATCAATGGTTTTTTGACCAAACGAATCGTGTTCGAGGAAGGTTAAAAGTTGTTGCGCAACATCTGCAGGTTTTGCCAAAGCACCTTGCTCATGTATTTGAACAAATTTTTCAAGTACAGGAAATCTTTTAGCGTCTGCACCGCGAATCGTTGCTTGCATGGGGGTATTAATCATGCCTGGTGCGACCGCTGCAATACGTACCCGGTCGCCTTGCTCTAGGCTAACCACCTCAGCATAACGGTCAAGTGCAGCTTTACTGGCGCAGTAAACCCCCCAGCCCGCTATAGCCTGACGACCAGCACCCGATGAAATCAACATCACCCGGCGATCTTTGGTGTGCGAGGTTGACGCTAGAAAATGGTTTGTCAAAAACGTAGGCGTTACTATATTAGTAAGGTAAGCCTGCTCAATTTCTAGAAATGATGCAGGGTTGTCAGCCACCGTAACCGGTGTGACCACACCTGCGTTTTGAATTAAACGAGGTCGCTGGGCAACTTTAACGAGTGTATTTATGACTCGGGCCGCTTGCTCAACCGCTACGCGATCATTGAAATCAACCAAAATTTGTGTCAAAGCCACCTTATGGTCGGCTGCCAATTGATCGAGCTCGTGGACATGGCTACGCGACAGCGTAACCAACGCTACCCCATGGCTTAAACAATGTTCAGCCATCGCACGGCCTAAGCCACGGCTTGCACCTGTGAGAACAACTAAACGATCAACGGCAACTGGGTGTGTGTTCATAATATTATCGATATGCTTGGTACATGAAAAATTTAAACTGCAAAACCTATTACAACCCTTGTTTCAAACTGGCTTGTATGAATGGATCAAGATCACCATCGAGCACTTTTTGGGTGTTAGAGATTTCAACTGATGTTCGTAAATCTTTGATACGGCTTTGATCAAGCACATACGAACGAATTTGATGGCCCCAACCGACATCGGTTTTGGCATCTTCCATCTTTTGCTGCTCGGCCATGCGGTTACGCATTTCAAGTTCGTAGAGCTTAGAACGCAGCATGTCCATCGCTTCTGCACGGTTTCGGTGCTGTGATCGATCATTTTGGCACTGAACCACAATACCTGAGGGCAGGTGGGTTAAGCGAACGGCTGAGTCTGTTTTATTAATGTGCTGGCCACCCGCGCCGCTGGCGCGGTAAGTGTCAACCCGTAAGTCGGCCGGGTTTATGTCAATTTCTATTGATTCATCAACTTGTGGGTAGACAAATACGCTAGCAAAAGAGGTATGCCGACCACCCGCCGAATCAAAAGGGCTTTTTCGAACAAGCCGGTGCACGCCTGTTTCGGTACGTAAATGGCCGAAGGCATAGTCACCTTCAATTTTAATAGTGGCTGATTTAATACCCGCGACTTCACCGGCTGACTCTTCAAGTATTTCAGCTTTAAAACCCTTGCGCTCTGCGTACCGCAGATATTGACGTAATAAAATTGAGGCCCAATCTTGAGCTTCGGTGCCGCCCGCACCCGACTGAATATCAACAAAGCAATTAAGGGGGTCGGCTGGGTTTGAAAACATACGACGAAATTCAATTTTTACAAGCGTTTGCTCAAACGCATTCGCATCGTCATCAATGGCGAGTAAGGTTTCGTCGTCGTCATCAGAAGCAGCTAAATCAAACAGTTCTTTTGCGTCTTTGATTGAAAGTTGCAAAGCATCAAGCGAAACCACAACGTCTTCAAGTGATTTTTTTTCACGACCGAGGTCTTGTGCGTGTTTAGGATCATTCCAAACGTTGGGGTTTTCTAATTCAGCGTTGACAACGTCAAGACGGTTTTGCTTTTCTTCAAAGTCAAAGATACCCCCTAGCGGCTGACTCACGCTCTAGGTAATCATTCAAACGCGCGGCAATCGCATTGATGCGTTCAGCTTCTAAACTCAAAGTGTTCTCTTTAGTAATTACGTCAATAAATAGGGGTAATAATTTAGTTATTTTAGCTGAACCAACCGCGCCTCTACTAAAGGGTATCAGCATGCTCAATAATCAGCTGTGCAGTCACCATTGAATTCCAGTGATTAGTGGCTAAGCGGTAAACCACCCGTACCCGGCTGCCTAACGTTTCTTGACGACCAAACCAAATCGCTTCAAAGCGCTGTCGATCGCGTGTGAGGGTCAGTTTTAAGTGTTTATCGTTTAGCAAACGTTGTTGATCGACCGTAAATTCATCAACAAATAATGGGGCGGGAAAGCCTGAACCCCAGACTTGTTCTTCAAGCATTTGTGCAACGTGTGCATTAGCATAGCCAGACTCAAGTGTACCGTCGGTCTCAATGACCGCTTCAAAACGGTTTTTTCCGCTAAAGTCAATCACGGCTTGGTTAAAAGCGACGACAAATTTGTCATAGTCGTTTTGCGCAATGCTCAAGCCTGCCGCCATGGCATGGCCACCAAATTTTTTAATTAAACCGGTATGTCGTTTTGATACTAAATCAAGCACATCGCGTAAATGAACGTCAGGAATTGAGCGACCTGAGCCGCGTATTTCGCCTTCATCGCCCGGTGCAAAAGCTAAAGCAGGGCGATAAAACTGTTCTTTTAAGCGCGAGGCCACAATGCCCACTACGCCTTGGTGCCATCTTTCATCAAATACACAAACCGCTGCACTATTGGGTTGGGCATCGATTTCACCAATAGAAGACAGCGCTTGTTCGCGCATGGTTTCTTCAATTTTTCGGCGTTCACGGTTAAAGGTATCAAGTTCACGGGCCAGCACCAAAGCGCGGTCTTCGTCGTCGGTGATCAGGCATTCAATGCCTACACTCATATCAGCCAAACGCCCAGCAGCGTTGATACGTGGCCCCACAATAAAGCCAAAATCTAATGCTACAGCTTGTTGCGGTTGACGCCCCGCCACTGCAAATAGAGCACGTATGCCCGGTTGCATGAGACCGCGACGCAGTCGATCAATACCGCGATTCACCAGCAAACGATTGTTTTGATCGAGTTTGACCACATCAGCCACGGTGCCTAGTGCCACTAGGTCAACCAGCGTGTCAAGCTTAGGCTCTGGTTTTGACACGAAATGCCCGCGTTTACGTAGTTCTGTTCGCAGAGCTAACAGTACGTAAAACATGACCCCAACACCCGCTAAGTTTTTAGAGGGGAAGGTGCAACCGGGTTGGTTGGGGTTCACAATGACTGCGGCCTTAGGCAGCGTGTCGCCCGGTAGATGGTGATCGGTCACTAACACGTTAATGTTGTGTGTATGTGCAGTGGCTACGCCATCAACACTGGCTATGCCGTTGTCAACCGTAATAATTAAATCAGGTTTGCCGCTACGGTGTTGGCAAGCCAACTCAACCACTGCTGGCGACAAGCCATACCCCGTTTCAAAACGGTTGGGTACCAAATAGTCAACATGGGCGCCTAAAGCGCGTAAACCCCTTATGGCCACAGCACAAGCGGTGGCGCCATCGCAATCGTAATCGGCCACGATGAGTAATTTTTTCTTGGCTTCAATGTGATCGGCTAATAACTCAGCGGCCTGTTGGTTTTGCGTGAGTAATTGCGGGTCGAGAAGAGATTTCCAATCGCTTGAAAGGGTGTCTTTTTGTTCAACCCCACGACTGGCGTAGAGCCTTGCCAACAATGGGTGCAGGCCTTGTGCGCTGAGTCTTTGTGTGGCGTCAGGTCGAGTTGATCTTGTTTTTATGACGGGTTGTGCCACCAAGTGCTCCAGTCGTTTTTAGAAAAAGGTTGGGTCAATTTTTTTAGCCAGTTTGGCTGATTTTTATTAGAGGGCGAAAGCGTGACTAAACGGTCATGGCCTGTCAGGGTAAGTTGGGTGGGTGCAGCGCCTTTGATTGAATGTGTTTGCATCTTAATGACAATTGGCAAAACCTCTTTAAGCCACGCCTCTAACCAACCTGACCAATCAGATGTCATCACAAATGGCCTTAAGGTGTTGTTCAGGTCGTAAGACTGAGGCGTCGTTAGTAATGGTTTTTGTACGGGGGGGGGCAGGTTTGAATGCGACTGGTGGTGCGTTTGAGCATGAAACGGCAAATGTGGCTGATTGATAGGGTGCCAACCTTGCGACCCACCGTACAACCAAACCCCATTCACAGCGGGCAAACCGCGCTCTAAACGGGTTTCGTTCACGGGGTGGTTGTGCCACACCATTTGTATTTCGTTCAATATACGGCGCCAAGCCAACCACGCATCACCATCGGGCCACCAGCCGGCAATATTTTGGCCCGCTAAGGCTTCGGGGCTAACGGTGTGCGCAAGCTCGGCTAAAGGGGCGTGTACCCGCCAAGTGGTCGGTGTTAACGCTTCAACCCAAATGGCGTCACCTGGCTGACCAAAACTCGGCATGGCGGCTTCACACAAGCTTTGTGCTTCGTCGGGGCTGAGGTCTAGCAGGCTTAATGGCCTTAAAGACGCCACACTTGTGCCAATTTGGGTGCTACACAACTGCGCTGCCCAGACCGGTGCCGTGCTTTGTGTTACGTCAAGCTGCCAAGAGGCCAAGGCTTGCCCGGGCGTTTTGCTAATATTTTGTGACCAACCGTTCAGGGCTAAAACACGTGCTTCGTAAGGGGTGCAGCCGACCACTTGGGGCGGGCATGTGTTTTGACTGAACTTTAAGGCACTGAGTAATTTGTGCAAGTCAGGCTGCGACTGCTTAAGCGACTGGGCCAACTGGGTGGCTAGCGAGGCGGGGGGTAGGCCCTGTTCAAAAATATATTCCATTCACATATTGTAATGTGGCAGATCAGCTGTCAACCGAGTATTCAAGTTCAAAACCAAAGATAGTGCGATAATTCATGCCTATGAAATCAAGCTTTGAACTTTGGGTAGGAGCGCGCTACGCGGGCATTGTTGGCCGCCGTCGCGGGCGTGATGGCGGCGACCGTTTTGTGTCGTTTGTTGCCATGATGTCGATGGTGGGTATTGCGCTGGGCGTCGCCGCTTTGATTGTGGTGCTGTCTGTCATGAATGGTTTTCAACGCGACGTGCGAGACCGCATGTTGTCGGTATTACCCCACATTGAATTATTTGTGCCAGGGGCCTTGCCTGAAACCGTACTCGAACGTTTTGACGAGTTAGCGCAAGCCGCTCAAAAAAATGACCAGGTTATTGGGGTTGCACCATTTGTGGGTGCACAAGCCATCATCATGCATGGTCGGGTTTTACGCGGTATTCAGGTGCGAGGTATAGACCCCATGCTTGAACCAAAAGTTTCTGACTTAGTCGGGCAAATGGTTGAAGGGCAATTGAACTCGTTGCTGCCTGGTGAGTTTCATGTGGTGTTGGGCGAAGATCTGGCCAACGCGTTGGGCGTTCACATGGGTGATTCAGTCATGTTGTTGGCCCCACAGGGCACCGTTAGCCCAGCGGGTTTAAGCCCACGTATGCGTCAGTTTACGATTAGTGGCATCTTTAAATCAGGGCATTACGAATACGACTCGTCATTAGTGTTTGCAGATACCCGCGATGTGGCCCGTATGTTTCGTGACACAGCAACCGCTGGGGCGCGTGTCAAAATTAAAGACATGTATCAAGCACATCAAGTCTCAAGATCTATTGCACTTGATGCCCCAAGAGGCGTGCTATCTAGCGATTGGTCGCGTAACAATCGCACTTGGTTTGCAGCGGTTCAAACAGAAAAACGCATGATGTTTTTGATCTTGACGCTCATTGTGGCGGTGGCGGCTTTCAATCTTTTATCGTCACAAGTTATGGCTGTTAAAGACAAGCAAGCAGACATTGCGATTTTGCGCACGCTGGGTGCCACACCGGGTGAAATTGCCCGAATATTTTTGGTGCAGGGCGCGTTAATTGGCGTAATTGGTACTTTCTTAGGGGTGGCGGGTGGTTTAGCCATCGCGATGAATATTGACGTTTTGGTGCCACTCATTGAACGCGCACTGGGCATACAATTTTTACCGAAAGAAATTTACTTTATTCAGGCGTTGCCTTCAGACCCTCGTTTAGATGACGTCATCACCATCGCAGTGACTTCACTGGTGATGTCTTTGTTAGCCACCTTATACCCCAGCTGGCGTGCCTCTAAGTTAGAACCTGCGCAGGTGTTACGCCATGACTAATATTTCAAAAGCTCACATACAAGCCGATCACATCCCGACCGATCACGTTGTTACTGACCAAAGCGCAACCGAGTCAGCTGCAACGGCTAGTGTTGTAACTGCTAGTAGTGCAACTGATCACGCTTCAACTGCTCGTTCAATAACCACTGATGCTGCGAACGCTCATGCTTCCGCCCGAAATATTGTGTTGCAAGCAAAAGGTTTAAGTCGTCATTATGACGACGGTCAACGTCGCCTAGATATTTTAAAAGGCGTTGATTTGTCAATTGCTTCGGGCGAAATGGTGGCCATTATCGGTGCTTCAGGTTCCGGTAAAAGTACTTTATTACATTGCCTTGGCTTACTTGATCGGCCTGATGCGGGCGAAGTTTATGTGAATGGCCAAGCAACGAACGGTTTAAACGAGGTTCAACGCAGTCGCTTGCGCAACAAATCGTTAGGCTTTGTATATCAGTTTCACCACTTGTTAGGTGAGTTCACGGCTCTAGATAACGTTGCCATGCCGTTAATTGTGCGTCGTTTGTCGCGCAACGAGGCGCGTACAAAAGCGCATGTGCTGCTTGAACGCGTTGGCTTAGGCGATCGCATGACACATTACCCCAGCCAGTTGTCTGGTGGTGAACGTCAACGGGTTGCCTTGGCACGCGCCATGGTCACCGAACCCTCGTGTGTATTGGCTGACGAACCCACTGGCAATCTAGACCGTGAAACCGCAGAAGACATGTTTAATTGGTTGCGCCAAGCCGTGCAGGCTGGCGGTACCTCTTTAGTGGTGGTAACACACGATTTGGCTTTAGCTGCGCGGGCTGATCGGCAGTTCACCATGACGTCTGGCCTACTGGCTGTTAAGTAATATTTTTATGGCATTTGACACCCACTGCCACCTCGATGCACAAGAGTTTAATCACGACCGTGACGCAGTTATTGCATCGGCTTGTTCAGCAGGGGTCACATGTATTGTGATTCCCGCAGTTGAAATTCAAAACTTTGATACGGTACGCCTATTGGCAAACCGTATGCCAATTGGGGCTTATGCGTTAGGCATTCACCCTTTGTTTGTGGAAAAAGCAAACATAGAAGATCTTGAAGTGTTGCGGCAACACCTAGAACAATATCGTGATGACCCTAAGCTTGTTGCGGTGGGTGAAATCGGTCTTGATTTATTTGAACCGCATTTAAAACAAGCGCCATTATTAGACAAACAAATTGAGTTCTTCAAAGCACAACTTGTCATTGCAAAAACGTTTGATTTGCCAGTTATTTTGCATGTGCGTCGGGCGCAAGACTTGGTGTTGAAGTATTTGCGCCAAGTGGGGGTGTCTGGCGGCATCGCACACGCGTTTAATGGCAGCTTTCAGCAAGCACAACAGTTTATTGACCTAGGGTTCGCTCTGGGCATGGGCGGGGCTTTAACGTATACGCGGGCATTACAAATTAGGCGCTTGGCCACCACCTTAAGTCTTGAACACTTAGTGTTAGAAACTGACTCGCCTGACATTCCACCCGAATGGGTTGACGTCAATTCAGTGACGGGGCAAAGACGCAATTCGCCTGACCAAGTCATGACCATTGCACAGGTTTTAGCCGATCTCAGGCAGTGTGATGTGTTGGAAGTGATCTCTGTTACTGATGAAACGGCGCAACGGGTGCTACCTCGGCTGAAGGCTCTTGACTGAGCGCTTGCCTCATTTACTCAATAGAGTGTTAAAAACGAATACGACAAAAACGTCACGCCGCACTTGATTACATAAGCAACCTCGTTGAGCCTATTGCTTTAGGCTTGATTGCAGGTTGTATTCATGATTATCTGGGCGTGTTTAGGCTGGGTGTTGGGTGTGTGCCTCACTCAAGTTCAAGCGTCATTGCTTTCAAGCTGGCATTTAGCCCTAATACCGAGTTTGGCTACTGTCTTGGGCTTAGCGTGGGGTTTATTGCGGTGCAAGCAACAAACGAATGACTGGGTAGCCACTCAACGCATTTTTTTAGTGATAAGCCTGACGTTACTCGGTTTGAGTTATAGCCAATTTAAGGCACACACTCGCTTAGCTGATCAGTTGGCGCAACATGAAATTAACCTAGTTACACGGGTCACTGTGCAAGTTGTAGGCTTACCGCGCTTAAATGAAAATAGTTTAAGCGTTGAGGTTGTGCAGTGGCCAAATGATTCGCAACATACCGTATCAAACACTAACCAAAAAAACCCTCAAAATGCCAATCAAAATACCAATCAAAGCAATTCCTTAAACATACCTAATCGTATTGCCGTGACATGGCCGCACAACTCTTTGCCTCGAGGTGTCGAAGTGTTGCCGGGTCAAGTGTGGCGTATGGCGTTGCGTTTACGGCCTGTACATGGGCGCATCAACCCGGGTGGTTTTGATCAAGAAGGGCTGATGTTTGCCAAAGGGGTGAGGGCGGTTGGGCAAGTCAGGGGTACACCGCAATTTATAGACTACGCACCGTTGACCTCTTTAGAAGTGATGGCAAATGGTATGCGTCATCGCGTTAGAAAAGTCATGCTCGAAGTGATGGGTGAACGTTCAGCTCGTGCTGTGATCATTGCGCTAGCAATTGGTGATCAACAGGGCGTTAGCCGTGAAGATTGGCAAATATTTAGTCTCACCGGCATAACCCATCTGGTATCAATCAGTGGCTCTCACGTCACCTTAATAGCAGCGCTAGGAGGCTTGCTCGTGAGTATTTTATGGCGAGGCGGTCGCTGGCGTGGCGTCAGGTTATCTGAATGGGTACCCGCTCGAATGGTGTCGATTTGGGCGGCAGTGATCACTGCATTTTTGTATTGCTTGTTGGCAGGTTGGGGGGTGCCGGCACAACGTACGTTTTTTATGGTTTTGATGGCTGCTTTTGGTCTTACCTTTGCACAATCATGGGGCGGTTTTATACTGGTTGCGTTGGCTGCTGCATTACTTACTCTCTTTGACCCTTGGGCTGTGTTATCAACAGGTTTTTGGTTATCGTTTATGGCTGTGACCGTGTTAATTATGTTGAGCCAACGCGTAGATGTCAATTATCAACAACTCGTTAATGATGACTCAACCCCTAGATGCTTGGCCTTTTGCCAAAAACTTTATCGAGGCTTTGCATTAGCCACGCAATTGCAATGGGTCATCACACTGATGATGTTCCCTGTGTTGGCTTGGTTATTTAACCAAGTGTCATGGGTGTCAATGTTTGCCAATGCAGTTGCCATTCCCGTATTAACATTTGTGGTGACCCCTTTTGCGTTAATTTTAGCGTTGGCGGCCGTACTTTTTAGCCCAACTGACAACGTCATATTGACGGCTTTATTATCAACATTAGCGTCTTTAGCACATGCCCCACTTGAGTGGACATTGTGGTGGGTTAAAACCTTGGCAGCGTTACCCGTTGCTGCTTTTGACGTAGCCAGCAGTTCAGTTGTGTGGCTGATTTGGGCCTTGGTAGGCGTCATTTGGGCTGTTTTGCCACCCTTTAGTGGGTCGCGAAACTTCGGTTGGTTTATGCTGTTACCCATTTTAAACCCACCTGTTAGCACGTTAGCGCCCGGTGATTGGTCACTTCATGCATTCGATATTGGGCAGGGGTCAGCCTTACTCGTGCGCACGCAATCACATGATTTGATTTTTGATGTGGGTTGGAAGTTTGAAGATCAAACGGCCATGACTTCAACAATATGGCCGGCACTTCGAGCCCTAGGGTTAAAACCCAAACCGGTAGTGGTCATTTCTCATAATGATCTCGATCATATTGGTGGTTTACAAGAACTCAAAAATTTAATGCCGCTTGGAACCCTTTATGCGTCAGACCTATTAGAGGGATCAAAACGCTGTGAGATAGGGCAGTCTTGGGAATGGAGTGGTGTAGTGTTTGAGTTTCTGCACCCTAACGTCAATATGTGTGGTCAAACTGCAATGACCCCCAAGCGTTTAAAAAACCGTTGCAGTTGTGTGCTTCGAATTAAAGGTCGTCACCATTCCTTGCTGTTAACAGGTGACATTGATCAAACGGCTGAAAAGGCTATAGTTGAAAACCAGCAACTTCAGCATAGCAACGCTTTGCAAACAGATGTGGTGGTGGTGCCGCATCATGGGGCCGCCACATCGTCTAGTTTGGCTTTCATTCAAGCGTTGCGAGCAAAGCATGCCATTGCCCAAATGGGGTATTTGAACCGTTTTTCTCACCCAGCTAAAGAGGTGGTAGACCGTTGGCAAGCTTACCCAACACAATTTTGGCGCACTGACCATGATGGGGCATTGCATGTTCGCTCAGAGCAAGGCAAGCTCACTGTTGAATCATTACGTTTGACCCACCAACGGTATTGGCACCACAAGGGTTCATCGCACTCATCTGGTCAGCCTTAAAAACGAGTTGGCTTCAATTTCTGAACTGAATAGGTTTTAAAGCGAATAAGCTTTTTTACTGATCTTAATGGCCTAAATGAATTTAACAGGTAGGCTTTAGTGCGGCTATTTAAGTTAGCCTCAATTTTTGCTTAACTTGTCAGATCTCTTGTCAATCACTGCAGTTGGGCATAAGCTTAAGTTAAGGCAGTAAGCTTAGACCTAGAAGTAAAGGGGTGTGGTTTTATCTAAATTTCATCAACTGATGATTTAATCTATGAAAATGAATACCTACTCGACTGATGAATGAAAACTAAATGACCGAATCTTTTAAATATATGAATGAATGAATATGACTGAACCAGACTTATCTCAAAACACAGAACACACTTTGCTGGTGAGAAAGAGCGGCTGGGCACCTTTAAGCGCAGATTTGCATTGCCACTCTAGTTTTTCTGATGGTGTGTTAAGCCCTGACGTGTTGGCGGCTCGGGCAGCTGAGCGGGGTGTCGATCTTTGGGCCTTGACTGACCACGATGAAGTGTCAGGCATTGCTGCGGCACAACAAGCGGCCAAGCATCATGGCATGGCTTTTTTGGCTGGTGCTGAAATTTCAGTGACTTGGTTAGGTCGTACCGTACACATTGTGGGTTTAGGGTTAGATGCTCAAGACCCAACTTTGCTAGCAGGCTTGCATCACACACGGTCTGGTCGTGTGAACCGCGCTAAAGGCATGGCAGACGCTTTGGCTAAACTGGGCATGCCAGGCGCCTTCGAAGGCGCGCTGAAATTTGTGAGCAACCCAGAGTTGATTAGCCGCACTCATTTTGCACGTTACTTAGTTGATGCCGGTCATTGCGCCACCATGCAACAAGTGTTCGATCAATACTTGTACGATAATGGCCCGGCTTATGTCGACATACAGTGGGCAAAATTAGAAGAGGCGGTGAGTTGGGTCAAGTCGGCTGGCGGGGTGGCGGTGATTGCACACCCAGGTCGGTATAAGTACTCAAGCCTTGAATTTGACACGTTGTTTAAATCATTTAAAGCGGCAGGGGGTTTAGGTATTGAAGTCAATACCGGTAGCCATCGCCCGCGCGAATATGATGTATACGCACAAGTGGCGCGAGACTATGGCTTTTTAGCTTCAATTGGCTCAGACTTTCATGGGCCAGATGATGGGGTGTTTGACTTGGGCAGCATTAAACCACTCGCAACTGACTTAACGCCAGTCTGGCAAGAGCTAAGCCATAAAATTTTGCACGCTGAATAAGGTGTGAACGTCATTCGCAACACAAGTCATGACATCAAATAGTAGTCATTTTGTTAAAGTGCAGTTTTGTAGCTAAACGGTTTCAATTAATTATTTCGGTGCGTGCCCTATATGAGTAAATGAGGGCGATCAAATTGGCTCTGCGCGTAACTTTACGCCTAGTGCACGCATTACTTTCAGCATTGTGTCGTATCGAGGCTTAGAGCCAGCTCTTAGCGCTTTGTAAAGGCTTTCTCGCCCAAGCCCAGTATCTTTTGCAAGTTGCGCCATACCGCGTGCACGAGCAACGTTCTTAACAGCTAGTAAAAGTAATTCAGGCTCAGGTTCATCTAGCGCAGCATTAAGGTAAGCTGCAATGCTTTCTTCATTGCTAAGGTAGTCAGCAACGTCGAATGGTGTTGTTTTAGTTTTCATATCAATATGCCTTTTTTAAATTCCGCGCTAGTTGTTTAGCATCTTCAATATCTTTATTCTGTGTCGACTTATCGCCACCAGTTAAAAGTAAATAAACGATAGTGCCAATGCGTGTGAAATAAAGCCTATAACCTGGTCCCGAATGAATCTTCATTTCTGAAACACCTTCACCTATAGGCTCGCAGTCGCCAAAATTGCCAAGAATGGCTCTATCGATTCTTATCAATACCTTGGCTTTAACTAATGGGTCTGTAAGTGTTGAAAGCCAAAGATTAAAAGCATCAGTTTTTTTGAAAATATTTATTTATCGTCGCAATGTTATTGTATCTATTTAGATACAAAAGTCAAGATAATTAGTCTTTTAATTTATGAACCACAATAAAAAAGTGCTAAATATTTTTTATTTGGTCTTGTAGATATCAATTTCTAATGTGAATTTGCGATGGTACATAATTATTTTTATAAATCGCTACAGCGATGTCTTTTTTGTCTATCAAGTTCTGATGCCTAACCTTACCCTTTAAGCATCGCGTCATAGCCTATGCGTGCGTTAGGCCAAAGGTGTGTAAAGCCGCTATCAACCAGGCGCTTGCTTGATAGACGTTTGCTACTCATACCTGATGGGGGTGGTCCAATAGGCACGGGTGGTGCACCTAGCTGTTCGGCAATGTGGTTATAAAGGGTGTGCATAGGTAGCGGCAACAGGTCAGTCACCACATAAACTGAATCTGGGTTTGGCAGACTCAAAACATGCTCAATGGCACGGGCCGCATCGTCAATATGTATGCGGTTTGAATAGTGTGGGGGGTCAATTGGGGCGCTAGCCACACCATCTTTTATGCGCTGCACAATTTGGTTTCGCCCAGGGCCATAAATGCCAGACAAACGCAAGGCGACACTGTTTTGATGATGTTGATGTAAGAACTGCTCGGCTTCTAACAAAATTTTGCCGTTAAAACTATCGGGTAAAGTCGGGGTGTTTTCATCAACCCACTCATCGCTTGATGCACCATACACTGCAGTTGAAGACACAAATACCCAACGGCGAATATTGTGCCCAGACTTAACGAAACCTAAGTCATCTGAACCTAAAGCGGCTGTTAAATTTTGCAACCCTTGTACGTACGTTGCACGATATTGTTCGGGTGTACGTTGATCTGGCGTGACGCAGTAAACAACTTGCGTGAAGTCTTGGGCAAGATTACTTAAACTGAATAGGCTTTCGGTATCAAGCAAATCGGCAGCTAACCATTGAAATAAGTCATTCTTGGCTGGGTTTGAAGCCGCTGGGTGTCGTCTCAACCCAATAACAGAAGTGTTGTGACCCATCAAACGTTTTGCCACGTTTAACCCTAAATCACCGCAACCCGCTATTAATGTTGTCATTTCAAAAAACCTCAACATGGTTCATGGCGTGCAAAAGCCGTCAATGTCTTGATAATAAGTGAGTTTAAAATTCACAATAAAGGTGCGAAAAACCGCTCTTTCAAAGCAGGTAAACCCACCCGATCAATTAAATCGTTCAACCTTTTAATCGCTGCGGGTTTAGGTGTGCCTTTACGGCTCGCCACAATCAGTTCGTTTTTCATCGAGTGTTCCCAACCAACTAATTCGGTAACTGTGACTTGATAACCGTGGGCTTCAAGCTGTAAAGATCGCAGGGTGTTGGTCAACTGACTACCAAACTCACGGGTATGAATAGGGTGGCGCCATAGCTCTGAAATAGGGTCATCGTAATCGCTCTGTTTGGTTTGCCTAAGGGCCCGCGCGACTTCAGCCTGGCAACAAGGTACTAAAACCATATACTGCGCTTGATGCGACAAGCCAAAAGCTATGGCATCGTCAGTGGCGGTGTCGCAGGCGTGAAGCGCAGTAACCAAATCAACTTTAGCTGGTAAATCACTGCTTACATTGGCTTCTTTGGCTGACAACGCAAAAAACTGCATTTGTTGGAAACCGGCTTGTTGGGCTAAAACACGGGCAGACTCAACCAGCTCAGCCCGAATATCAACCCCATAAACCTGTGCCAAAGGGGCATGATCTTTTAGGTAATAATCAACCAATAAAAAACCTAAGTACGATTTACCCGCACCGTGGTCAACAATCGTGAGGTTTGGTTTTTCTAAAAGCATAGTATCAAGTAAAGGTTTAATAAACCCAATTAAGTGTTTGACTTGTTTGAGCTTTCTGGCGCCATCTTGGTTTAACTTGCCATCACGCGTGAGTAAGTGCAGCGCTTGTAATAGCGCAGTTGAATGACCGGGTAAGGGTTCAGTTTTTTGCAAAGCAGGGGCGTTTGAGGTCTTCATAAAGACAGTTTACTTGTCATCTTCTGAGCGTTCATGGCATCTGGGGAAGAACGCTGATAAAAAGTTAATTGAATGTGTTTTGCAGTTGAGAATGGCATGACTGAGGCAAGTAATCTTGGCTTAACCCGAACTGCTTGTGCGAGTTTTTATCATTTCGGTAAATCTGGGTTCGCACTTGAAACAGCTTCAACCCGCCAAGGGTCATCTTTTTTACCAGTCAATGTTAGCCAAACGCCATCACCACTACCGACCCATTGGCCGGTTAAATCACCGATCACGACATGGTGTGTGACCATGACATAACGCCCACCTTTTGGCGGTAAATTTACAATAAATTGCCTCAAGTCAACGATTTTTTGCTGAGCTGCAGACCGATTTTGAAAGTAAGAGTTTAAAACAGGTAAAAGAATTACTGGGCCTAGGTCAAGGGCTTTAGCGGTATCGACAGCCCGACACCACTGACTTGTAAAAATATCGTTTGGTTTAAAGCCTAGTTTTTCAAGCTGTTGACCTAACGTTCTCGCTTGGTTAATACCTTCTTGGCTAAGATTACGCTGGGTTGAGCAGTCATTCACATTAAAGTTTGCCGGGTCACCCCCACCAGGCGCTAGAGCATGCCTAATCATTAACACTTGCGTATCAGTATTTACGAGACCATTTTCAATGATCTCAGTTGACAATGACGCTTGTGATTGGGGTGTGGTGTGCGCGCGCATTTGGGCCTGCGCTTGGGGCAACCCCACATAAGTTGTGAAGAAAACGCTAAATATTGTTACCCACATCGAAACATTATTTTTCATTGATTCAACCCTTCATTTCACTTAATTGCATCAGTAACCAACGAGCCAGTTAAAATAGCTTACCTTAAATAATGGTTGTTGCTATGTCTGAAGTCATTGCTTTGATATTCGATTTTGACGACACGCTTGCGCCAGACAGTACCTCTGGCTTTTTAGAGCATATCGGTGTTGATACGCAAAAATTTTGGTTAGAAAAAGTTAATCAACGTCTTACAAACGGGTGGGACCCTGTACCCGCTTATCTTTACGAAATGATTCAACTATCTAAAACGCCAAATCAAAACCCTATCACGCAGGCTGCTTTAAAAAATTGGGGTCAACAACTGCCCCTTCATCATGGGGTTGAGACATTTTTTGACCGTTTACGGGTTCAGGTGCGTGCCCTACACCCTCAAGTGCAGCTTGAGTTTTATTTAATTTCTAGTGGAATCGGTGATGTGGTGCGGCATACATCTATTGCTCATCAATTTACACAAATTTGGGCTTCTGAGTTTTCGTATAACGCTCAAAATGAAATTGAATTCCCTAAACGTATTGTGAGTTTTACCGACAAAACCCGCTACCTCTTTCAAATTCAAAAAGGCATCATTGGGCCAGCTTTCGACAGCAAGCCTTTTGAGGTGAACCGCAAAGTAGCTGAAGACCGCTTACGCATACCCTTTGACCAAATGGTGTTCGTGGGCGATGGTTACACCGACATACCTTGTTTTTCATTGGTAAGACAATCGGGCGGTTTTGCCTTCGGCGTCTGGGACCCTAAACACCGCGACAAGCGCAGCCGTGCTTGGGGCTTTATAGAAGATGGTCGGGTTTCCAACCTTAACCAAGCGCGGTATGACGCTGATGCAGAGCTTTATCAATGGCTGGAAGAGGCTGTCACCAGCCTAGCCGGGCGTATTGCCGTGAAATCACGTATGTATCGCGGTTAAAAACAGATGTCTATTTTGTCTGATGAAGACTACATGCAGCGCGCCATTGCACTTGCCGTTGAAGCACAAAAAAACGGTGAAGTACCCGTTGGCGCGGTGGTGGTCGATGTAAACGGTGATGTGATTGGCGAGGGTGCAAATGCAACCATTTCACGCCACGATGTCACGGCACACGCTGAAATTTTGGCCCTTCGTGCTGCCGGTCAACACATGCGAAATTACCGTTTACCGGGCTGTAGCTTATACGTTACCCTTGAGCCCTGCACCATGTGTTTAGGCGCTATCTTTCATGCACGGCTGTCGCGTGTCATGTTCGCCACAGCCGACCCTAAAACAGGGGCATGTGGTAGCGCGGTAGACTTGGCTAACCATTCAAAATTAAATCACCACACCCAGATTCATCAGGGTGTTTTAAAAGAAGCCTGCTCGCATATGCTGAGTCAATTCTTTAAACAAAAACGTCAAAAGGTTGTCTGAAATGGCTTTAAATCGCCAAAATAATATTTACGTTATATCGCTTTCAAGCGCCATACAAGACTCTAAAACGCTAGCACGGGGCATTGAACGCTTGGCCAAGATGGGTTTTTCCTGCAAAGTCGATCGCCATGCTTTAGCGGTTGACACACGGTTTGCCGGCACTGATGCGCAACGTTTGTCTGCGCTCAACCGATCATTAAAACAGTCGGCACTTACAGTGATGGCGTCGCGGGGTGGTTATGGGGTCACGCGTTTGTTAGACCAAATCGACTGGCGTGCCGTGGCCGATTCAGGTAAACGTTTTGTGGGTCAAAGCGACTTTACGGCGTTTTCACTCGCGTTGCTGAGCCAAACGGGTACAACGAGTTATGTTGGCCCAACGGTTTGTGCAGATTTTGGTGCAAGTAAATTAAATACCCTAACAGCCGAGTTGTTTGGCGAAGTCATGCGTGGTGAGCTCGAAATTTTAAGTTTTGAAAGCCCCAACAGCGATGCTGTTGATTGCCGAGGCGTTTTATGGGGTGGAAATCTGTCAATGATTGCTGCCTTAGTGGGCACACCATATTTACCTAAAATTAAGGGTGGCATTTTATTTATTGAAGATGTTGCTGAACACCCATATCGAGTTGAACGCATGCTAATTCAATTAGCCCAAAGTGGCGTTCTGACCAAACAAAAAGCATTGATTCTTGGCCAATTTACAGACTACACGCTTGCACCACATGACCGTGGTTTTGACCTGTCAAATGTGATCAAGTGGGTGCGCGATAACGTGGGTATACCCGTTGTAACTGGCCTACCTTTTGGGCATACCCCCGTTAAAGCGACCCTACCCATCGGTGCCAAAGTCGGCCTTGCAACTGAAGACGGTATGGCCTACTTGGTTATTGATGAACATACGCACGATTAATAGCCCGTTTACGTGTTAAAAATAGGCAACAAATAGGCCATATTAAGAAGATTTGTTTTTAAGTGGGTTGTTCTTAATGACAAGCCCAGATAACAAAAGCAACCCAATTAAATTTGGGAATGCCATGAGGCCATTAAACACGTCTGACATGGCCCACACCAAATCAAGTGTAATCAGTGTGCCCACCAGCACCATAGCGGTGTATAAAACACGATAGGGTTTAATGACGCGTTCACCCACTAAATACTGGGCACACTTTTCACCATAAAAAGACCAACCTAAAATGGTTGAGTAGGCAAAGAAGATAAGCCCAATCGTCACAACCCAAGTGCCATAACCCGGCAACAATAAATCAAAACTTTGCGCTGTTAAAGCTGCGCCGGTTATACCCGTTTCATATTGACCCGCCATAACCAAAACAATGCCGGTAACTGAGCACACAATGATGGTGTCAAGAAAGGTACCGGTCATTGATATTAAACCTTGCTCAGTGGGCTTTGTAGTGCGTGCTGACGCGGCTGCGATAGGCGCTGTGCCCAGCCCGGCCTCATTTGAAAAAATACCCCTTGCAATGCCATAACGTATGACAGCACCTATGGCACCCCCTGCTACGGCTTGGCCCGTGAATGCATCTTGAACGATCAACGTTAAAGCGGGCAAAACAAGTTCATAGTGATTCACAATAATGAGTAACCCCCCACCCACGTAAAAAATGGCCATGATGGGCACAATAAATGAAACAACTTGCGCAATACGCTTGAGCCCGCCCATGAGCACTAACCCAGTCAGTACGCTGAGCACAGTGCCGGTAACCCAGGGCATCAAACCAAAGCTGTGCTCAACCACTTGTGCAACAGAATTTGATTGAACGGAACAACCCGTACCCAATGCAGCTACCGTGCCACATACTGCAAATAGGGTGGCCAACCATTTCATTTTTAAGCCCCGTTCAATGTAGTACATGGGCCCGCCTGACACTCGGCCTTGATCGTCAACAACACGAAAATAAACGGCTAGATAGGCCTCTGCGTATTTAGTTGCCATACCCAACATGGCTGATAACCACATCCAAAATATAGCGCCTGGGCCACCCATTACCATAGCTGTTGCTACGCCAGCAATATTGCCAGTGCCAATTGTGGCCGCCATAGCTGTCATAAGCGATTGAAATGGGCTTATTTCGCCTGGTTGACCCACGTTGCCTTGCCTTGAAAAAGCGAGTTTTAATGCATGAGGTAGTAAACGAAATTGCATGCCCCCCATACGAACCGTAAAATATAGTCCGGTGCCAACTAGCAACACCAACATGACTGGGCCCCAAACCCAACTACCTATCATTTCAAACCATTCTGTTACATATTTCATAAAATCTCCTTTTTAAGCGACATATTTATTTGTGTTCAATTCGTGCTGAGGCATCTTAAAAAGCAATCAACTAAAAAGGTTGTAAGTAAGTTGTTGGCGCCTATATCTGTAAATATTGCAAGATGTAACCAAGGGCTAGATTATTTAAATTTTTTACTGTCTGTTTTCCTAAAATTTACAAATTGAAATGAACGCTAAAATAGTGACATGATTGTTTTAGGCTTTGAGAGTTCTTGTGATGAAACAGGCGTGGCACTGGTGTGCACAACACGCGGCTTACTTGCGCAGGCACTGCATACGCAAGCCGCGATGCATGCGGCCTATGGCGGGGTAGTGCCTGAGTTAGCTTCTCGTGATCACGTTAGGCGTGTCATTCCCCTGACTCAACAGGTGTTCGCTGAAGCCTACCTCACATTAAAAGATGTAGATTGGGTGGCTTACACGGCAGGCCCAGGTTTAGCCGGCGCTTTGCTTGTTGGTGCGAGCGTAGCGCAATCAATCGCTTGGTCTTGCCAAAAGCCCGCTATGGGCATTCATCATCTTGAAGGGCATTTATTGTCGCCCCGGCTAGCAGACCCCAAGCCAGAATTCCCTTTTATTGCATTATTAGTTTCTGGCGGTCACACACAGTTGATGCAAGTTAATGGGGTAGGTGATTATCAATTATTGGGCGAGACGCTTGACGATGCAGCGGGTGAGGCGTTTGATAAAACAGCTAAACTGCTTGGGTTAGGTTACCCAGGTGGCCCCATGTTGGCGCATTTAGCCGAGCAGGGCGATGGTAGTCAAATAGATTTGCCGCGCCCGATGATACACAGTCAAAATTTAGATTTCAGTTTTAGTGGTTTAAAAACTGCAGTGCTCACACGTATTCAAAAAAATATACCTAACTGGAAATCTGGTCAGCCCGTCACGGGGCAATGGGCGGCTGATTTAGCTGCAGCAACCCAGACCGCTATAGTTGATGTGTTGGTGGCTAAATCTGTGCAAGCACTGAAACAAACGGGTTTAAAGCGTTTAGTGATTGCGGGTGGCGTCGGGGCAAATACACGTTTAAGATCGCAGTTAACCGAACATGCTAAAAAAATGGGCGCCCAAGTGTTTTACCCGCCCGTTCATTTATGTACCGATAATGGTGCCATGATCGCCTACGCGGCAGCAGAACGAATCAATGCAGGTTTAGCACCTAAAGCGCCACGTCAAGGCTTCAACGTTTACCCTCGCTGGCCTCTAATTGAAACTGATCCAAGTCTTGTGAATGAGTCGGTTATGCATGAATAATGCTTCAGCTAAAATAGTGCGTCAGCTAAAGTTGACTTGTCTTTATTAAACGAGTCTCATCATTGAGTGCAGGTTAAAAACGAACCTAGGTCGTTTTTTTTCCGCTGCTAACTCTGGTCTCGGTGCCACGCAAAATGCGCACCATGTTGGCACGGTGACGGTATAGTAAAAAGCCACTCATTACAAGAATGACCCAAAGATAGGGGGTTTGAACAGACCAAACGATATGGTCCCCCAGCGCATAATAAACTGGGGCAAAAACTGCACTCGCTATGGCAGATAACGACGACATTCTAAAAAATAGCAGCACAATTAGCCAAGTACCCAACGTTGCCAACCCCAAACCGGGCGCTAAAGCTAACAAAATACCTAAGGCAGTTGCAACCCCTTTGCCCCCTTTAAAACCAATAAAAATGGGGAATAAATGCCCTACAAATACAGCCAATGCAGCCATAGCTGTCAGGTTAAGCGATGCGTCAAAATATTGGGCTGCCCAAACGACCACCCAACCTTTAAATAAATCACCCGCTAAAGTCAAAACCGCTGCGCCTTTATGACCCGAACGTAAGACATTAGTGGCGCCAGGGTTACCCGAACCATAACTGCGTGGGTCAGCCAAGCCAAACAAACGGCTTGAGACGATCGCAAAGGGTATTGAACCGATTAAATAGGCTACTACAATGGTCAACAATGTTGCAATCATGCTCTGTTTCCGAAAATTAAATCACACCAATCAACACCTGCAGTTTAGCCCGGCTAAGTAGGCAGGGTTACAATCGATAGTATTGATTAACATACTAAAACACAATAAAACACACTTATGAAGATTTTGATTTCTAATGACGATGGTTATAGCGCCCGAGGTATTGAAGCCTTGGTTGACGCCTTAGAGGGGTGCGGCGAGCTTTTGGTGGTCGCACCTGAAGTCAATCACAGCGGCTCATCAAACTCTTTAACTTTGAATCGCCCACTTTCAGTCAGGCATTCGTCTAAGGGCTTTCATATTATTAATGGTACGCCATCAGATTGTGTACATATTGCCTTAACGGGTTTATTAGGTACCAAACCTGATTTGGTGGTGTCGGGCATTAATAATGGCGCCAATATGGGTGACGATACACTTTATTCAGGTACGGTTGCAGCGGCGATTGAAGGGCACCTGTTTGGTATTCCCTCAATTGCTTTTTCTATCACATCTAAAGGGTGGAACAACCTTGACACGGCAGCTCGCCTTGCACGCGAGATTGTGCAGCGTCAAATTGAGCATTCACTTAAGCTTGATCACAAAGGTTCACCGCTGCTCAATGTGAACATTCCTGACCTACCCTATGCGCAAATTAAGGGCATTAAGGTCACACGCCTCGGAAAGCGTCACCCCTCTTTACCGGTTATTCCTGCTCTGAACCCGGCGGGTGAAACGGTCTACTGGATAGGCCCTGTCGGGCCCGTACAAGATGCCACAGAAGGCTCTGATTTTGGTGCGATCGAGCAGGGGTGGGTATCTATGACGCCTCTTCGGTTAGATTTGACACATGAAAATCAGTTAACACATGTAAATGATTGGTTAAATAAACCTTTAAATACTTTAATTAAGGCCAACGCCAGTGCCGGTGCGTAAGCCACTTGACAAAAATATGGCGGGCTTTAAGCCTGCCAACAGCAACACACGTGTCACCATCGCGGGTGTTGACAGCCGCACAGCGCCACAATTTAAACCGATGCAATCACAAAATTTGGGTTTGAATTCGCAACGATCGCGCCAAGCCATGGTTGATCGTTTGCGTCAGCAGGGCATAAGCAATGAAAACGTTTTAAATGCTATGGCTAGTGTGCCGCGTCACATTTTTGTTGATCAAGGTTTAGCAAGCCGTGCTTACGAAGACGCTGCATTGCCAATTGGGCACTCACAAACAATATCGCAACCCTGGGTTGTGGCCCGTATGCTTTCAGTTTTATTTGAAGACAGCCATACCCCCCAAAAGGTACTTGAAATTGGAACGGGCTGTGGTTATCAAGCCGCAGTGATGAACCAACTTTTTAAACAAGTTTTTACGGTTGAACGTATTCGCGCGTTGTACGATGTAAGTCGAGCACATTTACAACGTGAAGGGGGGCGCCTCGTCAGAACGTTATTTGGTGATGGCATGCTAGGCTGGCCTACACATGCCCCTTTTGATGCCATTGTTGTGGCTGCAGCGGGGCTCGCCATTCCGCAAGCGCTATTAGACCAGTTAGCTGTAAGCGGTCGGTTAATCGCACCAGAAGGCTCAAGTAGTCAACACTTAGTACTCATTGAGCGCACCTCGCCCACTCAATGGAAGCGTGAAGTTTTAGAGGCGGTTCGTTTTGTGCCGCTATTATCTGGTGTACAAAGATAATAAATCAGTTTTGGAGTGAATCAATGATGGTGTGTTCGGTTAGAAATAAACCTGTCGAACAATTTAGTTTTATAGGGTCGGCGTATATCGTTTACGCATTAAAAGCTACAGCTTTAATGCTGCTACTACTTGTTCTTGCGGGTTGTGCGGGGTCTGGGCCGGGTGCTCCTATATTTGGGGGTGGTGGTGACTCAAGCGCCAGCGGTGGCGGTGAGTATACCGTTGCGTCTGGCGATACGCTATCAAAAATATCGCGCTCTACGGGTGTAAGCGTGAGTTCTCTCATAAGCTTAAATAATATTTCTGACCCCCGCCAATTGCGAGTTGGGCAACGTCTTCGTTTAGGCACGGCAAGTGCCTCGGGCGGAATGGATCGAGGCGACTCAGACTCAGACTCAACGACACCCGCCAAGCCCACTCGAACTCGTGCTGAAATTAATGCGACAAACGAAAAAACATCAGAAGTGGGCAACCCTAGCCGTGCTGCTAACGCAAGTGCCTTAAATTTACAGTGGCCTGCTAAGGGCAAAGTTATTGAGGGCTTCACGCCTTCAAATAAGGGCATTGATATTGCGGGAACTTTAGGCGAACCTATATTTGCTGCAGCCGACGGAAAAGTTGAATTTGCAGACAATGGTGGAAGGGGCTTAGGCAACCTGGTGATATTAAGCCACGATGATGGGTTTATTACTGCGTATGCACATAATCAAAACCTGATTGTTAAAACGGGGGCTCAGGTTAAAAAGGGTACAAAAATTGCAACAATGGGTCAAACTGAGGCCAGTTCACCCCGTCTGCATTTTGAGTTGCGCCGTAACGGCACAGCCCTTGACCCCCTTCGTTATTTACCACCTCAGTAACCCATACGCATGACACCCACACTCGTCTTTGACCTCGAAACCATACCCGACATTGCTGGCCTTCGTGCTCTTCAAGGTGCAGGGCCTGAAATGTCTGATGAATCGGTTTATGAGTTTGCGGTTACCAAACGGCGCGAAGTCACAGGCAATGATTTTTTGCCATTGCACTTACAACGCATTGCGGTAGTCGGTTGTATATTTCGCGATGACAACGGCTTTCGAGTTAAATGTTTAGGCCAAGCAGACGACCCTGAAGAAAACCTTATTAGTGCTTTTTTTAAAACGATTGACCGTTACACACCTAAATTAGTCAGCTGGAATGGTTCAGGCTTTGATTTGCCCGTGTTGCACTACCGTAGCTTAATTCATGGCCTCGTCGCTCAGCGTTACTGGGACACTGGCGACGACGATCGTGAGTTTCGTTATAGCAATTACATTAGCCGCTACCATAATCGTCATGTTGATTTGATGGATGTTCTAGCAAAATACAATGGCCGTGGCAATGCCCCGCTCGATGAAATCGCAAAGTTGTGTGGTTTTCCAGGCAAACTGGGTATGGACGGCAGTCAAGTCTGGCCTGCCTGGCAAGCCGGTAAGGCAGATGAAATACGGGCTTACTGTGAAACTGATGTCATGAACACATGGCTAGTTTATTGCCGTTTTAGACATCTGCGTGGCGAAATTGATGCCATCGAATATAAACAAGAAATTGAACTCGTTCGCGAGTTCCTCACCCACAACAATGCACCCCATTGGCAGGCCTATCTGGCAGCTTGGCGTTAGGCTATGAACATACCTGAATTATTAAAGATCGAGTCGCTCGATCAAGATGGTCGTGGCGTTGCTCGCCGTGATGCAAAAGTTATATTTGTGCAAGGCGCCTTACCGGGTGAAACGGTTAGCGTCACGACCTTGCGCAGTAAACCCTCTTATGAAGTGGCGCGTACTCAACAGGTATTTAAAGCCTCACCGCTGCGAGTCAGACCTAAATGCCCACATTTTGGGGTCTGTGGTGGCTGTTCAATGCAACATATTGATGCGGCAGCCCAGGTCGCTTTTAAACAAAGAGTCTTAGAAGACGCGTTACATCACATCGGTGGGGTGAAAGCCGCACAAATATTGACACCCATTCATGGCCCTTATTGGGGTTACCGCCACCGAGCTCGATTGAGCGTGAAGTTGGTGAACAAAAAGGGCGGCATTCTGGTTGGTTTTCACGAGAAAAAAAGTGGTTATGTGGCCGACATAAAGCAATGCGAGGTGCTACCGCGGCATATCAGCGATTTATTAATACCAACGCGTCGGTTAATTGAAACGTTAAGCCACCCAAACCGTATTCCACAAATAGAAGTGGCTGTGGGCGACACTCAGACCGCTTTTGTTCTGCGCCACATGGACCCTTTAACCAAGCAAGACGAGCGTTTGCTCAAAGCGTTTGGGCATTTGCATGGCGTAACGTGGTGGTTACAACCCGCTGGGCCTGATTCAGTGCATTTGTTAGAAAAGTCTGAAGCGATTGATTTAAGTGACGAACTTGCTTACGCATTACCTGCTTACGATTTGCGTATGCCGTTTAAGCCGACAGACTTTACGCAAGTGAACCCGCATATTAATCGGGTACTCATTGCTCGGGCGTTAGGTTTGCTAGAACCACAACCCAGCGATCGAATACTTGATTTGTTTTGCGGTTTAGGAAATTTCAGTTTACCGTTGGCCCGACACGCAGCGTTTGTAATGGGCGTTGAAGGCAGTTTAAGTTTGACGCGTCAGGCTCAGCATAATGCACAATTGCAAGGTATTCACCATACTGAGTTTGTGGTGGGTAATTTATTTCAAGGTTTACCTGCTGCGGTAACTGAAGCGCCTGCGTTTGACCGATGGCTCATTGACCCGCCACGAGACGGTGCCTTAACGGTGGTTGAAGCGTTAGCTGCCATGCCTTTGAACCAACGTCCTAAACGTATTGTTTATGTGTCGTGTAACCCAGCAACCTTAGCCCGCGATGCCGCAGTGTTGGTGTTGCAAGCGCAATATAAACTTGAGGCGGCAGGGGTCATTAATATGTTCCCCCACACCGCCCATATTGAATCAATGGCTGTTTTTAATCTTATTTCATAACAGATCGTTACGTGTCATTTTATTGGGCTACAACGCAGTAACTTGCATCTTCTTTTAATGACAGCCCTTAATTAAGTGTCATCTCATTAAGCATAACCTGAGCGGCTTCACGCACACGTATGGGTGCGGTGCCGCCCACGTGCGAACGTGCGTTGACCGAGCCTTCTAAGGTTAAGACCTCAAACACATCGGCCTTGATTGACGGTGCGAAAACTTGCAAAGCTTCAAGCGATAAATCAGACAAGTCACAGCCTTGGGTTTCACATGACTTAACCGCATGGGCAACCACCTCGTGCGCATCACGAAAGGGTAGGCCCTGTTTGACCAAGTAATCAGCTAAATCGGTAGCCGTAGCAAACCCTTGTTTGGCAGCGCTACGCATGGCTTCGGGCTTTACACTGACACCACCCATCATGTCAGCAAAAATGGTCAAGGTGTCGCGTACCGTATCAGCCGTATCAAACAAACCTTCTTTGTCTTCTTGGTTGTCTTTGTTGTAGGCTAAAGGTTGACCCTTCATGAGTGTAAGGAGGGCGATTAAGTTGCCGTTTACGCGACCGGTTTTGCCCCTGGCCAGTTCTGGTACGTCAGGGTTTTTCTTTTGTGGCATGATTGAACTGCCGGTACAAAAGCGGTCAGCCAAATCAATGAACCCAAAGCGTGGGCTGATCCAGATTACCAACTCTTCAGACAAGCGCGAAATGTGCGTCATAACCAATGCACTGGCTGCACAAAACTCGATTGCAAAATCGCGATCTGATACAGCATCTAGCGAGTTACGGCATACATCATCAAAACCCAACTCTTTGGCTACAAAATGCCGATCGATGGGGAAGCTAGTACCTGCCAAGGCAGCCGCACCCAAAGGTAAAACGTTAACCCGACCACGGCAGTCTTGCATACGTTGTACATCACGGCGAAACATTTCAGCATAGGCCAACATATGATGGCCAAACGTGACAGGCTGAGCCACTTGAAGGTGTGTAAAGCCGGGCATAATGGTTCCGGCTTGCTCAAGTGCGAGTTTTGCTAAGGCTCGAATTAACGCGTGCAATTGAACATTAATTAAATCAATTTCAGAACGCAACCAAAGCCTAATATCGGTTGCGACTTGATCGTTACGTGAACGCCCGGTATGCAGGCGTTTACCGGCATCACCAATCAATTCAACAAGTCTTTTCTCGATATTCAGATGAACATCTTCAAGATCAATAGACCATGCAAACTGACCTGAATCAATTTCTTGTTGAATTTGACCCAAACCTTTTTGAATGTCGGCTAAGTCTTGCGCTTGAATGACACCAACATGATTTAGCATTTTTGCATGCGCTAGAGAACCTGCAATATCTTGAGATGCTAAACGCTTATCAAAGTCTACTGATGCGGTGTAGCGTTTAACTAGATCTGAAACAGGTTCATTAAAGCGAGCAGACCAAGCTTGCGCTTTTTTATCAAATTGATTGATTGGGGCCGTAGTCGGGTTATTTTTTGATTCGGTGGGGGGGGCGGGCTTTGAGTTCATATCAAATGTTATCAGATTTGCGTGTAAAACCCCGTCGTTCAAAGCAGGGAGGACATCAAAGAACGGTCATTCTACGAATAGACGTGTCATAATTAATTGCGTTTCGCTAAACCCAGAAACCTTGCAATTTTGCTTAACTTTATTGACCCTCACAATATGAAACCTGCAACAAAAGTAGCGCTGGCCCAAATCAACACCACTGTGGGTGATTTTGCGGGTAATTCAAAACTTATTTTGGCAAATGCGCGTCAAGCTGTACAAGGGGGGGCTAAATTGGTGGTAACACCAGAGCTTTCATTGTGTGGCTACCCAGCACAAGACCTCTGGTTGCGACCTGCGTATATTGAAGCCGTAGCGGTAGCGTTTAAGGTACTTGTGGCTGAGCTTGCCCAATTTAATGGGTTGGCGGTGGTGGTGGGGCATGCACACTGGCATGATGGGGCGCTGCGAAACACAGCAAGTGTTGCACTAAATGGCCAAGTTATTGCCCAATACTTTAAACGTGAACTTCCTAATTACGGCGTTTTTGATGAAAAACGCTACTTTGCGGCTGGTACCGAACCCTGTGTGTTTGAACACGACGGCGTAAAGTTTGGCTTAAATATTTGTGAAGATGCGTGGTTTAAATCAGCACCCCTTGCTGCTAAAAAAGCTGGGGCAGAGGTTTTGTTAGTGCTTAATGCATCACCCTTCCATATTGCAAAGCCTACTCAACGCCTTGATATTTTACGACGCTGTGTTGATCGGGCAGGTGTTTCGGTGCTGTCAGTCAACCTTTGTGGTGGTCAAGACGAGTTGGTATTTGATGGCCAGTCGCAGGCGCTTGACCGGGCAGGCCACTGCGTGGGTATGTTGCCTGCCTTTAAACCTGCCTTGGGTTTCTTTGATGTTCATTCAGGCGGTGCTGTGCAAACTGGCCAGGGTGTTATGCCATGGGCTGAAACCACACCTAACGGTGACTTGGCCCACATTTGGGCTGCGCTCACGCTGTGCGTGCACGATTACGTTGAAAAAAATGGCTTCAAATCAGTCATTTTAGGGTTGTCAGGTGGTATTGATTCGGCAGTCGTTCTCGCGATTGCAGTCGACGCTCTTGGTGCTGAATGGGTTAAAACAGTCATGATGCCTTCGGCATACACCGCTGATATGTCAACCGATGACGCAAAAGAGATGGCTAACCGTTTAGGTGTCGTCCATCACAACATACCGATTAAATCAGTCACGCAGGCTTTAGAAGCTGCTTTAGCTCCCTTATTTGTGGGTCAAACGCAAGACACCACTGAAGAAAATCTCCAGTCTCGTGTTCGTGGCACGCTACTCATGGCCTTATCAAATAAATTTGGTCATTTGGTTTTAACCACTGGCAATAAGTCTGAGCTAACAACCGGTTATTGCACGCTTTATGGCGACATGGCGGGGGGGTTTGCCGTATTAAAAGATATACCTAAAACTTTGGTTTATCGTTTGGCTCGATGGCGCAATACGCAATCACAAATTATTCCTGAACGAATCATTACGCGCGCACCCACAGCAGAACTAAGACCCGACCAAACCGACCAAGATAGTTTGCCCGCTTACGAGGTGATCGACACTATTATTGAGGGTTATATTGAACATAACCGACCTTCAAGCTTATTAATTAAATCAGGGCTTGAAGCTGATTCTGTTAACCTAGTGACCCGTTTGTTGCGTATAAATGAGCATAAACGCAGGCAGTCACCGCCAGGTCCCAAAATTACTGTTCGTGCGTTTGGACGTGATTGGCGTTACCCTTTAACCAATAAGTTTAAAGAGTAACTAACATTATTCAAGCTCATGTATTTGATTTAACCTGTTATCTTAAATATAGGTAATTATAATTTTTGTTCAATTCTACTTTGACAGGAAATCTTGTGAAACTTATTACTGCCGTTATTAAACCCTTCAAGCTCGACGAAGTGCGAGAAAGCTTAGCTGATGTAGGTATTACAGGCTTAACTGTGACTGAAGTGAAAGGTTTTGGTCGTCAAAAAGGCCATACTGAGTTGTATCGTGGTGCTGAATACGTGGTTGATTTTCTGCCAAAAATCAAAGTTGAAGTGGCTATTCAAGATGATCAAGTTGATGCCGTGATTGACGCCATTGTTCGCGCTGCTCATACGGGAAAAATTGGTGATGGCAAAATTTTTGTGACGAACCTTGAGCAAGTTTTACGCATAAGAACAGGCGAAACAGGTGATATAGCGCTTTAAGCGGTTGCGATGGGGCGAATAGCAAATTTTTGCCATGCCATCAGTAAAAAAACAACAGCCACCGCCGGGAATACCCAGTAATTTAAAGTTGCCCAACCCGCAACTGAAAGTAATTTCCCGGCTGAGAATGATGATGCCGCCACAGAACCAAAGACTAAAAAGTCGTTCAAAGCTTGTACTTTGTTTCGCTCATTAGGCCGATAGCATGCGGTTACCATTGTGGTTGCCCCAACAAAGCCAAAGTTCCAACCTACGCCGAGCAATACTAAAGCTAACCAGAAGTGGGTTAGCCCTAGACCAGATAAACCCACCACAGCGGCTAGCGCCAATAAAATTAAACCTGCACTGGTAACGATTGAAGTGCCATAACGTTGAATCAACCGACCGGTAAAAAAACTGGGGCCAAACATGGCTAATACATGCCATTGAATACCCAGTGCGGCCTCGCCCACGCTGTGACCAAAACCCACCATCGCAATAGGCGCTGCAGTCATCACGAAACTCATTAAGCTGTAAGTCACCACACCTGAGGTCACTGCAACAATAAACTTGGGTTGTTTAGCAATTTCTTTTAAAGAACGGGGTGGCGGTACTGAAGAGGGTGTTTCATTATTTGAACTTGAACTCATTACGGGTGCTTCTGGCGGTTTTCTTAAAAACCAAATCACGGGTAAGGCCAGCATTGCAAGTATTGACATAGCAATAAAGCTGCCAGCAAAAGGGGCGGTAATAATGGCGTCACGTGTCCAAATAACGGTTTGTGGGCCAATAATAGCGGCACCAAGACCACCCAACATAACCCATGAAATAAGCCTTGCCTTGATGGCGTCTGGCGCACCATCGGTGACGGCAAAGCGATAGCTTTGAACATATGATGCGTAAAACCCTGCGATAAGGGTACCTAAACAAAATAAATAAAATATTTCTTTATAAATACCACCCGCAGCCACTAAACCACCCAACGTACCTAAAATAGCCCCAACGGTATAGCCAGCGCGGCGACCATAGCGGCGCATAATATAAGCAGCGGGTAGGGTGCCAATGGCCATACCCAAATTAAAGACGCTAATGGGTAGCGTAGCCAAGGCCGGGTTGGTAGAAAGCTGTTGACCCACTAAGCCACCTAACGACACCACAATGGCGGGGCTTGCACCGCCCAAAGCTTGAGCGGTTGTGAGCACGCGCCCGTTGTGATGAGAAATACGATTCAGGTGGTCGATCATTATTATGAAACCAAGTTAAATTCTAAAGTTTTAAATACTATCTTGTGTATCATCTTAAACCTATGGAAAAAGAACGTATTTCTAAATTAATGGCGCAACGCGGCATGTGCTCAAGGCGCGAGGCCGACGTTTATCTTGAGCGCGGGTGGGTTTTGGTTGATGGTGAAACCGCCGTGGTGGGTGAGCGGGCGTTAGCCACTCAGCAAATTACTTTATTACAATCTGGCCAACAAGAGCAATCAACTCGTGTCACCATACTGATGCACAAGCCCATGGGCATAGTTTCTAGCCAAGCTGAAGACGGTTATCAACCAGCGGTTAGTTTGATCAGCCGTCAAACCCAGTCTGGGGTAGACAAATCTGGTTTAAAGTTTGCTCGAAATCATTTAAACGGCTTGGCCGTTGCAGGGCGGCTTGATATAGACTCAACCGGCTTGCTTGTTCTCACACAAGACGGGCGCATTGCCCGCACTTTAATTGGTGATCAGTCAATTGTTGAAAAAGAATATTTAGTTCGTGTTGACGGTCACCTTAGCGATCAAGATCTAAAACGTTTAAACCACGGTCTTTCTCTTGATGGGCGTGTCCTTAAACCCGCCCACGTTTCTTGGCAAAATCAAGACCAACTCAAGTTTATTTTAAAAGAAGGGCGCAAGCGCCAAATTCGACGAATGTGCGAAATGGTCGGTCTTAGAGTGGTTGGTCTGAAGCGAGTAAGAATCGGCCGTGTGGCTTTGGCTGATCTTGAACCCGGTTATTGGCGCTATTTAAGGGCCGATGAATCATTTTGATTGGCCGTTAATGCTGTAATTTGCCGCATCATCAACACCCAACGTATCGCGTAGCCAAGGCAAAACCTTTTGCATTGCTACCCGTAACGTATAGGGTGGGTTAAGCACAATAACGCCGCTGCCATACAAACCTAGGCCTTCTTTGGGCGGCTTTGAAATCACAAGATTCATGTCAAGCCAGTTATTGGGGCACACTTTAGACAAATGTTTAGGTAATTGTTGCGCATCTAAGCGTTGCACAATAGGGTACCAAATCATAAAACAACCCGTTGGAAAACGTGCCACAGCATCTTTAACCGTGTGTAAAACGTATCGATAATCTTGCTTATTTTCGTAAGAAGGGTCAATCAGCGTAATGGCGCGGCGCGAAGTAGGCGGCATGAGCGCTTTTAGGGCTAAAAACCCGTCTTCTATTGACACATGCAACTGGCGCGGCCTAAGCGTACCAATCTTAGATAAATTACGCTTTAAGATATCAGCTTCAACAGGCAACATTTCAAATAACTTGACGCGGTCAATAGGCCTAATCAAGCTTAGGGCGACCCAAGGCGAACCCGGGTAAAAATCAAGCGATTCGTTTGGGTTAATCTCTTTTATGAGTTCAATATAACGGTTGACGGGTTCAGGCATATTTTTTGCAGCCATCACACGGGTAATACCACCCAAATATTCTTGTCGAGCATTGGCCCAATTGCCCGTTAAATCGTACACCCCTGCACCGGCGTGTGTGTCAACGTACCAATAAGGGCCTGCTTTATCGTTAAAGTATTCAATAATTTGGCTCAAAACGATATGTTTGAGTACATCGGCATGATTGCCGGCGTGGAATCCGTGGCGGTAACTAAACAAGCAGATACTCCGAGATTAATATGAAAAGGGTTTAGGTGAGTTAACCACCTCTATTTGACTGAGCAAATGGTACACTTTACCGGTTGATTCTAGGGGTTAATACCGCTCATATGTTTGATTTTATTCGCAACCACAAACGTTGGATGCAGTTCGTTCTGCTTCTACTGATCGTACCTTCATTCATGTTTTTTGGTGTTGAAGGTTACTCTAGTTTTATGTCGAGCGAACCCGATATAGCCGAAGTTGACGGTAAACCCATCACGTTAGGTGAGTTTAACAATGCCCGTCGCGACCAACTTGAACAATATCGTCAGATGTTGGGCAGTCAGTTTGACCCCGCTGCTATCGACACCCCAGTTTTTAGGCAAGATCTGCTTAATACATTAATTGACCAACGTGTATTAGGCGCAGCAGCTGCGCGAGGCCGCTATAGCGTGTCAGACGATGCCTTGCGCAACACGATTGCCGCTATTCCAGCTGTTCAAGTTAACGGTCAATTTTCACCCGAGCGTTATCGTCAAGTGCTGGCTTCGCAAGGTCTTACGCCCAATGACTTTGAGTTAGGTTTGAGGCGCGATTTAGTGCTTCGGCAGGTGCTGGGCCCCATTGGTGTGACTGCCTCTGCGCCCCTCGATGTAACCACGAAATTGCTGAATATTGTGTCGCAAACACGAACCATAGCAATACGCGAATTTAAAGCTGAACAGTTTGCTAACACTATAAATATTACCGATGAACAAATAAAGTCATGGTATGACCAAAATGCACAAACCCTAAAAGTGCCTGAATACCTCACCATAGACTATGTGGTTCTTGACGAAGACGCCGCATCAAAAGACATTAAAGTGTCGGCTGCTGAAATTGAACACTACTACGAACAAAATCAAACGCGTTATTCGCAGCCCGAGCGTCGTCGCGTAAGCCATATTTTAATTGAAGTCACGCCCGACGCTGACACAGCCAAGCGGCAAGCCGCTTTAGCCCAGGCAAATGATTTGTTGGTTCAAGCAAAAGCTGACCCAAGCAAATTTGCTCAGCTTGCTCGCGATTTTTCACAAGACCCTGGCTCTGCTCAGCAGGGTGGTGATTTAGGCTGGATATCGAGATCAACATTAATTCCCCAAGTTGAAGACGCTGTTTTTAAGTTAAATAAAGGTGATATCGGTGGTGTCATTGAAAGCCCGTTTGGTGATCATGTTATTTACGTAACAGATATTCAAGCCCCAACGGTTAAACCGCTTGACCAAGTGCGCGGTGATATTGAAAACGAAGTGCGGCGCCAAATGGCTTCAAAGCGGTTTGCTGATTTAGCCACGAAATTAAGTAGTGCCGTTTATGATCAACGTGACAGTTTGGCGCCTATTGCAAAATCACTTGGCTTAACACTTCGCCAAGCGACAGGTCTTTCAAAAGAAGGTGTTTTACGTGCTGATCTTTTACCGCCAGGCACCACAGTTGTTGATATCAAACAGCGCGAATTGCTTGATCAAATGAAAGTTCGCCAAGCCGCCTTTTCTAACGAGGTTTTAAAAGATCGCTTAACTTCAGGTGTGATTGAAATTTCGTCTGATACGATGTTGGCCATTCACGTTACTGCCGTTCAACCGCCTGCGGTGCCCCCATTGGCACAAGTAGCGGAAAAAATTCGTATTATTATCAAACAAGAAGCAGCGGTTAAATTAGCTCGAACCCAAGGTGAAAGTGTCTTGGCAGCGCTGCAGTCTGCTAAAAATACAGCAGAGGGTTTTGGTGCCGTTCAAACCGTGTCACGTCAAAACCCGCTTGATTTGTCTGCTAATGAATTGGCAACTGTTATGACAGCGAATATCAATACCCCGCCTGTTTTTGTTGGGGTTAATTCAGCTAACGGGTTCCGAATTATTGAAATTACGGGTGTGTCAGCGGGCGTACAAGCCGATGCTGCGCAAATTAATCAATTTCGCCAACAGCTTTCACAAGCCTGGGGTAACGCGCAAGAACGAGCAGCTTTAAGTATTTTGCGTACCCAATATGGTGTAAAAATTAAGCCTGAAGCAGAAGTTGTGATTAAAAATAATTAATTCTACAAAATTGAACGTTTCATCAAGTTGATTAAGAACCTTTCATCAACTTGATCAAAGTAGGCCAGACATTGTTTAAAATGATATCTTGTGCGGCCTCGTTTGGGTGAATATTGTCGCTAATAAATAGATCAGGGCGGGTTTCTAAGCCTGCCAAAAAGAAGGGTATTAAAGCGCTATGTGTCGTTTGTGAAATGGTTTCATACATTTTTTTAAACTGATTTGTATATTGTTCACCGTAGTTTGGCGGTATTTGCATGCCGGCTAAAACAATTTTTGCACCCGCCGCTTGTGCAAGCTTAATCATTTTGGTTAAGTTTTGTTCACTGACTGTTAGTGATAAGCCTCGTAAAGCGTCGTTACCGCCCAGTTCAATTAAAACGATATTTGGTTGATGTGACTTCAGTAAAGCGGGCAGTCGAGTTAACCCGCCACGAGTCGTGTCACCGCTGATGCTCGCATTGATAACTTGCACGTTGATATTTTGTTGTATCAACTTTGTACGTAGCAACTGAACCCAACCGGCGTTGCGCACAATACCGTACTCTGAAGAAAGGCTGTCACCGACAATTAAGATCTTTGGTTCCTGCACACTTGCTTTGTCTGTTGCGGTATTCACACTTGGTGCAGCAAATACCTGCGTTACAAAGGTCAAACTGAGCCATATACACAAGAATATGATGTGAATGAGTTGGTAGGGTTTTTGCAGATAGATATTCATGTCATGCCAAAATATAAAATAGGTAAAAAATTTTACCCATTACGTTTTTAAAAAAGTATGAGGTTTTCAAATGAAAACTTTATTGACTTATTCTTCAACAGCCTAAAGTTTTAGGTACTTCAAAACTAAAGATTATGAATAGCCCCCTTATTTCTCAGCCTAGCCAAGCCATTCGTGTCAGTGCCTTAACCAAAAAGGTTTCTGACGCAGGTGGTGAACTTATCATTCTAAACAATATTAGTTTTGAAGTGACAGCAGGGGTATCAATGGCTATAGCTGGTGCATCGGGCTCTGGTAAGTCAACTTTACTCGGCCTTCTAGCTGGGTTAGATGTTCCCACCTCAGGTTCTGTGGAATTACTTGGGCAATCTATTTTTAAATTAAACGAAGATGGTCGCGCTCATTTTCGTGCACAACATGTTGGTTTCATTTTTCAGTCGTTTCATTTATTGCCCCATTTAACAGCCCTAGAAAATGTCATGCTGCCCCTTGAACTTGCAGGTTTACCCGCACGTCAGGCCGCTTTATCTGTGCTGGAAGCAGTCGGTTTGACACATCGCATTAATCATTACCCTGCAACCCTTTCGGGCGGTGAGCAGCAACGGGTTTCGATTGCGCGCGCTTTTATTGTGAAACCAGCGTTACTTTTTGCTGATGAACCCACGGGCAGCTTAGATGTGGTGACGGGCGCAAAGATTATTGATTTAATGTTTAATTTACACAAAACCTACGGCACAACATTAATATTGGTTACGCATGACACCTCGTTGGCTCAACGCTGTGACCGTACGATTCACATTCAAGCAGGCGAGCTTTTGGTTGCTTGATTGCGCCATTCGTACCAGCCAATACCGGCGCCGCTCGCACAAATAATACCGATACCCATCCAGGTTGTCGCATCAGGAAAGTCGCCCCAAACCAACCACCCAATCGTGGCCGCAGCGGTTATTTGCATGTAGATAAAAGGGGCGAGTACTGACGCGGGGGCTAAGCGATAAGCTTGTATTTGAACTAAATGGCCGCATGCGCCCGTGATACCAATTGAAATCAATATAAATATGTCAAGCAAACGCATTGTTGTGAGTACTTCGATTGCTTGCGACCAAATAAATGGCAGCATTAAAGAAAGTACAACTGTGCCGGCAAGACCGCTCCAGATCAATGTGGTGAAAGCGTGATCAATCGCGACACGTCTTGTCATGATGTGTTGGCAAGCAAATGCCACAGCGGTTAACAAACCAAACATCACACCAGTAGGGTGTAAGCCTGAGGTTGGTCGAATAACAATTAAAACACCAATAAAAGCAATGAATGCGGCAACCCACCTTGACACGCGCGCAGCTTCACCTAGCACCCAAGGTGAAGCCGCCAGAATCATCAGTGGGGCCAGAAAAATAATTGAAGTGGCTTCTGCTTGAGGCAGATAAGATAGGGTTGTAAAAAATAATAGCGTTGCCATCAGCATCGTGAGTGCGCGCATTAACTGCAATTTAAGCGAATGACTTTTAAAATACCTAAATTTATGCTTAGGGTAAAGCAACGACGTAATTAAGACAAAATGTACAACGTACCTGACCCAGGCCAAAAGAATTAATGGCGTACCTAAAGCTAGCATCCATTTACCACTTGCATCAAGGCCAGACAGTATCCAGCCAGACAAATAGAGCAGCAAAATACCACCTAATGCATTAGTCGCTAAAGCGCTCGATCGTGTATTAGCGGCTAAAAGGGGGCCTTTCATAACTAAAACTCCGAAAATGATTGAACTCAGTGAGCATTAAGTGTGAAATGATACTCGCGAGGCAAGCTTAAAATGACATATCAAGAAGGAAACCTATGACAACTGCTTTAAACGCTCAACCCCTTGAAATGTTAGCGCAATCGCTTGAAAGCGGTGCGGTCACCTCGATCGCTTTAGTCGAAGATGCCTTAACTCAAGTACATGATGCCTCGGGTCAAGGTTCTCGCGTGTATACCCAACTGTTTGAAGCACAAGCGCTTGATGCGGCACGAGCCAGTGATCTTCTTCGTGGGGCAGGTTTAAAACGCTCTGTCATAGACGGGGTTGTTATTTCAGTCAAAGATTTATTTGATGTGTCTGGCCAAGTGACTCGAGCAGGGTCAGTGGTGTTGGCAGATGCAGCCGTAGCAACCAGCGATGCTGTTATTGTTGCTCGATTGCGTGCAGCGGGTGCCATTGTTTTAGGTACGACCAACATGACTGAGTTTGCATTTTCTGGGCTAGGTCTTAACCCTCATTATGGCACCCCTCTGGCACCTTTTGAACGTGCTGTGGGTCGTATTCCAGGCGGGTCTTCTAGCGGTGCTGCCGTGTCAGTGAGTGATGGCATGGCAGCCGCTGCAATTGGAACGGATACGGGTGGCTCAGTGCGCATACCGTCAGCTTTTTGTGGGCTGGTGGGGTTTAAACCCTCGGCACAACGTAACCCCAAGCAAGGCTCTGTTCCACTGTCAACATCTTTAGACTCTATCGGCCCGCTTGGCCACCGTGTAACGTGTTGTGCTTGGCTAGATGCGGTAATGAGTGGTGAACCGATTTCAACCCCTAACGCTAGCTCAGTATCATCTCTCATTTTGGCTAAGCCCAAGCAGGTTGTTTTTGATGAGGTTGAACCCATTGTTTTACAAACGTTTGTGCAAGCCTGCGAAGTTTTGCAACAAGCTGGGGCAAAAATTGTTGAAATTGATGTGCCCGAATTTAGTGAATGGCAATCAATACATGCCAGAAGTGGTCTCGTTGCTGCTGAAGCGTGGGCTTGGCACCAGCACTTGATCGCCGAAAAAGGTGATCGTTATGACCCACGGGTGTTGAATCGATTATTGCTTGGTGAGCCTATTCGAGCAGGGGCTTACATTGAGGCACTTAACCGACGTCAAGATTGGGTTAAGCGTTTAAATGCCCGAACGCATGCATTTGATGCCTTGATTTACCCTACCGTTGCGGTTATTGCGCCATTACTGGCACCGCTCATTGAAAGTGACGTACTTTATGGCAAAACCAATGCACTGGTTTTACGTAATACCGCCATCATGAATTATTTTGATGCGTGCTCTTTATCACTACCCTGTCACGTGACCGGTCAAGCCCCAGTTGGCTTGATGCTGTCTACGCGTTCAGGTCAACATACCCACTTATTAGAGATTGGCTTAGCCTGCGAACAGGTTTTGAACCGTGCTAGGGGTATCTAGTTATTTACCCAATGTGATTTTCAGGCTTAGAATGGCCTGAAGTAGTTTTTAACACGGTTGTTATTTAAGACTTACAAAAAAAATACTCATTCATTAAGTGTTCACTTATATAGGGGAATAATCAATGCAACGTAAACTTTCTGCTGTTCTGGCTTCGCTGGCACTGGCCACTTCTGTTGGCGTATCGGCCCAAACCAAATGGGATCTTCCCAGCGCCTACCCAGCAAGTAATTTTCACACTGAAAATTTAAGTCAGTTTGTTAAAGAAGTAAACGATATTACCCAAGGTAAGCTTGTCATTACCATGCACCCTGGTGCATCACTTTACAAAGCACCTGAAATCAAACGCGCTGTGCAGGCTAATCAAGCCTAAGTCGGTGAAATTTTATTGGTCGCTTACGCAAACGAAGACCCTGTTTTTGAAGTTGATGGCATTCCCTTTTTAGCAACCGGTTTTGATGGTGCTCGCAAACTTTATGCTGCACAAAAACCCTTTCTTGAAAAGAAACTCGCTTCACAAGGTATGGTGTTGTTGTACACCGTGCCTTGGCCACCACAGGGCATTTACACAGATCGTGAATTAAATTCCGTTGCAGATATGAAAGGCCTTAAATGGCGTGCATATAGCCCAGCGACCTCTCGTATTGCCGAGTTAGTAGGTGCACAACCGGTAACCGTTCAAGCTGCCGAGTTAGCACAAGCCATGGCAACAGGGTTGGTCAATTCTTTCATGACTTCTGGCTCAACGGGTTACGACACCAAAGCGTGGGAATATGTCAAACGTTTTTACGATACCCAAGCATGGCTTCCTAAAAATGCGTTAATTATGAATAAAAAAGCATTCGATGCGCTTGATAAATCAACCCAGACCGCTGTTCTTAAAGCGGCCGCAAACGCTGAAGTACGTGGTTGGAAAACAGCTGAAGAAAAAACAAACTTTTACGTGAATGAGTTAGCTAAAAATGGCATGAAAATTGAAAAACCAAGTGCACAACTCATTGAAGGTTTAAATAATGTCGGTAAAACGATGTTAGCTGATTGGCTTAATAAGTCAGGCCCTGATGGTAAAACGATGATTGATGCTTACGCTAAATAAGCACTGATGCAACGAACGCTTCACGCCCTTTATAGTGCTGCCATGATTTTGGCAGCACTTTGCATGATTGGGGTCTTACTTTGCGTTATAGCAAGTATTGTTTCGCGCCAGTTTCATTTTTATATTCCTGGTTTAGATGCCTATGCTGGTTACTTCATGGCGGCGGCTGGGTTTTTAGCTTTAGCCTCTACCTTTAGACATGGTGAGCATATTCGTGTCACGCTGGTGCTCAATACATTATCGCCAAAGAACTATTTGCGTCTTGATGTCGCTGCGCTGATTGTTTCATGTGTTTTAACGATTGTGATTGCTTTTTTCTGCATTAAATTAGTTGTTGATTCATATCAGTTTAATGACATTTCAACAGGTAATGATGCCACCCCACTCTGGATTCCTCAACTCGCTATGGCAGCGGGTGCTGTTTTATTTGCGGTTGCATGTATTGAAGCAACTGTTGCGACATGGCGGGGAAAAACTTGGTTAATTGCGAAAAAACCTGAAGATTCTTCACATGAATGAACTGCTCATTATGTTTTTGTTAATGGCATCTCTCTTTGCTTTTTTAGCAGGTGGGGTGTGGGTTGGTTTAACGCTAACAGGTGTTGCTTGGGTTGCCATGACTCTATTTTCAACCCGACCTGCTGGCGATGCTATGGCTGTGACGATTTGGGGCGCAGCATCTAGTTGGACATTAACAGCCTTACCGCTTTTTTTATGGATGGGTGAGATTTTATTTCGCAGTCGCTTATCAAGTGACTTGTTTAAAGGTCTTGCACCCTGGTTAAACAATTTACCTGGGCGGTTATTACACACAAATGTGATTGGTTGTGCCATTTTTGCTGCCGTGTCGGGTTCATCTGCTGCAACGGTCGCCACGATTGGCAAAATGACATTGCCTGAACTTAAACGGCGTGGCTACCCTGATTCGATGGTCATCGGTACCCTGTCAGGCGCTGGTACGCTTGGCTTATTAATACCCCCCTCAATCATAATGATTGTTTACGGTGTTACGGCTGAAGTTTCCATCTCAAAACTATTTATTGCGGGCGTGTTTCCAGGTCTATTTTTAGCCTCTTTATTCATGGGCTACATCATCATTTGGTCACTTTTTAATAAAGATAAAATTCCCTCGTCTGATGAAAACTTTACATTTCTCCAAAAAATTTATCATTCTAGGCATTTAATTCCCGTCATCACTTTAATTGGCTCAGTGCTTGGTGTGATCTACGCAGGTTTGGCAACCGCTACAGAGGCTGCAGCAGTTGGCGTAGTGGGTGCATTGGTATTGACGGCTATTCAAGGTTCAATGTCTTTTAAAGTCTTTAAAGAAGGTTTATTTGGCGCTACCCGTTTGTATTGCATGATTGCCTTAATCTTGGCTGGGGCACAATTTTTAACTTTAGCTATGGGTTATATCGGCTTACCTAGAGCACTAGCCGAATGGATCTCATCACTCGGTTTATCGCAGTTTGGCTTAATCATTGCGCTCATGCTTTTCTTTATTTTATTGGGTTGTTTTTTAGATGGTATTTCAATGGTTGTGCTGACGATGGGTGTTTTGTTGCCCACCGTCACGGCAGCTGGTATTGATTTAATTTGGTTTGGTATTTTCTTGGTGTTTGTAGTTGAAATGGCGCAAATCACCCCACCTGTTGGGTTTAACTTGTTTGTGTTGTCTGGCATGACTGGCCGCGATTTACCTTACATTGCAAAAGTGTCATTTCCATTATTTATTTTAATGATATTTGCAGCGCTGACTCTTTATTTCATACCTGGTATTGCTTTGTGGCTACCTGGGCACATGTAAGTAAACGGTAACGTTGTTTAAGGTGCAGAAATAGGCTTCAAAAACATGAACTTGGTTTATCTTTAAGATACCCCTTACATCATATTAAGCATCACTTAACTTATTATTGCCTTTAACACGCGTTATACGTTGCACCTGATTCACACGCCTAATGGCCCTAAACACCTGCGCCAAGTGATTTCGGTGGCTGACTTGTACTGTTAAATGCAAAATAACTGACTGATTTTCTTCTTCGTGCATCGAAACGTTGGTGATATTTGAATCAGCTTGGGCAATTTCGCTTGCAATACGCGCTAAAACCCCTCGTTCATTCACAGCGTCAACATCTATACGCGCTAAAAAATGTTTGGCGGTTTGAGTGTCCCAAGCAATGTTTACCCACCGCTCAGGTTCGCGGTCGCGGGCTTTTAAGGCTATGGGGCAGTCGCTGGTGTGAACAACAAGACCCGTGCCTACTCTAACGCCAGCAATGATGCTGTCGCCAGGCAGCGGGCCACAACAGGGGGACAACACAACGGCTTGGCCTTCATTGCCCTGAATGGTAATGGTGACATCTCGAGCAGAGGCCACCATATCAATATGAGCAGCAGTGGTGGCAACTAAGGGGTGAACGTTTGCAAATCTTCTGGCAACAACCGCAGCAAAACGTTTACCTAAACCAATATCTGCCAAAATTTCTTCACGCGAATGACCACCACTTTCTTTGGCAAGCTTTTCCCACACCGGGTCATCGTCTGGCGGAAAGGGCAATGACAAATCACGTAATGCTTGAGTCAGTAAACGTTGACCAAATGAAACCGATTCACCGTAACGCAAGGTGCGTAAATAATGGCGAATTTCAGATCGGGCCCGACCTGTGCGCACAAAATTGAGCCAGTTTGCGCTCGGGCGTGACGTGTCAGACGTGACAACTTCAATGGTGTCGCCGCTTGAAAGTTCGGTGCGTAGTGGTACAAATTCACCGTTAATTTTGCACGCGACCGTTTGATTACCCACATCAGTATGAATTGAATAAGCAAAATCAACCGGCGTAGCACCGCGTGGCAATGACACAATTTGACCTTGTGGAGTGAGAACATAGACCGCATCTGGAAATAAATCGATCTTAATGTGCTCAAGAAACTCACCCGAGTCACCCGTTTGATTTTGTATATCTAATAATGACTGTAACGATGCATGGGTTCGTTTTTGCAGTTCATTGAGTGAGATGTCTTTAGACTTATACAGCCAATGCGAAGCCACACCTTCTTCAGCAACGTGATGCATGTCATGTGTGCGGAATTGAAACTCAATTGGGGTGCCATAGGGCCCGACCAACGAGGTGTGCAAAGACTGATAGCCGTTTACTTTAGGAATGGCAACATAGTCTTTAAACTTGCCTGGCACAGGTTGATACAACTGATGCAAAATACCCATACTGAGATAGCACTCGGGCATGGTGTTTACCACGACTCTAAAGCCGTAAATATCGAGCACATCAGAAAAAGTTTTTTTCTGCTTAAACATTTTTTGATAAATGCCATACAGCGTTTTTTCTCGACCGCTGACTTCTGCTTCGATACCGGCTGCAGGCAAGGCGGCGTTGACGCTGTCGTAAATACGTGTTAACACCTCGCGACGATTACCCCGTGCGGTCATGACAGCTTTATGCAAAACAGCATAACGGTTAGGGTAGATGGCTGCAAAACAGAGGTCTTGAAGCTCGCGAAATAGGGCGTTTAGACCCAGTCGGTTGGCAATCGGTGCATAGATTTCAAGGGTTTCACGAGCAATACGGCGACGCTTTTCAGGGTTAACTGAATCTAACGTTCGCATGTTGTGAAGCCGGTCAGCCAACTTAATGAGTATGACGCGTAAATCTCGAGCCATTGCCAACAGCATTTTGCGGAAGCTTTCTGCCTGTTGCTCGGCCTTACTCATGAAATCTAAGCGATCTAATTTAGATAAGCCGTCAACCAATTCAGCAACATCAGTTCCAAACTTTTCAGCTAACGTTTCTTTGGGTACATCTTGGTCTTCCATCACGTCGTGCAGCAAAGCAGCCATTAATGCATCGGCGTCAAGCTTCCAGCCAGCACAAATTTCGGTCACAGCGATAGGGTGGGTAATGTAGGGTGAACCGCTCGATCTAAACTGACCTAAATGTGCTTGGTCACTAAATCGGTAGGCTTCTTTAATGCGTGCAACGTCTTTTGCAGGCAAGTAAGTTTCAACAATTGACTGAAGTCTAGAAATCGACGCAATGTTTGGCGTTGCATCGGTTTCAATAGGCGCAGCAGACAGGCTACTTTTTTCTTTTTGCTGGCCTACCTGTTTATTTTTACGACCAAAACGTGCGCCTGCCTTGATTGCCTGTAGCAACCCGGATGACGCCGTGCGTAAACCCGGAAAGCCCATGGCAAACTCGCTTAGGTTGGTACTTTGCGAAGCATTTCTAAGCCTGTTAGGCCCAGTGCAAACTCACGTAAGGCAGTCACTGTGGGCTTGTCTTTGCTGTCAATTTTAGCGGCGTGACCTTGTGCAAGCTCTCGTGCACGGTACGTTGCAGCCAGTGTCATTTGAAAGCGATTAGGAATTTGCACTAAGCAGTCGTCTACAGTAATACGGGCCATTTTTTTCTCGATTTATTCGGTTTATTCGGTTTATTCGGTTTATTTAGTAAGTTCGGTTATGAGGCGGGTTACTTTAAGCCATAACCAGAGAACAATTTAAGGTGTCTGGCTGTTTGAGCCCGGTAAGACAACCGAGCCACAGAAATAATGGCTTGAAGTTGTTGTAACGCTAAGCTAAAGTCTTGATTAATAATAACATATTCGAACTCATTCGCGTGTTCAATTTCACTATGGGCTGCTAGTATACGGCGCTCAATAACCTCGTTTGAATCTTGACCACGCGCACGTAAGCGCTGTTCAAGCACATCAATTGAAGGGGGCATAATAAACACCCCTGTTACGCTGGGTAAATGTTTGCGAACTTGTCGTGCGCCTTGCCAATCAATTTCCAACAAAACATCTTTACCGGAATGAACGGCTTGTTCAATACTATCGCGTGGGGTGGCATAAAAATTGCCATGAACCTCGGCCCATTCAAGCAATTGCTGATGGTCACGCAGTTGATTAAAAGTTTCAAGGCTGACAAAACGATAGTCGCGACCTTCAATTTCGCTGCTACGGGGCGAGCGTGTTGTGCACGAAACAGACAATAATAAGTCGGCATCGCGCTCAAGCAGGGCGTTAACCAAGCTTGATTTGCCCGCACCGCTAGGGGCTACAACCAAAAATACGTTGCCGACAATTTCTGACATGTGGTTTTATGAAATAAAGTGAGTTATTGAAGTATAAAACGTTCTAAACAAAAGCGTATGTGATCGCCTTTTTCTCAAGCAATCTAAATTTATTAAGGAAAATATATGACTCAAGTTAAAGTTGCAGTTGTAACCGGTGCCGGCACGGGTATCGGCCGCGCCACCTCATTGGCGCTGGCTAAAGTGGGTTTTGATGTGGTGTTGGTTGGTCGCAACCTAGACAAACTAGTCGAAACAAAACGGCGCGGTGAAACGTTATCTGCACACTTGCACACTCAAGCCCTTGATGTATCAAAACCTGAGCAAGTTGCGAAACTGTTTGACGATATTGAAAAACAGTTTGGCCGTATTGATGTTTTGTTTAACAACGCTGGCCGCGGTGCGCCCCCCGTACCGATTGATGAGTTACCAGTTGAAACATGGGTTGACGTGGTCAATGTGAACTTAAATGGTATGTTTTTTTGTGCACAGGCCGCCATTAGACTTATGAAAAAACAAACCCCACAAGGGGGTCGTATTATTAATAACGGTTCAATTTCTGCTCATGCTCCAAGGCCTTTTTCAGCTGCCTATACGTCAACAAAGCATGCCATTACGGGTTTAACCAAAGCCATATCTCTTGAAACGCGCCCTTTTAATATTGCGTGCTCACAGATCGATATCGGTAATGCGGCCACTGAAATGACTGAACCAATGGCGGCTGGCATTATGCAGGCCGACAGAAGCATCAAAATTGAACCCCGTATGGACGTTAACCATGTCGCTCAGGCGATTGTGCAAATTGTCGAGTTCCCCCTAGAAACCAATGTACAGTTTATGACTATTATGGCTACAAATATGCCATTTGTTGGGCGCGGGTAATGCTATATGCTCTTTTATGCGCATAAAAAGTGTGGGGCATTACATTTTTATGCGCATAAAAAAGTGTGAAAGCTATTTTGTAACGAGCAAACGAACAATACGTCTTGCTAAGGGTGCAATGAGTGTTACCGACGGAAATGCAACCAACCAAGAAGCCAACCAAGACCCCATCCAAACATTAAAAATATGGGGTTCAAAACCAACTGCCTTGAACGTCGCCACCCCAGAAATAATAAAAGACATGATGGCAGACAAAATCATACTAAAAAGTATTTGTGCGTATTTCTTGGGAATCATGATTGCTTCTTTGAAAACTTGAACAGTAGCTTAAATAGGGTTAGGTTTCAGCTGCAAGCAATGCTGTTACTCGACATTCATCGCCTGCTCGCGCATTTGGTCGATCAGTAATTTTAAATCTATGGCGGTGCGGGTCATGTTGAGGTGCCCTGATTTTGAACCCAGGGTGTTTGCTTCGCGATTCATTTCTTGGAAAAGGAAATCTAAGCGTTTGCCTAAGCTTTGATTTTTGCTGCCATCGATCAGTAGGTGATTTAGTTCTTGTATATGCGAATTCAAACGGTCGAGTTCTTCAGTGACATCAACACGTAAAGCAAATAATGATGCCTCGGTGGCTAAGCGAGTTGATAATTCTTCGCCACTGATTTGACTAAACCCATCGGGAAACACTTGTTCAAGTGAGTCACGCAGTTTTTGAGCTGACTTGTCGCGTTGATTTTGTAATAGAACGGGTAGATGGGTGCCCAGTTCGGTAGAAATTTGAGCGGCTTGTGTTGCGGCTTCAAGCATGACCTGTGCGAGGCGATAACCTTCACGTGCACGAGTTTCTTGTGTTTGTTTTAAGGCGGCTTCACACGCTTGTAGTGCAGGGGCTACCCACTGAATCGGTTCAATGTGCGTGCGAACCGATGTTGGCCAACTCAATAGGTCAGCAAAGGTTGGGGCCGTAAGGTCAGGTATGTGAGTTTTCAGTTTGGCAAAGGTTGCAGCGGCTTCTGAAACCACTGCGGCGCTTAAACGCTCTGTGCTTTCTGGCTCAGCGGGTGTAAAAGAGACGCGAACGTCAACTTTTCCTCGTTTGAGGGTCTTGGAAATAAGCTCACGCAGGGGCTGCTCAGTCATACGCAACTCGTCAGGCAAGCGAAACTGCAGGTCTAAATAGCGACTGTTTACGCTACGAATTTCGATCGTGATGGTGCCAAATTCAGTTCGGTTTTCGGCCAAACCGAAACCAGTCATGCTGTAAATCATTTTAAGGTCTCACACTGATTGCGGCCCCATCTGGGCTGCGGGGGTCAGATACACCCTGCATCATACTCGTGTCGTTTACAACTTTGCTTGCTTCAGAACTGGCCATTGCACCTGAACCAGACCCTACACGAGGTGTTGCTGCGTGCGCCGCAGTTATTCCTGATGGGGTTGAGGCAGGGTCGACCCCGCTACGTTGCACACTTTGTATGCGTCCCATCGTACCCATGACACGTACCTCGTGGCCCATGGCACGCAACAACGCTAAGGTGTCGGGGCTAAAGCCTTGTTCGACGCGAATATAGTCGGGTAACCATTGATGATGCATTCTGGGTGCAGCAGCGGCTTGTGCAATGTTCATATTGAAGTCAACCACGTTAACAATCTGCTGCAACACGGTTGTAATAATTCGAGCACCCCCAGGCGAGCCGGTGGCAAACCAAGGTTGATCGTCGCGAAACACCAAAGTAGGGGTCATTGAACTCAAGGGTCGCTTACCTGGTTGAATGTTGTTGGCTTCATTACCAATTAAGCCAAAGGCGTTGGGCACGCCGGCTTTGACCGAGAAGTCGTCCATTTCATTATTAAGCAACACCCCTGTACCTTCTGCCATCCAGCCTGAACCAAAATTTAAATTAAGGGTGGTGGTGGTGCTGACCATGTTGCCTTGTGCATCAATCACAGAATAGTGAGTGGTTTGATCGCTTTCGTAGGGTAGGGGGTTACCAGCTTTAACAGATGTGCTTTTAGTGGCTTTTGAAAGATCAATTTGGCTCACTAAACTTTTAGCATAAGCTTTTGATGTCAAACCCTTGAGAGGCACTTTTACAAAATCAGTATCACCCAAATACTCGGCGCGGTCAGCGTACGCAAAACGTGCAACTTGCGCTAAATCATGAATGGTTTGTGCGCTACCCCAACCGCTTTCAGAAAGAGGCAAAGCCTCAAGCATATTAAGCATTTGTATTAAATGTACACCCCCCGAGCTCGGTGGCGGCATACTGGCAATTGCAACCCCCCTGTAACTTCCCCAAATAGGTTGTCTTTCAAGGGGTTGGTATGTTGTTAAATCAGCAGCAGTAAAAAGCGGTTGAGTTCGAGCTTTTATGGGTTGATTGCTATCATGTTGTTGGGTGTCAGCCGTTGATACATTAAGTGTTTTTAAAATCGACTCGGCGACAGTGCCTTCGTAAAAGCCTTGTCGCCCTTGCTGCGCAATACGTTCCAGGGTTTGGGCCAAATCGGTTTGAACCAGCTTGTCACCAGCAGATAAGGTTTTAAGCTCATCAAGTGGGCACATTTCTACAACACAGGTTACATTTTCACCACGTTTGACAAAGAATACTTTGCGACTCGCTGTTGACTTACCTAAATGGTTTCGGTGCGAAGCCAACATACCAGCCAACTCGTGTGAAACTGTAAAACCTTGGCGCGCCAACACAATGGCGGGCTGAATCACTGCTGATTGGCTAAACGTACCATATTGGTCCAGAGCCATCAGCAAACCAGCAACCGAGCCAGGCACCCCAACAGACGCCACACTTTGGGTTGACATGCCTTTTATAACTTGGCCTTTTTCGTCTAAATACATATCGCGCGAAGCACCGCTGGGCGCGACTTCCCTAAAGTCAATCGCGGTTGTTTTGAGCGGTTTTTGACGATGAATCATCATAAAACCACCGCCACCCAAGTTACCTGCGTAAGGTAGCACCACCGCCAACGCAAAACCTGTTGCGACAGCCGCATCAACCGCGTTGCCACCCTGTTTTAAAATTTCAGCACCCACTGCAGAAGCCAATGCTTGGTCGCTGGCCACCATGCCACCCGTGCCAAAAACGGGCTGAAAAATTTGATTGTTACGGTCATAATTTGAAACCGCTTCATTTTTAGCGGAAACATTTGCAGTTGCGCTGTTTTTGGCCGTGTTTTGAGGAATGCTTTGTGAAGTGCTTTGTGAACTGCTAGGAACAGTTTGAGATAAGGCACCCAAAGGGTACAACCCCATCTGCAAACCCACCACCGCTAGAGTCATCAGAGCGGGTTTGTGGAATTGCTGTCGTGCCATGCGCTTAAAGTGAAGTAATTTCATCGTGAATTCCTTAAAGAACGCAAAAAAATGCTCTTGTAGCCAACCCAAATGTATGAATTTTTTAAATACGGCACGATTAACTTTAATGAAGACGTTATAAATAGGTTCTAAATAAAACTCTGACAAACGGCTTGAAAAAAATGCCCAAAAACGTTAAATAAAAGACCCGTCATCATAATTCGTATACTGTGCTGTCACCATACCGCATTTTTAGTTCTCATTATTCAAAATTTAGGGGTCATCACTCGTGTCAAACCAATCTGCCAACTCATCTGCAAATATCGCATCAACTTCGGGTGCTCGACACGACCAACGCGCGCTCGATACCTTACGCCCCATTTCATTTGAGCGACAATTTACTCGTTACGCTGAAGGTGCAGTATTAATTAAAGCGGGTCACACCCATGTTTTATGCACAGCCAGTGTGCTTGAAAAAGTGCCACCGTTCATGAAAGGCCAAGGGCGTGGTTGGGTGACAGCTGAGTACGGTATGTTGCCACGTGCAACCCATACTCGCTCAGACCGTGAAGCAGCCAAAGGCAAACAATCAGGCCGTACCCAAGAAATACAACGGCTTATTGGCCGCAGTTTGCGGGCTGTCACAAACCTAGAGGCATTGGGTGAACGCACCATTCATATTGATTGCGATGTGCTTCAAGCTGACGGGGGCACACGCTGCGCCAGTATTACCGGTGCTTGGGTGGCTTTAGCTGATGCCATTGATCAATTAATTGAAAAAGGTTTACTCAAGCAAAGCCCTTTAATCGATACCGTTGCGGCTGTATCAGTAGGTGTGGTGGGGGGTACCCCTATGCTTGATCTTGACTACAACGAAGACTCACAGTGCGATACCGACATGAATATTGTGATGACCGGTGCAGGCAAATTCGTTGAGGTGCAGGGTACTGCCGAGGGCAAAGCCTTTGACCGTCAAGCCTTAGACAGTTTGCTTGATTTAGCTCAAAAAGGTATTGCTGAATTGATTACTCAGGCACACATGGCTCGACAAACCAAAGCATAGTGCTCGTTCGGTTAAAAAATATTTAGCCCTTTATGTCGAAAGCAAATGTAAAAAAGTTAGATCGACATAGCCGTTTGATCGTTGAAAAAAACATTAAGTCGTTGCACTGAACCTGAATGAAGGCAATGTTTTTAGGTCGTGCAATGACCAAACGTTTTTAATCAAAGTTGTAATGCCTTGTTCAACTTGTATTTGAGTCATGTTTTTTAAGCCATATGCAGCAAGTCTGCGCACTTTTGCTTCAATTTCAGGGCGGCTTAAGGTGTTGCCTGGGTCACCTTTTGGCTCATCAACATGGCCCTCAAGTGTTCGGCCATCAGTAGTAAGTACCGTTACTCGCCCAAGCCATCTAGTGGGGTAAGCTTGCTCAACTTCATCGTCGAACTGCATGGTGACACGTTGTGCAAATTCAATAATGGCGGGGTCGTATAGTGCTTGATCAAAGCTCACTAAATCAGCTGAGTTTTTAATAGCAATCAAGCCTAGCACGCGACCCATCGAAAACTTTGATTGGTGAACCGTTTTAGGGTCAGAGACTGGCCCCAAAACATCAACCGCAGACTGATGAACCCGCGCAGTTACTGTAGCAATATCTTCGGCTTTAAGTTGATGCACCTGCATCACTGAAGCTAATGCGTCAGCTGCGGGGTGGGTATGGCGGCATGCTGCATGAAATTTAAACGATGTTTCAATCAGTGCCCAACGATACCCTAAACGGTCAGTCAAGCGACTTAAATCAATATCGTTTGACATGGCAGCGCCAATACCTTGAGGGCCTTCAAAAATATGTTGTGCCCCGGTAAAACCTTGTTGAGCCAAATAGGCCGCTTGCATGCCCGCACAAGAAGCATGCGCGGTGTGTAGGGGTTTAGAGTCAGCCGCATCGCGTAAAAATTCCCACAAGCCAGCGGCTGTTGTACCGGCAGAGCCAAAAGCGTTACGCATTTGCGCAGGGGTTAATTTTAATAAATGACCTACAGTCGCTGCACTTGCAAAAGTGCCTGCAGTAGCTGTGGTGTGAAAAATTTTATAGTGCGTACGACCTAAAAATTCACCGACCCGAATACCCACTTCATAACCCGCTACACAGGCCGCAATAAAATCTTGACCCGATGCGCCGATCGACTGCGCTACCGCTAAAGCAGGTGGGAAAACCACTGCTGCAGGGTGAAATACCGAACCGTTATGCACATCATCTTGCTCAACAATATGGGCTGCGCCGGCATTAGACATGGCAGCAAAGTAGGGCGAAGTCGTGACTTGGCGAACCAAGTCTTCTGACTCGCCCGTGCTGGGCCCCATTATTTGTGCAAAATGTGCCATGGCCAAACTCGGTGCTGCCTGTGAGCCCGCGAAGATTGATCCAAACGTATCAAGTAATAAATCTTCGCATCGACTCACTACAGGCGATGGAATATCAGTAAACTTGAGGTTTGCGGCAAATGTTGCCAATGCTTGCGTTGGGCTGTGCATCATTTAAACCTTTTTAGAAAGACCGGGGCAGACCTAAAACGTGTTCGGCGACATAAGACAAAATTAAATTGGTTGAAATTGGGGCAACTTGATACAAACGGGTTTCCCTAAATTTTCGTTCAATGTCGTATTCACACGCGAAACCAAAGCCACCGTGGAATTGTAAGCACGCGTTTGCGGCTTCCCAAGAGGCGTCAGCTGCCAGCAGTTTTGCCATGTTAGCTTCTGAACCGCAGGGCTTTTGTTCATCAAACAATCGACAGGCTTCATAACGCATGAGGCTCGCTGCTTCAATATTGATGTGCGCTCGAGCAATCGGAAATTGAACGCCTTGGTTTTGCCCAATAGGGCGACCAAACACCACGCGCTCTTTAACGTATTTGCTGACACGATCAATAAACCAATAACCATCACCAATACACTCAGCAGCAATCAAAGCACGTTCGGCATTTAACCCGTCAAGTATGTAACGAAAGCCTTTGCCTTCTTCACCAATCAGGTTTTCAGCTGGAATTTCTAAATTATCAAAAAATAGTTCGTTGGTCTCGTGATTTACCATATTTAAGATGGGTCTAACCGCCATACCGTTTTTAACAGCATGGTGCAAGTCAACAATAAAAATTGACATGCCTTCGCTTTTACGTGTGACCTGATCAAGCGGGGTTGTCCGGGCCAACAAAATCATCAAGTCAGAATGCTGAATGCGAGAGATCCATACTTTTTGACCATTAATAACGTATTTGTCGCCTTTTTTTACCGCTGTGGTTTTAATACGGGTGGTGTCGGTGCCAGTACTCGGTTCGGTTACACCCATAGATTGCAAACGCAATTCGCCTCTTGCGATTTGTGGCAAATACAAATCTTTTTGTTCTTTTGAACCATGGCGAAGCAACGTGCCCATGTTGTAAAGCTGGCCATGACACGCGCCTGAATTACCTCCACATCGGTTGATTTCTTCCATAATGACAGACGCCTCTGTCAAACTTAGGCCAGAGCCACCATATTCTTGCGGAATCAGGGCAGCCATCCAGCCGGCATCAGTCAATGCTTTAACAAATGCTTCGGGGTAACCGCGTTCTTCGTCGACTTTTCTAAAGTATTCATCAGGAAATTGGGCGCACAGGTCACGAATGCCGTCTCTAATATCTTGGTACTGCTCATTATGTGAGGTCATTATTGTCATACTATGTAAGTGAGTTAAACGACACTTTGCACGAGAGAATGTCACTTGCCAATTTCGATTTTGTGAAGTCCGACTTTACATTTATATTAAAGTCCTTTATTTAACTGCTTTTCAACCTATTTTTGACCTGTTTTTTGTTGATGAATGCACCCTTTTGTCAGTCAATGCCACTTTTGAACCAACGCAGTTGCTTGCCCTGATTTATTTTAACTTTTAGCTTTTAAAGAAAAACCCATGGCCAGTCATTTAGACCTTGTCGATCTTCGTTTAATTGTTCATATTGGCGATGCTCAAAGCTTAACGCGTGGTGCTGAAAAGTCACATTTGTCATTACCTGCTGCGAGCAACCGCGTCAAAAACTTAGAAAACCACTTGGGCACAAGGCTCTTTGACCGAAACAATCAAGGCGTCACGCTTACCCCTTCGGGTGAGGCCTTTGTCAGGCATGCCCGCAAAGTGATTCAACAAATGAATCACTTGCAGGGTGATATGCAAGAATTTACCCGAGGTATTAAGGGGAACATTAAAGTTTTTGCCAACACGACCGCCATGAGCGAGTTTATGCCTAATATTTTGGCGAAATTTTTGGCAAAACATCAAGACGTCACGGTCGAATTACGTGAAAGACTCAGTTATCTAGTGGTGAAAGCGGTGGCTGAAGGTAGCGCTGACGTGGGTATTGTGGCTGGGCAACCTGCCGCACACGGCATTGAATACTTACCCTATCGTCGTGACCGGTTGGTCATGGTTACTGACCTAAATCACCCGCTTGCAACGCAAAATGAAGTTTCTTTCGTTGACACGTTGCAATATGAATATGTGGGCTTGTCAGAGTGGTCTGCTATTCACGCATTCTTAATACAAGCCGCTGATAATTTAGGCGTTAATTTTAGATTCAGGGTCGAGGTAGGCAGTTTTGATTCAGTTTGCCGCATGATTGAAGCGGGCGTTGGGGTAGGGGTGGTACCCGAACGCGTTGCCGCGCGGTACAGTCAGTCGATGAAAATCAAAACAATTCAGCTCGCTGATAACTGGGCTGAAAGACAACTCTATATTTGTGTGCGTGAGCTCGTGGCGTTACCCAGCTTTGCCCGCACATTAGTTGACATGATGCAAGCAGATGCACGTCACGCTGCAACACATTGAAAAATTTGCTTTTAACAAGGGCACGAGTATGAAAGAAGTGGTGTTGGCTACCGGAAATGCCGGTAAAGTAAAAGAATTTGACCGTTTATTGGCACCGCTTGGTTTTAAAGTGATCGCGCAAACTGAATTGGGGGTCAGCGAGGCAAAAGAACCCTTTCTTACCTTCGTTGAAAACGCCTTAACCAAAGCCCGGCATGCCAGTCAACACACCAACCGGCCCGCTTTGGCTGACGATTCTGGTTTGTGTGTTGCGGCTTTGGGTGGCGCCCCGGGTGTTCAGTCTGCCCGCTTTGCGGGGCTTGATCTTGGCAATCGTGAAGAGCGCGACGCAGCCAATAATCAAAAACTAATTAAAAACCTTGTAGATCAAAATGATCGTCGGGCTTGGTTCGTGGCCTGCTTAGTTTGGGTCGAACACCCCGACGACCCGTTACCCATCATTGCGCAAGCGACCTGGGCAGGTCAAATTGTTGATACAGCTCAAGGGCATTATGGTTTTGGTTACGACCCGCATTTTTATATTCCAACTTTATTTAAAACTGCTGCATCGATCACACCAGAGGAAAAAAACCGTTACAGTCATCGCGCGCAGGCGACAACATTGCTGATTGACGAGTTGATGGTACGTGGTTATTTAAACCCGCCATCTACTGCATTAAATTTGGCTACATGATTGCTCGTCGCACCATTCCAATCGTGCCAGAAGCCGCATTCGGTGCTGGTTTTGCAGCCAACACTGCCACACCCTCATCATCATTGAATCTTGCCACAGGTGGGTCAGGCTTAACAGCCATGCCCCCTTTGACGCTCTACATACATGTACCTTGGTGCGTGCGAAAATGCCCCTATTGCGACTTTAATTCCCACCATGCACCTGAAGTTATTCCAGAACAAGCCTACTTAGAGGCATTAGCAGCTGATTTAGAACAAGCTTTACCATTCATTTGGGGTCGCCAAATTCATGCGGTATTCATTGGCGGTGGTACACCAAGCTTGCTAACGTCTAAAGCAATTGATAGGTTGTTAGGCATGATTCGTGCTTACTTATCGATCTGGCCAGACGCTGAAATTACACTTGAAGCGAACCCTGGCACAGCTGAAGCACAACGCTTTAAAGACTATGCACAAAGCGGTATTAACCGCATCTCTTTGGGCATTCAGTCATTTAACGATGATCACCTTAAAGCGCTAGGCCGGGTTCACAGCAGTGATCAAGCTTGTGCGGCCATTGCTATGGCACAGGCTGCTGTTAAGCGTGTGAATCTTGACCTGATGTATGGTTTACCTGGCCAAACACTTGAGCAATGTGCAGACGACTTAGCGCAAGCCATTGCTTTCAATACGGAACACTTGTCGCTGTATCAACTCACACTAGAACCCAATACGGTATTTGCAAAATATCCGCCCGTATTGCCTGATGATGACAGTTCAGCCGACATGGAAGATCTCATTCAAGCGCAAACCCAAGCAGCCGGCTTTGATCGCTATGAAGTATCAGCCTACGCAAAAAACCAAGCCCGTTCACAACACAATATGAACTACTGGACTTTTGGTGATTACTTAGGCATTGGACCGGGTGCACACAGCAAAATTTCATCGCCTGACCGAATCGAGCGCTTGGCCGGTTTAAAGAATCCAGACCACTGGATGGCGAGCGCCATTAAACGTGACGGTAGTCATTGGGCCACACGCCAAACGTTGACTGAACATGATTTGCCCTTTGAGTTTATGCTCAATGCCTTAAGACTAAAAGAGGGTGTTGTGGCCAGTCTTTACCAAGAGCGCACAGGTCAGCCACTACGGCTGATTTTGCCGACCCTCGCCCAAGCACGTGAAAAAGGTTTACTTGATATGCGGGCTGATCTTTTAGTCGCTACACCTTTAGGTTGGCGCTTTTTAAATACATTGCAGTCACTATTTTTGCACCAAAATAATGCGTAAAACGATCAATTTGGTGCAAAAATAGTGGCAATTAGCACTAATATGGTGCTTAAGTATTACATTTTTTAGCACGTATTGATTGTAAGCCCTGAACGAAACTTGGCATGATAGTTGCTTTAATTCAAGCATAATAGTAAATGTCTTGAACAGGCAAAAAATTACTTTTTCTACAATAACGTCCTAAACCCGGAGCACACATGAGTACGCAAGATGTTCTAAAAATGATTTCTGATAACGACGTCAAATTTGTTGACTTCCGCTTCACAGACACACTAGGTAAAGAACAGCACGTTTCTGCCCCTGTGTCGCAAATTGACGCAGACAAACTCGAGTCAGGCCAAGCATTTGACGGTTCGTCGATTGCGGGTTGGAAAGGCATTGAAGCCTCTGACATGTTGCTTTTACCTGACTTAAGTACTGCTCACTTAGACCCATTTCGCGACGAAGGCACCCTCATTTTGACGTGTGATGTGGTTGAACCGTCAGATATGAAAGGGTATGACCGCGACCCCCGTTCATTGGCTCGTCGTGCCGAGGCTTACCTCAAATCAAGTGGCTTAGGCGACACGGCTTACTTTGGCCCCGAGCCAGAATTTTTCGTTTTTGATGGCGTCACCTGGAGCGATGACATGTCTGGCTCTTCAGTCAAGATCAAATCTGACGAAGCAAGCTGGTCAACCAACCTTGATTCTGAGGGTGGCAATATGGGTCATCGTCCGCGTGTTAAGGGTGGTTACTTCCCCGTCCCTCCGGTTGATTCATTCCAAGACATGCGTTCTGAAATGTGCTTACTTTTAGAAGAGCAGGGCGTGCCGGTTGAAGTGCATCACCACGAAGTGGCCGGTGCAGGTCAACAAGAAATCGGTACAAAATTTAGCACCTTGGTACAGCGTGCTGACTGGACACAAATACTTAAATACACCGTTCATAACGTTGCCCACGCTTACGGTAAAACGGCAACATTTATGCCTAAACCGATTGTGGGTGATAACGGTTCAGGTATGCACGTTCATCAATCAATCTGGAAAGATGGGCAAAACTTATTTGCTGGTAATGGTTACGCCGGTTTGTCTGAATTTGCTTTGTATTACATCGGTGGCATTATCAAACATGCACGCGCACTCAATGCCATTACTAACCCTGGTACAAATTCTTACAAGCGTTTGGTTCCACATTATGAAGCACCGGTAAAGTTGGCTTATTCAGCTCGCAACCGTTCAGCGTCTATTCGTATTCCTTACGTTAGCAACCCTAAAGGCCGTCGCGTTGAAGCCCGCTTTCCAGACCCATTAGCTAACCCTTACTTGGCGTTTTCAGCTTTAATGATGGCTGGTCTTGATGGTGTTCAAAATAAAATTCACCCGGGTGACCCCGCTGATAAAAACTTGTACGATTTGCCACCAGAAGAAGACGCAAAGATTCCAACCGTTTGTAACTCGCTTGAACAAGCGCTCGAAGCGCTTGACAATGATCGTGAGTTCTTAACGCGTGGTGGTGTGTTTAGCAATGAAATGCTTGATGCCTACATTGATTTAAAAATGCAAGAGGTTACTCGTTTACGCATGACAACTCACCCAATCGAGTTTGACATGTATTACAGCCTCTAATTTGAACGCTGTTAATAAGTAGGTGGGTGCGAGGTTTATAAACAAACCTCGCCCCAATTCAAATGATTCAAACGCACGTACTTGATCTGCTCTCAACCACTGTCTTGCTTCTAAATCAAGATGGTGGCGTTCAAGAATGTAATACAGCAGCACAAGAATTGCTAGGCCGATCTAAACGACACATTTTGGGTCAAATGGCAATCAGCCTGTTTGAACATGATGCTGATCTGGCTCAATCAATACATTTAGCATGCATCGGTGTTATACAGGGGCGTCGTCAAGGTGCGGTACTCAGCCGACCAAGAGACCACGTTGAAGTGTCGCTCACAACCATGAGTCTCATTCAGCAACCTTGGGCCGCCATCATTGAGATTAAAGCCGTTGAGCACCGCGTAGTGGTTGACCGAACCCAACGCTTAATAGATGAAATTAATACACAACACGCATTGCTCAGTAATTTAGCGCACGAAATTAAAAACCCTTTGGGTGGTCTTCGCGGTGCAGCACAGTTACTTGAGGCTGAGCTACCTGATCAACGTTTAACTGAATACACGCAAGTTATTATTTCTGAAGCTGATCGGCTTCAAGCTTTAGTTGATCGATTGGCCGTTCCACAAACGCAACCGCGTGAATGGGAAAGCCTCAACATTCACGAGGTGTGCGACCGCGTTGCCGCTTTAATACAAGCTGAGTTTCCGTCGGTCAAGCTCACACGTGATTATGATGCGTCCATACCTAATATACGGGGTGATTCGCAACGATTGGTTCAAGCACTGCTCAATGTGGCGCGTAACGCTGCCCAAGAGCTCACCACTGAACCCCTGACGGCAACACCCCATATTGTCATCAGAACGCGGGTTGCTAGACGTGTCGCACTGCGTAACCGTCAACACAAGTTAGCCGTGGTTGTTTCAGTTATTGATAATGGCCCTGGTGTGCCCGAGTCATTACATGATCGTATTTTTCACCCCCTTGTTACGGGTCGCGAGGGAGGTTCTGGTCTGGGGCTTAGCATTGCCCAAGACCTTGTTCAACAACATGGTGGTGTCATTGAGTTTGATTCGCGTGCTCAATGCACCGAATTTCGTATGATGCTGCCGCTGGAGCAAACATGAAACCCGTCTGGATAGTTGATGATGACCAAGGTATTCGTTGGGTACTTGAAAAAGCCCTTGAAAAGGCTGGCATTCAAACAGTAAGCTTTGCAGGGGCACAAGACGTTCAAGAGGCGTTAGATACCGATGTGCCTGCTGCGATTGTGACCGATATTCGTATGCCCGGTATGAACGGTTTGGTTTTACTAAAAAAAATCAAAGCCCGTTTTCCTGACTTGCCCGTCATCATCATGACAGCTCATACTGATCTACAAAGTACGGTAACGGCTTTTCAAGACGGTGCTTTTGATTTTCTTGCTAAACCTTTTGATATAAACGAAGCCGTGTCTTTAGTGAGCCGTGCGTTGCAAGATGCCCAATTACGTGCGCAACCTGAGCCTAACGCTGAGGGGCTTATCAATGAGGCATCTGTCGAACTACCAACCCAGCAGGGTGCGCCCACCACACTGTTAACTCAGTCTTCATCAACCGCCATGCAAGAGGTTTTTCGGGCCATTGGTCGCTTGGCACAATCAAGCGTTACCGTTTTAATTACAGGGCAGTCTGGCACGGGTAAAGAGTTAGTTGCTAAGGCGCTACATAACCATAGCGCACGTTCATCAAACCCTTTTGTTGCGCTTAATACTGCGGCAATACCTCGTGACCTTTTAGAGGCTGAGTTGTTTGGCCACGAGCGAGGGGCTTTCACTGGCGCCAGTACACTGCGACGCGGTCGTTTTGAGGAAGCCAGCTCAGGCACTCTATTTTTAGATGAAATTGGTGACATGCCATTTGAATTACAAACACGTCTATTGCGTGTTTTATCTGAAGGCACGTTCTACAGGGTAGGGGGAACACAGGCCATCAAAGTTGATGTTCGTATCATCGCAGCCACCCATCAACCGCTTGAGCAACTCGTATTGCAAGGAAAGTTTCGCGAAGATTTATTTCATCGCTTAAACGTTATTCGCTTACGCTTACCTGCGCTACGTGAGCGTCGTGACGATATTGAATCGCTCGCACGGTACTTTTTAATAAACAGCGCACGTATGCTCAACATACCGGCTAAAGTGCTTACACCCAAGGCATTAGACGTTTTAAAAGCATTTGATTACCCAGGCAATGTTCGACAACTTGAAAATTTTTGCCATTGGCTAACCGTCATGGCCCCTGGCCAAAGCATTGGGCCAAACGATTTGCCCCCTGAACTTTTAGCGAATGAAATGGCTTTGCCTGAGACCTTGGCAAGCACTGCAGACAAGCAAACAAAAGACACTGAAAGGTTTGACGCTAATCAGCACGACGCTAATAAGCACGACGCTACAACATTTCTCGTCGAATCGAATCAAGCGAACCCACCTGCGGTATTTGTGGGTGCAAGCTCGCTTCAGAACAATGCTGAACAACTGACTTCTATTCAAACAGGTGTTGCAGCAGTAATCGGTTACGGTTCAAATTGGGCTGAACCGTTATCAATTAAAGCTGAAGCGCTGCTTAGATCAGACAGCACTGATATTTGGGGTGAGTTGTCGCGCGAGTTTGACCAAATACTCATTGAGGCTGCATTAAAAGTTTGTAAAGGTCGCCGTGTTGAAGCGGCAAACCGTTTAGGCATGGGGCGTAACACCATTACACGTAAATTACGTGAACTTAATATTGATTCAGATTAGGGTTTAGCGATTGGTTTTTTACATAATGGGGTTGCGCTTATCGCTTAATTTTTTTACTAAATTGCTGCATATCTTGAACAGTGCCCCAATGTTCAAGTTGCCCATTGGCCATAAAGCCAATGTAATCAGCCATCGCAAATGCCTCATCATGGTTATGGGTCACCATTAAAGCCGTATGGCGTGTTTGCTTTAATATTTGTCGTAATTCATGCGCCAAGTGCTCGCGTGTATCGATGTCTAAATTAGAAAAAGGTTCGTCTAATAATAAAATGTCAGGGTCAGGTGCGAGCGATCGGGCTAATGCAACGCGTTGTTGCTGGCCCCCTGACAGTTCGTGTGGGTAGCGACCTGACATGTCAGTTAAACCAACCAGATCAAGCAAATATGCCACGCGGTCTGCACGCAACTGTGGTTTTAGACGACGCAAACCAAAGCCAATATTACTTTTAACGTCTAGGTGTGGAAACAACGCATAATCTTGAAACATCATGCCAACATGACGTTTTTCAGGCGGAATTCGCTGATCAACTGACGTCATCACTTCACCATCGATTGTGATGGTGCCATGTTGTATAGGTTCAAAACCTGCTACGGCTCTTAAAACTGTTGTTTTACCTGAACCCGACGCACCAAGCAAGCAACCGATTTGCCCCGGTTCCAGCAAAAACGAAACCCCATCAACAGCCGATTTGAACTGCCCATGTAATGGGTAGGTCACCCGAATAGCATTGATCTGAAGCTTGCCTGACAAAGTAAAAACCCTTATTTAAAAATTTTTTAAACGGCGCGTTGTTGTGCACGCGCCAATAATATGACGGGAAGTAAACCTAAAAGAACAATCATTAACGCTGCAATAGCGCCTTCCTCATACATGCCGCGAGATGCTTCACCATACAGCAAGGTTGCAAGTGTTTCAAAATTAATAGGGCGCAACATTAAGGTTGCGGGTAGCTCTTTCATGGTGTCAACAAACACGAGTAAGGCCGCAGAGATCATGGCAGGTTTTAATAAAGGGGCATGTACGCGCCATAAAGTGCGCGATGATGATTCACCCAAGAGCCTTGAGGCTTGCTCTATTGATGGGGGAATTCGCGCTAACCCCGCTTCAATTGAACCATTGGCGATGGCTAAAAACCGTATCACATAAGCGATCAGTAGACCTGCTGTTGAACCCAACACAACAAGGCTAGTCATTTGATATTGCGCTAAGCCCATGACCCAATCTAAACCTTGGTCGACTAACAACAAAGGGCCTAGCAACCCAATTGCTAAAACAGTACCCGGTACGGCATAACCTAAGCTGGCAAGGCGAGAGAATAATTTACCCAAAGACCTTTCGCTCGCACTGTCGCGCATGCGACGCGCAGCCCATGCAACCACTAGGCCAAGCGATACCGTTAAAAGCGTTGCAACCAATGCGATCGCTAATGTGTTGAAGCTTGCTTGCAAAAGGGCGCTTGATATACCTGCTTCTTGACCCATACGCTTAAAAACTTGTATGACCAAATAACCTGCTGGCAGAACAAAACCAAACACTATGGGTATAGCACCTAACACCCAAACCAACGCAATATGACCGCCTACTAACGGCGTTGGAGTCATCGCTCGCATACGCTGCACCAAACTATAACGTTGCCGTTGTCGCGCTCGTTTTTCAATTTGCAACATGAAGACAACAATAAAAAGCATACTCAACGCAATTTGCGCTGCACCCGCTAAATCGCTTCGTGTGACCCAAGTGGTGTAGATTGCTAGGGTAAGCGTTTTAACGCCTAAAAACTCAGCAGCCCCCACATCATTAAGCGTTTCAAGTAAGGCTAATGTGACGCCTACAACAATAGCAGGGCGCGCTAACGGCAGGGCGACACGCAAAAAAATACCACGGGGTGATTCACCCAAAATGCGGGCTGCCTCAACCACTGAAGCGGCTTGCGTTAAAAACATAAAACGAGTGGTTAAATATACATAGGGGTAGAGCACCACCCCTAACAACAATATGGCGCCCCACAGACCTCGAATATCGGGCAACCTAAATTCGCGGGGGCTGCTGTAACCCAACATATCGCGAATAAGGCCTTGTATAGGCCCAATAGGGTGCAAAATGTCTAGATAGGTAAAAGCAATAATATAGGTGGGTACAGCTAAAGGCAGTAACAATGCCCACGTTAAAAACCGACGGCCTGGGTAGTCGTAAGCGGTTACAAGCCAAGCTGCACCTGTACCTAAGAACGTCACCACAACCCCCACGCCCAATAACAAAAACAATGTGCTGATAAACGCATTGGGTAAAACATATGTCAACAAATGCCCCCAATGGCCTATAGAACCTTGAATGGCCTCAAACAATAATGACAGCAACGGGGCACAGACTACCAAAGCAATTACAAAAGCGGCAAATAAGTAACGTTTGCCGCTTTCAAATAATGCAAAATGTTTTAAAACATAAACCATGCGTTTAAGTACTCTATTGGTCAAACCCGACTTTATCGACTAATTCACTGGCAAGCTTACGATATTTAGCAACCTCAGTTAATGGCAACAAATCGGGCTTAAGTGTGCCAAAGCTTTCAATAATGGTATTTACTTTTACCCCTACTTTGACGGGGTATTCAAAATTTGTATCGGCATAAAGTGTTTGCGCTGCATCAGACACTAAAAATTCCATTAACTTAACGGCGTTTTCACGGTTTGGTGCTGATTTAGCCACTGCAGCACCACTGATGTTAACAAAAGTGCCCCCTGTTTTTTTGAATGTGGGTTGAACAACCTCAATGGCATCGCCCCATGTTCGTTGCTCGTTACCTAGCGGGGCAGATTTCATTTGACCGGCATAGTAAGCGTTTGCAATACCAATATTGCAAATACCCCCCAATATATCTCGGGCAACATTACGATCACCGCCCGTTGCTTTGCGTGCCAAGTTTGCTTTCACACCGCGCAACCATGTTTCAGTTGCCGCTTCACCATTGTGCGCAATCATGGCGGCAAAAAGGGCTATGTTGTAAGGGTGCTGGCCTGAACGAATGCAGACTTGACCTTTGTATTTTGGGTCTGCCAAAGACTCGTATTCAAACGTCTTTATACCGCTACCCACATTGGCATACAACACACGATCACGTAAAGACAAAGCAAACCATTCGTTATTAGCGCCGCGTAAACGAGCCGGTATGGCGTCATTTAGTATTTTTGAATCAACGGGTTGCACCACATTAGCATCAACTAAATCAAGCAAGTTGCCGATGTCAACGACCATTAGTACGTCAGCGCTAGACTTACTGCCTTCAGTTTTAACACGCTCAATTAAACCGTCTTTAACAAATACCGTGTTCACTTTAATGCTCGTATTAGCTGTAAAAAGCTCAATCATGGGGGCAATGAGCTGTGGCTCACGCGTGGTGTATAAGTTGACTTCTTGGGTCGATGAGGCGGCTTGCGTTATGGCCGGCAGTGACATCATTGCGATTGTAGAAAATATAAAAAAACGGGTGAATAAATTTTTGGTTTTCATCATTCTTTGTAGGGTTAACGTTTAATAAACAGGTGAGTGCATCGAGGGTCAGAACTTAAAATATGGTTAAAACAATAGGTGCTTAATTTAGCTTAGTAACCACGCACTAATTAATAATCGAAATTAAATATTAATGAGAATGATTGCTAATTGTATCTATGATACCTGTAATTTAAAACTTATATTGCAGAATATTGTAGGGTTATGGTGTATAAATATTAACTATCATTAAAATTTTATTGATAGTTTTTTAAGGAAAAGGAACGCATGATGAGCAAAACGATTATTCACACAGATAAAGCTCCCGCTGCAGTGGGGCCTTACTCTCAAGCGGTAGTTGCACCTGCTGGCAAATTGGTTTTTTTGTCAGGCCAAATTGGCCTTGACCCTGCAACAGGTGAAATGGTTACAGGCAGTTTTGAAGCAGAGGTTGAGCAAGCCTTCAGCAACATGCATCGTGTGATTGAAGCAGCAAGTGGTCAAGCGAGTAGCATTGTCAAGCTCACCCTATATTTAACTGACTTAAATCGATTTTCTCAAGTTAACGACATCATGGCACGGGTTATACCCCAGCCATTTCCGGCCCGTTCAACAGTGGGCGTAGCCAGTTTACCTAAGGCTGCAACGTTTGAAGTCGAAGCCATCATCGTCGTCTAAACCCCAAGGGGGCAGGGCGGCCGTCATAAAACCCCGGTCTGTTCCTAATAAGTTCGAACGGCTGGGGTTACACACGCCCGAAGACTTCATGCTGCATCTACCCCTACGATACGAAGACGAAACTCGAATCGCTTCGTTAGATGAAGCGATACCCGGTGAGTCGATTCAATTTGAAGGCGAGGTGGTTGACAGTCAAACCACCTATGGCCCTAGAAAGCAACTTGTTGCACAAATGCGTGACGAAAAAGACAGTATTCAACTGCGTTGGCTTAATTTTTACCCCTCTCAAGTGCAACAAATGCAACCGGGCCGACGTTGGCGTGTTAGAGGCGAGGTGAGGGCTGGTTTTCGTGGTTTAGAAATCATTCAGCCTAAGGTTACCCAAGCCGATGCACCCTTATCAGCTAGCCTCACGCCCATTTACCCAACAACCGAGGGTTTACCGCAACCTTCAATTCGTAAAGCCATTGCGCAAGCCCTCGAAAAAGTAACCCTTTCCGACACTCTTGATGCTGCCACGCTAAAAAGCTTAGGTTTGATGTCTTTTGAAAAAGCGATTAAAACTATTCATCATCCCACCCCTACAGATAATGAACAGGCCTTGCTTGATCGCACTCACCCCGCTTGGGTCAGGCTTAAATTTGATGAGTTGCTTGCGCAGCAATTATCGTTGGCAGCGGCTCGACAAGCCCGCCAAAGTAAACAAGCTTCCCCTTTACCACCCAGTAAACCCAAACAAGGGTTGATTGCACAATTATTAAAAACGTTGCCTTTTAACCTGACGTCGGCACAGCTTCGTACAAGCAAAGAAATTGCATTTGATTTGAATCGAAACTTTCCTATGCATCGATTATTGCAAGGTGATGTCGGCAGTGGCAAAACCATCGTCGCCATGTTGGCTGCCTTACAAGCTGTTGAAAAGGGTCGACAGGTTGCCATTATGGCGCCAACCGAAATACTGGCCACACAACACTATGAAAAATTTCACCAATGGTCTGAATCAGTTGGTGTGACCTGTGTGGTCTTAACGGGTAGCGCCACGGTTAAGCAAAGGCGTGAGATCAATGCGGCCATCGCATCGGGCGATGCACAAATTGTGGTGGGTACACAAGCGTTAATACAAGAAGCTGTAAATTTTTCAAATTTAAGCTTAGTTATTGTCGACGAACAACATCGTTTTGGCGTGGGTCAACGATTAGCACTCAATTTAAAAGGTTTAAAAATGAGCCCGCATCAATTGAGCATGAGTGCCACACCGATTCCACGCACGCTCGCCATGACTTTTTTTGCTGATCTAGATGTATCAGTGATTGACGAACTACCGCCTGGGCGCAAACTCATTGTGACTAAGCTTGTCAAAGCGAATCGTCGTGATGAGGTATTGGCAGTGGTCGCAACAGCCATTCAAGAGGGGGGGCAAGCATATTGGGTGTGCCCGTTGGTGCAAGAAAGTGAAGCCCTTGAGCTTCAAACGGCAGTTGATACCTATGAAGCGTTGCAACAAGCATTGCCCTATTTAACCGTTGGGTTAGTTCATGGCAAGCTGCCAAATGATGAAAAAATACGTGTCATGGCGGCTTTTAAAGCGGGCCATATTCAACTGTTAGTAGCCACCACCGTGATTGAAGTGGGGGTTGATGTACCCAACGCCTCAATGATGGTGATTGAACACGCTGAGCGTTTTGGTTTAGCGCAATTGCACCAATTGCGCGGTCGAGTCGGGCGCGGTGAACGTGATTCGATCTGCGTGCTGCTCTATGAAGATCGTTTGTTACCTATTGCCCGTGAACGATTAAAAGCTTTATACGAAACGCAAGACGGTTTTGTTATTGCACAACGAGACCTTGCGCTACGCGGGCCCGGCGAGTTTTTAGGCGCTCGCCAATCAGGGGTTGCCTTGTTACGTTTTGCTGATTACCAAGCTGATGCGCTGTGGGTTGAAAGGGCGCGTGATACGGCAGTTAAGCTAAGACGCGATCAACCTGAAACAGCTGCTGCACATATCAATCGGTGGATGAAAAACCGACAAGATTATCTTTTAAGTTAACCATTTATTAATTGGGCGCAAGGGTACAAAAATGACTTTGACTGAACTTAAATATATTGTTGCAGTGGCACGTGAAAGACATTTTGGTCGCGCTGCCCTGGCTTGTTTTGTCAGCCAGCCTACGCTTTCAGTTGCAATCAAAAAGCTTGAAGATGAGTTAGGTGTGACCATTTTTGAACGGGGTGGCGCTGAAGTGGGTGTTACGCCTGTGGGGGCACAATTGGTTGCCCAGGCACACAAAGTGCTTGAAGAAAGCGCCAACATGAAAGAAATTGCTCGGGTTGGGCACAACCCACTAATTGGGCCGCTAAGGGTAGGGGTCATATACACTATTGGGCCTTATCTTTTGCCTAAGTTAGTGCCGTTACAAATTAAACGCACGCCCCTTATGCCTTTGATTTTGCAAGAAAACTTTACTGTCAAGTTATTAGAATTACTGCGACAAGGTGAAATTGACTGTGCCATCATGGCTTTGCCGTTACCTGAAACCGGGCTTGCCATGGTTCCCCTTTATGACGAGCCTTTTGTTGTGGCCATGCCTAGTGCCCACCCGTGGGCAACACGCCAATCAATCGACTCATCAGACCTCAAGCACCAGCAAATGTTGTTGTTAGGTTCAGGGCATTGTTTTAGAGATCAAGTGCTTGATGTCTGCCCAGAGTTGTCTCGATTTGCTGATGCAACCGAAGGCATTCAACGCACCTTTGAAGGTTCATCGCTTGAAACCATTCGGCATATGGTGGCAGCCGGTGTGGGTATTACGGTCATGCCTATTTCAGCTGTTAACGGGTCAGATCACGCCGATGGGGGTTTAATTAAATACTTACCTTTTACTGACCCCGTACCAGATCGACGCGTTGTGTTGGCATGGCGTAAAAGCTTTCCGCGAACAGCGGCGATTGATTCGTTAGTTAAAGCGGTGCAAGACTCTGGGCTTGAAGGTGTGAGGTTGTTGGCAACCGCTGCAACTTAAATAATGAATTAAGCCTCGAATGTATTGGGGTTCTATTTGAGTTTGGGCTTGAATTGGGTTTGATTAAGACGTTTTCAAATGAAGTGTTATGCTTGGGAGGAAGCTATACCTTAATGATTTTTTGGAGCGATAAGTATGAAAAAATCTAAAGCAGTTGCTGAATTAACCCCAATAGACATCGGAATATCAAGTAAAAATCGGGCCGAAGTCGCGGGTGAGTTATCAAAAATGTTGGCTGATTCTTACACGTTATATTTGATGACGCATAATTTTCACTGGAATGTGACAGGCCCAATGTTCAACACCTTGCATCAAATGTTCATGGGGCAATACACTGAGGAATGGACAGCGCTTGATAACATTGCCGAGCGCATTCGCGCCTTAGGTCATTTCGCACCAGGTACGTATTCTGAATATGCAAAACTTTCAAGTATTGCCGAACCAAAAACGGTTCCTGAAGCGTCAGAAATGGTACGTTTGTTGGTCATGGGTAACGAAGCTGTTGCCAAAACAGCGCGTGCTGCATTTCAAAAAGCCAGTAAAGCTGACGATCAACCCTCTGCTGATTTGTTGACTCAACGTCTTGACATTCACGAAAAAAATGCCTGGATGCTACGCAGTTTGCTTCAATAAAGTCATCCACAAGCTGGTGCTCTATGCCCAGCTTGTGCGCCTAGACAAACCGATTGGTACCTTGCTTTTGCTATGGCCCACGTTGTGGGCTATTTTTGCGGCCAGCCAAGGCACGCCAGATTTAAACATATTAGTTGTATTTGTTTTAGGCACTTTTTTAATGCGTGCAGCGGGCTGCGCCATGAATGACTATTTTGATCGAGACATCGATCAATTTGTTAAACGAACTGAACACCGCGTATTGACATCAGGAAAAATTACCCCAAAAGAAGCCCTCTATGTTGCGGCCACATTAGGTGCCTTAGCTTTTATATTGGTTTTGACGCTAAACGCGTTAACCATTGGCTTAGCTTTTATCGGTGCTTTTTTAGCTGTTACTTACCCATTATTTAAGCGTTTTTTTGCGATTCCGCAAGCCTATCTAGGTATTGCGTTTGGTTTTGGTATACCCATGGGGTTTGCCGCCGTAACGGGTACCATACCTGCAGTGGCGTGGGTTATGTTAGTTGCCAATATTTTTTGGGCCATGGCGTACGATACCGAATACGCTATGGTAGATCGTGATGACGATTTAAAGCTAGGTCTTAAGACATCAGCCATTACGTTTGGTCAATATGACGTGATGATTGTGGCGTTGTGCTACGCCACCACATTGTTGCTGCTGGCTTGGTGTGGCAGCTTGTTGGCCTACGGCTGGCCATTTTATTTGGGCTTAACGGTTGCCGGTGCCATTGCTGTGAGCCACGTTGTGATGATACGACACCGCGAACGCGACCCTTGTTTTTGGGCGTTTAAGAACAATAATATATTAGGTGGTGTGATCTTTTTAGGCCAATGGGTTTATCTAACTTTTGGTTCTTTCGTTTCAATTTAATCTTCAGAGTGAACCATGCTTGAACAACATAAAATCGGCTTTATTGGTGGTGGCAATATGGCGCAAGCCCTAGCCAAAGGTTTACTTTCCACTGGGTTACCTAAAAGTTCAATTCACATTGTTGAAGTCAACCTTGAAAGTTTGGCACAATGGCGTGCACAAGGCATTAGCGCAAATGCATCGCCTGATGAAGCTTTAGCGCAATGTGATATCTGGGTCTTGGCAGTCAAGCCTCAAGTGATGTCTGAGGTCATGGCACAAGTCAAACCCTTTCTAAAAGATCACACATTGTTACTAAGCATTGCGGCTGGCATCACTATGGCTTCAATCAGTCAATGGCTAGGCGAGGGTGGTCAACATTGGCCATTCGTTGTGCGTTGCATGCCCAACACACCTTCTTTAATTGGTGCGGGCGCCATGGGGCTGACAGCACTGGGCACTGTTACCGAACCACAAAAACAAGCGGCTCACGCCATTATGGAATCGGTTGGTCTTGTGGTTTGGGTAGACTCTGATGATGAAATCGATGCCGTGACGGCGCTATCAGGTAGCGGTCCAGCTTATGTTTTTAGATTTATTGAAGCCCTCATAGACGGTGGCATTGCGTTGGGTTTATCGCCGGAACAAGCACGGTCATTAGCGTTAGCCACGTTGTCTGGTGCGACTCAACTGGCTCAAGCCTCAGATGAACCCCTTGCTACGTTACGCGAACGCGTGACCTCAAAAGGCGGCACCACCGCCGCCGCTCTTGACGTGTTGGCTGAAAAGCATTTTGCTGAAATCGTGCAACAGGCCATGCAAGCTGCCCATAAGCGGGCAGGTGAGTTAGGTAAAGAGTTTGGTTAATGTATTGAATCAGTTGTTTAAGCCGCTATATTTAAAACTTTTAAACAGGAACAACCATGAGCAAACCTTTTCGTATTGCCGTTTTACCTGGTGACGGTATTGGCAAAGAAGTGATGCCAGAAGGCCTAAAGGTTATTGAGGCGGCCATTAAAAAGTTTGGTTTAAATGTTTCGTTTGAGCACCATGCCTGGGCATCATGTGACTACTATGCAAAGCACGGTCAAATGATGCCTGATGACTGGAAAGAGCAGATTGGCTCGTGTGAAGCGTTGCTCTATGGTGCAGCGGGCTGGCCTGCAGCCGTACCAGATCATATTTCACTCTGGGGTTCGTTACTCAAATTTAGGCGTGAGTTTGATCAATACATCAATTTACGGCCCGTGCGCTTATTCGAAGGCGTCAATTGCCCATTGGCCAATCGCAAACCAGGTGATATAGATTTTTATGTCGTACGTGAAAACACAGAGGGTGAATACACTTCAATCGGTGGCATCATGTTTCCTGGAACTGACCGTGAGATTGTGGTTCAAGAAGCAGTATTCAGCCGCATTGGTACCGATCGCGTATTAAAGTACGCTTTTGAGCTAGCCCGCCAACGCTCACGTAAGCACGTCACCATTGCGACCAAATCAAATGGTATTTCTATCAGCATGCCATATTGGGACGAACGCGCAGCATTGATGGGCGCGCAGTACCCAGACATCACAACCGATAAGCAACATATTGATATTTTATGTGCTCGTTTTGTGCTGTCACCAGACCGATTTGACGTGGTGGTAGCCTCTAACTTATTTGGCGATATTTTGTCAGACTTAGGGCCTGCTTGTACCGGCACCATTGGTTTGGCTCCGTCAGCAAACTTAAACCCTGAGCGCAACTTTCCATCACTATTTGAGCCCGTACACGGTTCAGCCCCAGACATTTACGGTCAAGGCCTTGCCAACCCCATTGCCATGATCTGGTCAGGTGCCATGATGTTGCAATTTTTAGGTCATAGTTTAGAAGGCGATGCACAAAAGCCTTACCTAGACGCCCATGACGCCATCGTTAAAGCCATCGAAGAAACCATCTTGTCTGGCCCCATGACACCTGATTTAGGTGGAAGCGCTAAAACAAACGATGTTGGTTCTGCTATTGCGGCTCGATTGGTATAACCATTACTTTACATAATATACATTATGCGACCTAAAGATGTTTATATTGCAACATGGCATTCTTCGAAATATGATCCAAAATCGTACAACTCTCACAATTCATAAAGAAACTCATGATTACAGAAATCGTTCACCTCAACATCAAACCTGGCGAAGAGCTTCAGTTTGAAAAACAAGTCGCCAAAGCAAAGCCACACTTTAAGGCGGCTAAAGGCTTTCATGGTGTGACTTTGCACCGTTGCATTGAAAGCCCCAATCAATATGAACTTCACGTTCAATGGGAAACAATAGAAAACCACATGGTTGATTTTCGCGAATCAGATGGTTTTGTGCAATGGCGTGCTTTAGTCGGTAGCCATTTTGCTACCCCACCGCTCGTTGAACACCTAACGCCGATTGATTTAGGCTAAATACCTCTACATAACGGCCCATACTTCTTAACCGTGCGCGGCAATATTCCCGATCAATTGCTACCAATAGGCCCCTTCAATTAACCCAAAAGTGCGTCAAAACCCCATGTTTGCACGCTTTTGAGCATATTGCATATCTTGATCGTATTGAATGCGCGCTTTAGCCAAACAGACGGCCTGCTGGTCTTTCGTTAGGTCTTTACAGGCCGTTTGCGCTTCGGCATATGCTGCTCTTGACTCATGTTGAAATGTTTTTAAAATTTCAGCCCGAGCGTTTTCGTCAATAACACCACTTGTAACGGGGTCTGAAGCCGTCACGATGTTTGCAGGTGACAGAGCGGGTTTTGTGGCTGGGACTAAATTAGTTGCTGGTGAGGGCGCTACAGTTGGCACAGGCGCTGCTTTAGGCCCTAGCGTTTCGTATGAAGGTTGCACAGTTTGTGCTGGCGAAACGGGAACAGGCACAGCTTGCGCTAGCACTTGTTCGCTCAATAAACCTAAAGAAAACCCGACCAAACCTAAAATACTGAGTGTTTTAAGATGTGGCATCAACCGAGCCATTAACAGGGTGAACATGGACGATTTCATCTTGATCATCTAACCTATCGTTATTAGAGTACAACTACGATACACGAACCCGAGGTGCATTGATGATTAACCGGTTGATTTATCAAAATTTTTGGCTTAAAACGCTGTTATTAGCCTGCGTTTTAAACTTCGCTGGCCTCGCCCACGCTCAACTTAAAGTGGGTGATGCAGCCCCCTCTTTTCAAGCAATTGGGGCGTTAGCGGGTGAAGTCGTTGAATTTAATTTAGATGAGGCCCTTAAAAAAGGGCCTGTTGTACTGTATTTTTACCCCAAAGCTTTCACCAGCGGCTGCACCATTGAGGCACAATTATTTGCTGAATCAATTAATGACTTTAAAGCCAATAAGGCAACAGTGGTGGGCATGTCAGCTGACAATATGAAAACTTTAAAAGAGTTTTCATCTGGCCCTTGCGCTGGCAAATTTATTGTTGCTGCTGACGAAGATCAAGCCATTATTAAAAAATATGATGCTGCTCTCAAGGTCTGGCCAGGTGTGGCAGACAGAATTTCATATGTCATCACCCCCGATAAGAAAATTTACGAGATGTACGAAGGCTTTAACCCCGAGCAACACGTCAAGCGCATGTTGGCAGCGGTTCAAGCTTTTGCTAAAACCCAAGTACCAAAATGACAGCACTTTGTTGGTTTCGCACTGATTTACGTACTGTAGACAACCCTGCACTAACGGCTGCTCTGCAGTCAGGGCCGGCCTATGCCGTATTTGTGGTTGCACCCGAACAATGGCGCTTACATCACGACGCGCCAGCAAAAATTCACCTTTGGTGGCGCACGCTTGATTACCTCGTACCCGAGCTTGAAAAAATTGGGGTTGCACTTAAGATTTTGCGGGTACAAACTTGGCAAGAAGTGCCTGAAGCGCTCAGTAACTTTTGCCAAACGTTAAAAGTTAACAGCGTACATTGCAACCGTGAGCATGGCTTGTACGAGCGTCAACGCGATCAAGCAAGCTATAAAGTTTTAGCGCAAGCAGGCATTCATTTAGTGGGCCATGACGGCAATACCTTGTTACCTCCCGGTACAGTTAAAACGGGCAACGATGATTATTACCGCGTTTTTACCCCTTTCTCAAAAGCGTGCCGCATTAAACTTAAAGCCAACTTAACAAATTTTTTGACGCCGCTAGAAACTTTACTGGCACAACCATTACCAAAAGATATGGTTGCCGACGCCCTCTCAACACAGTGGCCTGAGTCAGAAGCGGCAATGGGTTTAGGTGAAGAACAGCGTTTAAACATGACTAAATGGTGGCCTGCGCGTTCAGACGACGTCTTAGCCAGTCTAAACACTTTTACACAAGCGCCTATTCACGAATACAAAGTGCAACGTGATTTGCCAGCCCAGCCCGGTACCAGCCAACTGTCGCCCTACTTGGCGTCTGGTTTGGTGTCAGCCCGCATGTGTTTGTACAAAGCACTAAACGAAAATACCGTTGATATCGAAAAAACAGGTGAAGGCGTTCACACTTGGGTTAGCGAAATACTGTGGCGTGAGTTTTATCAGCACTTGCTGCATGGCTACCCCAAGCTTTCAATGCATAAGCCGTTGCGTGATGACACCCTCGGTATTGTTTGGCGCGATGAGCCCGAAGAATTTGAAGCGTGGTGCACGGGCCGCACGGGCATACCGATTGTTGATGCTGCCATGCGGCAACTCGTCAACACCGGCTGGATGCACAACCGCCTACGTATGGTTGTGGCTATGTTTTTAACTAAAAACTTATTAATTGACTGGCACAAAGGTGAAGCATTCTTTATGCAACACTTGGTTGATGGTGACTTAGCCGCCAACAACGGTGGTTGGCAATGGAGCGCTTCAACAGGGGCAGATTCTGCCCCCTACTTTCGTGTTTTTAACCCAGTCAGCCAATCAGAAAAATTTGATGCTGATGGGGTGTTTATAAAAAAATGGTTACCTGAACTGGCTAGCCTTGATAGCAAGTCTATTCACGACCCTGCACCTTTGCAACGCCAAAGCCTAAACTACCCCATGGCCATTGTTGATTTGAAATCAAGTCGAGTGCGTGCCATTGAAGCGTTTAAAAATCATTTGAAAAATGATGCCAAAATTGCCGATGACGCTTTAAATGTTATGAGTTAACCCACTCAATAACAAAGACACACTAAAACAATACTTATTTTATAAACTCACATTGTCCAGTGTAGCTGACTCATTACTTAATAATTAACTTATAAAGTATGTTCTAAAATACTGTTTTAATTAGATAAATTATCTTTCTTGAGAAAATAATGACCTTACCTACTTTAGACCTTAAAACAATTGAAAACCAAACTCAGCCTTTGTCTCAATACCAAGGCCAGGTGTTATTGGTTGTAAACGTTGCATCACGCTGCGGTTTTACAAACCAATACAAAGGCTTGCAAGCCCTTTATGAACAATACAAAGAACAAGGCTTTAGTGTTTTGGGTTTTCCGTGTAACCAGTTTGGTAGCCAAGAGCCCGGCGACGAAGCAAGCATTAAAACGTTTTGCGAAACCAGCTACGCCGTCACATTCCCCATGTTTGCAAAGGTCGACGTCAACGGCAACGAGGCTGACCCATTTTTTAAATGGTTAAAGTCGTCTAAACCTGGCATATTGGGTACTGAGGGTATTAAGTGGAACTTTACTAAGTTTTTAGTCAGCCGTGAGGGTGAAGTACTTAAACGGTTCGGCTCAAATGACTCGCCTGCATCGATCGCTACTGATATTGAAAGTGCTTTAAATCAATCACTTTAAAACTTGATAATGAAACAATTACCCGCTCTACTACCCTTAATCGTTAACGCGATAAAGCTAAATATTTTTTTACGTTTTAGCAGCAAAGTTTTTTTAACTCTTTCTTTGCTCATGCTAGTAACGGCTTGTGGTAGTACTAAAGTGGCATCAGACATCACCCTACCCGCGCGCGACACCTCAACGCCCCAAGCGCCAACCCCTCGCACTTCATTTGGCGGACAAGGGGGGCCGATAATGACTGCTTCGACAACCCCTGTTATCGTAGCGCCGCCAGAACTGGCAACCAAACCAATCAATATGACGTTTAAAGGCGCTCGTTGCCTGAACAAGCAATGTGGCACACTCACCATTCGCAGTGTGGTGTTTAATGAATTTAAAGATTTTTCAGCTTTTATCGATATATCGCTATCAACCATGGCAGCGCTTGATAGCAACACAGTCACACCATACCGAGGCTTAGAGTCACTAGGCATTTACTTTACTGAAACAGCGTCACCCAAAAGCGACGTTGTACTTGAAGCAAAAGTATTGCGTAACAGCCCAACCATCGTTGTGGTTGCACTAAGCAGTTACATATTTAGCGGTGGCGCAAATGGCCAATCGTCTACACAATACTTAAACTGGCTGCCCGACTTTAATCGCTTGATTGGTTTACAAACAATGCTCATAGCTGAGGGTATGCCTGCCTTTACAGCGGTTCTTGAAAAAGCACATCAAAATTGGTTAGAACAAAACCGCGAAGCCATCGGCAACATTGAACAGTTTAAAAAACAATGGCCTTTTAAACCCAGCGACAATGTTGCCTTACTAGCCCAAGGCCTAGAGGTATCGTTTGACCCCTTCACCATTGCCCCTAAGTCATTTGGTGAGCCTAAAATCTTAATACCTTATGCCCAACTTGAAGGTGTGATGCGCCTAGAATACTTACTGATTGCTAATGGGTTGTAAATTGAGTATTTAAAACACGTTTAAATCTTGCGATCATTAAGCAAATGTTAGATAGAATAGAATTTTAAGAATAGTCAATTACGCGTATTTTAAGGATTTTTGATGAAACCATCTCTTGCCCTGCAATTAAATCGTGCTGCCATTCGAAGAGTGGTTGAACATCATCGCGCTCGAAATGCTCGTGTTTTTGGTTCTGTTCTACATGGTGAAGACCATGAAGGCAGCGACTTAGATATCTTGATTGACCCAACATCAGAAACAACACTTTTTGATATTGGTGCCATTCGTCATGAGTTGTTGCAACTATTGGGCGTACCTGTTGATGTTCTGACACCGAATGCTTTGCCTGATAAATTTCGAGAAAAAATTATCATTGAGGCTCTTGCAATATGATGAGAGACCCTCAAAGATTGAGCGACTACTTAGCGCACATTATTGAAGCAATTGATAGAATTGATGAATACATATCAGACATTGATGAGGTGATGTTTCTAAACAATAGGCTTGTTCAAGACGCAGTGATACGCAATCTTGAAGTTATTGGTGAGGCGAGCAACAATATTGAAAAGCAGTTTCCAGAATTTGCAGTGGAACACCCTGAACTACCCTTTTCATCAGCGTATCAAATGCGTAATGCCATTGCTCACAGTATTTCAAAGTAGACTTTGAAATACTGTGGAAGACTGTTTGCAATGATTTACCTAAACTTTACAAGTCAATCAAATTAGTAATTGACCGAGTAAATCTTTAATTTTCATGTGTCCACTTCACCATTGCCCCTAAGTCATTTGGTGAGCCTAAAATCTTAATACCTTATGCCCAACTTGAAGGTGTGTTGCGCCCTGAGTACTTACTGATTGCAAACGGGTTGTAGAAAACTAAGGCTTAAAGCTACTTTCCGGATGTTTCAACATCCATGTTTTAAGGGCGCCAACCAATTTTGTATTACCCCGGTCTTTACCTTCGCTGATCGCAGTATTGGCATTGGCATCAACAATATAGGGGTTCGCCCCTGCGTTAAGAAGCAATTGCACAACCTCTTCATGATTATTTGACATGGCCATCATCAATGCTGTGGTGCCATTCGGTGACAAGGCATTAGGTAGTGCACCTTCTGCTAGCAAGTATTTAACAATGTCGGCATGGCCTTTTACGGCGGCGTAATGTAGGGCTGTCCAGCCGTTTTGATTCAGCTCAGCACCCTTGGTGCGCACTTGCTTCACGCGAGGTAAATCGCCTACTAAACTAAGATACATGATGGGTGTTTCAACATAACCGTTTGTTTTATTGACATCGGTTGCGGGTTGCGACAGCACCAAATCAAACACGCGCCACGAACCATCACGCACCGTCTGCATCAGCAATGGTGTACCAATAGTATTAACCGTATTGGGGTCAAGTTTCTTTTCAACCAATAATTCGCTGACTTCTTCAACACGATCGTTTTTTACGTAGAGCCACAAATCATCGACTTGAGCGGCTTGCACGGCAGACAGACCAGCCATCAGCGCAACACACATAAATAATATTATTTTTTTAGCTGACAATAAATGCGTCGCGAGAG